>FWPU01001500.1_pt1 | contig 38055 bp, 39 predicted proteins | sample 2228361 | NCBI WGS metagenome assembly FWPU01 (sample SAMEA103939777, study PRJEB20133) | metagenome | reverse complement strand
TAACTTTTTAAAAAAAATCCACTGCCGAAAAAATTCCTACCCGAAAAAGTAGTAACCCTGAACATGTTTATTCTTGCTAAAGGTAAAAGCAGATGGGTAAGCGAGCATAACAAGCATAGGTATAGGCAAAAAATTCACTGTCCCGTTCGTTTATATATCCAACATACAATTTTTGTTTTTTAGCATACAATAACAAAATACCTCTAATCAATATAATTATTTTACGGGATTTTACTTAACTATTTTAGTGACGCACAACGCTTTTTGGACAATTTTTCGATAACAATAACTTTCTCTTTTGTGTTGTAGACAAAAAAAAGAGCAAACAAAGAGATTTTGCTATTTGCTTGTATAGGGATGACAATCTGTAACTTATTAAAATTATTAAAATTAGAAATAAACTTTATTAAATTTCCAATACATTAGCGGGCTAAAATTTAATACTTCATACTATGCGAATAGGACTTTTGGGCGTTGGATACTTAGGGAAAATACACCTTAAGTTGATTATAGAAACAGGATGTTTTTCAAGTATAGGTATATTTGATATCAATGATAATGAACTTAGAAAAGTATCTAAAGAATACAATGTAAAAGCATTTTCTTCCCTTGAGGAACTGATTAATAATAGTGATATTGTAGACATTGTAACGCCTGGTAATACACATTTTGAAATTGCAAAAGAATGTATATTAAGGAAAAAACATGTTTTTATTGAAAAACCAGTAACTCAAACTGTAGAACAAGCTCAAGAACTAAAAAAATTAGCAGAAGAAAACAATGTATTCATTCAGGTAGGACATGTGGAACGATTTAACCCTGCCTTTGTATCGTGCAAAAAATACTTGTTATCACCACTATTTATTGAGGTGCATCGCTTAGCCACCTACAATCCAAGAGGAACAGATGTGTCTGTTACTTTAGATTTAATGGTTCATGATTTAGACCTTATATTGAATATCAATCCCTATCCAGTAAAAAACATTTATGCTAATGGCATAGAAATTGTAAGTCCTGCTACAGATATAGCTAATGTCAGATTAGAATTTGAAAACGGTAGTGTAGCCAATATTACCACCAGTCGTTTATCCTTAAAAAACATGAGAAAATTCAGAGTATTTCAAAAAGATGCATATATATCCATTGATTTACTAGATAAAAAATCAGAGATAGTCCACATCAAAAATACTAATGAAAATACTCCTGAGGATGCTTTAGTATTCTCTCCGGGCAATGGCATTCCTGATAAAGAAATTATCATAGAAAAACCACAAATTTTTTCTCTTAATGCAATAAAAGAGGAAATTATTTCGTTTGTAAATAGTATAAAAAATAAGACTATACCTGTTGTAAGTATTGGTGATGCTATCAGGGTATTAGAACTTGCTTACCAAATTGAAAAAAAGATAAATGATAATAAGCAATACTTAAACTAAATGAAGAAAAAAATTTTGTTACACATTATTGCTTTAATCACAAGTATATTTTTTTTAGAGTGTAATAAATCAAAACTCAGGGCACCCGAGCCTTTTTATCTGAATATTTCTGCAGTGAATGTGAATACATTAAACGGACAAGGAACTACCAGTAACAAAATTACAGATATATGGGTATATGAAAATGGTCAATACAAAGGCGCTTATCCTATTGGGAGAAATATACCTATCACTTCACAGCCTGCACAATTAAAATTATTTGCTGGTATTAAAAACAATGGTATGTCAGCCACACGAATTATTTATCCATTCTATGCACCAATAGATTTAGATACAAATGCCAATACCAATCAAATAATATACAAATCTTTAGTAATCAATTACAAATCAGGAATCAATTTTAGATGGGTAGAAGATTTTGAGAACTTCGGGGGCACTAATGGTGTAACCATTATTAAAGGTATTGGTTCAGATACCAATGTAGTTATCTTAGATAAAACTACTAACCCAAACGCAGATGTTTTTGAAAACAATAAAAGTATGCTTATTGCTTTAGACAGTAATCATCCTTATGGATATTTAATATCTGCAAACACTTATTTTCTGTCTTTTGATGGAACATATCTAGAACTCAATTATAAATGCAATCAGGCATTTGAAATAGGCATATATAATACACAATCTACTAAATCTGTTATTACCTTAAATCCTATGAATACATGGAATAAAATATACATAGACGTACAACCATATTTAAGTTCCCTTTTTGGAAGTACCGCTAGCAATAATTCTATTGGCATTTATTTCAGAGCCACAAAAGCAAGTGATGTCTCTCAAGGAGAAATACTTATTGATAATATCAAGTTAATCAGTTATTAAATGAATAGAAAGAAATACACTTCTATAAATATTTTATTAGATTTCTTGTCTGCAGCACTTGCATGGACATTATTTTACATATACCGGAAATATAATATTGATTACTATAAAACATATGTAGAACCAGAAATTATATTTGATATTCAATATTATCGAAGTATTATTTTAGTACCTTTATTCTGGTTATTATTGTATTACCTATCAGGACACTATAACGATGTATTCCGTCGCTCTCGTATTAACGAACTATATCAAATACTCTTTGCATCACTATTTGGTACTATACTCTTATTCTTTAACTTGCTGTTAGACGACTATGTCGCTAATTATAAGTATTACTATAAATCTGTATTTGCTCTATTAACATTTCATTTCTTTATTACAGCTGTATCCAGATTTTTATTTTCATCCCACATTAATAACAAAATAAAAACTAAACAGTGGGGGTTTCCTACCATTATCATAGGAAGTAATAAAAGAGCATTAGAAATAGTAGAAGAGATAAATGCATTAAAAATAGGCGTTGGTTTTGATATTAAAGGATTTGTAAGATTAGAAGATACAAATGGATTTTCTAAAGAGTTAAAAAAAATAATTCCACATCTGGGAGAATTTGATTCTATAAAAGATATTGTTCATAGATACAATATAGAAGAAATAATTATTGCTATAGAAACTAATGAACACGATAAATTAAACAAGATTATAAACGAACTATATTATTTAGATTTACATATTCATTTATTACCAGACACTTATGATTTATTAACGGGACAAGTAAAATCAGATGCCGTAGAATCACTTCCACTTATCACATTAGAAATTGTACCCATTAAACAATGGCAAATATCCATGAAAAGATTTTTTGATATCGTAGTCTCCTTAATTGTTTTAACTTTCTTTAGTTTTTTGTATATCATTATAGGTTTGATAGTAAAACTTACAAGTAAAGGTCCAATTATATTCAAACAAGAAAGAATAGGCAAAAATGGAAAAAAGTTCTTTATTTATAAATTTAGAAGCATGTATGTAGGTGCTGAAAAAAATGGACCTGCACTTTCTTCTACCAACGATCCTAGGATAACAAAATTCGGAAAATTCTTAAGGCAAACAAGATTAGATGAACTTCCACAATTTTACAATGTCTTAAAAGGAGATATGAGCATTGTAGGTCCTCGCCCCGAAAGATTATATTATATTGAACAGATTGTTGCTAAAACTCCCCACTACAGATTACTACATAAAATTAAACCGGGGATTACTTCATGGGGACAAGTAAAATATGGTTATGCAGAAAATGTGGAACAAATGATAGAAAGAATGAAATACGATATTCTATATCTTAAAAACATGTCTATGTTATTAGACCTAAAAATAATCATTCACACCATCTTAGTCATTATTCAAGGAAAAGGAAAATGAAACAATGTAAATCAAAAATTAAATACATTAGTTTTTGATATTTTTCATATCTTCAACTATTTTTATAGTTTCTCCAATGATTTTTTATATTTAATCACTACAATTTAAACTAAAAAACACCTCACATATTATTTACAGCGAGGTGTTCTATTTATTCTACAGCTACAGCATCAATTCATTATTTAGTGTGCTCCACCATCTTTCTCATCTTCTCTTAAAGGAACAGTTTGAGGCACAAAATCTTCATCATATCCAGGTTTACTATAATCATAAGCCCATCTATGAACTACTGGTAAGCTACCTGGCCAATTACCATGAATATGAGCTACCGGAGACGTCCATTCCAACGAATTGGATCTCCATGGATTTTGAGGTGCTTTAGGTCCTTTAAACATACTAAAAAAGAAATTGAAAATAAAAATACCTTGTGCTAATGCCCCAATAATTGCAAAAACAGTAATAATAACATTAATATCATACAAAGCATCAAACATCGGGAATTCACTATTGGTATAATATCTACGAGGAACACCTGCAACACCTACAAAGTGCATAGGAAAGAATACCCCATATGCACTAATAAAAGTCAACCAAAAATGGAGGTATCCCAGCTTTTTATTCATCATTCTCAAATACATTTTTGGGAACCAATGATAAACGCCTGCAAACATTCCAAATATAGCAGAAAGCCCCATCACCACATGAAAATGTGCTACTACAAAATATGTATCATGGAAAGAAATATCCAAAGTACTATCAGCTAATATAATTCCTGTAACCCCGCCTGTAACAAAAGAAGAGATTAAAGCAATAGAAAACAACGCCGCTGGAGTATATTGTATATTACCCTTCCATAAGGTAGTAAGGTAATTAAATGTTTTAACCGCAGATGGAATAGCGATTAGTAAAGTTGTAAAAACAAATAAAGAACCTAAAAACGGATTCATACCTGTAACATACATATGGTGTCCCCATACAATCATAGATAAGAAAGCAATTGCTAACATAGAACCAATCATTGCCCTATAGCCAAAAATAGGCTTTCTTGTAACTGTTGATACAATTTCAGAAGTAATACCTAAAGCTGGTAATAATACAATATAAACTTCAGGATGACCTAAAAACCACAACAAATGTTCAAATAATATAGGGCTACCACCGCTATAATCTAAAGGTCTTCCACCAATGTATATATCAGATAAATAAAAACTCGTACCTAAAAGTCTATCGGATAGTAACAATAGAGCGGCCGCAAGAAGCACCGGGAAAGAAAGTACCCCTATAATAGCAGTAATTAAAAGAGCCCACACCGTCAATGGTAAACGTAACATACTCATACCCTTTGTTCTCAAATTAAGCACTGTAATAATATAATTTAAACCTCCCATTAAGCTAGACACAATAAACAACGCCATAGATACTAACCATAAATCCATTCCTAATCCTGAACCAGGAATAGCCTGAGGTAAAGCTGATAATGGCGGATATACTGTCCATCCCGAAGAAGCAGCACCATCTGGAATGAAAATGGAAATAACCATAACAACAGAAGAAAGAAAGAAAAACCAATACGACAACATGTTAATAAAAGGAGAAGCCATGTCTCTTGCACCTACTTGATAGGGTATTAAAAGATTTGCAAAAGTTCCTGATAAACCTCCCGTCAACAAGAAAAACACCATAATAGTACCATGAATGGTAACAAGTGCTAAATATGCATTAGGATCCAATATGCCATCTTTTCCCCATTTATCACCCATTACCCAATTAATAAAGGCAAACTTTTCACCGGGCCATGCTAATTGTAATCTAAATACAATAGACATAATCATTGCAATTACTGCCATTACCATTGCAGTAATTAAGAACTGACGGGATATCATTTTATGATCCTGACTAAATATATACTTCGTAATAAAACTCTCCTCATGTTCTTCATATCTATGAATATCAACATGCTCTTGCTCATGAATTCCTTTTACTGATGCTTTTAATGTTTCCATACTTATTTGTTTTATAAGTTCATAGTTTAGTTTTTTAAATAAACCAAGTAAAATATAAATTTATTTACTTGCCAATGTTTTAAAGGATTTTTGTTGTTTTAACCATTGATTATATTCTTCTTCAGTTTCAACAATGATTTTCATTTGCATATTATAATGAGAAGCTCCACAAATCTTATTACACAATAAAACATAATCAAACTCCACAGGCTCCTTTCCTTGCTTAGCTCTTTGTTCATTTATTTTTTTCATTAATTCTTTTACAGCAGGGTCTTCACGCATTTCTTTTGTAGTTTTAGTAGGCTTAAATTTAAAGCTGGTTACCATCCCGGGAACGCAATTCATCTGTGCTCTAAAATGAGGCATAAATGCAGAATGAATCACATCTCTTGAACGAAAATAAAATACTACCTCTTTTCCAATAGGAATATGGAATTCATTTCTTACTAGTAAATCATCAAAACCACTTTTATCAGTAGTATCTATGCCTACAGGATTACTACCCTCTATATGACGAAAATCTGTACTGCCCAATTTCCCATCTGCACCAGGGTACCTTGCTGTCCAATCAAATTGTTTAGCATATAATTCCACTATTACAGGATTCTTTTCTTGTGAAGGTGCTGTAATCTCATTCCAGTACTTCAACCCAAATGTAATAATAAATGCCAAAGCTGAAGATGGAATAATTGTCCATAATAATTCTAATTTATTATTTTCAGGATAATAATATGCTCTTTTATTTTTATTTCCTCTATACTTATATGCAAAGTAAAATAATATAGCATTCACTACCACAAATACAAAACTAATTAAAATAAAATTCCAAAACAATAAGTCATCTATATGCTTGCCATGTTCAGATGCTGCTGCAGGTAATCCTAAATCATACCATTTATCTATTTGGTAAAAAAACAATAGCAAAAATACTATACCAAAAACCAACATAAATTTTCCCATTAAATCATTCTCTTTATCTGTCGGCTCCCATTCTTTTGTTTTTCTTAATTCTTGAACATATTCAATTACTTGCAATAATTGATATGTGGCAACAATAAGCAGGATTACAGTTAATACAACTAAAATTTTCATAGATACTAGTTTTTAATTTTTTCGGCACAAATATAACTAATATAAATCATAATTTCCAAATGATTTAAATCATAATTTCCAAAATTAAATTTTGTATTTAATATGCAACCTTTATTTTTGACATGTAAATTTTTAATTTCTGAACTTTTTTATTTATATTTGCCCCGCTTATAGGGTTCTCAGAATGGAGATTAAAAGGGAATCAGGTGAAAATCCTGAGCTGTACCCGCAGCCGTGAGTTCCTTAAAAACTTTGCTCATTGTGAATAGCCAGTGTCCTAACTAAATCAGGATGCGAAGGCAGAGCGAGGTGGAACAAGCCGGAAGACCTGCTCTATAAGCCTCTATAGCTGCGGCTTTCGGGAATAAAAGCTTGCTATCTTTCTGAATAAGACAGGTTATATCTTTCCCGCGTGCTGCAAATGATTTTCTAAACAAGATTTCTTTTGTTTAGAACAAAAAAGGAAAAAGCAAAAAATCATTTGCACTAATGAAAAATATCTATAACATACTTTTTATCTCAATACTAAATCATCTATTTCTTTTAGCACAAATAAATGACACTATACACTTACAATCTATAGAAATTGCCGCTTCTCCATTTCAACTTAAAGACAATCAATTCAAGGCAGGTAAAAAAATACAAAATATAGATAGTCTCATACAACAGGTATATTCTATTAATCCCTTATCTGAATTGCTGAACTATCAAACTTCTGTATTTGTGAAAAATTATTCTCCCGGTTCTATTAGTTCTACTTCTATTCGTGGTGGAAATGCCCAACAAACAATGATACTCTGGAATGGTGTTAACATTAATCATCCTATGTTAGGACAAGCAGATTTTTCTCAATATCCTACCGGATTATTTGATAATATATCCATAGAATACGGTGCTTCTACTTCACTTTGGGGAAGCGGTGCAGTAAACGGTACTGTAAGATTAGAAAATACCTTCGAAAAAAATAATTATCTCTCATATCGTTTCGGAAGTTTCAATACCCATCAAATCTTAAACAAAACAAATTGGAATGTTAATAATTTTCAATTTCAAATCAAACCGTATTACCACACATCACACAACAACTACAGAATCAATGACACTCTCCAGCTAAAAAATGCTAACTTTACTAGTAAAGGTATACTTTTAAGTACAGCATATAGATGGAATCAACACCACCAAGTTCAATTTCACTCTTGGTATAATCAGAATAATAGAAACATCCCTAACAATTACTTTTTTAATTATCATGCTTCTCAACAATTAGATAAAAATTTCAGAAATGTATTAGATTACACTTACTCAAAATCCTCATGGAAAACGGTGATAAAACTCGCATACATCAATGATATACTCAATTATACAGATACTCTGGCAAATGTCCATTCATACAGCAATGTGCATACATTTCAAACCGACGCAGGTATTTACAAACAAATTTTACCAAATCTACAATTATTAGTAGGACATCAATGGATATATAACTTAGCACTTACTAATAATTACCTTAATAACGAAATATTGAATAGACAAGCTTTATACGCGGGAATAAACCATCATATAAAAAAAATCAAATACAATATGATTATCAGAAAAGAATGGGCTGATATCAAATCTATAATTCCTATCACTGGAAATACAGGAATATCAATAGATTTAAATCCATTTTTAGCCTTCAAAATACAAGTCTCTACATTTTATCGTTTACCTACCCTCAATGATTTATACTGGAGAGGTAGTGGAGATATCACACTAAAGCCAGAAAGTGGCTACCAATACGAAGGCGGAGTGATATTCAACATAAAAATAAAATCGTTCCACTCTGAATTATTCTCTGAACTTACGGCGTTTAATAAATACACTGATAACTGGATTATCTGGCTTGCCGGAGGAAATGGACAGCCCGTTCCTGCTAATTTACTAAATGTTTGGAGCAGAGGTACTGAAACTAACAATTATCTTAGTATTCACTATAAAAAAGGAAAAATAAAAATCGGCGTCAGCTCTGCATATATCCTTTCTACCATAGAAAAATCAGAGATGAACAATGATGCATCAATAGGTAGACAACTCATCTACACACCCCGATATAACATCAATGGTAATGTTCAATTATCATACAAAAACGCATTCTTATTATTCACACATCAATATGTAGGATACAGATTCACCAGTTCAGATAACTTACAATATATAGAACCTTACTATATTGCTAATATCTCTACAGGATACACATTATCTTACAAAAAAATAACTATGCAATTCATACTTGGAAGCAATAATATCCTTAATACCCATTATATGATAGTTGCTCAAAAACCTATGCCATTAAGACATTATTTCATCCAAATAAATATATTACAACATAAAACACACAATAATTCAATCATCTAATAAAATCAATAATCATCAAAAAAAATCATCAACCCTAAAAATCTACAACTATGAAAAAGAAAACAATGACAGCAACTGCACTAATTAGTACAATTGTTATGGGCATCCACATTAATGCCCAAACTCACACAGAAACATTCGAGGGATTTACACTCCCCCCAAACTCTTATTACAAAGACACAACCGGTGCCGACTGGCAAACAACTAATGCTATTTTTCGCTACAATTGGGACAACTCATACTCCTATTGGAGCGAAGGTTCAGCTTATACAAATATGAAAGATTCAACGGATGGTACTTACACCAACCTCTATGGCTGTATCGCTTACAATGGCTACGCTAACTCCAATTACCATGTTACCCTACAAAATCAAGCTACCATCGTTCTAAAATCTCCCTATCAAATGGTGACAGGATTCTATGTAACAAACACGACCTATGCCGCAAAAGTTATGAAATACGGAAACTCATTTTCACGAGCTTTTGGAGATACCACAGGTACAGGTTGTAATTGCCCACAAGGTTCTTATCCCGATTGGTTTAAACTCACCATAAAAGGATATAAAAACGGTGTAATGCTTAATGATAGCATAGAATTTTATCTGGCCGATTATCGCTTTTCTAACAATAGTCAGGATTACATCGTTTGGAATTGGCAATGGGTAGATTGCAGTGCACTAAATCCCGTAGATAGTATTCAATTCTTCTTATACTCATCAGATGTAGGTCCTTACGGAATGAATACTCCTGCATTCTTTTGCATAGATAATTTTACCACATCTGGAACTGCTGGAATTAATAGCCTTGCAGAAATTCAAAGTCAAGTATTCCCAAACCCTACATATGACAAAGTTATTATAAAAACTTCTGAAACAAATGAATACAAAGTAAAAATAATCAATCCCCTTGGACAAATACTCCATGAACAAAGCCACTTTATTCACAAAGACAATCCTTTAATACTGAACATGGCAAACTACCAAAAAGGAACTTACATCATTGAAATTCTGAACGATACAAGTATTGAGAAACATCTAATCATTAAAGAATGAAAAAATATCTTTCACTCCTTATTACATTATTGATATCCTCACAGGTGTCCGCACAATTTGCGGGACCTGTAGGATATCCAAGTACCAATGCTATTTATAAAGACAGTAGCGTGTTTATCGCATGGGCAAAAAGTTGTACTGTAGTAAGAGGCTATCAAAACATTAGTAACCCATCTTTTGGATATGCCTCTGTAGGCGATAGCACCAAAGCCATAGGAAAAGCTGATGGTACAGGCGTTGTATCCCTGGGTGATGGCGGGTATGCAGTACTTACCTTTACTAATCCTATTACCGACGGGCCAGGATGGGACTTTGCTGTATTTGAAAATTCATTCAACGGAACATTCTTAGAACTTGCATTTGTTGAAGTCAGCAGTGATGGAATAAACTTTTACAGATTCCCCGCAGTAAGTTACTTACAAACCACCACACAATACGACAATTCTGCTAACATGGATTGTAGTAAAATTAACAATCTGGCAAGTAAATATCTTGTGAATTATGGAACACCTTTTGATTTACAAGAGTTATCAAATATTCCAGGATTAGATATTCACCACATTACACACATAAAAATAATAGATGTAATAGGTAGTATTAATTCACAATATGCATCATACGATAGCAATGGCAATGTTATTAATGATCCATGGCCTACCCCATATCCATCTTGTGGATTTGATTTAGATGCGGTGGGTGTTATCCATCAAAGTATTACAGGTATTGAAGAAATAAAACAACTATGTGAATTATATACCTATCCTAACCCATTTCACGATAAAATTTATATCAAAAAAGAAAATTGTGAGTTGGCTAGGTTATTAATCTATAATACGAAAGGACAAAAACTATATGAAAAAACTATTGATGAGTATTTAAATTGTATTGATTTATCGATACTTCCCACAGGTATTTATTATGCTATCATTGAAACACCTACCTACAGACAAAAAAATAAAATTATCAAACAATGAAAATCAATATGTCATTATCCTTATTTAGAATGATAATATACTATTCTTTAACCTTTTTCCGTCTTTTTATCCGCCTTCAAAAAATTGTCACCCTAAAAAGCAATGCATTGAATATGCTTCAATGCTTTATATTGAGAATAGCAAACAATTCATGTAAATTCAAGTATGTACAAAAAATCGTCAACATACCAACAATTGACAAAAAAACTAAACCAAAAAAGCAATCACTTATACCACATCTCGTTAAAGAACAAAGGAAAAAAATAATGATAAGAAATTTTTGTTGCCGCTCATATAGTTTAGAACATAGCAGTATATTATTTACTTTTTCATTACTTCTTTATAGTTGTGTAAAAGATAAACCGAATATACAAAGCCCTTCTAATGTCAACATTTCTGCATCCCACAAAGTATATATTACTAACGAAGGAAATTTTATGTATAATAATGCATCTGTTACTTTTTATGACCCAATTACAAGACAAGTTATTCAAGATATATTCAAAAGTCAAAACCCTACTCATACCCTCGGCGATGTATGTCAAAGCATCAGCAAAATTGGGAACGAGTACTATTTAGTGGTAAATAATTCCAGTAAAATTGTTATTGTCAATGCTGATGATTTAAAATATAAATACACCATCATGGGATTTATATCACCAAGATATATTTTACCTGTATCATACAGCAAAGCTTATGTCAGTGACCTATACGCTAACAAAATAGCCATAGTTAATTTACCCACTAAAACTATCACATCATATGTCCCTTGCAATGGCTGGACAGAAAAAATGATACAATATTACGGAAAAGTATTTGTGAGTAACCTTTACAAAAATTATGTGTATGTGATAGACGCCATACAAGATATAATAACAGATAGTATTTATGTAGGCAAATATTTAAGCGGATTAGTATTAGATAAGAACGATAATCTTTGGATATTAAGTAGTGGTGACGCAAGTATAGCCCAGAATCCTCAGTTACTACAAGTTAATCCTGTCAATCATCAGGTATTAAAAACATTTACTTTTTCATCTACTGCATCACCACATCATCTAATTATTGATAGTAAAAGGGAAAATTTGTTCTTTATTGACAATCACATTTATAAAATGAACATCAATGATACGCAATTACCTGGTTCACCATTTATTACAAGTGTTAATAATAACTTTTACTCTATGGAATGGAGTGGTTTTGATGACAATTTATATGTTAGTGATGCCATGGATTATATTCAAAATTCTACTATTTACAGATATAACAGCAGTGGACAACTCATTCATTCTTTCAAGGCAGGTATCAATGCCTCTGGTTTTTGGATGGAGTAAAAAGAGAATATCAGTATTTTATATTAATAAACTACTTGTTTCTTTTATAATTCTCATTTGCATTAATCCTATATTTTTTAGAAATTGGCGGCAAAAAATAAAGGTATGGGAATTTTATCAGGGAAAAAAGGAATTATTACCGGTGCTTTAGATCAAAATTCTATTGCATGGAAAGTGGCAGAATTGTGTCATCAAGAAGGAGCATCTGTTGTACTCACGAACGCACCTATAGCCATGCGTTTGGGAGAAATAAAAAAACTCTCTGAAAAAATCAATGCGACTATCATTCCTGCCGATGCCACTAATTTAGAGGATATTGAAAAACTATATAGAGAAAGCATGCAGCATTTGGGAGGTAAAATTGATTTTGTATTGCATTCAATTGGAATGAGTACTAATATCAGAAAAAATATTCCATATACTGAATTAAATTATGATTATTACATAAAAGGTATTGATGTATCTGCTTTATCTTTACATAAAATGTTATCAATAGCCTATAAGCTTGATGCTATCAACGAAGAAGGGTCTGTAGTAGCTCTAAGCTATATTGGTGCACAAAGGACTTTCCCTTTCTATACAGATATGGCAGACATAAAAGCCCTTTTAGAAAGTATCGCTCGCTCATGGGGATATCATTATGGAATTGCAAAACGAGTAAGAGTAAATACAATTTCTCAATCTCCTACCAAAACAACCGCCGGAACAGGAATTAAAGGTTTCAATGAATTCTTTGATTTTGCAGATATTCAATCACCCCTCGGAAATGCTACCGCTGAAGATTGTGCAAAAATTTGTATCATGTTATTCTCTGATTACACCAAAAAAATTACCATGCAGAATATATACAACGATGGTGGTTATAGCAGTACAGGCGTAAGCCAAAAACAATTAGATATCTTGCTCAGTAATGTCAATAACAACTAATTAAACAATAGTCTCATTTCTTTTTTGAATGATTTACGACATTCATATTTTTGTTTGCACTAACGAAAGAAAAAACTCAAATCGTCCTTCCTGTGGAGAACAACACGGATTAATGCTTATAGAAAAATTAAAACAGGCCTTTACTCAATACAACATTCAAAAAAAAGTAAGGATACAAAGAAGTGGTTGTCTTGGTATATGTGATTTAGGCCCGACCATTGCTATTTATCCCGAAGGCACTTTTTATGTGAATGTGCAATTAGATGATGTAGATGAATTAGTAAAAACACATTTTATAGAAGGTAAAAATTTAACAAGATTATTATTGCTACAACCTCCTAAAAAACTATTTGATTGAATGGACAATTCTTTACCACAAAAACACTATCTACAGCAGGAAGAAATATATTTAAGTTTTGTAAACCAGTTAAAAAAAGATGCGGGCATGTCAAATATAGAAATTAGTGATAGTATTTTATCTCATAATCTTTCCGAAATGATTATAAACTTACATCATCACATACAAAATATACTTCAAAAAAATAATGGTTTTGAAAAGATACAATCATGGCTCTATAGAGTAGATATTTCAGAAAAAACAATTAAAGAAAAAATGAATACTGCTAATAAATCTTATTCAGAAATCATCTCAGAACTTATTATTAAAAGAACTCTTCAAAAAGTAATACTCAGACATTTATACAAAAACAAAAAATAAAATTTTATTTTATATTCATAATAGCCATTCACTGCTACAACTCACAAAACCAATCCCATGATAATCATCAGAAAAGGTGAAATTAAAGACATTCCTGATACTTTATCTCTTATTAAAGAATTAGCTGCATACGAGAAAGCACCAAACGAAGTGGAGGTAGATATGCAAGAAATGATTGAAAATTATCAAAACAAAGTTTTTGATTTCTTCGTAGCAGAACTAAACACTAAAATAGTAGGAATTGCTTTGTATTATTACAAATACTCTACCTGGAAAGGTAGATGTATTTACTTAGATGACATTATAATTACGGAAAAACACAGAAATAAAGGCATTGGCAAATCATTAATGCAAGCAGTAATACAAATTGCTAAAAAAGAAAAAGTAAGAAAATTAGAATGGCAAGTACTAAAATGGAACACACCAGCTATAGAATTTTACAAAAAATTAAATACTATTTTTGACGATGAATGGCTAAACTGCAAATTAACTTATGAGCAAATTCAAAAATTTCAATGAAAGTTTGTATATCGGTTTTAATTTAATTAGCTTTGTAATGTCAGTATAGACAATATGTACATAAATATCTTTACAGAAAGAGAATTTCAAGACGCAAGTATAGAAATAGTCAATATTCCTATTGATAATCAACACAGACCTTTATTATACTCCACCGGAATTCATCCTTGGCACATTAATAAAAAAAACTTTGATAAATCCTTAGAGAGATTTTATATCATAGCCTCTGAAGAAAAATGCCTTGCCATAGGAGAATGTGGATTAGACAAAAGTTTTGAATCTAATCATGATTTGCAAGAAAAAGTTTTCTTACATCAAATAAAAACAGCTAATCTCCTGTCAAAGCCATTAATATTATATTGCTTCAAATCATGGAAAGAAGTTTTAGACAATCTTCTTAAACAGAAAAATAAAATGCCGCTCATAGTTCCCTGTGATTACTTACCTAGTGACAATAATTTATTAGCTCCTATCAACAATTACTATATTTCATTTGACAAATCTATATGTTTAAATGATGAAAAAGCTATTACTTACTTAAAAAATATCTCCTCTAAAAAGATACTATTTCACAATATAGATGAAGATTTCTCTATCAAAGATATCTACCAGTGTGCCAGTGAACTTCTAAAAATAGATTTACATACTTTACAACATCAGGTTTTGGAGAACTTTTACAGAGCATTTATGCTTGAAAAACTACCCATATAAAAAGTGGAAGCAAGTAAGGTCCTACACATAGTATCTTTTGATATTCCCTATCCTCCTGATTATGGCGGAGTAATAGATGTATTTTACAAAATAAAATACTTATACAACACAGGATATAAAATTATTCTTCATTGTTTTCAATACAATGAAAAAACAACATCTCCCAAATTAGAAAAATACTGTGAGAAAGTATATTATTACCCCCGTGATACAACATTAAAAAAACATTTTAGTTTACTGCCCTATACTGTTGTATCAAGAAAAAATAATGAACTACTGAGTAATTTATCCAAAGATAACTATCCTATTTTATTTGAAACATTACATACCACCTACTATTTCTCACATCCCAAGCTTAGCAACAGAAAAAAGCTTATACGATTAAGCAATATTGAACATCATTATTATTACCACTTATTTCTATCCGAAAAAAATATCTTGAAAAGAATTTATTTTCTATTAGAAAGTATAAAACTATATTTCTACGAAAAGGAAAATTTTCAATTGGCAGACATACTACTACCTGTAACAACTAGCGACGAAATCTATATTAGGAAATATTACTCTAAACCTAAAGCTATTACCATACCCTCTTTTCATCCATTTAACGATTTATCTGTATGTAAAGGGAATGGAGAATATATATTGTATCACGGAAATCTGAGCATAGCAGAAAACTATAAAGCAGCCGATTTTTTAGTTACCAAAATTGCAAAGCACCTTCATTTTCCTATCATTATTGCCGGAAAAAATCCACCTAAGTTCCTATACAAAAAAGCTCAGAAATATCAGCACATTCAAATAGTTGCTAATCCTGATGAAGAAGAAATGAAACAACTCATTCAAAACGCGCATATTGTATGGTTATACACACATCAAACAACTGGATTAAAACTAAAACTATTACATAGTTTATATGCAGCAAGATTCATTATCTGCAATCATAAAATGTTACACGGTACGAATATAATTCCCAACTCCTCATTGTATGTGAAAAATACTGCACAAGAAATCATACAAAGTATAGAAGAATTAAAATTCAAAGAATTTGATGATAACTGTATGATGAAAAGAAAAGAATTATTAAAAAATTTTGATAATAAAAAGAATCTTGAAATTTTAATGCAGTATCTGTAATGTGGGCCGCTTAAAACAAATTATCCATACATTGAACTTATTATCTACACCTTATTGTTGATAAAACTTTTTGATATTTAATAAAAGTGCTTTTTATTTTTCATATATTTGCCAAATAAATTTTCGTCATTACTAAATAATGAAAAACCTTGATAAATTATACATAAAAGCCTTGTCTGTTACAAAAAATAAGATAACTCCTGAAAGTATTAATGATTTACTGATTAAAGAACTTAATGAAATACCTCTCTCTCAGGAAGAATCGAAAGCTCTTTCTAATTACCATAAATTTAGAAATGAATTATTAGCATCCGCTACAGATGATAACGACTTTTCAAATAAAATACAAAAATTACGAGTTATAGCAAATTTTGTAAATTGGCAGGAATTTCTACAATAGTATAAAAACGAACTATGAAAGTAAAAACCTTAGGCCAATTTATTATTGAAAGACAAAATGATTTTCCATATGCAAAAGGTGAATTATCTCGTTTATTAAGAGACATCGGAATTGCATCAAAAATTGTAAACAGAGCAGTTACTAAAGCAGGACTCATAGAGATATTAGGTGAAACAGGCAATACTAATGTACATGGCGAACAAGTAAAAAAATTAGATGAATATGCAAATGAACAATTTATAGCTGCCTTTAAAGCAGGCGGTGAAGTATGTGCTATAGCCAGCGAAGAAAATGATGACATCATACCCATCTATTCCGAAATATCTAAAAACGCTAAGTACGTTGTAGCTATTGACCCATTAGATGGTTCGAGTAATATTGATGTGAATGTATCAGTAGGCACAATATTCTCTATCTACCGCAGAAAAAGTGAAATAGGCGCTCCTGGTCAAATATCTGATTTTCTACAAACAGGATTAAACCAAATAGCGGCAGGCTATGTCGTATATGGGTCTTCCTGTATGCTTGTATATACAACCGGTAAAGGTGTTAACGGTTTTACTCTCGACCCAAGCATAGGCGAATTCTGCTTATCACACCCCGATATTAAAATCCCTGAACAAGGTACTATTTATTCCATCAACGAAGGTAATTATCTTCACTTTCCCGAAGGCGTAAAAAAATATATCAAATACTGTCAAGAAGAAGATGAAAACACCAAAAGACCATATTCATCCAGATATATTGGCTCTTTTGTAGCAGATTTTCACCGTAATCTTATGAAAGGAGGTATATTTATTTATCCATCTACTGCCAAGTCTCCAAAAGGAAAATTAAGAATACTATATGAATGTAATCCCCTTGCATTCATCGTTGAACAAGCAGGCGGAATGGCTACCAATGGTTTTCATAGAATTTTAGAGAAAAATGTAGAATCTCTACATCAGAAAACACCTTTATTCATTGGTAGTAAAGCAATGGTAGAAAAATCAATGGAATTCATGAGAAACTTCTCATCAGAAAAAGTTTAATACTTTGCATCTATTCAATAGCCCTACAAATTCACCTGCTTTATATCTTATTCCAAATGTCATTGGAAACGAACAATGGGAATACAATTTTCCTGACATTAATCGTTTCATCATTCAATCATTAAAATACTTTATTGCCGAGAATAGTAAAAGTTGCAGGTATTTATTAAAATTAGCAGGATATCAAAATATCTCTGAGGCAATTATTGAAGAATATAACGAACATCATTTTAATAACAATGTAGAACACTTATTAAATCCCATCAACGATGGATTTTCAATAGGCTTAGTAAGTGAAGCAGGGTGCCCCATTATCGCTGACCCCGGAGACATCATTGTAAGAATAGCACATCAAAAAGATATTCCTGTAATCCCTCTCATAGGACCAAGTTCTATTGTACTTGCTATTATGTCATCAGGTTTATCAGGAAACAGTTTTGCTTTTAATGGTTACTTACCTATCCAAACACATGAAAAAGTAAAAAAAATAAAAGAATTAGAACAATTATCATTAAACAAAAAACAATCTCAATTTTTTATTGAAACTCCTTATAGAAATCAAGACCTTTTACATTTACTCATCGAGGTATTATATTCAAACACACTATTATCAATAGCCTGCAATTTGCAAAACCCTACTCCCATCATTATAACAAAAAAAATTGCTGATTGGAAAAAAATATCATTACCTGATATTCACAAAAAACCTTGTATTTTTGGACTCATGAGAGTGTTTATATAATTCAACTCTTTATTTTGTAACTTTGCCTGCAACTTTAACTTATCAATGATAACCCTCGTACTTATATCTGACAATAATTACAACGATATTTATACAAGTGTTTTAAAATATCATCTTATATCAAAAATCAAAGATGCACATATTTACGAGTACTATCTTTTAAACAACGATAATAAAATATATAATACTGGAGCATATTTATTATTGAACGAGCATAATTTCCCTGAAAATAGTATTTTTTTTATCGAAACCAACACACCCAAGTATATTCCCCAACAAAAAATTCTAGTAATCCAGTATAATCACAAATGGATATTCTCACCAGATAACGGAGTTATAGGACTTTTGGAGAAAAATAAAATACAGAATATTTATTACTGGAAAGAAACCATATCCACAAGTTTTTATTCAAAAAATGAAATGCTAAACGCTCTTCAGAATTTGATATTAAATAACTTTTCAATAAATAAAAATTTCACTATCACCTCCCTTGAACATTGCGAAACACTTAATTGGCAAACTATTACTGAAAGAACATTACCTAATGGAGATAAAATTCTTCTCATACCTGCATTATACATAGATAGTTATGGCAACATTATCCTCAATTTCAAAAAATCAGATTATGAGTCATACAAAAACCAGTATGAAGTTAAAATAACTTTACCTTTCGATACAATTACCTCTGTTCATAGTGTCTACAATTTGGAAGATAATAACAATGTAATGGCTATATTTAACGACGCTGGTTACTTAGAGATTCTTATCAAAAATGGAAACTTCTTTAATCTTATCATGCCCAAGAATTTATACAATCATGATAGCCCCACTATTTCAATAATCATGAAACCTAAAAAAACACTGATACAATGATACAAAGAATAGTCAAAATGAGCTTTTATCCTCATAAAGTTCAGGATTTTCTAAATTGGTTTGATACACATAAAGAAAAAATCAAAAGTTTTGAAGGATGCTTACATCTTGAATTATGGCGGGATACTATACACCCTAATGTGTTCTACACTTACAGCGTATGGAATAATGAAGAATCTATTGAAAAATACAGGAAATCTGATATCTTCAATAATGTATGGTCTTTTACAAAACAACTATTTAATGACAGCCCCCTCGCTTTTTCAGCAAAAATTGAAAAAATTGTAACCGATAAAAATCCAAGATATGAAAACACTGATTTTAGTTCGTCATGCTAAGTCTGACTGGGGGTACGATTTTTTGAATGATATAGACAGACCTCTCAACGAAAGAGGTTATCGTGATGCTTATCATCTTAGTAAGTGGTATAAAGAAACTTATCCTACTCCACAACTAATTATATCAAGTCCCGCTACCCGAGCAATTTCAACAGCTTTCATTTTTGCAAGAGCGCTTCATTACAATGAGCAAAACATTATCATAAAACATGGCATTTACGAAGCCACCACAAATGATTTCTTAAACAATATATGTTCATTACCCAATGAAATTGATATAGCTATGTTTTTCGGACATAACCCTACGATTACCAACTTATGTAATTCATTGAATAAAAACTTTTACATAGATAATATCCCAACCTGCGGAATAATAAAAATGGAATTTAATACCAACGAGTGGAAAATACTTTCACAACTCAAAGCCCATAAAGTAGAACACAAATTTGCAAATAAATAATATATCATTCATGACTTATATCTTCAATCATTTTCCTCTATATTGTCATGTCTATAAATCATCCATCAAAATCATCATCCATTAGAACTATAAAAATTACCGCTTCTAAAAGCTACTTACAACGATATATTGCTTTATCAAGTCTGTGTGAAAAAAAAAGCATTATTAAAAACATCAATTTATGTAATGATGTTTTAGCCGCTATCAATGCAATAAAACAATGGGGTGCATCTGTAAAAATTAAAAACAACACTCTTGAAGTGATAGGTATTAATGCAAAACATGTTTACAACACTATTCATCTTGACATAGGTGAATCTGGATTATCTGCCAGAATGTTGAGCATTATCTCCTCCATATTATTTCATGAAACTCATCTCCATGGACATGGAAGTTTACTAAATCGCTCTATGGAAAGTCTAATTTCAGTATTACAACAAATGGGCTGTGAAGTAAGTTCTCATAACAATCATCTTCCTCTCATCATAAAAAAGTCACATCATTATCCAGATAAAATCACCGTACATCATTTTGATACCTCTCAAATCATCACTGGATTGCTTTACGCTCTACCGCTACTCCCAAAAAATTTGAGTATTTACTGGAAAAAGCCAATAAGCACACCCTACATAGATATATCTTTACAAGTACTAAAACACTTTGGGATTGAGATTATTCATGACAATTACAAATCGTATTCTCTAAAAAAAACACAAACACTCAAACCAGTCAATATAGAAGTAGAAGGAGATTGGAGTCATGCCGCTTTCTTTGTAGTACTTGGTGCTATCAAACATCCATGTCGAATAGAAGGACTTCATAAACACTCATTACAAGGAGATAAAATCATCATAGACATAGTTCAACAATGCGGTGCCAATATCAAATGGGATAGCGGCACTCTTGTTGTAGTGCCTCAACATTTAAAACCTTTTGAGATAGACTTAACGAATTATCCTGATTTATTTCCACCACTAACTGTTCTCTCTTTGGCTATACAAGGTACTTCCGTATTGCATGGTATTTCTCGCCTATTAAACAAAGAAAGTAACAGAGCTGAAGTACTTACCAGAGAATTTAATAAACTAAACGCTAATATTTCTTTAGAGCATGATAAAATGATTATCAAAGGTAAAGGATATTTAAATGGTGGAATCATTGATTCTCATAATGACCATCGTATAGCAATGGCAGCTGCTATCGCCAATTTCATAGCCCAAAAACCTATTATTATTCGCAACCCTGAAGCCGTTAATAAATCTTATCCCGGTTTTTTTAACATCATTAATAATCTGCAATTACAACAATAATGGTAACATTACCTATATTTAGTATACAATACTTTGGTAACATTCATTATTATTACATAATTTCTCAATACCCTGAAATAATCATCGAACCACACGAGTATTACATAAAACAAACTTTTAGAAACCGAACATATATACTCACTGCTAATGGGATTATGCCACTCATTATTCCTGTGATACACCAATCAAGTAAAGAACTTATCGTTCACAAACAAATATGTTATAAGGAAAAATGGTATAAAAAACACTATACTGCTATTATATCTGCATATAAGAATTCGCCATACTTTGATTACTACGCAGATGAACTTCTTTGCGACTTAATACAACCTCAATATCATTATCTATTTGAATTCAATTTAAACCTCATAAAAAAAATTCTCAGAATCATTAATTTACCTACTACACAAATACACCTTTCTGAAAGTTATCAGAAAACTTATTTTCACGACTACAGAAATTACTTTGAGAATACATCATCTTTACCTCCCCACCTAAAAACACCCTATTTACAGGTATTTCCAGACAGAATGGAATTTCAAAGCAACATAAGCATTCTTGATTTGATATTTAATTTAGGCCCACAAACAAAAAATTATTTACAAGGAAAATTTGAAGTCTAACTTTCATATAAATTCTAAAATGATTATTTTTCACAAAATTTTTTTATGCAAAAAGTAGCAGATATTTTATTTCAACAAGATCTTCTAAATAAAAATAGTTTGCTGAACTATAAGAAAAACGGGAAATGGCACGGCTTTTCGGGAAAAGAATTTTATGAACATTGTTTCAAACTAGCCGCGTATTTAAACAATCAAGGAATCAAAAAGTCTGATAACATACTTCTCATTTCTGAAAATAGACCTGAATGGAATTTTGTAGATTATGCCTGTCAACTTATTGGTGCTGTTACTATTCCTGTCTTCCCTAATATATCTGAAGCAGATTTACAATTTATCATCAAAGATGCCAAACCAATTTTAGCTTTCGTTTCTCAAGAAAATATATTTAAAAAACATAAGAAAAATCTGGAAAATGCATTAGATAATAAAATTATCTCGTTTTCAGAAATAAATGGCATCAATCATTTATACACTTTAATTCAGAACATTCACATAAAAGATGTCGAAGAAAGAATTAAAAATATTTACTCTACTATTTGTGCTGATGACTTACTCACTATTTTATACACTTCAGGTACTTCCGGGTATCCAAAAGGTGTTATGCTAACACACAATAATTTAGTCTCCAATGTTCTAAATTGTCAACATATAGCACCATTTCAAAAATATTGGAAAGCACTCAGTTTCTTACCTTTGAATCATGTATATGAAAGAATGGTAAATACTCTATTATTATACAAATCTGTTTCTATTTATTATGCTGAAGGTGTTGAGAAAGTGGTGGATAATATCAAAGAAGTAAGACCACACTTATTCGTTTCTGTACCAAGATTATTAGAGCGAGTATATCAGAAAATTATAAGTACAAAAGACGAATTAAAAGGCTACAAAAAACATATCCTATCATGGGCTATTCATTTAGCAGAACGATATGAACTTCATCGAAAAAATGGAATACTTTATGAGCTTCAAAGAAGTATAGCCGATATTTTAGTGTATAAAAAATGGAGAATAGCATTGGGCGGCAATTTACAATGCATGATTTCAGGTGGTGCTGCACTTAATCCTAAAATAGAAAGGTTATTCCTATGTGCTAAAATAAACTGCATGCAAGGCTACGGACTTACTGAAACATCACCTGTAGTATCTGTCAATGGCTTCGAAGAAAAAGATAAATACATAGGCACAGTAGGACCCATTATTCCAAACACACAAGTAAAAATTGCAGAAGACGGAGAAATACTCGTTAAAGGACCCGGCGTAATGATGGGATACTACAATAATCCCACCGCTACAAAAGAATCTATAGATAATGAAGGATGGTTTCACACCGGCGATGTAGGAGAAATAATAAATAATAGGTTTCTAAAAATCACAGATAGAAAAAAAGAAATATTTAAAACAAGTTCAGGTAAATACATTGCTCCTGCATACATAGAAAATAAACTAAAAGAATGCCCCTTAATAGAACAATGTATGGTTATCGGAGCTAATGAAAGATATCCAAGTGCTTTAATAGTACCAAACTTCAAAAACATTTATCAAAAATATCCTGCTAAAAAAGATTTGTCACCAGACAATATTGTGTTAGATAGAGAAGTAGCAAATGAAATATATTCATTCATTGAAAAAGTCAATAAACAATTAGCCCCTCATGAACAAATTAGGAATCCTTACATTTTGAGTAATGAATGGAGCGTAGAAAGCGGGGAACTCACCCCCAAAATGAGTTTAAAAAGAAAATTCATTCTCGAAAAATATAAACCCATCATAGATAAAATATACAGGAGAGATGTAGTAGCTAAGTAAAAATATCAAAATTTTTCCACCTTTTGTCTTTATTCGTTTAACCACAAAAAACATAAAGATATACAGAAACATCAAACCTTAACCTCAATAATCTTCGCTTTGCTTTCACACAAAAACCCCGATAATTGATTTCACAGAGTTTTTAATTAAAAGCGGTAATGATAGGCATTATGAGAGATATTATTTTTTCGCCCGGCTTATCTTGAGAGGGTTTAACAAGTACTGTTCTGGATGCTTCTGTCATTTCAAAAACTACCTCATCTCCATCAATGTTTTGGAGTTGTTCTATAACCAAAGAAGCATTAAAGGCAATAGTAAAACTTTCTCCTGTATATGTACAAGCTAATTGCTCTATCCCTGATTCATTATATTCTTCATTAACAGCATATATTTTTAATAAACTACCATCCATTTCTAATTGGATTCTATTATTTTCTAAGCTTGAGAAAACCTTCACACGACGAATAGAAGCAATCAGCGTATTTCTATCTACAATAAGTTTTTTACTAAAATTTTTTGGGAAAATATCTCTGTACTTAGGGAAATCACCTGAAGCTAGCCTGGAGAATATCAAGTACTCACCTACTCTTGCTTGAATAAATCCTTTAGCAAAATTTATTTCTACTTCACTATCAAATTTATCGAGTATTTTAGTAATAACTGGTATATTTTTCTTAGGAAGTATAAAATCCACATTAGTTTCAGGACGAGAATCTGTACGGGTATACTCAATTAAACGATGTGTATCGGTAGAAGTGAAGATAGCTTCATTCTCGGTAAATTGACAATATATGCCGCATAAATTAGGTCTTAATTCAATATCATCTGATGCGGCAAATAATGTTTTTTCCAGCCCCACTCTAAGTATGTCCGATTTGATAATAAAACTTCCAGCAAATTCTTCCGTATCAGAAATAGAGGGATATTGTTCTCCATCAAAAACACTTATTTTATACTCTCCATGATCTGTTTTAAGCTTAATAGCCATTTCATCAGGTAATAAGATAAAAGTAAGTGGTTGTTCAGGTAAGCTTTGTAATATCTCCATAATTTTCTTTCCATTCACCACAAAGCCATTAGCAAAATTATTTTTACTATCAGAAGCAGGGCTTACATGAATAGAAGTCTGAACACGCAAATCTTCACTATATGCTGTGATATTTAGTTTTTCTTTGTTTACCTCAAATAAAAAACCCTCTAACAAAGGATTAGTTTTATTCGTAGATAATATAGGACTTAAATTTTTTAAGTGCTCCAAAACAATAGCTGGTGTGGTAATAAACATCATATTTGTTAATTTTTTGGCAAAAGTAAGTTAAAGATTTTCACATAAAGAAAAATTTTTATGAACAATGTTGTAAAGTTATCAAAATTCAGGATGTTCTCTTGAATAAGTATATATCTCTTATCATCCATAACCAGCCCACCACCATGAGCATTCCGCCTAACGGCGTTATCCAAAACAAAAAACGAGGAAAAGCGATATGTATAATATCTTGTAAAGCTATCCAGTATAAAGAACCTGAGAATAAAATAATGCCCGAAAAAATAATCCAGAAACTTAACCTGAATACATCATTTTTATAAAACAAATTAAATAAAGCACACACGAACAATACAATGGAATGATACATTTGATATCTCACAGCTTTTTCAAAAACATCTAAATAATGTTTTAACAGATGTCCTGTTTTTACTAAAGCTTCTAATCCATGAGCAGAAAAAGCACCTAATAAAATGCTTAATGCACCCAATATACAAGCTATAAGTACTTGTGTGTATGTATCTTTATTTTTGTTTTTGCTGACCATAAAATTTTAATAACCTATCTTTTGTTTCCTTAAATTCTAGATTATTTATAAGAATTTCAAATTCCTTTCTATTTCGCAATGCATAGAAAGCATATTTCAAAAATTCTTCACGGTATTGATCATGCTTGAAATAAGATAAAAATTTTTCAATATGCTGTGCATTCACTGAATAATTCGACAACATAATCTTTAATTCTTTAAGCACATCTATCTCGCTATCTAATAGAGATATTCTTTGAAAAAACACCTTAAATAAAGAATCACTCAGCAATGATTTACTATTCAAAGAATATAATCGTTGCTGATAATACTCCATATAACTTTCCTTAGTTATTGATGATTTAAAGTATTCTTGCCAATGTTCTAAACCAAATATATCCACTAATTTGGACAAAAGCATTTTCATAATTTTTAATCTCTCTACTTCAAAAGGCACTCTTTCAATGATATTTTGTGCTTGTTGTATATTAAAATAATTATGTTTAATAAATTCTTCTATCAATATTATCTTTCTATCTTGGTTAGGTGTTTTATCGATATGTTTTATAACCATATTAAAATCAGATGTATCTATAGGTTTTATGGGTTGAGTGTTACTATCATTTAAAAAAATAATTTTTTGAACAGTTCTTTCTTCTCGGGTTTTCACTTGTATAGTTGTGTCTATTTCAGGAATAATGGGTTGAATATCCGATGAAGGTAAAACAGCTAAATATTTGATAGTTTTATTATCTTTTTGAATAACATACAATACATCTTGATTTTCTATTGGCTTAGAAGGATGATACAAAAACAATGTAGTATCTATGCTTCGTATATTCTTATTAGGAAAAATAATTTTAATACTCACAGCATGTTCGTTAATTTTAGTAATTTTCACATCAGACTGTGGTATGTTTGGGTATATTTTGCCTTGATATTCTATTTGAATAGCTTCTGCACTTTCTGTAAATATAATCAGATTGTTCTGACTTAAACATTTTATGCAAGTAAAAAAAACAACCAAAAGAAATTTGTTCATGTCTGCAAATTAAAAGAAATTATTGTGTGCCTCCTAATTCTTAAATATAATTACCTTTGCAAAAACTAAATCATCTCTGATGAAAATTAAAAAAGTAGAATTTATTAAAAGTTCCTCAAGATTAGAAGAATGTCCTAAATCCTATTATCCTGAAATTGCTCTGATAGGTAGAAGCAATGTAGGTAAAAGCTCTTTAATCAATATGATTTGTGACAACAAGAAATTAGCTAAAGTGTCTGAAACTCCGGGAAAAACAAAAACAATTAACCATTTTTTAGTGAATGGTAATTGGTATTTAGTAGACTTACCCGGATATGGTTATGCTAAAACTTCTAGGTCAGAAAAAGAACAATTTCAACAAATCATTCCTAATTACATTAGTAAAAGAGAAACTTTATTATGTACAATGATACTTATAGATAGTAGATTAGAATTTCAAAATATAGATAAAGAATTTATCATCTGGATAACAGAAAATGCTTTACCCTTTGCAATAGTACTGACTAAAATTGACAAACTATCTAAAAATGAATTATCAAAGCAAATAAAACACTTTGAAACGGAATTAGCTAAGATGCTTAGAGAACTACCTAATATATTTTTAACTTCTTCAATTAATAAAACAGGAAGAAAAGAATTATTAGAGTTTTTTGAATATTTGATTGAATTGAACAAAAATAAATATCACTGTAATGGTTAAAAAAACTATACCCAATAAATGGAAATTTCTTATTTCCAAATTAGAAAAAAGATTTGGAATGAAAATGGACTATACAGGAATACTGTTTATTATAGGATTACAAGAGTTAGGAAAACCATATAAAGATTATAGCAAGGATGAAAAGTTAGCTATTATGCATATTGCGGTATGTACATTATTAGAACCTTACAAAATATATGAATATATTGGGCGTGATGAAGATGGATGGCCTCATTGGAAACTATTACAAGAATTACCGCCATTAAATGATACTCAACAAAATAAGCTTATTACCGAAGCTATTATTGATTATTTTGAAAAACAAAATTTCTTTGATGATAACGAAGAATAATAAAACATAATTATGCTATGTCATTTTCATAAGGCATTAATACTAACACTATATATTTCCAACTTTTATGCTCAAGAACAAGAGAGGAGATTTTATTTAGGCATTGCACTAGCTCCAACAGGTTGTCAAGTACATGGTGATAATTATAGTGGATATAACAAATTAGGATTGATGGCGGGATTATTTGTGCATTATAAGTGGTTTCAAAATGTTATTCCTCAATTAGGAATTGCTTACATTCAAAAAGGTTCAAGGCATAATCCAGATTCAGCAGATATGTCTCAATATCTTTTGAGATTACATTTTGTAGAAGTACCCTTTAATATCAAATTTGTTTTCCTGAAAAAGAAAAAATTATTCATCATCTTTGGACATTCAATGAGCTATTTATTTAATTATTATGAAGAAGTGAATTATCTTAATACTACAAATAGTGTAAAAAACGAAAAAATTGAACTATCCCTCAATGCAGGTATGGGATACGATATTAATCCAAAAATAAGTATAGAGTTAAGAACAAATAATGCATATACACCATTTAGATATTTTGCATTTCCAAGCAACATCTATTATAATAATCCTATAGCAAGAATGTTTAACAGAGGTCTTTACAATAATATATTACAACTCATCTTCACATACCACATTTATGGAAAAACCACAAAGTAAAAAATTAGTAATTGCCATTACAGGCGCTAGCGGAAGCTTGTACACTAAGATTTTAATGGATGAACTTCTCAATCATTTACAATCATTCAAAGAAATATCAGTAGTAATGACTACCAACGCCAAAGAAGTGTGGGAATATGAACTCAAAGATACGAGTTACAAAAATTATCCCTTTCAATTTTGGGAACAGAACAATTTTTATGCACCCTTTGCTTCTGGTTCTGCAGGATATACTGATATGATTATATGTCCTTGCAGCACAGGAATGATGGGAAGAATTGCTCATGGCATTAGTAATGATTTAATAAGTCGTGCAGCAGATGTCATGCTCAAGGAAAGAAAAAAATTAGTGTTGGTAGTGCGAGAAATGCCATACAATCTCATTCACCTGCAAAATATGATAAAATTAACGCAAGCCGGTGCTATCATTTGCCCTGCAAGTCCATCATTATATCATTTACCAAATAATATCAATGAACTATTATTATCAGTAGTTCATCGTGTATTAAACCTCATTGACATTTATCCGTCTAAACAATATAAATGGAATAGTGATTAATAAATTTATATTAAACTTAGTTTTTAATCATAAGATTTAAATAAATATAGTAAATAAATTGCTCACACTTAATTAGTAATATTTTACAAAACAATTCTACCTTCTTTTAATACAGGTACAACAGGGTATTTATTCAGTGATAAACAAAAATCAATATCAGCATCTAAGTTCAAATTTTCCAATCTCTTTTTGTGAGAAGCCATATTTAAAAATTCCTTAAGCTTTCGTTTAGCTCTATCAAAAGTAAGATACCCTAATAATGCTGAATCAGAATTTAATTCAAATTGTTTCGTGCTGTACAATTGATAAGTCAATAATCCCGCAAATACAAAATCTTCTAAGTTAAATTTATTCTTCCATCCTGCACAAAGCATAACAACATTTTTGTCTTGTTGAATAATATACTGTATCAAAGCATCTGCATTCAAGAATGCTCCAATCACCACATCGCCATTATCTTTAGCTACCTGTATAGCTTGTGTACCATTAGTGGTGGTAATTACTATATCTTTTCCCTTTATGTTATCAGTCAAAAATTCCAAAGGACTATTTCCAAAATCAAATCCATCCACAGGGATTCCGTTTTTTTCTCCCGCCACCAAATATCCTTTCTTCTTAAAATCACGCGCTTCGTCAATCGATTGAACAGCAATAACGGAACGGGCATTGTTGGCTAATGCAGTAACTATTGTTGATGTAGCACGAAAAATATCAATCACTACAATGATATTATTCGTATCAGATATCTCATAATATTTAAATTCTGCAGGAGTTAGAACGATGTTGATTGTTCGCATAAAAGAACAATTACTTTTTCAAAAATGGAATTGTTGTAACTCTGGCTTTAACTGGCTTTTCACGAATAATGATATAAATCTCAGTATCGGGTATAGAAAAATCTTTTTGTACATAGCCCATTCCTATAGCCTTATTCAATGAGGGAGATTGTGTTCCTGATGTTACCTCTCCAATGATATGACCATTAACATCTGCTATCTTATAGTGCTGACGGGGAATACCTCGCTCAATCATTTCAAACCCTACTAATTTTTTAGTTATACCTTTTTCTTTTTGTTGGAGTAAAATATCTTTTGAGATAAAATTTTTGGTAAATTTTGTAATCCATCCTAAACCTGCCTCTAATGGTGTGGTATTGTCATTAATATCATTACCGTATAAACAAAATCCCATTTCTAAGCGAAGTGTATCTCTGGCTCCTAATCCACAAGGTTTTATTCCAAACTCTTGTCCCGCTTCTATAATGGCGTCCCATATTTTTTCAGCGTGAATATTTTCTACATACACTTCAAATCCACCAGCTCCTGTATAACCAGTGTTGGAAATAATAACATTTTCTATGTTCGCCATTTTTCCTACCTCAAAATTGTAATAAGGTATAAGAGATAAATTTATATCAGTGAGTTTTTGAAGTGTTGACAAGGACTTAGGACCTTGCACAGCAATAATACTCCACTCATCACTAAGATTTTTAATCTCCACATCAAATGTATTATGTTGTTTAATCCAATTCCAATCCTTTTCTATATTAGAAGCATTAACAACTAAATAATACTCATTTTCATAATAACGATAGACAAGAAGATCGTCTATGATTCCAGCATTAGTATTAAGCATACAGGTATATTGTACTTTTTTATCGGTCAATTTTGAAGCATCATTAGTGGTAACAAGTTGAATTAAATCTAAGGCCTGTGCTCCTTTGATTTGAAATATTCCCATGTGTGAAATGTCAAATAATCCTACCGCATTTCTCACTGTTAAATGTTCATCATTTAACCCTGAATAAGATACCGGCATCTCAAAACCTGCAAATGGCACCATTTTCGCCCCTAATTGAATATGCTTATTGTAAAGAACTGTTTTCTTTAATGATGTAACTACAGACATGGTTATAATTTTGTGCTGTAATGTATAGAAAAATTAGTAATGAAACTTCGTGAAAAAATTTTTATTTATATTTACAACAAATAGTAGTAATTTACAATATTTAGTTATATCCAAAGAATGCATATTAAGATTAATCATCAAAAAATACTTTTTCTTTTTGTTCTTTTGTGTGATAAATACAAGAAAAGAATAAACATAACAGATTATGTCATTGTTCACTAAACTATGGTGAACAATAAGCTACCTACAAAGACTGACATGAAACATGAATACAGAGAAATTAGTAAAGCTTATAGGTACTTTTATAACAGCTCTGGCTTTCTGTTTTGAAGTTTGGTATGTAAAAATTTTTTATGAAGATTCTATCAATATATACTTGATTTTGTCCACATTTTTCGCATGTTTCGGAGGATATTTTTATCTAAGATTTACTCAATATAATGAAATCAATAGAGTATTTTTTATTTTTATAATAAGTGTAGTCATATCAACCGTCACTTTATATCTTTCTCAAAGAGATTTGCTATCTATCCAACAATGGATAAGCCTAATAATATCGGGAGTTTTATTATTCATGTATCATTCAAAATTATTTTTAAATAGCATAAGAAATAATGTCATTATGAAACCTACTATTATCGCTATTGTATGGATGTTATTAATTTTTTTTTATACTCAAAAATTTAATTATGTGTTGTACTTACAACAATTTATATTCATATTTTTATTAACTATCCCCTTTGATATTAAAGGAGTATCAAAAGATAAAATTGTAACCATTCCAAAACTATTAGGGATAAATAAAACAATGTGGTTACTAGCTAACTTAATAATTCTGTATATCACTATAAGTTTATTTTTACCAAAAATTTATATCTTCAATTCTTTATTAGTTGGGCTTATTACTTTATTTTTAATCTTCAATAAATTTACTTATCAAAAACTTTTTATTTATATTTTTTACGACGGAATAATCGTATTACAAACTTTATCGCTATTAGTTCTTATCAACTTAAATTCTATCTTATCCTATCTGCAGATTTTACAAGGTCATCATCTTTTTTAATAAAATATCTTGCTGATTGTGCTAAAACGATATTCACTATTGGAATAATATAAGGCAATTTGTATAAAGGCAAATCTCCTGCATCAGAAGCTCCAAAATACATTAAAATCAATAGCACAAAATTCATCAACGAAAGATAATGGCATGATATCATTTGAAATCTTCTGTTTTTATATAAAAAAATACTTGCCAAAGCATCAATAGGAATGATAATACCAATAATAGACGCTATCAATAACAAATTATTATCAGTCGAAAATGATAATTGAATCTTTTGTATTTCAGGAGAATATGTAAGATTGACTTGATAAGGATAGAAAAATAATAAAGATGTAAGTATAGCTATCAATAACAAATATATACTTTGTATTCTTTGTATCATAAATGTAATTTTTTAATAAGCTCTTGATAAGCTTTTTTATCGCTTTCAAATGTAAATAAATTTTCATTAGTAATTTTTATATCTATCCAAAAAAACTCAATGTCGTTTCTCACAAAAGATTTTTTTGGTAACAAAGAATTGGTGTTTACAAGATAATAAACAGCAATCACTTGATAATCTTTATGAAACGCCGACTGAATAAAAAAATCCGTAATATAGACATGCTGGATAATTTGAGTATCTATAAATAATTCCTCTTGAAATTCCCTTGTAAGAGCGTCTTTTATACCTTCTCCTAAATTCAAACCACCACCGGGAAATTTTATCACCTCTCTCCCTTGTATACTTTCTTTACATAATAATAAATTTTTATCTTGCAGAAGCATTCCATAAACAGCTATTCTAAAAAATTTTGGACGATGTGAATTCATCATTGAATTATGTTTTTATAGCTCTGGTCATTTCTCGTTTTCCTGCAGCTCCTTTTAAGGATTCTACGACAAAACCTATGCTTTTTAACTTCCTCTTAAAATCACCTTGTGCACAAAATGTTGTTAATACCGCGTTATTGTTCATTTTTTGATAAAGGACTTCAAAGATATTTCTCTCCCACATCTCATGTTGAACTGCTGGAGCAAAAGCATCGTAATAAACCACATCAATATTATTCAATTCTTTGTTACTAATACATACCACATCCTCGTGTATTACCTTTAATGAAAAATGATTATCTAATTTAATCCAATTGTTTTTACTATAATGCAATTCTAAAAAGAGATTCATATCTTCATCAAATGGAGGATAATTTTTCATTCTCTCAATAATAGAATTATCTAATGGATACTTTTCAATACCAATATATTCAATATCTTTAAGTAGATTAAAAGTAATAGTATATTTTTTCCATTCTTTGTATGTAAGAAAACAGTTAAGCCCTGTACCAAAACCAATCTCAAGTATTTTAATTTTTTCTTTAATATTCAATATTGGTAAAAATCCTTGCTCTATGTATACATATCTACTCTCTTGCAATGCTCCATAAATAGAATGATAATAAGCATTTACATAAGAGTTGTAAATAGTAGGTGAACCATCTTGTGTTATTTTAATTTGCAACATCACCATTTTGATCAATTAAATGAAACATCTTTAAAAAAGCAATAACATCAGTAATTGGCCTGTAATCTTTACTGTATAAATAACTTATCTCTTTTGCTTTTTCAGATCTCTCATCATATCCATTTAATTTACCAATAAATAACACAGAAGGCTTGATTTTTGGCAAGTCCACATCTCTAAATTTCCCAAAACCAATCCAGGTTTTTTTACCAATAATCACATGAAATATATTTCGTATTAAAGTTTTTCTTCGTTGAAAAAAATAAATAGTGATAGGTAAACTTATTAAAGCAATGATACTTAATAAAATATCTACTAATCTTTTTTTTCTTCGATTCTCAGGTAATAGAATTGTCTTAAATTCCAGAGTATATAATTCTCCTTGCGTATGAACATCATTACTACCAATAATATATAATTCATTAGGGGGAGCTATCTTATAGTATACAGGCAAGTAACTTAATTTTGTCATCCAATAGATAATATCTTTAGCATGAAGATGTTTGGAACAAAAAATCACTTCATCTATTTTCTCTAATTGTATAATTTCTTCTAAATCCTGCAAATATCCTGAAAAATGAGGATGTTGAGAATTTCGGGGAAAAACGCTAATTAGCCCCATGTAATTTGTAGGAATTCCAATATCTTTAATAATCTGTCTCACTCTTTCAAATTCCTCCTCATCTCCTACTACTAGAATATTTTTTGGCAAAATAGCAGATAAATATGAGTACTTAGATAATCCAATGTAATAAAATAACCATCTTGTTATAGTGAAATAAATAATACTAATCATTCCACCACTTAAAATTACAACTCTTGAAAACCGTAAATTTTCTGGTAACAAGGCATATATTACTAAGACCATTAAATAACCCATCACATGACCGTTAAATATGTTTTTATACTTTGGATATTTTTCATAACCACCTTGAAAAAATATATTAACTACAATAATAACAGCATAAATTAATACACCTGCATTTAACAAGTATTTATCAAAATAGTCCTTTGATAACTTATAATTCACCTCATACCACCTTGAAAAAACAAAAAACAAAATCCATAATAATAATACATCTACGATAGGCAATATAATTCTTTTTAGTGCTCTGTAAGCTATTGAGATTCCTGCTCTTATATAAATAGCCAGATAAATTAAAAAACGAAAAAATTTCGCATAGGTTGTAGAAAAATGCTTATCAGCAAAAATCATCATTGCTTTGTAAAACACTATCACATAATTGACACTACTTTTTTTAGTGCTTTCTCCTTTATAGTGAATAATGCTCGTATCAGGAAGATAATAATTATTGTGTCCCGCCTTAGTTATTCTATAAGATAAATCTATATCTTCTCCATACATGAAATAATCTTCATCCAACCCACCAATTTCATCTAGCACTGATTTTCTAATAAACATAAATGCTCCCGACAAAACATCTACTTTATGTACTTCATCTTTACTAAGGTAAGTAAGATGATATTTTCCGAAAATTTTTGACTTTGGAAATAATTTAGATAATCCAAATATCTTATAGAATGCCACACTGGCTGTAGGTAAATATCTTTTAGATTCTGGTAAAAAATTACCTTTACCATCAAACATTTTTACTCCCAAAGCACCGGCATCTAAATGAGACTCCATAAACTGAAAACACTTTATTAAAGTATCCTCTTGCAATACTGTATCAGGATTTAGTAACAATATATATTTCCCCTTGACAATTTTAATCCCTTGATTATTTGCCTTAGAAAAACCATAATTCTCTTTGTTTTCTATCAAGATAACTCCCGGGAATTTTTCTTTAATCATCTCTACAGAACCATCTACCGAATGATTATCTATAACAATAATTTCTATTTCTAAACCATCCTGAGCTTGATAAACAGAACGAATACATTGCTCTAAAAAAAACTTTACATTATAGTTAACTATGATAACAGAAATATCCATGTTTTTGCAATGTCAATGATAATTCAAGATATTTTTTTTTCGTGTATGTTTATGAATTAGTAGGCAGCTTTATTTCTTGACATAATTCTATCAATACCCCATTAGTGTATTTAGGATGAATAAAATTAATCAACATATTATCAGCACCTCTTTTAGGTTTATTATATATAAACTCAAAACCTTCCTGTTTTAATCTATTCATCTCATATTCTATATCATCCACATTAAAAGCAATATGATGAATACCCTCTCCTCTTTTTTGGATATACTTGAAAATAGCACTGTTTTCATTTGTAGGTTCTAATAATTCTATTTTACTTTCACCTAATCGAAAAAATGCAACATTCACATTTTCGGTCTCTACTGTCTCAATTTTATATGCTGATTTACCAAATAATTTTTCATATACTCTTATCTCATTCAAGTTTTTCATCGCAATGCCTATATGTTCAATTTTTTTTATCATAATTAAATAATTTAATGCTGTAAAATAAAAATAATTGATGCGAATGTGCAAAAAAGGTAGTAAGTTTTCTTTAAAAACATGAAAATTTGCTAAAGTTTTTATTGAACGGTTGTTTTTATTTATTGAACGGTTGTTATTATACAAAATCATATGCCTAAATTTGCAGAAAATTAAAATTATGAAACTTATAATCAAGTTATTATTAGTAGTAGTAGTAGGAAAAATAAGTTTCTTCTTTGCTCAAGAAGATTCATTAAAAGGTTTTGATGAAGCGCATGCATTAGAACACATTAAACATGTAGTAGATGCAAAAGAAAGAGAAAAATTTCTAGAGCAAATTAAAAGAAATTGGATAATTAGAAAGTATAATTTAAGACCTTACCAACACTTAAATAACAGCTTTAAACTTGCAGGAAATGGAGATAATTCAATTCAACAAGGACCTCAACCATCAGGATGTGCTAACATAGATTTTGAATCTGGAAACACTACAGGATGGACAATGACAAACACTAGTAGTGGAACAGGATTTTATCAAGTACTAAACACCGGTGTGGACATGTGGGGTGGTTTCCCTGTAGTATATCCAGGAGGAAACTATTCTCTTATGCTTGGAAATGATTGGGCGGTAGGTTGTAATTGTACCTCCAGTAGTATGGGTAATTTTTGTAATTCAACAGCTCAGAGAGTCATCCCAGTATCTGCTGCAAATGCACAATTTGCACTTCACTTCGCTTTTGTTGTATATAATTTTCCACATACTCCGAGTGAAGCAGCATATGTAGAAATAACATTATTAGACCCCAGTGGAAATCAATTAGCTTGTCCTTACTTTAAACTTTACTGGGATGGTTCTGCTAATCAATTTGTTGGATTAACAGGAGCTACACCGCAGTTTGGAGGTATGGACACTAGGTGTTATACAGGATGTTCAAATTGTAATGTAACCTATCTACCATGGACAACTGTAAATGTTGATTTAACCCCATATATCGGACAAAATGTAACATTAAGAGTAAGTGTAAATTGGTGCGTTTATCAGGTAGATTGGGCTTATGCATACATAGATGCTGATTGTTCAAGTTCAAGTTTTTCTATTCCTCCGGCATGTGCCGGCTCTAATATATGTGCACCCACTGGCTTTGCATCATATAACTGGTCTATCCCCGGAGGAGGTACTGCCACCGGACAATGTATAACAGCAAGTACTCCCGGAATATATACTGTAGTGTGTAATCCCATTATCTCTTGTTCTGCCCCTCAAACAATTACAGTAAGCGTTGGCGGTGGTTTTACCACTAATATAACCTCTACAAATGTCTCTTGCTACGGAGGCTCAAACGGTTCTGCCTCAGTTAGCATTACAGGAGGTACTGCACCTTTCAGTTATACATGGAGTCCAGCTGGTGGTAATGCCGCTTTAGCAACAGGTTTATCAGCAGGACAATACACAGTTACAGTTCAGGACGCTAATTGCTCTCTTACAAACACTGTAAACATTACAGAACCCCTCCCTATAACTCTTTCCGTAGCTTCCTCCTCCGCTAGCTGTTCTAACCCAGGAACTGCAACCGTCACTGTAACAGGAGGAGGAACATCGCCATTTAATTATACATGGAGCCCAAGTGGTGGTAATAATAATATAGCTACTGGCTTATCAGTCGGAACATACACAGTTTTTGTCCAAGACGTCAACGGTTGTACCACTTCTGCTACCACAAATGTAACAGGTGCATCAATGCCTTCGATTATAAGTATTAACACATCCTCTGTTTCTTGTTACGGTGGTAGCAATGGAAGTGCTACAGTAAATATATCAGGAGGGGCCGCACCATACTCATACACATGGACTCCTTCTGTT
>FWPU01003667.1_pt1 | contig 38060 bp, 29 predicted proteins | sample 2228361 | NCBI WGS metagenome assembly FWPU01 (sample SAMEA103939777, study PRJEB20133) | metagenome | reverse complement strand
CACGGCCCGCCGGGCTCGTGGTGGTTTCGTGTTGCCTGCGAACGGCCCCCGCCACCGCGCCGGTTAGACCATTTTTCAGGGCAGATGGCCATGTCATAGGCGACACAGGCAGAGATGAAAATGTAGCCATCCGCGTTCATCCGCGCTCGTCCGCGTCCTATTTTCGGGTTAGATGCTCACTTCTCAACGATGGTAATGTTTTTTAGCGTATCGCTCACCGTCAGTTGGGCGACGATATCCAGGCCCCGGATCACCTTGCCCAGGATGCTCAACGGCGTCTGGTTATCCTCGACGACAGCCAGGGCGATGAAAAACTGGCTGCCACTGGCCTGTATGTCACCGGTGAATGGATCGAAGACCGGATAGAGCGCTACCGTGCCGGTGATCACCCCGGCGCTCTGCGGTCCGGATTCCGGCTTCAGCGCATAGCCCACATCGCTTTCAGGATCGCTGGCCGGCGAACCGGTGACCATATACATGTCAGGTTGGATGAAAGCCACCGGCATGTCATCGTAGAAGCCCAGATTCGCGAGGAGCACGAAGTTATAGACCGCTTGCGGCGCAACCTGCGGATCGAGCGTCAGCACGACATCACCTTTCGGTGTCTTGATCGTAGCCTCGTAAGCGGCCGGTTGCTTCTCAGGCGCCTGAGGAGCCGTGTTGTAGATGCCTTCGCGCTGTGCGATGGGCAGTTTCGCCAGCGGCCGGCCCGGCTCCAGGCTGGGCGCCTTGGGCAACGGGGTCGGCGTGGGGGTCGGCAGCTGCGACACGGCGACCTCTTTGATGTCAATCCGCCTGATAATGTCGCCGACCGCCAACTTGTCCACGTTCTCCATGCCGGCGATCACCTGGCCAAAGACGCTGTACTGTCCATCGAGGAACGGCGTCTCGCGCAGGGTGATGTAGAACTGGCTGCCGCTGGAACGCCGCTCCGGGTTGACCTCGTCGCCGGTGCGCGCCCAGGCCACTGCGCCGCGCGGATGCGCATGTTTGATCTCGGCAGGGATGGTATACCCCGGCCCCCCTGTGCCGTTGCCCGAGGGGTCACCGCCCTGGACGACGAAGCCCGGCTCGACACGATGGAAGGTCAGCCCGTCGTAATAGCCATTTTTCGCCAGGGTGACGAAGTTGTTGACGCCTTGCGGGGTATCCGGGAAAAGCTCGATGACGATATCACCCTTATCGGTAACGATCGTCGCCTGATAGATGGCGCCGGCCTTGATCCAGATGGGAGCCGGCGCGCTGAAGCGCTGGTTGCGCTCGGCAGGCGCGATCTGGGCGAGCGGCCGGCTCTCGTCCACCGGCGCGGGGACGGCCGGTCGGGCCGACGGCGTCGCTATCGCTGCCGACGGTGTCGCCGGCGCTACTGTAGCGTCGGCCGATCGGGCCGATGGTGGCGGCACCGGTGTCGCCGGCGGCATGCACGCCGTCATCGTCAGCACGAGTACAGCCAGGACACTGAGGAGAAGGAAGACAGACTTGTTCAAGAGAAACTCCTATCGTGAATGCCAGTCGAATTTTATTATCTTAACGGCACTTGCTCGAGACGCCAAATCCCGTAGATGCCCAAAAGCAACATCAGACCGCCGACGACATACGCCTCGACGGCCGAGGCCTGCGTGACAAAAGTGGCGACCACGCCGCACATGCCTGCAAGCAGATAGCAGATCAACACCGCCTCGCACGGATTGCCGGTCAGTCGCGCCAGCCGAAAATTCAGATGATCTTTGCCCGGCGTGGTCAGCGGGTTGAGACCCCGACGCAGCCGCGAGATGGTGATGAGGGTCGTGTCGAAAATGGGCACCGCCAGGGTCAAAACCGGCACCATCCAGGTGACGATCACCGAGTTGGACGGGAAGCGCAGCTTGATGCCGACGGCAGCCAGCATGAAGCCCAGGAAAAGGCTGCCGGTGTCGCCCATGAAGATACGCGCCGGATTGAAATTGTAGAACAAGAAACCGGCACACGCGCCCACCAGGGCGGCGGCCAACGCGCCCACCAGATATTGCCTGCTCAGCGCGGCGAACAGGAGGAAAAAGCCGGCCGCAATGCCGGCCACGCCCGCGCTGAGGCCATCCATGTTGTCCAGGAAATTCACCGCGTTGGTGATGCCCACAACCCACACCAGGGTGATGGCGATGTTCAGCCACGTCCACGGCGTCGCCGTCACCCGCACATCGGTCAGTATGAGGATCGTGGCGGCCGCGCACTGGCCGAACAGCTTCACCGCAGGGCCGAGCGGCCGCCGATCATCCCACAAACCGAGCAGGGAAACCAGCGTGGCCCCGAGGAAGATGCCGGTGACCTGGCTGATGTAGAAGCGATCGCCCAGCACGATGAGCGAGATCACGAAAGCCATGTAGATGGCCACGCCGCCCAACAGGGGGGTCGGCAAGGCATGCTGCTTACGAGCGGCGGGCTGGTCAATCATCCCCGTTCGATAGGCCACCCGTCGCGCCAGCGGCACGATGCCCATCGCCAGAAAGAGCGCACTTCCCAGGATCAAGAGATAGGTGATCATCCGCCGGCTCCCTTTTGCAGGTCAGAGATCAACGCCTCGATCGTTGGCCGTTCCGCATCCGACGCATAGGTGAGGGCGACGCGCGCCGCCTGCAACGCCTCGGCAGGGCGGCCGGCATCGCGCAAGACGAGCGCCATGTTCCGATAGGTCAGGTGGAGCTGGGAGCGCATCCCGGGCAGGCTGTTCTGGAGGGCATCGCGACGCTGGCTGGCAACGGGCAGGAGGCTGCCATAACCGCCCAACCGGCCTACCAGCGCATCGAGCTCCTTGAGCTGCTGCTGCGTGGCACTCAGATTCGCCTCCTGCAGCTCGGCCAGCCGGCGAAAGGCCGCCAGCGCGCCCTCCAGATCGCCCGTCTGCGCGCTGTAGACGCCGATCGCGCTCAGGACGCCGTGATCGGTGTCGGCCAGCTGGCCAGCCTGGCGATAGGCCGCGAGCGCCCCAACCCTGTCGCCAATGGTCGCCAACATGTCCCCGCGCAAGATGAACGTCTGGAAGTAGAGCGGATCAATCGTCTCGGAATGTCGCAGTGTTGCCAGTGCCGCCTCGGTGTCGCCCATGATGAACTGCGTCGTTGCCATCTCATTCCACAGCTGAGCGTTCTGTGGGCTCAGCGAAGTGGCCTGGCGATAGTAGTTGAGCGACTGATTCAGCCGGTTCAGGTCAACGCCCTTCGCCTGTGTGACCACCAGCTGGCGCAGCAGTGCGTTGGTCGGCGCGTCATTCGGGCCCAGCGCATCGGTGAAGGCCCAGGAACGATTGTGCCGCGCCAGATTGGCGCTGTGATCCGTGTTGTACGGATTCAGCTGCTGTGCCCGCACCAGCGCGGCATAACTGGCGCGCATCAGGTCTTCGCGATTGCGGGCACGCAGGCCCCGCTCGATCACGCTTCTTTGCTCTTCCTCGGACAAGCGGCTGATGTCGGCAGGCAAAGTGGGGGTGCCGGCCGGCTGGCTGCCTGCCAGCTGAAGCAGCGCCCGGCCCAGGAACAGATAGTAAAAATCTTCGGCCGGTTCGAGCTTCGCGGCTTCGTGGTGGAGCACGGCCGCGCCATCCCAGGCGCCGGCACTCTCATAGGCCAGTCCCTGCTTGTAGTACGTATCGGCCTGCACCGTCTTGATGTTGACGTTGACGATCACCAGCAGAGCCACCAGTGTCGCGACCGCGCCGACGCCTGACGACAACGCAGGCAGGTCCTGGCTGAAGCGCATCGGCCGCGGCCGGACATCGCCGGCCCAGATCATCGTCGCCAGCAGCAAGAGCAGCAAAAACAGGACGATGTCGAACACCAGAATATGGCTCGCCAGATGCTGAAACACCGCCAGCCCGCTGAGCCCTGGCCGGGAGAGCCGACCGGCGTGGAACAGACCGTAAATCAGCCAGACGCCGATCACCACTGCCAGATAGACAAGGCCGCGCCACACCGCCGCCACACCTTGTCCCTGCCGCGTCGCGATGAATGTCCGGTGCTCGGTCACGGCGAGCAGGCTACCCACGAGCCAGGTGAAAACCATGAGCATCAAGAGCATGGGCGACTGCACCACGCGAAAGGTCGCGTTGTCCACGCGCAGGGTGAAGGCGTTCCACAGGATGTTCCAGCTTCCCTGCGCGCCGGTCTGATTGATCAAGTAGTCCCAGGTCAGCACCAGGCTGATCAGCGCGCCGATGCCGGCATAGGGCAGGAAAGTCAGGAGCGGGGAGCGCGCGCCCGGCCGCGTGGACGGTACAGCAGCAGGGCGAGGCGCGGCGCTCCGTTCACCGCGTTCCCCTGGTCGTCGGCCGGGCGGAGGTGCACCGGCCCGGCCAGGCTGTGGCCGGCCGCGCGCTTTCGACCGGGTCGCGGCTGCCGGAACAGCGCCGCCGCGGCCGGACGGCGCTGCGGCCGGCGCGACCTCACCGCGCGCAGGAACACTGGCAGCAGCCGGCTCGGCCTGTTCCTCTGCTTCACGCACCCACCCCACGCCGACCACCACCAGCACGCCGGCCAGGATCCAAAATGTGGTGAGAGTCGAGGCGATGGCAATGCCGAAGTGGATTTCGACGAAGTGGGCGATGATGGCGGCCAGCAGCGTCAGAATGAGCAGCTGCCGGCGTCCACCTCCGACCGGCAACGCCTGCACCTCGTCGCCTTCGGCAACGGCCGCAACCTCGCGGGGCGCCAACAGCAGGTCCACCGTCACATAAACGATCAGACCCAGGATCAGACCGGCAGGCAGTGCGATCCCGGCCAGCCGCACGCTGTGATCGGCAAGCAAGGGGATCACGATGCCCAGGAGGGCGCCGCCGCCGAGCATCCCCAGGAACAGGTTACGCCGCTGCGGCCCCTGCATCAGGCCCAGCCAGCGCAGCGCATAGTAGAAAATGCTCACGTAGAGCCACATCTGGACGCCCAGGCCGAGGAAACCCGTGCGCACCAGCGCGTCGAAGGTCTCATTGTGAGAGCGGTCGGGCGAAGCGTTGCGCGCCTCGTAGTGCGCCAGGTCGGGCGGATAAAACCGATTGTAGGCCACCCACATGGACTCCGGGCCGTAGCCGATCAACGGTCGGATCGGATTCCAGACGTCGGGCGTGCCATCCGGCTGCTGAATCGGCGGATGAGGCTTCAACATCATATCCACCACGCCATCCCAGATCAGCACGCGGACGGCATTGGTGCCTTCGGTTGTGCTCAACAGGGTGCCCAGCCGGCCGATGAACCGCTGCTGACGCAAGCTCGCGAAGGGACTGTTTGGCAGGTTAAAGACGACCAGAAAGGCCATGCCGGCCAGGGTCAGGCCGATGATCGCCACCCAAATCGGTCGCACTGCGTTTGCCAGCCAGGGCATTCGGCGCGGCCGATGTGCGGCCCAGCGCCCCAGCAGCAGCACGCCCATCAAGCCAAAAACATACAGGCCGGCGGCCAGGCCGAGCCAGGGGCCGCGGCTCTGCGTGAACACGATGGCGATCAGCTGCACGGCCAGGATGAAGAGATAGGCGCCGGCCCGCAACGCATCGGCCGTCGTCCCCTGCTCCTCGTTGAGCAGCGCGGCCACACTGCTGATCAGCCGCTCCAGGGTGAGGAAAAAGGCGATGATCAGGTAGGCAGCGACGAAGATGGCGTTGCCCATATTGGCCGCCACCCGCTCCTTGACATCACCGCCCCAGGGCAACGGGTCCAGGCCATAATGTTGAATGATGCCGTATATGGCGATCGGCAGGCTGGTCAGAACGACGGCGAAGAAGATCCGATTAAGCTGGGCGCGCGAGCGCAGATGGGTGACCACCATGAAAAAGATCAGCACGTAGCTGATGAACGTATAGGTGCCCTGCATGCGCACATAGGAGCCGAAGAAGCTGATGCGCGGCACGACCGAAAACACGGTGCTGATCAGATAGGCGACCACCAGGATCAACGCCGGCAGGACGAGTGGGGTGCGGCGGATTGCCTCGGCAAGGCGAACGGGCACAGCACCCGCATCCGCCTGCGGCCGGCTGCTCAACGCGCCATCCACCAGCCGGATGATCCAGGCCACTGCCATCACCAGGGCGATGGAGCGCAGCAGGTGCAGCTTATCCGGCTCAAAAACGCGGTTGGAGATGGTGTTGAAGAAAAGCGGCGTCACGATCAACGCGGTCAGCCAGCCGGCCTCGATGATCGCGTCGCAGATGCGTCCGAGCTTGGTTTGCATTCGTCTCTCTCACTTCACATGAGGGTCGCGCCGTCATGCGCGCCCGACGAGAGTCTATCTTACTCCGATTGCATCCGAAATGCCAATTTGGGCGCGACGTCACGACGGTCGCCGCACCGCCTCATACACCTCGAGCACGCGCGCTACCATGCGCGTCTGATCGAACTCGGCCAGCACGCGTGCCCGGCCGGCCTGCCCCATGCGCTCGCGCCTGGCCGGATCAGCGAGCAATTCGGCCAGGGCTGCCGTGAGCGCGGACACATCCTGCGCCGGCACCACCCGGCCGGTGACGCCATCCTGCACAACCCACGATGTGCCGCTGCCCACCTCGGTGGTCACGCAGGGCAGGCCCGATGCCATCGCCTCCAACAGCACGGTGCCGAACGCCTCGGCCCGCGCGTTGGCAGGAAGCACGAAGATGTGCGCCTGCTGATAACATGCCGGCAGCGCGTTATCGGCCACCTCGCCGAGGAAATGAACGCGCTCGGCCACCCCAAGCTCCTGCGCCAGAGCCATCCAGGGCTGGCGCATGGGGCCATCGCCCACCAGCTTCAGCTGTACCGTGGGCAGGGCAGGCAGTGCACGCAAAAGGGTGTCCACCCCTTTGTAATAGCGCAGCTTGCCCGCGAAGAGAAGCGTCGGCGGCCCGGCGAACGGCTGAGAGGGCGGCGCAAAACGAGCCGTGTCCACGCCCAGCGGCACGACTACGCAGCGATCGGCCACCGGACGCAGCCAGGGCGACGTCTCGATATAGCGCGGGCTGGTAGCGATGATACAGTCGACGCGACGCAGGATCAGGCGAAGGAGCGGACCGTAGAGCCGCAGCCAACCCTGCTGGCGCACCACATCGGAGTGATGCGTGATGACCAACGCCGCGCCGCGGCCCAGCAGCCAACCGCTCACCTCGCCCAACGGATAGGGAGAGTGGACATGGATCACATCGGCGCGCTGACGCATCGTCAGCCACGGCTGGCTGAGGCTGATCGGCATGGACGCGGCCGTGGTCAGCCGGCCGGCCTTGATCACGCGCACGCCGCCCAGCTCGACGACGCGCGTGGCCGGGCCAGGGTCGCAGACCAGCACCGTGACAGCATGTCCGGCCGCGGCCTGCGCTTCGGCCAACACCCGCACATGATTCTCGATGCCGCCGAGAACGGGAAAGTAGTCTTTGTAGATATGAAGGATATTCAAGGCTGATTCGTACAGGCCCTTCGAGCTTGTCTCGCAAATCACACTGCGGCCATGATACCACGTCTGACACGGCGGGTCAATGCGCCAGCACGCGATAGACCTCCAGCGTGCGCTGTGCGGTCTGTGCCCAGCTGAAGCGCGCCGCCTGCTGTACCCCCCGCCGACGCAGTTCGCCGGCCAGGTCGGCATCGGCGAGCACGCGCCGGATGGCTGTGGCCAGCGCCTCGACATCGCGCGCATCCACCAGCAGCGCGGCCTCGCCAGCCACTTCGGGCAACGAGGATCCGTCGGCACAGATCACCGGCGCGCCGCATGCCATCGCCTCCAACACGGGCAGGCCAAACCCTTCGTACAGCGAGGGAAAGACAAATGCCCTGGCGCCGGCATACAACGCCGGCAAGTCGGCATCGGCCACCGGCCCCAGAAACAGCACCCGGTCGGCCAGCCCCAGCGTGTCGACGCGCTGCCTGGCTTCGGGATAGCGGGCATCCCACGCGCCGGCGATCACCAGGGGGACATCGGCGGCCTGAACGCCAGAGGCAACCACGATGCGCCACGCCTCGACCAGGCGCACCAGATTCTTGTGCGGTTTGTTGCTGCCCAGATAGAGGAGGTAGTCCCGGGGCAGAGAAAAACGCGAGGCATGAGACGTGGAGCGCGAGACACCCTCGAGCGACATGGCGCTCTGGCGCGGGCCCACCTCCTGTCCCTCAGTCCCCAGCCCCCGATCCCCGACCCCCAACCGCTGGCCGCCGGTCAATGAATCTGCAGCCAGGGGAATGGCGATGATGCGTTCCGGCGACAGATGAAAGTGCGCCAGGAAGTCGCGGCGGGTCGCCTCGGATATGGCGATCACTACGCGTGCGGCGCGCAGCGCCAGCGTGGTGGCCCAGCGGAACAGCACACGGGCGCGCGGGGTGCTGTATTCGGGAAAGAGGAGCGGGATCAGATCGTAGACGGTCAGGACGGTCGGCAGGCCGGGCCGATAGGGCATCAGGTAGTAGGGGCTGTGGTAGATGCTGACGGCTGGGCGCTGGAGGCTGGCAGGCCGCATGCCGGAGGAGAGACGTCGGAGGAGGAACGGGAGTTGCCATTGTTGCCGGAGCGAAAAGGGAGAAGCCGACACTGGGATCGGTTGCACCTGTTCCGATGGCGGCAGGGATAACGGATGCGCGGGGTTGTGGAGCACCACCAGTCGCTCGTCGGGAGCCAGCAGCGGCACCAGCGCCCTGGCCAGGTGGGTCACGTAGCGGCCGATGCCGGGAAAATGAGGGGTCGCCGTGCGCGCGTCGAGGATGTAGTGGGGCATCCCGCGCCTTACCCCCGGCCGAGACAGGCGACCACAGTCCCGACGAATGCATCGAAATCGCCCAGGCGCCGTTTCAGGATCTCGTATACTCTGGCATGGTCAATTTCTGCGATGAGATCTCCGGTCACCAAGTCCTGCCTCCTTGAGTTGCAGCATGAAGGCGCGTGTGAAGAAACCGTACATCGGTCGCTCATCCCTCATCGTCCTGCGGCCACAGGCCGCGCTCGCGAATCAACGCGATCTGCCGGCGTGCATAGGCCGGGCCGCCGATGGCAAGCAGCACCTCATCCATGGCCGGCCGTGGCTCCTGCCACAGCCACTCCACGCGCAGCCAGAAATCCGGCAAGACCAGCGACCGATATTCCCCTTCGCTGCCCTCGAACGCCAGCCGATAACGCGGTCCATCCAGGCGATAAAACTCTGCCCACTGGGCCTCCGGATCAATCAGCCAGTATTCCGGCACGCCGGCCTGCGCATACTCGTAGAACTTCTCGCCCCGGTCGCGACCGAGGCTCTCCGGTGACAGCACCTCCACTACCAGATCCGCAGGACCCTCCAGATGCGTCCGCCGCAGCCGATCCTGATGCGCCGCCGCCACGTACAACACGTCCGGCTCGCGGCCCGATCGCGCCAGCTTCATCTGAAACGGCGCACTGAGAACAATGCCCAGGCCGCGTTGTTCGACATAGATGCTGAGCAAGCGCACCAGAAAACTGACGATCTGCTGATGCAGCATGGACGCCGGACTGGTCATGATCACCTCCCCGTCCACCCACTCCGCCAGCGTGTCCTCGTCGGCCCAGGCCAGAAACTCCTCGTAGCTCATCTGCCGCTTCGCAGACACCTCCGGCACAGCCAGAATGATCTCGATCACCCGCTGCTTCCAATCCGATCCAACATTCGCCTGCTCCACCACCGGAATCGCTGCCATCGAACCACCTCCTATCGCTCTGTCGCGCCAGCCATATGATACCACGCCTCCTGCCGCGGGTCAACGGATTTGCGCCCGATAGACCTCCAGCGTGCGCTGCGCAGCCTGCGCCCAGCTGAAATGCGCGGCCTGTCGCAGGCCGCGCTGACGCATCTCCGCAGCGAACTCAGGCTCGCCGAGCACGCGACCCAGGGCCGCAGTGAGGGCATCCACATCAAGCGGATCCACCAGCAGCGCCGCATCGCCGGCCACCTCAGGCAACGACGAAGTGCTGGAGCAGACAACCGGCGTCCCGCAGGCCATCGCCTCCAGCACGGGCAGGCCAAATCCCTCGAACTCGCTAGGGAAGGCGAGCGCCTGGCTGCCGGCATAGAGCGCCGGCAGGTCGGCGTCGTCCACCCAGCCGGGGAAGATGACCGCCCGCTTCGCAGGCGAAGCCTCCAGCCGGGCGAAGAACTCGTCGTAGAGCCAGCCTCGCTTGCCCACGATCACCAGCGCGTCGGTAAGTCGCATCGCATGCAGGCGCTCGAACGCGGCCAGCAGGCGAATCAGGTTTTTGCGCGGCTCCAACGTGCCCACGAAGAGCAGGTAGCGCTCGGGAAGACGGTAGCGGTTGCGCGCTGCGGCCACCACATCCGGCGGCTGCGGCCGGAAGCGCGCATCCGCCGCCTCATAGATGACGGTGATCTTGTTGGCAGGCACCCCATAGGCCGCCATCACGTCTCGCTTCGTCTGCTCCGAAACGGCGATGATGTGGTCGGCGCGGCGGCAGAAGAGCGGCATGGTGGCATTCAGATACCAGCGATTGAGCGGCTTGTGATGCTGCGGATAACGCCGGAAGATCAGGTCGTGGACGGTGAGCACGGTCGGCACGCTGCGCAACGGCAGCAGCAGGTGCTCGGTGGCGTGGAACAGCGCCGCGCCAGGGATCAACCGGTCGAAGCCGATGCGGCCCAGCTGTCCCAGCCATACGAGCATCCGCCACGGCTTGTAGCCCAGGCTGACGGTGCGGGCCGGGACGTGTTCCAGGCCGGGCAGCGGCTGGATGCCGTGTTCGCGGTTGTAGAAGAAGGCGAGGGGCGGTAGATTGGCAGCTTGGCAGATCGGTAAATCGGTGGAGAGGAGGGCGCGGGCCAGGCTGTCCGCATAGCGGCCCAGGCCGGCGCGGCGATGGACGGCGGCAGAGATGTCGAGGTAAATGGTCATGGTCAGGGCCGTTGTTCGAAACCACGATCCCGGAACGTGTGCCCGGAGCACAGGTATCAGCTCCTCCTGGAACGCCCGTACAGCACCAATGATGCCGTCATGTTAGCATATGGCGCAGACGGCGTCAATCCATGGACGACCTGCCGAGGGTTGGGGAATCGGAGCCGGCCCGTGCTACGCAGCCAGCCGCGCGTACACCGGCAGCAGCAGCCGCAGCGCCAGATTGGCGGCCGGGCCGTAGTGTTTGCGGTAGAAATGGCGCAGGCTCTCGCGATAGGCCCGCCGCGCGGCCGGATTTCGCGCCAGGCTCTGCCCGCCGATGTGGATGATGGCGACCTGCGGGTTGTAGTAGACGCGCCAGCCGGCCTGTCGGATGCGCAGGCACCAGTCGTTGTCCTCGAAGTACATGAAGAAGGCCTCGTCCAGCAGCCCGGCCTGCGCGATCGCCTCCCGGCGCACCATCAGGCACGCGCCCGAAACCCAATCCACCGGCTGAACGACGCCCGTCGCCCAATCGTGCAGCGGCCGGCCGCAGAGAAGCCGGTTGACGCCGCGACGCACCAGATAGCCGATGGTCGGGTCGCCGCCGAACGCGTAGGGCTGCAGCGAGCCGTCGGGGCACAGCAGCCGCGGGCCGACCGCGCCCGCGTCGCCGTGCACCTCCATGAAGGCCGTCAGCCCCGCCAGCGCGCCGGGGAGCGCCACGGCGTCGTTGTTCAACAGGAGGACATAGCGGCCCCGGCTGGCCCGAATGCCGACGTTGTTCGCCCGCGCGAAGCCCAGATTCTCCGCGTTGACGATGAGCCGGACGTCGCCGAACTCCGCGCGCACCATCTCCGCGCTGCCGTCGCTCGACGCATTGTCCACGACGAACGTTTCCACGTTGGAACGTTGGAACGTTGAAACGTTGAAACGTTGAAACATTGAAATGTTGTCTTGCACCGAGCGCAGGCAGTTGCGCAGCAGGTCGCGGCCGTTCCAGTTCAGGATGATGACGGAGAGCAGTGGTTCCATGCGCGTCTCAGGCATCGAGGAGCCGGCCGTAGAGGTCGAGATAGCGTTGCGCGACCGCCTCGAGCGCGAAGTGCTGGCGGGCGAAACGCCAGGCCCGCGCGCTGAAATCCGCGCGGGCCGCCTGCCAGCGCGCCAGCCACGCGGTCAGCGCCTCGGGCGATGCGTCATCGTAGACGATGCCCAGGTCGTGCTGGCGCACGAGGTCGGCCGCCGCGCCGGCCCAACGGCTGACGATCACCGGCAGGCCGGCGGCCAGGTACTCGGTGAACTTGACCGAGATCACGGTGCGCGCCTGCAACCGAAACCGCGCATCGCGCTGCGCCTCGTCCGACACGCCGATCGGCAGCGCGGCCAGGTCGGCGCCGGCCAGGTAGCGCACCACGTCGGCCGGCCGGGCCGCCAGGACGGTGCAGCCGCTCTGGGGCAGCGCCGCGCGCACGGCTGCAGCGACCTGCGCCTGCATGGCGTCAGCCTCGCCGCTGCGCGACGAGACCAGGAGCAGGAAGTGACACAGCGCGGCGCCGGCCGCGGCCTGCACCTGCCGGAAGATCGCCAGCGTCGAGGCCGGATCGAACCAGGAGCCGGCATACGCCGCCACCAGCCGGTCGCCCAGCGCCAGGTCGGCGCGCGTCTGACCGCGCCAGGTCGCCAGCTCCTCCGACGACGGCACGGGCGTGCAGGTCGGCGCGACGAGCAGCCGATCGCGCGCCTCGGGATACTGGTCGGCCAGGATCTCGGCCATCGGTTGCGAGACGCAGGGGATGGCGTCGGCGCGCCGGATCAGGCCGGCCTCGATCTGCTTCCACAGCGCGAACGAAAGATCATCGAGGAAGACGCTCTTTCCGCCGTCCAGCCGGCCGGCCCCTTCTTCGGGGTAGAGGGCCCGGGCATCGAAGATCAACCGGCTGCCGACAAGCCGCTTGACGTCGGCGCCGACAAGCATCGCCGGATAGGAGCGGCAATGGACGATCGCCGGCCGCCAGCGCCGCGCGATCCAGGCCGCGGCCAACAGCGCCTGAGGCCGGTAGAGCGCCAGCCAGCGTCGAGACATGTAGAAATGGCGCGTGAAGAATAGGATCGGCCACACGTGCAGCGCGATGCCGGCCTGCGCCAGTTCGGCGCGCAGGCTGTGCACGCGCGGGCCGTAACGCAGCCAGTTCGCAACGGGGTAAAGCGCCGCCACCTCCTGCCGCCAGGCTGCGCCCTGCGCTCGCATCGCGCGCAGCACGGCGAACACCTGCGAGCGGATCAGCGGCGACTGCGCGACATCCTCGACCGCGATGAGATAGACGACTGTCGGCGGCTGTGTTGCCATCGGCGCCCTCCTTCGCTAAACGCCCATTGCCCGGTGCCAGAGCTCCACGGCCAGGCAACGCCAGAGCATCGTCGAAAGGTCGGCGCCCTGAACATGCTGATCGAGCAGCCGCGCCACGGCATCGGCCCGGAAGTAGGGCCGGCCGCGAAACTCCGGCGAGGTCACGATCTCGCGCGCCCACGGCGCCAGGGCCTCGCGCAGCCAGACGTCCTGCGGGGTGCTGAAGCCGAGCTTGTCCTGCCGCAGCCGGACATCCTCCGGGAGGATCCCGGCCATGGCCTGGCGCAGGACGAACTTGGTCACGCCGTCCCGGATTTTCTGCTGCGGGGGCAACGCGAAGCAGAGCTCCACCAGCCGATAGTCGAGAAACGGGACGCGCGATTCGATGGAATGCGCCATGGCGTTGCGGTCGTCGAAGCGCAGCAACGACGGCAGCGGATCGAAAGTGAGCGCGCGCTGAAGCCCCTGCGCCAGCCGTGAGCCGGTGGCCGGTGCGCGCCAGCGCGCCTCGGCGCCCGCCTGAGCTATGGCAATGAAATCGCGCGCCAGCCAATCCAGGCCGGCCGCGGCCTGGCGCTTCAGCCGCACCTTCAGCCCGGCCGGCACCAGGTTGGTCACGATGTTGCGCGCCTCCTGACGCGCGGCCGCATGATGCAACGCCAGGTGGCGCCGGAACTCTCGCCACAGGGTTGGCCAGCGGCCGGCCGCGGCCAGGTCGGCGAAATAGTTGGGGAAGAAGCCCATGTAGCCGGCCAGCAGCTCATCGCCGCCCTGGCCGTCCAGCGTCACCGTGACGCCCGTCTCCCGCGCCAGCCTGAAGACGCACCATTGGGCGAAAATGCTGGTCGAGACGAACGGCTCCTCCTGGTGATAGAAGAGCGACCGCCACTGCTCGCGCAATTCGGCCGGGGACGGATAGGTCATCCGGCCGTCCACATCGGCCGCCCCGATCACAGAGGCGATGAAGCGGCCCTCATCGTGCCGCGGATCGGCATAGCGCGCCGAAAAGGTCTTCTGCTGCGCCTCCATGCCGACCACGCGCAGCCCGCGCTCGCGGATCAACCGGCTGATGACGCACACCACGGCCGACGAATCCAGCCCGCCGCTCAGACATGTGCCCACCGGCACGTCGCTGATGAGATGCCGGCGCACGGCATCCTCGAAGAGCTGGCGGAAGGCGTCCGCGTAGGCGGCGTCGGAAGCCAGGCGAAGCTGCCGGCCCGGATCGAGCTGCCAGTAGCGCCGCAACGACATGCCGCCGTCGGTCAGATCGAGCGTCAGGTTGTGCGCCGGGGGCAAAGCCCGCACGCCCGCGAAGAAGGTCGCGTCCGTGTGGTCGCTCAGGTTCGCGGCCAGAAAATCGTAGACCGCGGCCAGATTGGCGCGCCGCGGGATCCCCAGCGCCAGCAACGCCTTGATCTCCGACGCGAACACGAAGCGGCCCGGCTCTTGCCACAGGTAAAGTGGCTTGATGCCGGCCCGATCGCGTGACAGGAAGAGCCGGCGCTGCGGGATGTCCCAAATGGCAAAGGCCCACATGCCGTTGAAGCGCGCCGCGCACCCCTCGCCCCACGCCTCATATGCGTGCAGGATCACCTCGGTGTCGCTGTGCGAGACGAAGCGGTGGCCCAGGCCGATCAGCTCGCTGCGCAGGTCGTCGGCGTTGTACAGCTCGCCGTTGTAGACGATCCAGAGCGTGCGATCCTCGTTGCAGATCGGCTGGTGGCCGGTCGGCGTCAGGTCTACGATGGCCAGGCGCCGATTGGCCAGGCCGAGGGTGAAACGCCGCTCGCCGGCCGCCCCTGGCGTCAGCCGACCGGCCGGCGCATAGGGCAACGGATAGCCGAAGACATCGGCGGGCGTGTCGTCGCCGCCGAAGATGGCGTAATCCCCGGCCGGCGCATCGCCCAGGATGTAACCGACATCGTCCGGCCCGCGATGGCGGATGGCGTCGGCCATGGCCCTCAGTTCGGCCGCGGCCACCGGTTTGCTATTCAGATGAATCAACCCGACGATGCCACACATAACGCCAATCCTCAAACCATGTTCGGGCCGATCGGCCTGGCCTGGCGGCCAGGACAGGCCGACCGCGCCCATTCGCCGCACATTTATCCGATCAGCGCCCGCAAACGCTCGTGCGCCCAGCGCCGCCCCAACACCGCCTCCTCGCGGCCGATAATGCCCAGGAGGAACAACGCCGCAACGAATGCGGCGCACACGACCAGCTTCAAACCGACGGCCAACCAGAAGCTCAGCCGATTGGCGACCAGCGCGATCAACCACGCCAGCACGCACAGGGCGATCAGGGTCAGCACCTTCCGCCCCTCGTAGGGGATCGGATAGACGCGCTGCGCGAGCAGATAGGCCAGGCCCGCCGAAGTCGCATAGGCCAGCATCGCGGCCAGCGCCGCGCCGATGTAGCCGAGCCGCGGCGTCAGGAGCAGGTTGAAGGCGACGCAGGCGACCGCCGCGGCCGGCACGCTATAGGCCAGCAGACGCGTGCGCTTCGCCAGAATCAAGCCGATATTGACGATGTAATAGCTGCAATCCGCCACGATCTGCAGCGCCATCAGGCCGGACACGGCCGCGCCGTCCAGATAGCTGGCCGTCGTGAAGAGCCACAGCATCTCCTTGGCAAAGAGCGCCACGGCCACGACGCCGGCGCCCGCCACGATCCAGAAATAGGTCAGCGCTTTGGCGTAAACCTGGGGTGCATTTTCCTGCTTCTGGATCGAAAACGCAAATGGCCCCCAGGCGGTCAAGAACGCGCTGGTGAGGAGCACGAGCGGCGCGCTGGCTTTGTTGCCCACCGCCAGCAGGCCGACGTCGGCGGCCGAGCCGTAATGCAGCAGAAAGTAGCGGTTCGAGTAGGCGATCAGCCAGCCGCCGAGCGCGGTCGGGATGAGCGGCAGGCCGACATGGAGCAACTTCGCCAGCCATGGCCGCGAAAAACGCGGGAAGAGCAGCCGACGCGTGGCCCAAAAACCGGCCGGCAAGATCAGGACGGCGGCCAGCAGCGGCCCGCCGAACGCGCCGCTCACGCCCCAGCCCAGGCCAACCACGAAGAGGATGCTCAGGCCGACGCCGAGCAACAGATTGCTGATCGCCAGGCCGGCATAGGCCCAGGGCCGACGGCTCAACCGCAGCAACTCGATCAGGAAGCCGACCATGGCGTTCGCCGGCGCGGTCCACACCGCGATGCGGATGGTGCTGGCGGCCATTTCGCTGCGAAAGAGCAGCTCTGCAAGGGCCGGCGCGAAGAGGCTGAGGACGGCGGCCAGGAACACGGAGAGACCGACGCGCGTCGTGATCGCGGTCGTCACCATCGCGCCGCGGTCTTCGTGCCCGGCGTTGTCGTAGAAATAGAGCGCGGCCGCCGTGTCCATGCCCAGCGTGGCCGCCAGGGTCAGGAACGCCGCCAGGGTCGTCAGGGTGTCAATCTGACCGTACTCGCCCGGCAGGAAGACGCGCGTGTAGATGGGCACGAGCAGCAGCCCCACCAGGCTGCGGGCGGCGCTCACCAGCCCATAGACCGACGTGTCTTTGACCAGATGACGGAGACGGATCACGGCGCGATACGTGACGCGTGCTGCATGGTGGACGACGATACGCCCAGGAGACGACGGTACACATCGAGCAGTACCTGTTCTTGCGCCTCCCAGTTGTACACCTCGGCCGCGGCCAGCGCGCCGGCGCGCATCCGCGCATACAGGTCGGGGTCGCCCAACAGCCGGTTGCACGCCTCGGCGATGGCGGCGGGCGACGTCGGGTCGCACACCAACCCGCAGCCATACGCCTCGCAGATGCGGCGCACGATCGGCAGGTCGCTGGTCACCACCGGCAGGCCGACCGCCAGATATTCGAACAGCTTGTTGGGCGATGAATAGCGCAGGATCGGGTGATGGATCTCCGTCGGGATCGCGCCGATCGCAGCGCCGGCCGTGTAGTCGAGCAGCTCCTCCGGCGGCACGGCTGGCAGGACGAAGGCGCGGCCGGCGAACGGCGCCTGCGCCGCCAGGCTGCTCAGCTCATCGAACTGCGGCCCGCGGCCCATCACGACGACCACCCCGCGCGTCAACAGCGCCGCGGCCCGGATCAAATTCTCTAGCCCCACGCCGTGCCGGTCGCGCACGAGCATCCCCTGGCAGATCACGATCGGCGTCTCCGGGCTGACGCCGATCCGCTCGGCCAGGAGGGTGCTGCGCGCAGCGGCGACCTTCGGCCGCGGGGGGCAGTTCATGACCACGGCCGGCCTGGGGATGCCGTAGTGCGCGGCCTGCAGATCGGCCAGGACATCATTGACGGAGATCACGGCGTCCACCTTGCGCCGGATGATCCAATCGGTGAGCGCGCTCCACAGCCAGTTGAGGCCGCCGACGAGCGGGCCGAAGTAGCCGACGCTGTCGCGCAACGTCGTGAAGCCGACCTCGTGCGCGTCGTAGAGCAGCTTCGCGCCGGATACTTGTCGCGCCGCCAGCCATGCAGGCAGCACGGCATCCGAGTCGTGGGCATGATAGACCTGAGCCTGCACCGCGGCTGCAGCCCGCGCCATGCGCACGATCGCCCTGGGCACCAGGTTGAAGCCCCGCCCCAAACGCGTGCGGCTGCGCCCGACCGCCACGCGCACGATCCGAAAGCCGTCGCGCGCCTCTTCTTCGGAGGGGCCATAGGTATTCATCGCCACGACCGTGACCCGAAAGCCCGCGGCCGCCAGCGAAGCCGCCTCCTTGAGAACGCGCTGATCGGTGCGACAGTCGTTGCGCACGAGCATGCATACCGTCGCGGTCATCTTGCGCCTCCGCCGCGCAGCTCCTCGTAGATGCCGATCAACTGACGGCCAATCGCCAACGCATCGTGGTAACGCTCGACGTAAGCCCGGCTACGCAGCCCGACCGCGTGGCGCTGGGCGCCGTCGGCCAACAACGGCGCCAGCGCCTCGGCCAGGTTCTCCTGGTTGGCGTTGATCGCCGGCAGGTCGGCCGGATAGTGGGCAAGCAGCGAGGGTTTGACGTACAGGACGACCGGCTTGGCCAGGGCCATCGCCTCCAGAGCCGCCAGGCCATATCCCCCCAGCACGAACTGATCCAGGTAGATATCGGCGTCAGCGACCAGCCGCAGCGCCTCGGCGCGCGGCAGATTCTGCACCAGACGAAAATCGAAATCATACTGCGCCTGCAGCCGCTCGACCGCGGCCAGAACGGCAGCCGTCCCCTTCGCGACCGGCGCGCTGGGGCTATGCACCAACAGAGGACGTTGCCTGTGCGGATCGGGAGGTCGCGGCGCGAAATCGGGCAGCCAGATGCGTTGCCGCGCCATGTAGGGACGGGGGAAGAGATCGGGCTGTAGATACGGCCTCAGGCTGTGGCAGGAAAGCAGGCACGCGACCCCCGCGCGCGCAAACAGCGCCTGCGTCTGCCGCGAATGGAGATAGCTTTCAGCGTGCGCATACTCGTAGTCGGCGCCTAGCCGGGCATAGTACGGGTTGTCAGCCGCCTCGACCTCCGGGATGCGGATGTCAGAGCCCCAAAATTCCACCAGCCCCGGCCGGCGTAACGCCCTCGCCCAATGCAAATCCAGCCGGAAGGGCAGCGCCGTGACGCCGTAGTGCCAGTGCAGCACATCGGCCCAGCGGATGGCGGCGAGGACGTGGGGCGCATGGCGCAACGCGTCCACCAGGCGCCGACGCAGCGGCCGGGACGCGATGCGGATCACCTCCAGCGCATCGGCCGACTGGATGATGGCCGGACTGACCACCAGCCCCCGCGCATCCACACCCAGGCTGCGCAGGGCCCGCACGGTGATGCTGGCCTGCGAGGCGATGTTCAGGGGCAGATGCAACACGCGCATATCAGCGGATCGTCCTCAGGAACGCAATGAATTTGTCGTGGTCAATCGCGAAGTTGCCCGTCACGCGTTGGCCCGGCGCCACATCGCGCGTCACCACCGAACCAAGCGTGACACAGGCACCGTCACCGACGGCGACCTCACTGGCAATCGTGGCGTGGGGGCCGATCCACACATCATCGCCGACTGTGACGCTGCCGGTGAGCGCCGCGCTGGCGCCGATCAGGCATCGTCGGCCGATCGCGACCTGGTGCGCCACATAGACCAGGCTGTCCAGCTTCGTATCCTCGCCCACTTCGGTGAAGCCGCCGAAAAGGGCGCGGGCAATAGTGCAATTGGCCTGCACCTCCACGCGATCGTGGAGCCATACGCCGCCCGCATGAGCTACCGTCATGATCGCTTCGCCAAGACGCACAAATTGAAATCCCTGTGCGGCCACTACCGTCCCGGCGCGCAAGACTACATCGTCGTCAATGATCGTGTGTGGGAGCACGGTCACGTGCGGCTCGATGAGCACGCGGCGCCCGATGCGCACATTCCGGGGCGCGATGTAAGCCTGCGGGCTGATGACCGCGTCGCCGGCGATCTCGGTCGGAAAATCGCGCCAATAAAACTCTGTATGTTCGGCCAGGTAATTGTGGAGCTGATAGAAATCTCGCCGCGGTGCCTCGGAGAGGGCCAGGCCCAGGCCAGAGGGAATGCGGCCTGCCAGGGATGGCGTCGTGATGACCGCGGCCACCCCATGATTGGCCAGCAAGCCGTCCAGGAAACGCTCGCTCTCCAGGAACACGAGCATCGCCTCGTTGCGATGCGACACAAAGCCCAACGACGAGAAGTCGGTATCTCGCAATACCCGAAGCGGCACGATGGAGGATGCTTCGAACAGGCGCATCGGCGCCTCCCCTCTATGCTACGCGCTGGCCCAACACATGGCCGCGCCAGAAGATCTCTGTCTGCCCTGTCGCAAAACGGCTGGCCAGCTCGCCCACCTTCAGCCCGGCGGCGTGCAGCTCGATCACCGGCCGCGGGCCGAGATCGGCCAGCGTGCGCGCCATGCGATGCGGGGGCAGATCTACGCCCGGATAGACCGCCAGCCCATGCGCCAACAGGCCCGCCACATCCACGATGCCCGCGAACTGAATCACGGTCGCAGCCGGACAGGTCGCGGCCAGCACCGCCGCCGTCACATCGCCGGCCGGCCCGATGATCGGATCCTCACGCGTGTAATCGGCGATGATCAATGCATCCAATCGGCGCAGCACGTCGGCGGCGCCGCGCAGATGGGGCAGCAGGTGCACCTGCGCGCCAGCCTGCCGCAGCCGCGCCGCGATCACGGGACCAAACTTGTCACTGCTGACTACGGCCACCGCGCCCTTGTGCACCTCCACCTGGGCTGCGAACAGCATCTTGAGCGCCAGCCAGCCGCTGTAGGCGAAGACCTCCAGGCCGGGGTAGTCCTCGTTCGTGGCGATGACCGGGATGCCTCGCCTGCGGCAGGCGGCCAGGTCAATGTCGCCGGGGCGAATCTCCCACGCCTCGCACATCAGAGGCACGACCGCCGACGGTTTCATGGCGGCGACCGCGGCCGCGTCAAGCGGCCGCACGAAGCCGAGGTTGACAACGATATCGGCGGCAGCGAACAGAGCCGGCGCACGCTCCGTCCAGACCTCCACGGCCGCCGGCCGGGATGGATTCCCGGCCTCAGAAGTGAGGCCAGGCAACATCGGCTGCGCCACATCCCGCACCTGCACGCTCAGCCCGCACAACTCGGCCAGCGCCTCCGTCTGCGCGATCACCGCCTCGACCGAGCCGTAGCGCGAGGCGCGCGTCAGCGCGATCACCCGCGCGGCGCCGGCCAGCGCCGCGATCACGGGCGTGACCACGTAGGGGCCACTGGCAGCCTCGGTGAGCACGCACAGGCCACTGAGATCGAGTTCCAGGAAGGCGATGGTGCGCCGGATCAGAGCAACCAACCGGCCAGGGTGTGCCAGGCCCGCCCGACGCAGCACCTCAGGAGCAGTACTCATGTTCATGGCAGCGGTCATGTCGCAGGCGACACAAGCAGAGATGAAAACTTGTAGGGCATTTCGGGCGGCGAAGCCGCCCGAAATGCCCCCTTCGGAATTCGCCCCGCCCCTACCAGGGGGCGGAGGTGGGGATGGGGGTCAGATGCCGCAAACTGTAACATCTAGCCGGGCGAAGCACACTATCCGCGTCGCTCCGCGTTCATCCGCGTCCAATTTTCCGGGCAGCGTACCGCAGTACATGGCCCATTTTCAGGTCAGACTGACCGCCGCCAGCGCGTCGAGCAGCCGGCTCACGACCTGCGCCTGCTCGGCTTCGGTCAATCCCTCGTGCAGCGGCAACGTCAGCGAACGGGCGAACACGTCGTCGGCGACGGGGAAATCGCCCGGCCGATAGCCGTAACGCGTGCGGAAATAGGTCGTCAGCGGCATGTGCCACGTGCCGATGGTGGTCTCGATGCCTTCCCTGCGCAGACGGCCGATCAGGTCATTGCGGCCGGCCGCCGCCTCAGCCGGCAACAAAGCGACATACGATTGGTAGACCGGCGTCGCGCCAGGCGCGACGGCCGGCGGCTGCACGGCCGAACCGGCCAGCAATCTGTCGTAGCGGTCGGCGCGCGCGCGTCGGGCCGCGATGATCCGGTCGAGCTTCCCCATCTGCGTCAGGCCCAGAGCCGCCTGAAACTCGGTGAGCCGGTAGTTGAAGCCCGGCATCACGAAATCAGCGCCGGCCGCATCGGGATCCTGGCCGTGATTGCGCAACGCGCGCAGCCGCCACGCCAGGTCAGCGCGGTCGGTCACGATCATCCCGCCCTCGCCGGTCGTGATCGCCTTGCGCGGATGGAAGCTGAAACAGCCCAGCGCGCTCCACGCGCCCGCCGGCCGGCCATGCAGGCGTGCGCCCAGAGCGCAGGCGGCATCCTCCACCACCGGAATGCCGTAGCGATCGGCGATGGCCGTGATCGCCGGCATGTCGGCCGGCTGGCCGAACGTGTGCACCGGCAGGATGGCCTTGATGCGACGGCGCGTCTCAGCCGTGGTCGCCAGCCGCGCCAGCGTCTCCGCCAGCCGGTCTGGCGCCATGTTGAAGGTATCAGGTTCGATATCCACGAAGACCGGCTGCGCGGCGCACAACTCGATCACATTGGCCGTGGCCGTGTAGGAATAGGCGGTCACGATCACCAGGTCGCCCGGTCGGACATCCAGCGCCAACAGCGCCAGATGCAGCGCAGCCGTGCAATTGCTGACTGCGATCGCGTGCCGCACGCCCAGGTAGTCGGCGACCGCGCGCTCGAAGGCCGCCACGCGTGGCCCCTGTACCAGGAAGCCGGTGGCCAGCGCCTCGCGCACCGCCGCGAGATCGTCCTCTTCAATGGATGGAATCGTCAAACGGATCATATCCTGGTCCGATAATACTCGGCCGTGCGGCGGATGCCTTCTTCCAGGTCAATTTTGGCCTCGAAGCCGAGCAATTCCTTCGCCTTGCGCACCGAGGGAATGCGCAGCTCGACATCGGCATAATCCTTCCGGGTGAACACCACCGGCGAACGAGAGCCAAGCACGCGGATCACAGTGTTGGCCAGGCCGTAGATCGTGGTGACCGCCCGCTGATTGCCGATGTTGAACGACTCGCCCACCGCGCGCGGATGCTCGAGGGCCAGCAACACGCCATCCACCATGTCGTCCACATAGCACCAGGCGCGAATCTGCGTGCCGTCGCCGTGGATCTCGATGGGGTCATTGCGCAGCGCCCGGATCACGAACGTGCGCAGCGCGCCCTCGCCCACCTGCCCGGGGCCGTAGACGTTGAACGGCCGCAGGATAGTGGTCGGCAGCCCCTTCTCCTGAAAATAGGCGATGGCCAGGTGCTCTTCGGCCACCTTGCTCACCGCGTACGTCCAGCGCGCCTCGCCGACCTTGCCCATCACCGCGTTGTCGCTCTCCGACGAGCGAAACGCCTGCTGGCCGAACACCTCGCTCGTGGAAAAGCAGACCACCCGGTCGCAGCGCGGCAGGTTCGCCGCCGCCTCCAGCACATTGGCCGAGCCGATCATGTTGACGCGCATCGTCGTCACCGGGCTCTTGATCACAGTGTCAATGCCGGCGATAGCCGCGCAGTGAACGACGATGTCCGCGCCGCGCATCGCCGCGGCCACGTGCACCGCATCGAGCACATCGCCCTGGACCAGGCGCAGGTTGGGATGATCGCGAAACGGCTGATCTTGCAGCGTGTTGCGGGCGAGATTGTCGTAGATGACAATCCGATTGCGGTCAACCAGCCGTCCCGCCAGCGTCGAGCCGATGAAACCGGCCCCGCCGGTGATGAAAATCGTCTTACCTTCGATCATGGTCCCTCAAAATGCCCACGATATGTTGAGCTGCCCGGCCGTCGCCGTAGAACGCCGGACGGCCGGCGACCGGCCGCGCCTGCCGGACGGCCGCCACGATCCGCGCCCGATCGGCCCCTACCACCATGTTCCACCCCGCGGCCACCGTCTCCACCCACTCGGTCTCCGTCCGCAGCGTCACGCACGGCACGCCCAGCCAGTACGCTTCCTTCTGGATGCCGCCCGAATCGGTCAGGATCAGCCGCGCGTTCTGCTCCAGCGCCAGCATGTCCAGGTAGCCGACCGGCTCGATCATGCGCGGGTTGGCCGACGGCGCGCCGTCAGCCGCAAGGCCCAACGCCTCGATCACCTTGCGCGTGCGCGGATGCACGGGGAAGATGACCGGCTCCGCGATCTCGGCGAACGCCTCCAGAATGCTGCGCAAGTTGACGGGATCATCTGTGTTGGAGGGCCGATGCACGGTCGCCAGCAGATAGCCGCGCGGCGTCAGGCCCAACCGGGCCAGGATGGTCGAACGCTGCTGCGCGACCTCGACACACTGCAGCACCGCGTCGTACATGGTGTCACCGACCAGGTGCACGCCCGCCGTGATCCCCTCGCGGCGCAGGTTGTCCACCGCGGTCTGCGTCGGACAGAAGAGCAGATCGGCGACATGATCCGTCAGCACGCGGTTGTGCTCTTCGGGCATCTCCCGGTTGAAAGAGCGCAGCCCGGCCTCGACGTGCGCGACCGGGATGCGCAGCTTGACCGCAGCCAGCGCGGCCGCCAGCGTGGAATTGGTGTCGCCATAGACCAGCGCCCAATCGGGCCGCTGCGCCAGCAACACCTCCTCCAGCCGGATCAACATCTCTCCCGTCTGGCGGCCGTGGCTCCCCGATCCGACCCCCAGATTGACGTCCGGCTGCGGGATGCCCAGCTCGTCGAAGAAGACCTGCGACATGCCGTAGTCGTAATGTTGGCCGGTGTGCACCAGATACTCGACGTGTCCCGCTGCCCGCAGTGCCTTGCACACCGGCGCGGCCTTGATGAACTGCGGCCGCGCGCCGACCACCGTCACCACCTTCATCGGTCGTCAAGTCCCGCGTCTTCAGGCTGATCGAGCATGGCTCCATACGCCGAAGCAACGGCCGCTACGACGGCCGCCTGCATCTCCTCCGTCAGTTCCGGATAGATCGGCAGCGCCAGCGTCTCGGCGGCGGCGCGCTCGCTTTCGGGCAGATCGCCGGGCCGATAGCCCAGACCGGCAAAGCATTCCTGGAGGTGCAACGGAACCGGATAGTACACCTCGTGGCCGATCCTGCGCGCTTTGAGTTCGGCCATCACCGCGGCGCGCCGCGGTGTGCGGATGACGAACTGATTGTAAATATGGCGACCATAGCCAGCGTCGTGCGGCAGGAGCACCTCCGTCAGACCGGCCGCCGCGAACAGACGGCGATAGCGATCGGCGTTGCGCTGGCGGCCGGCCGTCCAACCATCCAGGTACTTCAGCTTGACGCGCAGAATGGCCGCTTGCAAGGCATCCAGCCGGAAGTTGCCGCCCACCAGCTTGTGATAGTACTTCGGCTCGGCGCCGTGATTGCGCAGCAGCCGGGCCCGGCGCGCCAGGTCGGGGTCGCCGGTCACGATCATGCCGCCGTCGCCGAACGCGCCCAGATTCTTCGACGGGAAGAAGCTGAAGCAGCCGAAATGGCCGAGGGAACCGGCGCGTCGTCCCCGATACTCTGCGCCGATGGCCTGCGCCGCGTCCTCGATCACGATCAGATCATGCCGGCGCGCGATCTCCATGATCGGGCCCATGTCGGCCATCTGGCCGAACAGGTGCACCGGGATGATCGCCCGCGTGCGCTCGCTGATCGCCGCCTCGATCTGTGCCGGCTCGATGTTGTACGTCAGCGGATTGATGTCCACGAACACGGGCCGGCCGCCGAGACGATAGATCGAGCCGGCCGTGGCGAAGAAGCTGTACGCGGTGGTGATCACCTCGTCGCCGGGACGCAGGTCAATCGCCATCAACGCCACCAGCAGCGCGTCGGTGCCCGAACTGACGCCGATGCCGAAGCGCGCCTGTACATAGGCCGCCACCTCCTGCTCCAACGCCTCGACTTCAGGCCCGCCGATGAAATGCTGCGCGTCGGCCACGCGGTCTATCGCCGCGCGGATTTCCTCGCGGATGGGCGCGTATTGAGCTTTCAGATCGAGCAGCGGAATGGGTTGAGTGTAGGTCATGGCAACGGTTCATCCTCCGGCCAGTCCAGGCAGCGCAGTACGCCGGGCTCGACCTCACGGTAGCGCCAGCCGCTCTCCGGGCAGACCATGATCCCCTCGGCGTCCGGCCCGGACAGGCGGTGGCCGTGGCGGCTCATCCAGCCGCGCTGGCGGGCCGGCACGCCGAGCATCAGCGCGTAATCGGGCACATCGTGCACGATCACCGCGCCGGCGCCGATGAACGCATAGCGACCGATGGTCACACCGCACACGATTGTGGCATTCGCGCCGATGGTGGCCCCGCGGCGCACCAGCGTTCGCTCGTAGAGATGATGGCGCACGATCTGCGAGCGCGGGTTCGAGACGTTGGTGAAGACACACGACGGCCCACAGAAGACATCGTCTTCCAGCGTCACGCCCGCGTACACCGAGACGTTATTCTGGATCTTCACGTTGTTGCCGATGACGACGCCGTCGGCCACAAAGACGTTCTGGCCCAGGCTACACCGGCTGCCGATGCGTGCGCCGGCCATGACGTGGCAGAAATGCCAGATGCGCGTGCCCGGCCCGATCTCGCATGGGGCATCCACATACGCGCTGGGATGGACGAAATAGTCGCCAGCCATCTCCCCCTCACGGTCCCTTCGAGGCGGCCACATCGGTCCGCGCTCGATCATGTCGTCTGCTCAGACCCGGCCACGTAGAAACGGGTGAACCATGTCATCGGCCGGTGAGAGCGGTGCCGTACGGATGCGATGGACCAGACTGATCGAAGGCCGCGCATCCTCGATCCCGAACCCCTGCCCGGCCAGCGTCCGCTCGTAGACGCGCGTGTGCAGATCGGTGAAGCCCTCGGTGAACTCCAGCTCCTGGCCATCAATCGTGATCGAGCGATAGGTGCTGCGCCGGCCCGGCTCGACCGGGAACGGCAGGTCGGCCGGATCCACCGACAGGAACCAGCGCACCCGCGCGCGCGCGAGTTCCAGAAAGCCCGACATCCGTCGGGGATCGGAGTGGTAGACGCGGCTTTCGCCGGCTGGCCCGAACAGCCAAAGCAGCAGATCAAAGAAATGGATGCCGATGTTCGTGGCAATGCCGCCCGATTTCTCGACCGAGCCCTTCCAGGAGACATGATACCAGCCGCCGCGCGCAGTGACATAGGTGAGCTGGACATCGTGCTGGCGATCGGGCGATTCGCTTTGCAGCTGCTCGCGCAGCGCCAGCAACCTGGGATGGACGCGCAGCTGAAGGACCGTGTTGATGCGACGGCCAGTCTCGTGCTCGATCTCCTGCAGCGCGTCCAGGTTCCACGGGTTGATCACCAGCGGCTTCTCGCAGATCGCATCGGCGCCCACGCGCAGGGCCAACCGGCAATGCGCGTCGTGCAGGTAGTTGGGCGAACAGATGCTGATGTAGTGGACGCGATGCTCCTCCGGGCCACGGCGCAACTTCTCCAGGTGGCGGTCGAACCGCTCGATCTCGGTAAAAAAGGCCACATCGAAGGAAAAGCTGTCCAGGATGCCGACCGAGTCTTTGGGATCCACTGCCGCCACCAGGCGATTGCCGGTATCCCGGATAGCCTTAAAATGGCGCGGGGCAATATAGCCGGCTGCGCCGATGACCGCGAAATTGCGACTCACATTCCTCCTCCATCTGATCTGACCGATGCAGATGCTGGCACTCTATCACCGAACAATCCGCCTGTCAAACGCACCGGAACCTGGCCGATGTATCACGGCGCGGCGGACTGCTCGACCAGAGCCCGCAGCCGGGCAGCCACCATCTCGATTGCCACCTCGTTGAACCCGCCCTCAGGGATGATGACATCGGCGTAGCGTTTGCTCGGCTCGACAAACTCCAGGTGCATCGGCCGCACCGTGCGCAGATACTGGCTGATCACCGATTCGGGTGCGCGACCCCGCTCGCTGATATCGCGCTGCAGGCGCCGAATGAAGCGCAGATCGGCGTCCGCGTCCACAAAGATCTTGACATCCATCAGATCGCGCAGCCGTTTGTCCGCGAAAATGAGGATCCCTTCGACCAGGATGACCGGCTGTGGCTCCACACGACGGGTCTCGGCCAGCCGTGTGTGTGTCTTGAAATCATAGACGGGAATATCCACCGCGTGTCCGGCCTGCAACTGACGCAGATGCTGGATCAGCAGGTCGTTGTCCAGCGCATCGGGATGGTCGAAGTTGAGCTGGCTGCGCTCGGCGGGCGGCAGATTGCTGGCATCCCGATAGTACGCATCGTGCGGCAAATAGGCGATGCGGTCGAAACCGACGCGCTCCAGGATCTTCAGCGCGACGGTGGTCTTGCCCGAACCGGTCCCGCCGGCCACACCGATCGTGATCGGCTTCATGGAGACCTCCTCTCAGGCCACGGCACGTTCGACGGCCTGGGCCAGCCGCCGGGCCTCGGCGCGGCCGCGCCAGGCAGCGGCCACACGGCAGACGACGGTCGCCTGCGACCCGGCAGCAGCCACATGCACCCACGACTCGGTGAAATTCCAGCGCAACGTCAGGCCAGCTGCAGCGACCAGCAGCAGTGCGGCAACAGCCCACCAGAGCAGCCCGGGCAGGTATGCCGCCGCCAGCAGCACAAAACGATCACGGCGCAGGTCCACGACGACATCGTCCACCGTGAGTACCGCCTGCTTCTCGACCAGTTGTGTGAGCAGCGGCGCGGGGTCATCGCCTCGATACGCCTCTACCAGGAAAACCGGCCCGGCTATCCCCTGCGCCGGCAGCGCATCGTAGCTCACCGCGCGAAAGGTGAGATTGTGCGACGGCAGGGCGAACGCCTGCTCCGTCTGCGCCTGGCGGAACGGCACCCGGATCTCCGCACCGGCCTGGCCGCCGACCGCCAGCGCCTGCAGGCGCAGCGGCTGCTCCGCGCGCATGGCGCGCGCGGCCAATGCCGGCCCGACGCCCGTCTGCACGACCCAGAGGTCACCTGCGCGCGCTGGCCGGTAAACGCCCGGCGCGACATCGGCCTGGCGGCCATCGGCCCATACCACAGAAACCATCGCGTTATCCGGCCATGCCTTCAGCGTGATCTGCAGTCCGCCAGCGAACGGCAGCTTCGCGCTGCTGCCGACGGTCAACGGGATGGCGCCGGAGCGCCAGCCGGCCGTCAGGTCCATTGCCAGGCCAACCAACGCCAGAATCAGGCCGAGGATGAGAAGGATGCCGGCCACGGCGCCCGCCTGTCCGCGCTGGCCATAGAGACGCGCCGAGGTCGGCGCCGTCTCGATCAGGAGCCGCGGATAGCGCGGCCGCATCACCCCTTCCACGACCGCCAACGCTGCGCGCAAATCTCCGGCCACGGCAACTTCCGCGACGGGCAGGTCAGGCCGCGCCGGCGGAAGGACACCGCCGGACCGCCATGCGCGCCCCAGGGTCAGAATCTGGTCGGCGAGGCGCAGGGCGAGATTGTAGGCGAGCAGCGCCAGCAAGACGCGCAGCCAGGGGCTCTGGAGCAGCGTGAAGACGCCCACCATGCGCAGGACCGGGCCGGCATCCCGATAGGCGGCCTCCAGCCTGCCCAGCTGCCGCTCCAGCTCACCGCGATCCAGCCCGACCGGAACCTGTGGGAAGAGTGTCGCCAGCATCAAGGTGAGGGCCACAAGAAGCAGGAGTGCCCAGGTCGCTCGCCCCGAACTGGCGAAGCGCCATAGGGCATCGAGCCAATCAGGACGGCGTGGCTTTTGAGCGGAAACGACGATCATGCAACCTGCTGACGGATGGCAATCGAGAATAAAAGAAAGGCCCTAACCGGCAAAGGTCAGGGCCGCCAGGAGCCACCCAACGGAGTTGAACCGTTAACCTAGCGCTTACGAAGCGCTTGCTCTGCCGATTGAGCTAGGGTGGCGCACGATCGGTCTTGTCTCTCACCGATCGCAGAATATTATAGCAGAATGGGGCCGGTATGCAAAATCGCCCAAGCCCGCTTCAAATCACACACGCGTGACGTAGGCGCCCGTGCGCGTGTCTATGCGGATGACGTCGCCGATGTTGACGAAGAGCGGCACCTGCACCTGATACCCCGTGCTGACAATCGCCGGCTTCGTCGCGTTGGTCGCCGTATCGCCGGCAAAGCCCGGATCGGTCTGCACCACCTCCAGATCCACGGTGGTGGGCAGCTCGACGCTGATCGGCTCGCCCTCGAAGCTCTCCAATTCCAGGGTAAGGCCATCCGTCAGGAAGTGGACCGCATCGCCCAACATCTCCGCGGTCAGCACCGGCTGCTCGTTCGTCTCCAGGTCCATGAAGTAGTACAGGTCGCCGTCATTGTACAGATATTGCACTTCGGAATGATCCAGCCGGACATCCTGCACACGGCTGCCCGACGGATACGTCTTTTCCATCGTGGCTCCGTTGCGCACGTTGCGCACCTTGAGGCGGATGGTCGCGTTGCCACGGCCGGCCTTGATGTGCGCGTATTCCAGCACGCGATACAGCTCGCCGTCTTCGATATATGTTGCGCCTTTGCGCAGGTCTTGGACACCGATCATGGGTTATTTTCTCCTCGGTCTATCAGTAAAACCTCCGAGGCTCACAGGGAAACCTCGGAGGTGAATATTTTCATTTTACCCACCGCGGCGACGATGTCAAATTACGACCGCCTGTTCGAGCCACTGCCGCGCCGCGGCCGGCAGGTTCATCAACGGCGCCTTTTGGATCGTGCATTCGGGCAGCGAGTCGAGGAACAGGCGGCCATACGCCTTCGTCTGAACCCGTCTGTCCAGCACAACCACCACCCCGCGATCGGTCTTGCTGCGGATCAGGCGGCCGAAGCCCTGGCGAAAGCGCAGGATGGCGTCGGGCACCTGGTACTGGTAGAAGGGATCGTCGAATGTCTCGCTCCGCGCGGCGACGATCGGATCCGTGGGCACCGCGAACGGCAGCTTCACCAACAACAGCGCACTCAGGGCCGGGCCGATGACATCCACTCCCTCCCAGAAGCTGCGCGTGCCGAGCAGAATCGTGCGCTCGGTCGTCTTGAACGATTCGAGCAACTGATGGCGGGAAACACCGCTGCCCTGGCTGAGCACGGTGATCCCGGCCTCGGTCAGGGGAGGCACGATGGCCTGGGCCGTGCGCCGCAGCTGGGCATAGGCGGTGAACAGCGCCAGCGTGCGGCCGCCAAGCGCCTTCGCCAGCGCGATCAGTGTTTGCTCCACGATCTTCTGAAAATCCGGCGCATTCGGTTCCGGCACGTCGGTGGGCAGGTAGAGCAGTGTGCTCGCCTTGTAATCGAAGGGCGAGCCGACCGTGACCGTGTCCGCCTCCTCAGCGCGCAGGCGATCGCGCATGTACTCGAAACTGCCTGCGGTGCGCAGGGTGGCCGAAGTCAACACCACGGTCTCGTTGCGGAAGAAGACGTGCTCCTGCACCAGCGGCCCGATGTGCAGCGGCGCCGAGCGCAACGTCACGCGGCGCGGACGCCCCGCATTTGCGTTGGGGCTGGCCTCGATCCAGTAAATGCCGTTCGGCGCCGGCTTCATCACCCACGCTTCCAGTTGCGCGTGCATCTCATCCAGCCGTTTGATGGCAGCATCCAGCCCCTCGACCAACTCGTCGAGCCCGGCGCGCGCGTAGCCGGCCTTGCCCAGATCAAGCAGACCGTCGCGCAACGCGAGAAGCCGCTTGACGAGCATCTGCCAGGTGATGCGGACATTATCCCAGGCGACCTCGACCTCAACCCAGACCGGCTGAGCGCGCAGTGCATCGGTGATGCGGATGCGCAGATCATATTCGCTGTTGTCGGCCTGGGTCCGGAACATCTGCGCCACCTCGCCCATGATCTGCCAGAACTCCTCCAGGCGCAAATGGATCGCATCGCAATCGGCCTGGATGCGCAACACCTGATCGTGCACGGCAGTCAACAGCGGCGCCGGTGTCTGCCCGCGCTGGAGCGCCTCCTCGATGTCGGCCAGGAGTCCCGATGCGCGGGCGGCTCCCTGCGCCGAGCGGCCACCGCGCGGATAGATCGCCGCAAACAGCTGGCTCAACGCGGTGCTGTCTGCGCGGAAGCTGAGCTGATCGGTGACGGCATCCTCGAGGTGGTGTGCCTCGTCCACGATCAGGTGATGGTATTCGGGCAGCACCCGATTCTCGGTGGCGGCATCGGCCATCAGCAGCGCATGATTAACCACGATGATGTGCGCGGCCTCGGCCTGGCGATGCGCCCGATAGAAGAAACAACGACCGCCCATCTCCCGCTGGCAACGATCGAGGCTGCATCCCTCGTTTTCCGCCGAGATCTGACTCCAGACGAAACGGTCGGACGGCAGCGGCAGTGCCAGCTCGCCCTGGTCGCCGGTGGTCGTCGCTGGCAGCCAGACCAGCACGCGCGCGATCATGCGCAGCTCGTCATCGGTCAGATTCGGCTTGGCTTTCAGGGCCATGAAGCGCCGCGGGCACAGGTAGTTGCTGCGCCCCTTCAGCAGTGCGGCGCGGAACGGGGGCTCGACGCCCCAGGCATCGCCCAGGATGCGCTGCAAATCGGGCAGGTCTTTCTTGAAGAGCTGATCCTGCAGGTTGATCGTATTGGTGCTGACCACAACCCGCGTACTGTTTTTGACGGCATAGGCAATCGCTGGCAGCAGGTAGGCGACCGACTTGCCGGTGCCGGTGCCTGCTTCGGCCATGAGATGGTGGGCCTGATTGAAGGCCTGTGCCACCGACTCCAGCATGTGCACCTGCGGCGGCCGGAACTCGTAGCCGGGAAATGCGCGACTGAAGGCGCCGCCCGGCCGCAACATAGCCGCCAGCGCCTCCGTGTCTATCGGCTGGGGCGTATCGGACGGGCTCAGCGGCTCGGCCAGGCGCACGGGCTGCAGCAGTGGGCTGTTCGGCGCCAGCTGCTCCAGGCCGAGGGGCGCAGTGGCCGCGCGCGTCACGCCGGCAGCAGCCAACGCCTCGCGGAAGACATCGGCCAACGGCCACAGGCTATCGCGCGCCGCGCGATTGATCTCCATCAGCACCGCGCGCGGCAGCCGGGCAGCCAGCTGACAGAGCCGCACAAACAACAGGCCGGCCCGCTCCGCATCTTCGAGCGCCCGGTGCTGGCCGGCCATGCCCAGCCCGAGCTGTTCGGCGAGCGCGCCCAGGCTATAGCCGGGCAGCCCCGGCATGAGGATGGTCGCCAGCTCCCAGGTGTCGAGGCCCAGGTTCTCGATCAGCAGTCCCTGGCTGCGCAGAAAGCCGAGATCGAAACCGGCGTTGTGCGCCACCACGGCTGCACGGCCGACGAAACGCATGATCGCCGGCGCCACCTGGTCAAAGCGCGGCTTGCCGATCAGATCGCGATCGGTGATTCCGGTGAGCTGGGTGATCTCGTAGGGGATCGGCCGGCCGGGGTTGATGAGGGTGCTATACCGCTCCACCGGCACACCGTCCTGGAAACGCACCGCGCCGACCTCGATGATGGCATCGCGGTCTTTGTCCAGGCCGGTCGTCTCCAGATCCAGGGCAACAAAAGTTCGAGGCACAGGGGTTTCCGTTCCAGTTGCTCACGCGCCGGCCAGCGCATAACGTGCCATGAAGACGAGCCTGTGCTCACGAGCCGGGCACCCTTCCAGGTGCAGTGCCCGGCTCGTCCGGCAGGTCGCGTCCGGCGCAGGCGCGCCACAAAAACAGACTGGCCGGAGGCGCTCCGCGTGCCTCCGACCAGGGATCGTTGCACTCACTTCGGCGAAATCAGGCGGTCGCCGGCGTCAGGCCGCCTTTTGCCGCTGCCAGGGCAGGCGCAGCCGCGGGCCACGACCGTTCCCGTCGCCGGGTTCTGTCCTGCGGCGACGCTGCCCGCTTTCATCGGTGTAGTAGTAATAGTAGTAATAGTAGTAGTAGCCGCGACTCCGACTGTCCAGACGATTGAGGACGATGCCGATCACGTTGGCGCCAGTCTTTTGGAGCTCGCCCACGGCATGGGCCAGGGCCTGCTCGCGCGTGCCGCCCGCATCGGCGACCAACAGCACACCGTCCACCTGACGGCCCAACACGGCGGCATCGGTCACCACGAGCGCAGGCGGCGTGTCGAAGATGACCACGTCGGCGCCTTCGGCGAGCTGCTCGATGATGCGCTTCATGCGCTGCGAGCCCAGCAGCTCCGAGGGGTTGGGCGGGATCGGCCCACTCGCCATGACGAACAAATTGTCAATCTCGGTAGGCTGTAGATAGGCATCCAGATCAACATCCTGGCCGGCCAGCAACGCGGTGGTGATGCCCACATTGTTGGGCACGCCGAACACCTTGTGCAAAACAGGTCGGCGCAGGTCAGTATCCACCACCACGATCCTCTGGCCGGTCTGCGCCATGACGATCGCCAGGTTCGCCGAGGTCGTGCTCTTGCCTTCGCTCGGCCCGGAGCTGGTCACGACCAGGGTGCGGATCGGCTTATCTACGCTCGAGAACTGGATATTGGTGCGCAGGGTGCGGTAGGCCTCGGCCTCAGGAGCTTTGGTGTGCGACCAGGCGATCAGTTGGCGCTGTGCCGAGGCATCTTTCAGACGGGCGATGGCGCCCAGCGTGGACAGGCCGGTGATCCGGCTGACGTCGTCCGGCGATTTGACCGTATCATCGAGATATTCGACGAGAAAGGCCGCGCCGATCGCAATCATGGCACCGACCACGGCCGCCAGCAATGTGTTGGTCATCGTGCGCGGCCGGATGGGTGTCGTGGGCACTACGGCAGGCTTCACCACCACCAGGTTGTTGGTCGCCTGCACCTCGGCCAGCCGGAGCTGCTGATAGTTGTTCACCAGGCTGGAGAGGGTGCTGCGATATTGGGCCAGGCTGGTCTCATAACGCTGTCGCTGCGCCTCATCTGTGGCGCTGGCCAGGCTGGCCTGGGTGCGGGCAATATCTTCCTGAACGTTGGCGATCTCGTTCTCCAGGCTGGTCTTCAGGCCGAGGACCCTGCCGAGCTGAAACTGCTGATTGCGCGCGATGAAGACTTCGGGCAACGTGTTGGCAATCAGGGCGATCAGCTCGGGATTCTCTCCCTCGACGCGCACTTCCATGAGCTGGGTATCGCGGATAGGCGTGACCGATATGCTGCCCTGCAAGCGCGCCAGCGTCTTTTCATCCGTCGGCAGATTGAGCCGCCTGGCCGTCTCTTCCACCACCGGCCGGTCGGACAGCAGATTGGCGTAAGTGCGGGCCAATTGCTGGCTCATCAAGATGTCCTGGTAGGCCAGGTTAATCTGATTGGCGGTAGAGGACTGATTGACCAACAGTTTCACAGACGCCTGATAGACCGGCGTGCTGTTCCTGCTGACGAAATAGGCCGCACTGGCAGCTGCCAGAGTGCACACCACCACCAGCCAGAGCCAGCGGCGCGCCAACTGTGCGTACTGACGTAGGTCCATAGTTTCTCCTGCATACTTGCTTGTCAGGCACTCGGCAACCCAGCTTGGATACCGCGGCCAACCTCGCCATTCAGTATAGCATAGACCGGAGATGCGGGCAAACTTGGTCACGCCGCTGTGCAGCGACGCACGCCCGAAACTCCTCCTCAAAGATCGCGGCCAGCCGTTGCGTCAGCGGGCCGACCCGGCCATCGCCGATCGGCCGGCCGTCCACCGTGGTGACGGGCATGACATGCCGACTGGTGGAAGTAATGAAGCACTCCTCCCAACGCGGCAAGTCGGCCAGTCTCAGCGGCGCTTCGTGGATCTTCAGGCCGCGCCTGCCCGCCCAGGCGATGAGCAGGTCGCGCGTAACACCGGGGAGCACCTGCGCGGCAGGCGGCGTGTACACCGCGCCCTCTATCACCGCAAACAGGTTGCTGTTGGAGCCCTCGGTCAGGCAGCCGGCATGATGGAGGAGCGCCTCGTGCGCCCCCACCGCCTCGGCCTGGCGTCGGGCCAGAAAGGTGACGAGCGCGTTCAGCGATTTCGCCTGCGGCAGGTAGCGCTCGCCTGGGAAGGTGATCACGGCCACGCCCTCCGTATAAAATTGCGGAGGAAAGAGCTGCGGCGGCTGCGGCCAGATGAACACCGCTGCCTCCCCGCGCGCATCTTCCCCGACCACGAACAACCGCAGCGTGCCGTCCTCGACCGCGTTGGCCGCCAGCACGTCGGCGATCCAGCGCTCGAACAGGGCCTGGTCGGCCGGCAAGCGCAACCCGAGGATCTCGGCCGAACGCGCCAGGCGTTGCAGATGCAACGCCTGGGCGAACACGATGCCGTTGACGATCTGCATGGACTCATACACACCGTAAGCGCCGTAAATGGCCGGCGTGAACACGGAAATGCTGGCCTGGCCGGGCAACACGAGCGCGCCGTTGCGCAGCACATAAGTAGGTAATGGCATGACTCGCTCCGAACCAAAATTCGACACAGGGGATGAGCGGGGAGAAGAGCAGATCACCTGGGCTGTGCGCGCATCAAGGCTCGAATTGCCTCCAGGCTGGGCGGGGGTTCAGCGCCGCTCTTCCGGCTACAGAACAGCCCGGCAGCCGCGCAGGCGAACTTCACCTTCTGCTCCAGCGGCCAATCGGGCTGCAGCCAGCCGTAGATCAGCCCTGCCTTGAAGAGATTGCCGGCGCCGCTCGTGTCCAAAACGCCGGCGATCTGGTACGGCTCGACGCCGAACGCCGAACCGTCTGCCCGCACCACCAGCACCGGCCGCGCGCCATCGGTGATGATGATCGTGCCGGCACCGTTTGCCTGCAGGTCGAGCGCGTGGTCGTACTCGAACACGTCCGGATAGTTGACCAGCAGCCAGGCGCTGGAGATGATGATCACATCGCTCAGGCTGGCCAACGGCGAACTCAGATGAATCGCATCGGCGGAAATGACGGGACGCTGCAAGGCGCGCGCCACCGCAGCCGCCCGCGCGCGCTCCTCGTGGCCATAGGCATCCACGCTCAGCAGCCGCGCCTGACGCATCATCTCCTCGGTTAGTTCGACCTGCGGGGCTTCATCGTACCAATAAGCGATGCGGCTGCGTTCGCCGTCCGGCGTCACCAGGACGCGCATGAACGGCGTGCGCACATCAGCGCGACACTGTACGTAACGGGCATCAATCGAGGGATAACGAGCCAACTCGTTCGCGATAAAACGTCCCTTCCAGTCCGTGCCAATCGCATTGCCGACAACCAAAACCCGCAGGCCCCAAATCGCCAGCGGGATCGCCACCTGCAGCGCCTCGCCGCCCACCTCATTGTATTCGTCGTGCGCTATCGCGTCCCGTTTGGGATTGGGCAAATGATCCAGACGGGTGATGTTGTCCATGCTGATCGTGCCATAGCACAGCACGTCATACCGCACATCGCCGTCCGACATGCCTTCTCCTCCGCTTGCAGCATCGGCCGCCGGCCCGAAGACGCCGACGGCCTCTACGCGAGCGATATTCTACCACAACTCTCGGATGCGGGCATCTTCGACGATCAACGATAATCTATCGCGGCGCGCGGCACATACAACAGGCCCGACCAGCGCGCCCGGCCGCCGACGTCGCCGATCAGCAGGAATGCGTCGTCCTCACGAGCCGCTCCCCAGCCCACGCTGTACACCACGAAGACGATATCCGCCGCGAAGCGAACCCGATCGCCCAACAGCGCCCGTGCATCCACGCTGAAATCGAGGCGCGGGGTGGCCGGACCCAAGTATTCGCGCTGCAGTAAGGCCACCGCGTCTGGAGGCGACAGGCGCGTTTCCGCATCGCGGTAGCGCTGCACAACGAACGACGGCGCCATCAGCGACGCCAGCCCGTCATAATCCTTCCCCGCCACAGCCGCCTCCAGCCGCGAGACGAGCGATTCCACATCCAGTCCCTGGACATTCACCGCCACCGAGTTGAGGTGCTCCACCGCGCCGTCGCGAGGACTCACATTCCACACCTGGATGCGGCCCGGCTGGCTGTTGAACGGCACCGTGAACGTCACCACCGCAGTGAAGACCCCGCGCTGGCCGAATTCCCCCTCGATCCGGCCATAGGCCCGGCCGATCTCGCCAGCGCTGCCGTCGAGGACGGTGACCACGACCGTCTGCTCGAAGCCGGACGCCATCCCCGTCACCGTCACCGGGTTGGTGATCGTCGCATCGGACAGCGGACTGGAAATGACAATCGCCTCGCACGGGCACGGTGCAGGACCGGGCGTGGGCGTCGGCGGCCGAGGCGTGGGGCCGCCGGGCAGCGGGATCAACAGCCGCTGGCCCACGTAGATCAGATCGGGATTCCTCAGGCGGTTCGCCGCGACGATGGCCCGCGAGCTCACCCCATACTGCCAGGCCAGATTGCCGACCGTATCGCCCCGGCGCACCACGTGGATGATGCCCCCGTCGGCAAAGGCGACTGTGGCCCACAGCAGCGCAGCCACCAGAACGAACAGTGCCACACACCAACCGATCCAACGCTTCGATATCATGTTGCCCTCCACTTCGTTCCAGTTGTCCATGCGCCGGCCGGCGCACAACGTGCATGGAAACGAGCCTGTGCTGGCGACGATTTTTCAGGTTAGGGCAGTCGGT
>FWPU01003665.1_pt1 | contig 38070 bp, 37 predicted proteins | sample 2228361 | NCBI WGS metagenome assembly FWPU01 (sample SAMEA103939777, study PRJEB20133) | metagenome | reverse complement strand
CTGCTATAGGATCGTCAGGCATAGGTCATCCTCCTTGGGTCAGGAATTGATAACCCATTTTACCTCAAAACCGGAGAATGCGATTGCCCTGGACGGGGAACGGCTACGTATTGACACATTCGGTCTCATTGGGTATACTGGTCTCAGGTGCGGTTGGTTGAACGCCAAGGAGGTGTCTTGTGGAAACGCGGATGGTGACGACCAGCAGTGTGATCGAGGAATCGCGGCCGGCCGGCCGCGAGACCGCCCAACAGGTACAGGAAAAGTTGCAAGGAACTGCCCCCGACTTTCTTCTCCTCTTCACCACAGAACAATACGATCAGGCCGAGGTCCTCCAGGGGGTCCGGGACATTTTCCCCCACACGCCGCTAATTGGCTTCTGTGGGGCCGGCGTCTTCACCGGGCCGGAAGTTCACACCCGAGGCGTTGCCCTGATGGGGCTCTCCTCGCCGGGGCTCCAGGTGCACACCACTGCGGTAACCCGCGTCGGCACCCGTTCGCGGGAAGCCGGCTGCGAGTTTGCCCGCCAGGTGATGAGCAAGGCCGAAAAGTCCCCCTACGCCCTCCTCCTCACCCTTCCCGACCCACTGACCGGCTGCAACGTGAGCGAGTTCCTGCGGGGGGCCCTGGAAATTACCGGGGCCGAGGTTACCTACCTGGGCGGAGGTGCCGGGGATAACCTCCGCTTCCTCCAGACCTACCAGATGGAAGGCGATCAGGTCTACCAGGACGCCGCCGCCGGCGCCCTTCTCCTTTCCCAACAGCCGATCGGCGTGGCCGTGCACCACGGCTGGCGGCCGCTCAGCCAGGCCCTGACGGTGACCCGCTCCACAGAGAGCGTCGTTCACGAACTAGACTGGGGGGAGGCCTTTCAGGTCTACCGCCAGGCGGTCGGTGCCCCCGACTTGACGCGCGAAGACTTTGCCGCCTTTGCCATGGTTCGCCCCCTGGGCATCCCCCAGGCAGAGGAGCAATTTGTCATCCGCGATCCTATCCAGGTTCGAGAGGACGGCTCCCTGGTCTGTGTGGGAGAGGTGCCCCAAAATAGCATCGTGCGCGTGATGCAGGGCACCAAAGAAGATATGGTCCAGGCAGCACGGGAGGCGGCAGCAACGGCCCGGACACAACTCGGCGGGGTGCAGGTGGCCGGGGCCGTGCTCTTTGACTGCGTCTCCCGTTGCCTGATGCTGGGGGAGGCCTTCCGCGAGGAACTGGCCGCCGTCCAGGAGGTCATCGGCACCGACGTCCCCCTGATCGGCTGCCTGACCTTTGGGGAAATCGGTGCCCTCGCAGGTGGCCTGCCCCAATTCCATAACAAGACCCTGGCGATGGCCCTCTTTGGGCGCTAATCGTGGCGGGGTGATGATCGTCCCTTTTTCCGGGGAGGCCCAGGGCGAATAGGCCGTGGCCTCCCCGGAAAAGCATACCCGGGCTGGATGATGGACCCCAACGATCTGAGCGAAAAGTTTCAGGAACTTTCCATCATGTACGAACTTCTCTCCTCCATCGGCATCTCCCTGGAGGCGGAGAAGACGGTAGAAGATTTTCTGGATCGGGTGACAAGCCGTTTCTTCTGTGAGATCGGGGCCTTTTATCTCTGGGAGCAGGAACAGGGGGGCTTTTGTCTTTTTGCCAGCCGGGGGATCGCCGAAGCAGAACGGGGTCAGGGAGAGATTGTTCCGGCGGACAATCCGGCCGGCCGGCGCCTGCTTCAGGGAGAGCGGGGCCTGATCGTCCAGCGAAGAGAGGCTCCTTACGGGTCGCTCTACCCCTTTTCGGCCGAACGGATCCACGCGGTCCTGGTCGTGGCCGCCCGTTTCCAGGACGCCCTGCTGGGGGCCCTGCAGTTGGAACGCTTCTCTCCTCCCATCTTTAGCGAACGCGATGTGAACAAACTGGGTTCTCTGATGGACCGTCTGGCCATCGCTCTGAACCACAGCCGCCTCTATCGAGAACTCCGGGAATCGCGCTCTCGCCTGGAGGAAGCCCAGAAACGGCTGCTCCATCTGGTAACCGAGCTTTCCACGCCGGTGATCCCGGTGGTGGAAGGTATCCTGGTCATGCCGCTTATCGGCAGTATTGATAGCGAGCGGGCCGGCCGGATTCTGGATAGCCTCCTTCACGGCATCGAGGAATATCGCGCCCGGGTGGCCATCTTGGACATCACCGGCGTACCGATGATTGATTCCCAGGTGGCCAACCACCTGGTGCAGGCCATGCTGGCCGCCCAACTCCTGGGGGCCCGCCCGATCCTCAGCGGCATCCGTCCGGAGATCGCCCAAACCATGGTCCAACTGGGTATTGACCTGGCCGGCATCACCTCCTGCGCCGACCTGCAGCAGGGAGTCGCCCTGGCTTTGCGCCTCCTGGAAGAGCAGTAGGGAGGATGCTTGGGGATCGTGTGCCCGTGCAAGCCTGGAACATTCGCCCGGTCACTTTGGAGATGCCCCCTTTTGTTGTGGACTTGCCGACCGGCCCGTGGGGGAAGCAAAACCTCCTGGAACGATACCGAAACCGCCTGCCCCCTGCCGAGACCCCGGCATTCTAACGACCCACTGCCCCACTACCGGTTGCCCACATTCCAGCCTCTTACCATTGTTCGGCCAGGGCCAGGTCGGCGGGGTTCAGGGTAGCCAAAAGGGTCTGGGCCTCTTTCCGCACACGGGCGGGGTCTTCATGGAGCCGCCGCAGGATCACGGTCAGTTGGTCAATGGCGTCCATTGGTTCCTCCTGGGCCGGAAGGCCGGCTCGACTACTATTTTGGTCACCAGAGGTCCTATTCGTCGTGTTCGTGTTCGGCCCCACCGGAGGATCCGCTAAAGATGCTGGGGTTTTCCGGCCCGGAGACGATCAGGTCTCCGAGAGCGCCTTTGTCTATTGTCCGGGTCAGCGCATGGTCTACCAGGAGAAATTTTCCCGGCACCTCCAGGTGGATGTCCATCGCCACGGCCTGTCCCGGGGCCACCAGGGTAGTCTGGATGCTCCTTGCCGGAGGGGAGAGCAGCTCTCCCTGACTGTAGAGCCGGTCGAACATCTCCCCGATGACGTGGAAGGAGGAGGCCAGATTGGTGCCGCCGACACCGAAGTAGATGCGGATCGTTTCCCCCACATTCGCCTGGAGGGCATAATCGCTGGACAGCCCATGGAATCGTCCGTTGAACAGGACGTAGGAGGGATCCTCGGAGAGCAGTCGTTCCGGGGCGAACTGCTGGTGGCCCTTGGTGCCGGCCGGCCAAAGCGTGTAAAAATCCCCCTGCATCACATAGAACTCCCGGTCTCCACCGGCGGCAACCCACCCGCGGGCTCCACCAGGATCAGGCCGTACAATCCCATGGAGATGTGCTGGGGGATGTGTGGGCTGTCAACCCAGGAAAATCTTCCCCTTCGTTTGTTGTGGCCGGCGGAGGCAGCCGCCGGAACTCCTCCAGGATGCGTATGGCCATCGCTCCGCCGATCGCCGCTTCCCCCCGCATCACGTTTCGCAGCATAGGAATAAGCGCTTCCGAAGCCGTGCTTTTGAGCATAGTCCACCGCACCGCTTCGGATGGCCTCGAATAGTTTTTCGTCCTCGTCGTGGACGGTAAGCATCACGATGCGTACATCCGGCATGGCCTGCAGGATCAGTCGGGTGGCCTCCAAGCCGTCGCAGCCCGGCATGGTCACGTCCATAAGCACCAGGTCCGGGCCAAGTTCCTGGGCCTTGACCAGCGCCTCCAAGCCATCGCCGGCCTCGCCGACGACCTGGATATCCGGCTGAGAGTCCAGCAGACTGGCCAACCCCTCGCGGACCAGGGTGTGGTCGTCCACCAGCACTATCCTGATTCGTGGCTGCATTCCTACCTCCTCCGGCCTCCCAGAGGCCAGCGCAGCGTCACTACCGTTCCGCGCCCCGGGGCAGACTCGATATGCAGGTTGCCATCAATCCATTCCGCACGGGTCTGCATCACCTTTAGACCCGGGTGACGGGAATCGGCTATCCTCCGCTCCGTGTCAAAGCCTGGACCATCATCCTGGATTCGCAAGACGGCCCAACCGTTATCTTGTTCCAGCGTTACCCGGACATGGCGGCCAGCCGCGTGCGGATACCAATACGCATAACGCCGACCTCCTCAGTACCGTTGCCCATTACACGTTAGAATGATACACCCATATCCATCCCCAGCCAAGATCCCCCGACACCCCCCCTGTCGCACCGGGGTGAGTGCAGGCGAAAGTGCTCAAGCCCTGCCAGAAAAGGGAAAAAACGAATGGACAACCTGCCGAAGGTGGTTCTCTGCGGCCCCAAAAGTGTCCCTCTGCATGCTCTGCGACTCTGCGGTGAGCAGTTACGCCCTCATGATGAAGCAGGAGCAAGATCTCCAAGAAACACCTCCCCTTCAACATCCAGCAGGCGGAGAATGGAAGAGTGGGTGGAGTACTGTGACCCCGGCAGGCCCTGCCCCTGGCCGCACCGGGCCATCTGGCGGGGTACGCCCTCGTCCAAATCGCCCTTGTCTGAGGAGAGGGATGGCCCTATCCTAAAAAAGTGTGGTTCAACCGGCCGCTGCCGGAATAAGGAGTCGCTCCGATGCCGCCTGTCAACCTGGCCCTGGCCTTTCTCGCCGGGGTGTTGACCTTCCTCTCCCCCTGCCTACTGCCGTTGGTGCCGGCCTATCTGGGCTACCTCTCCGGGAGCGGGGTGACGGGAGGCCGGCCCTTTGACCGCTGGCGGACCCTGGCCCACGCCGCCTCCTTTCTCGGTGGATTTTCCCTGCTCCTGATCGTCCTCCTGGGACTGCCGACCCTCCTTTTGAGCGACCTGCTGGCCCAGTACAACACCTGGATTTCGCGCATCGGGGGCGTCATCCTCCTCCTCTTTGGGCTGCACACGGTCGGCCTGCTGCGCTTTTCCTTTCTCGAAACAACTCGCCGTTTCGAGTTGCGGGTTGGGGAAAAGCCGGGCTACCTGCGCTCCGTTCTGGTGGGGATGACCTTTGCCGCCGGCTGGACCCCCTGCGCCGGGCCACTCCTGGGGACGGTGCTGACGCTGGCCTTTACCGAGCCGACGCGGGCGGTCGGGTTGCTGGCGGTCTATGCCCTGGGGCTGAGCGGGCCTTTTCTGCTCACGGCCGCGCTCCTCTCCCAGGCCCTGGCGTGGCTGAAGCGGTTCCGCGCCTTGCGGGCGGTGCAGATCGGCAGCGGTGTACTGATGATCGCCGTGGGACTGTTGCTCCTGGTGGGCCGCTTTGCCACCATGAGCCGGTTTCTGATTCGTTTTACGCCCGATTGGTTGCTCAAATGGCTGTGATTTGGAGGATTTTGATGAAAAAGACGCTCATGCTTCTGCTTCTTCTTGTGCTTGGTCTCATCGCTGCCGCCTGTACTTCGACACCGGCAGCGGACGAGGCCCCGACCCCGGCCGCCGGGCAATCGGGAGCCCTTCTCCCCAACGCCGACGGCTATGTGGACATTGGCGTGGACCAACTGGCCGAGATTCTGGCCGCGGAGGAGGTCACGCTGGTCAACGTCCACATCCCCGATGAGGGCAATATCCCCGGGACCGACCTGGTCATTCCCTTCAACCGCATCGCCGACTATGTGGACCAACTCCCGGACAAGGATGCCCGCATCGTGCTCTACTGCCGCAGCGGGAGCATGAGCACCACCGCGGCCAAGACGCTGGTACGGTTGGGGTACACGAATCTGCTGGAACTGGACGGCGGGTTCAACGCCTGGATCGCCGCCGGCCACCCCTTCATCCGGCAGTAGAGGGCGGGGCTGAGATCCACCCCCGCCAAACGGCGGGGGCGGGGTCGGGCCAACTCCCCCTGTACACCAGGGAACCGCCTTGCTATGATGGGGGCGTGAAAGGGTACAGGAGGTGGCACGATGATGGGTTTTGGCTTTGGGTTTGGCTTTCTGGGCATGGTCCTTTTCTGGGGCGCGTTTCTTCTCCTGCTCATCGGAGGGGCGGTGGTGCTCTTTCGACAGATCAACCGGTCGGACCTCCCCTCCTCCTCTTCGACGGCCCGCCGGTTGCTGGATGAACGGCTGGCCCGGGGGGAGATCGGCCCGGAAGAGTATGACCGGATTCGGTTGCAGATCGAACGTTAGGAGAAAGTTGTGAACACGATGAAACAAGGATGGATTGTGCTGGCTGCCGTGCTGCTGACCGCGACCCTGTTGGTGGGCGGCTTGTTCCTGGGCCGCTTTGTGTGGGCCCAATCCCGCCCGACCATCGAGACTGCTGTCCCCTGGGGCTATCCGACGGCTGGCTATGGGATGATGGGCGGGTACGGGATGATGGGCGGGTACGGCTACAGTGGTGAGGGTTGCGAGGAGATGATGGGCCTCTGGTGGGAGGAGACCTACCCGGAGGGTACGGAGACCCTCTCGATCGAGGAGGCTCAGGCGGCGGTGGAGCGCGTTCTGAGCCGCTGGGAGGAACCCCTGCACGTCGCCGAGGTGATGGAGTTCAGCAACCACTTTTACGCCGTTGTGGAAGAGGAGAACAGCGGCATCGGGGCGTTTGAGGTGCTGGTGGACAAGGTCACCGGCGAGGTCTATCCAGAGCCGGGGCCGAACATGATGTGGAACGAAAAGTACGGCATGATGGGTGGCTATGGCGGGATGGGGATGATGGGTGGAGGGGGCATCGCCCCTGCGTCCGGCGAGATGGCGGTAGACGAGGCGACGGCCATTGACTTGGCTCAACGCTATCTGGATACGGCCCGGCCCGGGCTCACGGCAGAACAGGGGACCGACCGTTTCTACGGTTACTACACCCTGCACGTCCTGCGCGATGGGCAGGTCGTGGGGATGCTCAGCGTCAACGGATACACCGGCCAGGTCTGGTTCCATACCTGGCACGGGGAGTTTATCGGGATGGTTGAGGAGGGGCATGACAGGTAGCCGTTTCCTCGACCGCGGACGAGGCCGGCCTCAAGGGAACCTGCTCTGGCCGGCAACGAGGCCGGCCAGAGTTGGTTCCCGCTTACCGGCTTTTGGCGGGGCCGATGGGGCCCCGTAATCCACGGAGGACTGTGATGGATACCGATGTAGCCCAACCGGATCGCCGTTTGCACCTTCCCTGCTATGCCCTGCTCCTGATCGTCGCCCTGGCCCTGCTCGTCGGCCTGGGCAGCGGGGTTCTCTGGCAAAGGGGGCAAGAGGTCGCCACAGCCGGCGAGGCGGCCGCAGAGGCAGCGGCCCCGGCCACTGCCCTCGAGACGACGCCCGATCTGCCCGCCTTCTACCTGGCCCAACCGGCCTCGGCCGAGGAGACCTTCTCCGAGTTCATCTGCCCCTGTTGCGGGGAACCGGTCGGCGATTGTACCTGCGGCATGGCCGCCGAGCGGAGGGCCTTTCTCCGGGGGGCGGCCGCCGTCGGGAGCACCCGCCTGCAACTCTACCTGGCCTACGCCGACGCCTACGGGCTGGACACCTTTGCCTCCGAGGATATCCAGGAGACGATTCGCGCCTACAAGTTGGCCCACGCCCCCGAACAGCGGCCGCGTATCGTCCTGGAGAGCCAGCAGGTCAACCTGGGAGAGGTTTCGGTCAGCAAGGGGGTTGTGGAACGGGTGCTCACGATTCGCAATGACGGCCAGGATGACCTGATTCTGACCTCCCTGAGCACCTCCTGCGGATGCACCGGCGCCGCCGTGGAGAACAACGGCCAGATCGGCCCGCGCTTTGGAGCGAACCCCGCACAGGGGGACTGGTCCACGACGGTCCCTCCTGGGGGGACGGCCCTGTTGCACATCTACTACGACCCCACCGTCCACGCCGAGGCCCGGGGGCCGATGATTCGCGAGGTCTATGTGTCGTCCAACGACCCGGTGGACCCGGTGGTCAAGGTGGAGGTCTCGCTCCGGCAGGTGGACTGAGCCCTGGCCCCTATGAGAGGTGGCTTACCAGAGCCCGCCGAGATTGCCGAGAAAATGAAGGGTTTCCTGGACAATGACACAAAATCCGGGGCGATACTTTCGCGAGATCGCGGAAGTTTCCGGCTGTCTGGGTAAGGCACATTGACCCGAATCAGCCAGAGGGGCATAGGACATTCCTACCGGTCCTATAGGTATCACAACGTGGTCTCTCCTACAAACTGGACTCTGGCGAACTTGCTTTGGTGGGGAACCAGGGCCTTGTTGCCCCGCTGCGGCACCTCTGGGTGGGGAACTTCTGGACAAAATGGCCTCCTGGTGCACCACGAATATCTTCCAAGGGCAACATCAGGTTAAATTCGCCGGTGTCCGGCAAAGATGGGGCGCTCGGCAACACAGGAGGGAAAATGTGGTAAAATGGGGCAAAGGCCGGCCGGTCCCTCAGGAGCAAGGACGATGAACGAGCCGATTCGGGTCATTCTGGCCGACGACCACACCATGGTCCGCCAGGGCATCCGCCAGTTTCTGGAGGAGAGCGGGCTGGTGACCGTCGTCGCCGAGGCCGCCGATGGGCGGGAGGCCCTGCGCCTGATCGCCCGGGAGCGGCCCGATGTGGCCGTGTTGGACATCCAGATGCCCGGTATGACCGGAGTAGAGGTCACGCGCGAGGTGCGGTCCCACTTTCCTGAGGTGCGCATCCTCATCCTCACCGCCTATGATGACGACCCCTACATCTTTGCCCTGATCCGCGCCGGCGCCGACGGCTATATCCTCAAATCCGCCCCGGCGGAGGAACTGGTGCGGGCGGTGCAGGCGGTCGCCGAGGGGCAGTCGGCCCTGAGCCCGGAGGTGGCCCGCAAGCTGGTCCGCCAGATGGCCGCCGGCGGGCCGACCGACCAGGTAGAGGCGCTGACCGATCGGGAGATCGAAATCCTCCGGTTGACTGCCCGGGGGCTGACGAACAAGGAGATCGGGCGCGAGTTGGGCATCAGCCCGCGCACCGTGCAGGGACACCTGGCCAACATCTATGGCAAACTGGGGGTGGCCAGCCGGACGGAGGCGGTCACCGAGAGCCTCCGCCGAGGCTGGATCGCGATCGAATGAAACGACGACCTTTTTGGCAACGACTGCGCAGCCTGCGCGTGCAACTTTTTCTCTGGGCCATCCTGCCCCTCTCGCTGGCCCTGATCGCCGTAGCCTTTACCGGCGTCTATGGGCACGAACGCGGGATGTACCGCATGGTGGAGGAGCGCGACCGCCTGATCGCCCAGAGTTACGCCGACCGAGTGGCCGACATTCTGAGCCACTACGGGGCAGAGGATGTGCCCGCCGCGGTCTGGGAGGACCTCTTTGGTCAGGCCCGGGTAGACCGGCGTGGGGTCATCTACCTGCTCGACCCGATGGGCCAGGTCGTCTACCACCCCGACAAGGCCCTCTGTGGGGCCGACTATAGCGGGCACAGCGCCATCCCTGAACTTTTGGTCGAGCCGATGGGTTCGACGCCGTGCCGCTCGCCCGACGGCGAGCACATGCTCATCTCCTACGCCACCGCCGGGGAGACCGGCTGGCGGGTGGTTGTCGAGGAGCCGTGGGAGGACCTGATTGACCCGATCCTGCGGCTGCCGGGGCTGGTGCCCTTTGTCGCCGGGGTGGCGGGGGTGGTGGCGGTGCTGGCCCTGGCCTTTGGGGCGCGGACGATCGTGGTGCCGCTCCGGCGGCTGGCCTGGGCGGCCGGCCGCGTCTCCTGGGGCAACTTTGCGGCGATCGAGGAGCCGGTCACGGGGGTGGAGGAGATTGAGGAACTGCAGGCGGCGTTGCAGGACATGGCCGCCCGCATCCAGGGCTACCAGGCCGGCATGCGCGACTATCTGGGGGCGATCACCGAGGCGCAGGAGGCCGAGCGCACCCGTCTGGCCCGCGAACTGCACGACGAGACGGTGCAATCGCTGATCGCCCTGGGGCAACGGCTGGAGATGGCCCACCGCGCCCTGGAGCGGGGCCAGGTAGAGCCGGCCCGCGCTCAGATCGCCGACCTGCGCCGCCTCTGCAAGGAGACGATGGAGGAGGTCCGCCGTTTCAGCCGGGCCCTGCGGCCACTCTACCTGGAGGACCTGGGCCTGGTCCCCGCGCTGGAGATGCTCGCCCGCGAGGCCGCCTCGCAGGGCGGAATCCAGGTCCAAGTGCGCAGCGAGGGGCCGGAGCGACGCCTTTCCCCCGAGCGGGAACTGGCCCTCTACCGCATCGCCCAGGAGGCCCTGAACAACGCCGTCCAGCACGCCCAGGCCGGCCACATCTGGCTGACCCTGCGCTTTGACGACGAGGCGGTCACCCTGACCGTCTCGGACGACGGCAGCGGCTTTGCCCTCCCCGACCGGCCCGACCGGCTGACCCACGAGGGGCACTTTGGCCTGCTGGGCATGCGCGAGCGGGCCCTGCTGGCCGGCGGGGAGTTGCAGATTACCTCGGAGGCGGAGCGGGGAACAACGATCACGACGCGCTTTCCCTTCCAGTGTCCCCCGCTACAAGGCCGTCGCCCCGACCAGGATGGAAGCGCTGCCGGATAGGAGGTGCCCCGGCCAGGGCGCGGCCAGGTTGCGGCTCCGCTGAACTAGCCGTAGACCAGGCCGGCGGCAACGACGGAGAGGAACCCGCTGACGCCCATCAGGGGAAAGGCCGGCCGGTTGAGCCCCGTGGGGCGGCCTCTCCAGGCCGGACGGTGTGGTTAAGGGCGGAAAAGTCAGTCCTATGGGCCGCCCGGCCCACCCGGCGGAACGGACGGGCCGGAAAGCCCCTCCCGCGGACCATGGGCCGCCATAGCCGACCGGGTTGCCCCGACGAAATCGTCATGCTCCCGGCAAGGCCGGTCTCCCCAGGGCCGGCCTTGCCGCCTTGAAGAACCGCGTCCTCCATTCAGGGCAGCAGCACCACCCGCGCCACCGCGTTCCCCTTGGGCGGGGTCAGCACGCGTTTCCCTAGGGCGTCGCGGGCTGTCTGGGGAATCTCCTTCAGGTCCAACCGCTGCCGCCGGCCATCCCCCAGATACAGGTCCACCGTCCCCTCTGGCCCCAGGGCCACGTCGGCCAGCGGCCCGCCCTGCTTGGAAGGACGGATACAGCGCACCCCCTGGCTACCACGCCTCTGGACGGAGAACTCGGCCAGCGGGGCGCGGTGGGCGTAGCCCCGCTCCGTCACTACGACGACGTAGCAGCGTTTTTCCAGTTTGCGGGCGTCGGGGACAACCGCCCCGCCGACGACGCGGTCCCCCTCTTTCAGGCCGACGCCGATGACCCCCCGTGCACTGTCGGTCTGCTGGGGACGAACCTCATCCCCATCCAGGCGCAGCAACTGCCCCTGAGCGGTGTAAAAGACCAGGTGCGCACCGGGGCCGGCCACGTCGCCAAAGAGGAGTTCGTCCCCCTCGGCCAGGCCGAGCACCATCCCCCACTGCCGGTCGAGCAGCGAGAGGTCCTCCACACGGGTACGCTTGATCCGCCCCTGCCGCGTGCCCAGGAGGAGGTAGGCCCCCTCCTCCAGCACGCCGGCGGCGACGACCCGCTCCCCGTGGGCCAGCCCCAGGGCCTGAGGGGTCCCGTTCTCGGGGACAAATCCGACCATCCCCTTCCACCCCCGCCCCTGATTGCTGAGCAGGATGACCTCGACGTGGGGTTCCACGGCAATGTGGGCCAGGTGCATGTCCCGAACGGGGTGCCTGGTCAGGGTGCGGCCGGCCCGGTAGGAAAAGCCCTCGGCGTTGCAGCGCAAGACGCCATCAGGGGTGAGGACGAGCATCTGAGGTGCTTCCGGCATGGCCAGGTCGGCAGCGGTGGTGATCGTGCCGCCTCCCCCCTCCCGTTCCACGATGACCGTCCGCCGGGGAGTGGCGAACTTTTCCTTCAGGGCAGCAGTCTCTTCAATGAAAACCTCCAACCGCTTCTTCTCCGAGGCCAGCAACCCCTCCAGGTACTTGATCCGGGCGCGGAGTTCCTTTTCCTCCTCGACCAGTTGGCGGCGCTCCAGGGCGGTCAGTCGGCGCAGCGGCATGTCCAGAATTGCCTGGGCCTGAATCTCGCTAAAGCCAAAGTTCTGCACCAGGTTGCTGCGGGCCGTGTCCACGTTGCGGGAGCGGCGGATTGTGGCGATGACCTGGTCGAGGATGTCCAGCGCCTTGAGCAACCCCTCGACGATGTGCAGACGGGCGCGCTTCTTTTCCAGTTCGTAGCGGCTGCGCCGGGTGATCACTTCCAGGCGGTGCTGGACAAAGTGGACCAGGAGGTCCTTCAGGGAAAGGTAAGCCGGCCGCGTGCCCCCGTTCTCGTCCGGCACCAGGGCCAGGTTGATCACGCTCAGCGTCTGGCGCAGTTGGGAGTACTTGAGCACCTGGGCCAGGACCTCCTGCGGGTCGGCCTGGCGGCTGACCTCGATGACCAGGCGCATGCCGGTGTGGTCCGATTCGTCCCGCAGGTCGGTGACGCCGCCGATGCGGCCGGCGCGCACCTCGCGGGCGATCTTTTCGCTGACGGTGCTCTTTTGTACGGCATAAGGGAGTTCGCCGACCACCAGGTTCCACTTGCCCCCGGCGATCGGCTCGATGGCGATGTGGGCCTGCATGACGATGCGGCCCCGGCCGGTCTCGTAGGCCTCCCGGATCGCATCCACCGCCCCGTCGCCGTTGCCCTCGTCGCGATACCGATAGATGACGCCCCCGGTGGGCAGGTCCGGGCCGGGAACAATCTCCAGCAACTCGGCGGTGGTGATGCGCCCGCGGGAGCGCCATTTTCGGGCAACATAGACCAGCGCATCGCAGACCTCGCCCAGGTTGTGCGGCGGCATGGTGGTGGACATGCCCACAGCAATCCCGGTGGAACCGTTGACCAGCAGGTTGGGGAACATCGCGGGGAGGACGACCGGTTCGCGGAGCGAGTTGTCAAAGTTGTCCTGCCAGTCCACCGTATCCATATCAATATCGGTGAGCATGGCTTCGGCGGCCGGGCTCAGGCGGGCCTCGGTGTAGCGCATCTGGGCGGGGCTGTCGCCGTCAATCGAGCCAAAGTTCCCCTGGCCGTCCACCAGGGGGATATGCATCACCCAGTCCTGCCCCAGCCGCACCAGGGCCAGGTAGACCGATTGGTCGCCGTGGGGGTGGTATTTTCCCAAAACGTCTCCCACGACGCGGGCGCACTTGCGGTGCGGCCGGTTGGGGAAGAGGCCCAATTCGTGCATGGCGTAGAGGATGCGCCGCTGCACCGGCTTGAGTCCATCGCGCACGTCGGGCAGGGCGCGGTCGGTGATCGTCTCGCGGGCGTACTCCATATAGGCGGCGGTCAGGTCGGCGGCCAGGCCGATCGTCTCGATCTCGGTGCTCATTCTTCTGCTCCGTCGGCCGCTTCGTCCTCCTCCTCTTCGCCGGCCTCGCCCCCGTTGCCGTTCTCGATGGCCAGGGAGGCTTTGTTCCAGTAGCGCATCAGGCGGTGGCGGCGGCGGGCCGCGCTGCCCCCCATCCACAGGGAGACGGCCTCGTTAGCCGCGTGGGCGTCCTCGATGCGCACCCGGAGCAGGTACTCGTTCAGGGCAGGGTTGTCGCCGTCACCCAGTTTAAAGACGGTCTCGCGCAATTGGATCGGGTTCATCTCCCCCAGACCCTTGTATCGCTGCACCGTGACTTTGCCCTTACCCTTGCTCCACTGCTTCAGGATGCGGTCGCGCTCGGCATCGCTGTAGGCATAGCGCACCTCGTCCCCTTTGCGCAGTTGGTAGAGGGGGGCTTGGGCGACAAAGAGTCGGCCGGCCTCGATCATCGGCCGCATCAGCCGAAAGAAGAGGGTGTAGAGGAGGGTGCGGATATGTTGTCCATCTACATCCGAATCGGTCAAAATTGCCACCCGGCCGTAGCGGATATCTTCCACATTGAAATCTCGCCCCACCCCGGCCCCGATCGCCGCAATGATCGCCTTGACCTCGGCGTTGGAGAGGACGCGGGTGAGACGGGTTCCCTCCACGTTGAGAATCTTGCCCCGCAAAGGCAGGATGGCGTGGTAGCGGCGGTCGCGGGCCTGCTTGCAGGAACCGCCGGCCGAATCCCCCTCGACGATGTAGAGGGTGGTCTGCTCCAGGGGGGTGCCCTTGGCCACGTCGGCCAGTTTGCCCGGCAGGCCGCTCTCCTCGGCCACATCGAGCACCGAGCGGCGCATCACCAGCGAACGGGCCTGCGCGGCGGCCTTGCGTGCCCGCGCCGCCGCAGCACAGCGGGCGATGATCTGGCGGGCCAGGGGCATCTTTTTGCGAAAGAGGCTGAGCAACCCGTCATAGACGATCGAATAGACCGGCCCCTGGACATTCTCCCCGCCGAGCATCGTCTTGGTCTGGCTGGTGAACTGCGGCTCGCGCAGACGGACGTGCAGGACGGCCGTCAGGCCGGCCAGGGCGTCGGCCCCGGTGATGCGGTCCCCCTCTTTTTTGAGCAACTTTTTCTCGGCGGCAAACTGGTTGATCGCCCGCGTGATCGCCTGCTGCAGGCCGGCCACGTGCCGTCCCCCGTCCGGGGTAGGAATCGTGTTGACAAAGGAGAGAATCTCTTCGTCGTCCTCAGCATGCCACTGCAGGGCCAGTTCCAACTCCAGCCCCTCGGCCTCGCTGCGGCCCTGCAGCGAGATGATCTCCTGGTGCACCACCTGGCGGTGCCGGTTCAGGTGCTCGATATACTCACGCAGCCCGCCCTTGTAGAGGAACTCGCGCTCCTGGACCTTGCGCCCCCGCTCATCGCGGATCTGGATGCGCAGACCGGGAACCAAAAAGGCGACCATCTGCAACCGCCGGGCCAGCGTGCCAAAGTCAAACTCGGTGACGTCGAGAAACTCGGGGTTGGCCTGGAAGGAGACGGTCGTGCCGGTGCCGAGGGAGCGGTCCCGATGCTGCTGGATGGCCCTCTTTTCCCCCCGCACCCCAATCTCGCCAATCTCCTCCTCCGTGCGCGGGTTCAGAATCTGCACCGGCGTCACCGGCAGGCCGCGCTCGTAGCGCTGCCGGTAGAGCACCCCATCCCGGCGCACCGTCACCTCCAGCCAGTCCGAGAGGGCGTTGGTCGCCTTGATTCCTACCCCGTGCAGCCCGCCGGAGGTCGAGTAGGAGCCTTCCTCGAACTTGCCACCGGAGTGGAGTTCGGTAAAGGCCAGTTCCAGGGCCGACCGTTCCTTCTCCGGGTGAATCTCCACCGGAATCCCCCGGCCGTCGTCGGTAACGGTGAGGCTCTCTCCCTTACCGATGACCACCGAGATATTGCGGCAGTACCCGACCAGGGCCTCGTCCACAGCATTGTCAATGACCTCGGCGGCCAGGTGGTGCAGGGCTGTCGCCCCGCGGCCGCCGACATACATGCCGGGCCGCCGCTGGATATTTTCCGGATACTCCAGGACCTGGATATCCTCTGCCGTGTAGGTTGCCTTGCGCTGTGCCATCCAAACCTCTCAACTCCCAAAAGGAACATCTGTTCGCATTCTCATTATACCACAACTCTCTACATTTGTCCAGCCCCCTTTTACCCGCAAATGGCCGTTTTGTCAAGCCAGAATTTGTTGCAAAAGGAAGCAATAGCACGATGCCCAAAATTGTGGTATAATTTGCGTTGAAAGAGGGCAAGTCATGACCGAACTACAGGTCGAAGGCATACCGATCTACTATCATCAACAGGGCTCCGGCGAACCGCTGGTTCTGCTGCACTCCGGCCTGGGCACCGGCGGGGATTTCGCTGCCGTCATCCCCACGCTGGCCCACCGCTATACCGTCCTAACCCCCGACCGACCGGGCTATGGCCGCTCCGGGCGGGGGGTTGCCTTTGAGCGGCAGACCTTCTTCCAACGACAGGCGCACCTGCTGAACGCCTTTCTAGAGACCGCCACCCGGCCGCCGGCCTTTCTCTGGGGCTGGAGCGACGGGGCGGTGATTGCCCTGTGGATGGCCGTGCAGCGTCCCGATCTGGTGCGCGCCGTGGTCGTCGAAGCCGGCCACCTCTACGGGCGCAAGCCGGCCCGCTCCTTCCTGGAGCAGCACGCCCATCCCGAATCGCTGGCGGCGGAGGAACAGGCCCACCTGGCCCAGAAACACGGCAACGACTGGGCCGAGGTCTGCCGCCACTGGGGACAGATGTGGTCCTCTCTGGACGACGCGGGCGGGGAACTCTATGACGGCCTCCTCCCTTCCCTCCACACTCCCGTCCTCATCCTTCTGGGCACGGACGACCCGCACATCCCGCCCGCCGAGGGACAGGCCCTGGCCGGCCGGCTGCCCCAGGCCCGCCTGGTCCTCTTTCCCGACGGCGGGCACGCCCTGCACCTCGGCCCCACCCAGGCACGCTGCCTGGCCCTGGTGGAGGACTTTTTCGCCTCCCTCAGGGGAAGGAGGTCCCGATGAGAAGGGCCCTCCTGTTGCTCCTGACGGCGAGCCTCCTGCTCCTGGCCTGCAGCCGAGGCGAGCCGCCCCTGCCCGAACGGGTCGCCGCCGCAGAGCCCCCAGAACCGGCGGTCCTGCCGGCCGAGACCCCCTCCCCGGCCCCGCCGGTCGCGCGCTTTTCCTTTCCCCCGCAAAAGACCCTCGCCCTGACGATCGGCCCGGGCCGGGACGCGCTCCGCCTGGGGTTGGACCTGCGGGCGGACCTGCTGGGCCTGGGCTATGCCGTGGAGATGGTCGCGCCCGGGGGACCGACCGACCTCTACGTCGGCCACGAACCGCCCGCAGCCTTTCAGACCTGGCCCCTGAGCGAAACCCGGTTTGTCCCGGTCGTCCCCTTCTGGCTGCCGATCACCGGGGTGACCGCCCTGGACCTGGAGCGACTCCTGCGGGGGCAGGTGCAGGACTGGGCTGAGGTGGGCGCGCTCTCTTCCCAACCGGTCGTGCCGCTGCTCCCCCAGACCGACCCGCCATCTCCCTTTGCCGTGCCGGCCGGCCGCTCTCTGTCGGACCCGGTGGCCCTGAGCCAAGCCCTGGCGGCGAACCCCGGCGGAATCGCCTTGATACCCCGTGAGTGGGTGGACCCCTCGATGCGCACCCTGTGGGTGGACGGCCAGGACCCTCTCCTGGAGGAGGTCCCCCTGTTGCTCCGTCGGTTGGTCCTGGCCTGGTCGCCGGAGGTCCCGGAGGTGGCCGTCGAAGCAGTGCAGGCCCTGGGTCGGCGGCAGTCGCTGCGACCCATCCCGCCAATGATCGCCATCGCCATGGCCGGCGACCTGCAACCGGGGCGGGCGGTGCGTCGGGAAAGTCAGGCCCGCGGAGAGAACTGGCCCTTCCAGCGCATCGCCCCGCTGCTGCGCCGGGCCGACCTGGCGGTCGCCAACCTGGAGGGGGCCCTTTCCGACAACATCCCCCCGCCGGCCGACCCGATGACCTTTTACTTTGTCGGAACCGGCGGCTTTGTCCGCGCCCTCTCCTCCGCTGGCGTGGATGCGGTCAGCCTGGCCAACAACCACAGCATGAACTTTGGCCGGGCCGGCCTCTCCGACACCCTGGCCCTCCTTGAAGCAGGGGGCATTGTGCCCTTTGGCGCGGGGATGGACCTGGAGCAGGCCCTCCGGCCGGCCCTCCTGGAGGTGCGTGGGGTTACCTTTGCCTTCCTGGGCTATGATGGCGTCAGCCACGAACTCTATGGGGCGGGACCGGGCCGGCCGGGTACGGCCCCGGCCTTCCCCGACCTGGTCGCGGCCGGCATCGCCGCCGCCCGGGAGCAGGCCGACGTGGTCATCCCTTACTTTCACTGGGGCTGGGAGTATACCCGTTTTCCTTCCCCCTGGCAGGAAAGGATGGCCCACCTGGCCGTCGAGGCCGGGGCCGATCTGGTTCTGGGCAGCCACCCCCACTGGGTGCAGGGCCTGGAACGCTATCAGGAAACCCCGATTCTGTACTCTCTGGGAAACTGTGTCTTTGACCAGATGTGGTCAGTCGAGACCCGGCAGGGACTGATCGTCACGCTGGTCTTTGGCGGCGATCGTCTGGTGAATGTGCGCCTCCAGGCCATCCAGGTCGAACAAGGCTATCAGCCCGCACCGTTGCCGGCAGCACAGGCGCAAGAGGCCTATCAAACGGTTCGGATGGCCAGCCCCAACTGGCCCTAATTCGAAAGGAGCAAACCCATGCCGAGAAGGCCCAAGAAACCCCATATCCGCAAAGAGGATCTGGTCGAACGCATCTATCAGCGCACCCGTATCCCCAAGACGCGCATCTGGCGCATCTTGGACGCCGTCCTGGAAGAGATCACGATCTCGTTGACCAACGGGGAGATGGTCACCATCGCCCGCTTTGGCACCTTTGACCTGCGCCACTACCCCGCTCGTATGGGGGTACACCCCCGCACGGGTGAGCCCTGGCCCTACCCGGAGCGTTACGCACCGAGTTTTCGCGCCAGCCTGAGCCTGAAGCGGCGGCTGCGCCAGGAAATGCGAAAAAAGGGCAAAACCACTTCCGAATAGGCCCCTACCGCTCTTTGGGGCAATCTGTCTGGCTTCTGCGGTGCCCTGGGAAACGGGACCTGTCCCCCCCTTCCCCGACGAGCCCCCCAGGTCGCCCCAGTCTGGACAGGGGAATGCCTCTAGGCCGGCGCGTGCCCCAAGAGGACAGCTGAGCAGAGCACAACTGCTGCAGCGGATTGAACGGGCCGGGGAGGAGTTGCGGGCATCGTAGCCGGCCTGTCCGATGAAAAGTCAGGAGATTGATGAAGCAATTCCTGCACTCCAATTCGCGGAATCGTCGGCCTGGAAATCTACCTGGGCGAGGAGAGCGAAAACCTGCTGGCGAATGGCATCGCGGACCTGGCGAAAGACGGCCATCCGCTCTTCTTCGCTGCCGGTGGCTGCCGCCGGATCGGTAACCCCTCGGTGCACCACTTGACCTGCCCCCGCCCACAGGGGGCAGGTGGCCGCCGCCTGGTCGCAGACGGTCACCACCAGGTCGAGGGGGACGAGGCGAAACTCGGCCGCCGGCTTGGGCCGGTGCGAGGAGATGTCAATGCCCAGCTCGGCCATAGCCCGCACGGCCAGCGGATGGACCTCGGTGGCGGGCACGGTGCCGGCAGAGACCGCTTCCCAGCGATCCCCCAGGAAATGGTTGACCAAGCCCTCAGCCATCTGGCTGCGCGCCGAGTTGCCGGTACAGAGAAAAAGCACCCTCTTCTTGCTCATCCAAACCTCCCGGTGATATATTCCTCCGTTTTCTTGTGCTTGGGGTTGGTAAAGATCTGTCGGGTAGGGCCATACTCGACCAGATAGCCGGCCCGGTCAGGATGCATGTTGAAACAGGCGGTGAAATCAGAGGCCCGCGCGGCCTGCTGCATATTGTGGGTGACGATAACGATGGTATACTTTTTCTTGAGCGACTGCAATAGTTCCTCGATCTTGAGCGTGGCGATGGGGTCCAGAGCCGAGGCCGGCTCGTCCATAAGGATAACCTCCGGCTCCACCGCCAGGGCCCGGGCGATGCAAAGCCGCTGCTGCTGCCCGCCGGAGAGGGCCAGGGCCGACTTGTGGAGATTGTCCTTGACCTCATCCCAAAGTGCGGCGTCGCGCAGACTCCGCTCGACAATCTCGGCCAATCGGGCCCGGTTACGGAGGCCATGGGTGCGCGGACCGTAGGCTACGTTGGCAAAGATCGACTTGGGAAACGGATTGGGCCGCTGAAAGACCATCCCCACCCGACGCCGCAACTCAACGACGTCCATGGAAAAGATGTCCTGGCCGTCCAGCAAGACCTGCCCCTGCACGGTGACATTGCCGATCAGGTCGTTCATCCGGTTAAAGGTGCGCAAAAAGGTACTCTTGCCACAACCAGAGGGGCCGATGATGGCCGTAATCCGTCTGGCCTGGATTCGGATATGGATATCTCGCAGGGCGCAGAAATTCCCATAGCACAGGGAAAAATCGCGCATCTCGAGCTTGATGGGGTTTTCCATGGTCAACTCCTCGCTCTCATTCCCGCTGTCAGCCGACGCGAGATCAGGGCAATCAGCAAATTGATCAGGATGATGCTCACCACGAGAACCGCCCCCGTGCCCATGGCCTTGTCAAAAGCCGCCGTATCGCTGGCCAGGTAGTAGAGGTGCACGGCCATGGTCCGCCCCGGATCCGTAAAGGCTCGCGGCATCTTGGCGCTTCCCCCGATGGTCACGTAAAAGACAGCCGTCTCGCTGATCACCCGGCCGACGCTGAGCACAATGCTGGTGATCATCCCCGGCAGCGCCGCCGGCAGGACGACGCGCCAGTTGGTCTGCCACTTGGTCGCCCCCAGGGCCAGGCTGGCCTCGCGATAGGAGCGCGGCACGGCTTTCAGGGCCTCCTCCGAGGCGCGGATAATGACCGGGAGGATCAAACAGGCCCCGGCCAGCGCTCCAGAGAGGAGGGAAAAGCCCAGGTTCAGAAAAGAGACAAAGAGGGCGTAGCCAAAGAGGCCAAAGATGATCGAGGGCACACCGGCCAATGTCTCGACCCCAAAACGGACCACCCCAACCAGGGTCGGGATGATCCCGCTGCGCCCGCGCATCTCCTCGGCGTACTCGACCAGGTACACCGCCGCCCCAATCCCCAGGGGGGCAGCAATGGCCGTGGTCAATACCACCAGGTAGAGGGTCGCCACAATCGTCGTAGAAATGCCCCCCTCACCGGCAAGTCCCCCGCGAGGCGGCGTCAGCAAAAAGTCGAGGCTGAGGACCTGGGCTCCCTCGACCAGGATGTAGCCGATTATGGCCACCAGGATAAGGACGGTGATAATCCCGGACAACCACAGAAAACCGAAGGCTAGCCCCTGAGCGACACGGCGCCGGATCGAGTTTGCCCTGATCCGGCGCGCCTCCCTTTCGGCACCGGAGAGGTTTACCTTGACCGCTTCCTTCATCATTGCCGCCGCCGCATCAACAAACGGGCCAGGCTGTTGACCAACATGATGAGAATAAAGAGTACCACCCCGGTAGCAAAGAGGGCGTCCTCTTGCAATCCCGTCGCATAACTGATCTCTACGGCAATGTTGCCGGTCAGCGTGCGCGCCTGGCTGAGGAAAATACTCAGGGGGTTGTCGTTTAACGGCTTGGGGATAACGACCGAGTTCCCAATGACCATTATCATGGCCATGGTCTCGCCCAGGGCCCGGCCGGTTCCCAGGATCACCGCAGCGATGATCCCCGACCGCGCTGCCGGAAGCAGCACGCTCCAGATCGTCTGCCAGTGCGTCGCCCCTAGGGCCAGGGAGCCCTCCTTGTACTCCTGGGGCAGCGCACGGAGGGCATCCTCGGCGATGTTGGTTACGGTGGGCAAGATCATCACCGCCAGGACAACCGAGGCCGACAGCAGGCCAAACCCGCTGTTATGGGGCACAAGAAAGGTCTTGCGCACAATGGGGACCAGCACAACCAGGCCAAAGAGGCCATAGACCACCGAGGGGATGCCGGCCAGGAGTTCCACGGCCGGCCGAACCACCGAGCGGACCGTTGCCGGGGCCACCTCGGCCAGGAAAACGGCTCCGGCCAGAGATAGGGGCACCCCGAACACCATCGCTCCAATCGTGGCCAGAACGGAACCCAGCACCATGGCCAGGATACCGTACTGGTCCTCGCCGGGCCGCCAAACCGTTCCCCCCAGCAGTTTGCCCATTCCCCGGAAATAGCGGCCCATCTCGAAGAAAAGGCCGCCGGGCGAGCGATCCGGATCGGTGCAAGCGTGCACGACCATGGGCAGGTCCGGGCCACCGACGCTGCTCCAGTTGTCCACTCGGCCGGCCAAGATCTCCTGGACCTGTTCTTCGGTCAGATCCTCCACCGGCATGGCCGGGTTGACCACGATGGCGATGCCATCCCGCCCCAGAGAATAGACCTGCAGGTCGGGATAGGCCAGCCGCTCGGCCTCGTTGAGGTCGCGCGTGGCCATCCCCATATCGGCCCGTCCTCTGCCGACCGCCTCGATGCCGGCGGCCGAGCCACCGCCCCGGACCTGCACCTGCACCGTCTTGGTGGCCAGGCGAAAGGCCCCCCCCAGCCGCTCCAGCAACGGTAGCATCGCCTCGGAGCCGACCACAGTAACCTCCCCAGACAGGCCGGCGATGTACCCCTCTTCGACGACGATCTTTTGGCCCGGTTCGCTGAGCATCCAGTCCAGCCAGGCCTTGACCGCACCGTCGGGCTCTCCCAGGGTCAGCATGTTCACAGCCCGATGGAGTGGATATTGGCCGTCGGCGACGTTTTTGGCCGTCGGCTCGACGCCATCGATCTTGAGCGCCTTGACGCTACCGTCAACAAAACCGAAGGGGAGATAGCCGATTGCGCCCGGCGTCGCGGCAACCGCCCGCAGCACACCCGCGTCGCCCGTCTCGACAAGGAAGGCCGCAGCGAGCGGCGTCCGTCCCATCAACAACTCCTCAAAGGTCGTACGTGTGCCCGAGCCCTCCTCGGGCACAATCACGACAATGGGCCGGTCCGTCCCCCCCACCTCCTGCCAATGGGTCACCCGGCCGGCAAAGATCTTCCGCACCTGGCCCAGGGACAGATCGTCAACGCCGACGCCGGGATGCACGACGATGGCGATCCCCTCCCGAGCGATCGTCGTGACATGGAGGTCGGGATAGACCTGGTATTCCTCAGGCTTGATCTCCCGCGAGGCCATTCCGATATCCACGAGGCCTTCGCCGGCGGCTTGGATCCCCGCGGCGGAACCTCCTCCCTGCACATGGATGCGCAGACCGGGGTTCTCCTCGGCAAAGGCTCGGGCCAGTTTATCCACCAGGGGATAGAGCGCCAGGGAACCGGCCAGGTCAATGCTGCCGGAGACCTGTGCCGGTGGGGCCGGCCCGACCTCCAGGTAGCCGCGGGCACGGACATATTTGTGGCTCTGGCGATAGATCCAATCAACCCACGCCTGGGCCGGCCGGCTCATCTCTTCCCGGAACACCAGGTTCAAGGGACGGGAAAAGGGGTAGCGACCGTTGGACAGGTTCTCCACGATCGGCTCTACCCCGTCCACCCGTAACGCCTTGACGAGGTGGACCCCCTTGGTCTCTTCTTCCTCCGTGGGGAGGTAACTGAAGGATAAGCAGCCGATCGCCGCGGGGTCCGCGGCCACGGCCTTCCGAACGGTGACGCTGCGCGGCTCTGGTTTGCCCAGTTCGGCAAAAGCGGGCAGGGCCTCGATCAGCGTGAAAATGCCAATGAGCAAGACGACAACAATCGAGAGCAGCGCACTAGACAGTAAAACGTACCTGACGACCCGATCGATCAAGTACCGGAACTGCATGGATACCCCTTATCCTGACCAGACGACAGTCACCGGTACAGCATCCGCCGGGCCGGTGACTGTCGCCCGCGACAGAGGAGGGCGCCGGGCGTCCCCCTCCAGGAAAGATGGCCTACTGGACACAGGCAAATTTACCTCAGCCGCCGTCGCCTTACAGTGCGACTTTTCACTGCCGGTTTTCGGAACCCTTTCTTGCGCTTATGGACACATTCGCGCAATCCATCAAACTTTGCCTGCGTCCATTTGCCTACTTGACCGGGATATAGCCCTCGTCGGCGACGATCGCCTGGCCCTCCGGCCCCAGGATAAAGTCCAGCCAGGCCTTCGCCAGGCCGCTCGGCGCGCCGTTGGTCAGCATGTTCAGTGGGCGCGACACCGGATACCTCCCGTTGAGCACATGCTCCTCCGTCGCTGCCACCCCGCCTACCGACAACACCTTGACGCTCGCATCCAGATAGCCAAAGGAGAGATAGCCGATCGAGTTCGGCGTCGTCGAGACCGTCGTCCGCACCGCGCCGTTCGACGGCTGCAGGATGGCCGTGTCCACAATCGGCGCATCCTCACCCATCACCAGTTCCTCAAAGGCTGCCCGCGTCCCCGATCCTTCCTCGCGCGATACCACGACGATCGGCACGTCCGGGCCGCCCACCTCACTCCAGTTCACAATGACCCCGGCGAAGATGTCCCGCGCCTGCTCCAGGCTCAGGTCGTCCACCGGCACCTCCGGATGTACCACCAGGGCGATCCCATCCCGGGCGATCGTAAAGATCTGCAGGTCGGGGAACTCTTGCAGTTCGGAGTCCTTGACTTCCCGCGAGACGGTGCCAATGTCCACCGTGCCCTCGCCGGCTGACTTGACCCCGACGCTGGAGCCGCCACCCTGGATGTCAATGCGCACCTCCGGGTTCTTGGCCATAAAGGCCTCCGCCAGCGCCTCGGCCAGCGGCTGTACCGTCGTCGAACCCGCTACGCCGATCTGTCCCTGGAGCGAGGACGAGGTCGGCTCCGGCGGTGTCGTCGGGGCCGGTTGCTTCGTCGCTGCCGCCGGTGGATTGGTCGCCAGAGGTGCCTCTGTTGCAGGACCACAGGCGGCCAGCAACAGGGCCAGCAAGAGAACACTGATACCGATCCGTTTCTGCATCTTTTCCTCCATACGTTCTTTTGGCTACACCAACTTGTAACCAAAAGCCAGGATAGAGGAACAGATTTAAAGGGTGTTCAAGGGCGAGTTAGCGTCTGGTCAAGGAATTGTAAGGGTTTGGTTAACGAGGGGGGGTCTCTTTGGCCAGGGGCAGAGAAAAGTAAAAGGTGCTTCCCCGGCCTTCCACGCTCTCCACCCAAATACGCCCGCCGTGCCCCTGGACAATGTGTTTGGCAATGGCCAGCCCCAGCCCGGTTCCCCCACCGGAACGGGCCCGGTCGGCCTTGTAGAACCGCTCAAAGATGCGCGGCAGATCTTCCTTGGGAATGCCCACGCCGGTGTCCCTGACCGCCAGGACCACCTCCGTCCCGACCTGAGCGACCGAGACGGTCACCTCCCCTCCCTCTGGGGTAAACTTGATTGCGTTATGGACCAGGTTGGTGACCACGCGACCGATCTGCTCCAAGTCAGCCAGCACCATCGGGATGCCCGACGGCAGGTCCACGCTCAGGGAGAGGCCGGCCCGCTCGGCTTGGGGCCGCAACCGCTCGACCGGCCGGACCAGTACATCCTCGACCGTGGTCGGGCGGAGGTGTAAGGGGGCACGACCCGACTCGATCAGCGAGAGGGCCAGCAGTTCCTGGACCATCTGGGTCAACATGTCCACCTCGGTCTCAGCCCGGTCGAGAAAGCGCTCTGCCGTCGCCGGGTCTTCCAACGCCCCGCCCCGCAGCGTCTCGACCAGAGCCTTGAGCGAAGCCAGGGGCGTGAGCAGTTCGTGCGAGACGTTGCTGACGAAATCTCTACGCACCGTCTCCAACTGCCGGACCCGGGTCAGGTCCTGAAGGATGACGAGAAAACCGGCCGAACCATCCTCCGAGAGCGGTGTGAGGATCACCTGCAAGAACAGCCGGCGATGGCTCAACTCGAGCAGCCCGGTCTGTTCTTCGCCAAGATCACGGCAGCGTTTCCACAGATTAACGAGTTGATAGTGTCGCACCAACTGGGCAAAGGACCGCCCCGTCGCTTCACCTTCAGCCGTACCCAAGAGCCGGGCCACGGCCGGGTTAACCAACAAGACCTGGCCGTCCTGGTCGGTGATAATGACCCCGTCGGCCATATGCTCCAGGACGCCGGCCAGGCGGCCGTGCTCCCGGGACAGGGCTGCTATCTCTTGTTGCATATGATCGGCCAGGCGGTTAAAGGCAAGGGTCAACTGCCCCACCTCGTCCTGGGTAGTTGGAAAGAGGCGGGCCTCCAGGTCGCCGGCGACGATGCGCTCGGCCACCCTGGTCAACTGGCGGATCGGCCGGGCGATGCGCTCGGCGATTAACAGGGCCAGTAAGAGGGTCAGCATGGTGGTCAACAAGGCGGCGATGAGAACGGTGCGCCGCAGGCCGGCCACGTGGGTCTCGACCTGCTCCAGCGACAGGGATACACGGACGATGCCGGTGATCTCGCCGTCAGGATGGACCGCCACGGCCACGTAGATCATCTCATAGCCCACCGTACGGCTGAAGCGGATGCTCTGGCCCTGTCCGAAAGACAGGGCTTGTTGGACCTCGGGCCGATCGAGATGGTTGTCCATCTGCTTGCGGTCCTGGTGCGATTCGCCCACCACCAGGCCGTCACTCCGGATCAAGGTAACCCGCACGTTCAGCAGGTTTGCCCAATCGCGGGCCAATGGGTCCAGCACGGCCGGGTCGCCGTCGGCCAACAGGGAAGCACCGTCAGCGGCCACCAGTTGCGCCTTGGTCAGGAGCTGCTCCTGCAGGTCGGCCACCTGGAACCGGCGAACCCGGTCCGAGATGAAAAGGGTCAATCCGGCCATGGCCAACAAGATAAGCGTACTATAGGGGATGACGATCCGCCAACGAATCTTGCGCCACATCGCCCGTTCACCCCTCGAAGCGATAGCCGACACCGCGCACCGTGACGATACGCCGGGGATTGGAAGGGTCCTCCTCGATCTTGGCGCGCAGCCAGCGCACATGCACATCCACGGTGCGAGTGCCCCCGGCGTAATCCCACCCCCAGACCCGCTCCAGGATCAGGTCACGGGAGAGCACGGTGCCGCGGTGGCGGGCCAGGAAGAAGAGCAGGTCGTACTCTTTGGGTCTCAAGTGGAGGGTGGCATGACCCCGCCGCACCTCCCGCCGGCCGGAGTCAATGACCAGATCGCCAAAGACCATCCGCTCCGGGGCCTCCATCTCGACCTCGGCGGCCACCTCCTCGCGGATCAGGCGCACCCGACGCAGCAACGCCTTGACCCGGGCCAGGAGTTCGCGCATGCTAAAGGGCTTGGTCATATAGTCGTCGGCCCCTACCTCCAGCCCGACCACCTTGTCCACCTCGTCCACCCGGGCCGTGAGCATGAGGATGGGCACGTTCATCTCCTGGCGCAGGATGCGGCAGACCTCCAGTCCGTCGATCCCCGGCAGCATGACGTCCAGGAGGATGAGATCGGGTCGTTCACGACGGGCGACGGCCAACGCCGTCGGCCCATCGGCCGCTGTGCAGACCTTGTAGCCCTGGCGCGACAGGTTGTATTCGAGCGTCTCCAGCAGAATCGGTTCGTCCTCGACAACGAGCACCTTGTCGGACATGCTTCCTCCAAACGACCAGTCCTGGGCTCAGTATAGCACGACAGGCCACTGGCGGCAACCGCTTTGCTTGGGGGAGCCGGGGGGGCATGACAAATTCCTCGGGGCAACTCCGCCGTTCGGGCAAGTCGTGCCGGTCGCCTCACCCCCGCAGTTCAATCGCCCGGCGTGGGCACTGCAGCACGCAGGCCCCGCAGGCGACGCAGCGCTCCGGGTGGGCCAGGAGCGCCATCCTGCGCTCGCCGTCAACCCGCCAGCAGCCCACCGGGCAGACCTCGTAGCACTCCCCGGCGCCGGTGCACCTTGCCGGGTCAAAGTGGAGGCGCAACCGCCGCAACCGGCGGGCCATCTCCCAGTGTTGCGCCAGCGCAGACCAGAAGGTCGGCTCCTTGCTCATCTCCACCCAACCGCCGGCGGCACCAGCCAGTAGAGCAGGCCCAAGGCTCCCCCAATGACCGCCTCCCAGCCCCAGTTGGCCTGCTCCCCCCGCATCAGCGGGGACATGCCCTGCAGTTCCGCCCCCACAAAGACGGAGAGTCCGGTCAGTCCCACGGCCCAGCGGAAGGTCTGCAGCGGAGGCAGCGGCCGGCCCAGCCACCAGAGAAAGAATCCCACCAGGGCGATCAGCACCAGGGAGATGCTCTTGATCAGACCATCCCTACCCGGCAGCCAGGGGTGAATGACGGCGTAGAGGTAGGAAAGCCCAACCAGGCCGGCCGCGACCGGCCAGAAGAGGTGCCGCCAAAAGAGCGCCACCGGGACCAGGATCAAGAGGCCGTAAAAGCCCAACGTGACGGTGACCATCTCCAACCGTTCCTTCAGAGGAAAGCGCACCCGGCGCATCGCCTCGTCCTTCTGGCGGCCGGCTGCCAGGTAGGCAGGGATATCCTCCGCCCGGAGCGGCCCCCAACGGACGTGCCAACCCCCTTCCTTGCGGATGCGCCACCCGTCCACCCCGTTGGCGCAGAGTTGCGGCAGGATCAGGGTGCGGTGGCGGACGACCTCCGCCAGGTGGTAGACCCGCGTCGCGGCGATCACCTTGTCGGCGGTAAAGAACCCCCCGCCGGCCCCGCACCAGACGTTGATCCCCGCCGAGTCGGCTACCAGGAGCCAGGCGTCCACCTTGTCGTCAATCGCCCGCAGCAGGCGGCGCACCGTCAGGTCAAAGTTGCCAGTGACCAGGACCGGCGAGTCGGCATCGGGGTGGCCGACGGCGTAGAGCCCCGGCCGGACCTTGGGGTAGGGCGGGAGGATGCGCAAAAAGAGGGCCCACAGGTCCAGGAGGAGGGTGCGCAGGGTCACGCGGTGGCGCAACCGGCCGGCCGCAAAGGGCGGCAGGGGCGTGGGCCGGTCCTCCGGGGACGGCCGGGCCGCGTAGAGGAGCAGGCTCCCCCCCAGGAAGGAGGCCGCCACCTGCGCCCGGAAACCGCTCTCCCGCAGCAGGTCCTCAAAGCGGTGCAGGGCGGAGGCGGTCGTGCGCGTGAGCAGCCAGGTGAGGAGGAGCAGCGGCAGCCGCACCAGGAAAAAGAGCACCTGCCGGAGCAGGCCCGTGGGGACGACCTCGTCGCCGATCAGGAGGAGGCCGTCGGGGGCCAGCAGACGAGCGCAGGCCTCCAGGACCAACCGCTGCTCGTCGGCGGAGAACTCGCTAAAGGCCAGGGTGGAGACGATCCGGTCGAAGGAGGCCGGGGAAAAGCGCTCGCCGAGCAGGGCGGCGTCCATCTGCTTCCAGGTGACCCGCTCCTCCAGGCCGGCGGCGGTGACCTTTGTGCCGGCCTCCTCCAGCATGGCCGGCGCGAGGTCAATCGCCGTCACCTGCGCCCCCCGGCGGGCCAGGGCCAGGGTCAGCGCTCCGGTGCCGCAACCGATCTCCAGAACGCGCATGCCGGGCTCGACATACCCCTGGACGATTCGTTCCTGCACCTTTTGCAACTTGCCCAGGGTAAGGAGACGGATGCCCCGGTCATAGTCGCCGGGTTTGGCTTCCAGCCATTTCATGAAAACGGTGGCCATCGGACACCTCCCGGCCCGATTCTACCACCCCGGCGGGATGGTTTGCCCTTAAAGATGCAGCAGATGCCCCAGTTTCTCCTTCTTGGCGCGCAGGTAACGGCGGTTGGCCGGGGTTGGGGGAATCTCCAGGGGAACCCGCTCGACCACCCCCAGGCCGTGGCCCTGCAACCCGACAATCTTGCGGGGGTTGTTCGTCAGCAGGCGCAGTTTGCGCACCCCCAGGTCGTAGAGAATCTGCGCGCCGATGCCATAGTCGCGCAGGTCGGGGGGAAAGCCCAGGTGTTCGTTGGCCTCGACCGTGTCCAGCCCCTGGTCCTGCAGTTCATAGGCCCGCAGTTTGTTCAACAGGCCGATTCCCCGGCCCTCCTGGCGCATATAGAGGACCACGCCGCATCCCTCCTCGGCGACGGCCCGCATGGCAGCGTGCAGTTGCTCGCCACAGTCGCAGCGGAGCGAACCGAGGGCGTCGCCGGTGAGGCACTCCGAGTGCACCCGCACCAGGACCGGCCTTTCGGGGTCCCACTCACCCAGGACCAGGGCCAGGTGGTGCTCGCCGTTGATCGTGTTCTCGTAGGCGTGGGCATAAAAGTCGCCGTACTCGGTGGGCAGGTGGGCCGAGGCGACCCGGCGGACCAACTTTTCATGGCGGCGGCGGTATTCGATCAGTTGGGCCACGCTGATGATCTTGAGGTCGTGTTCCCGGGCAATCTCCTCCAGCCGGGGCAGGCGGGCCATGCGGCCGTCCTCATCCATAATTTCGCAGATGACGGCGGCCGGGTAGAGGCCGGCCAGGCGCGCCAGGTCCACCGAGGCCTCGGTCTGGCCGGCCCGCACCAGCACCCCGCCCTCCCGCACGCGCAGCGGGAACATGTGGCCCGGCATGACGATATCCTCCGGGCGGGTCCTGGGGTCGAGGACCACCTGAATCGTGCGGGCACGGTCATAGGCCGAAATGCCGGTCGTGATCCCCTCGCGGGCCTCGATCGAGACGGTAAAGGCCGTTCCAAAGCGGGAACGGTTATCCTGCACCATCATGGGGATGCGCAGTTCGTCCAACCGCTCCCCGGCAATCGGCAGGCAGATCAGGCCGCGCCCATATTTGGCCATAAAGTTGATCGCCTCTGGGGTGACCTTTTCGGCGGCGAGGCACAGGTCGCCCTCGTTCTCCCTGTCCTCGTCGTCAATGATGATGACCAAGCGGCCGGCGCGGTACTCGGCCATCGCCTCTTCAACGGTTGCCAACGGCATTGGCGTCACCTCCTCTAGAGAAAGCCATATCGTTCCAGGTCCTCGCGACTCAGCGGTTCCTTTTCCGCCCAATCCCCCGGCGCAGATCGGAGCAGTCGCTCCACATATCTGGCCAGAATGTCCACCTCCAGGTTGACGGGAAAGCCGACCGGCAGTTGGGGCAGGGTGATAGATTGTCGGGTGTGCGGGATAAGCGAGACGGCAAAGCGGTCCCCTTTGACGCGGGCGGCGGTCAGGCTGGCCCCATCTACGGCGATAAAGCCGCGCGGCACCACGTAGCGCATCATCTCCGGCGGGGCGGCGATCGTCACCCAGAGGGCCCGCCCTTCCTGCTCTTTGCGAACGATCTGGCCGGTGCCGTCTATGTGTCCCTGCACCAGGTGACCGCCCAACCGCTCGCCCAGGGCCAGGGCTCGCTCCAGGTTGACCGGGCTGCCCGGCCGGAGTTGGCCCAGGTTCGTCTGGCGCAGCGTCTCGGCCATCACCTCGGTGTTGAAAAAGCCCTCTCCGACGGCGGTGACGGTCAGGCAGGCCCCGTTGACGGCGATCGAGTCGCCCACCCGGGTCCCCTCCAGGACGGTCCGGGCGGCGATCGTCAGCCGGGCAATCTCCCCGCCGGCAATCCGCTGCACCGTTCCAATCTCCTCAATCAGGCCGGTAAACACAGGGCACCTCCTCACTCCCCGGCCGGCCGCTCGTTCCGGCGGGGGTAACCACAGACCAGGATATCCTCTCCGACGCGCTCGACGCGGACGCGCTCCAGGCGGGTGGCCTGCTCCAGGTGGGTGACCCCCAGGCCGGCCACGACCGAGGGGGCCTCCTGCCCGCCGATGATCAGGGGGGCGACAAAGGCGAGCACCTTGTCCACCAGACCGGCGCGGAAGAAGGAGGCCAGGAGCGTTCCCCCACCCTCCACGAGGAGGCTAAGCACCTGGCGGCGGCCCAGTTCGTCGAGGAGGGCGGTCAGGTCCACCCGGCCGTCAGGGTCGGCGGGGAGGGCAAGCACCTCGATGCCCCGGCGGGCCAGTTCCCGGCGGCGTTCCGGGGGAAAGGCGGCTGTGGCCGCGACGAGCGTCCGGCCGGGCAGGGCCGGGTCAAAGATGCGGGCCTCCAACGGGACGCGCCCCCGGCTGTCGGCGACGATGCGCAGAGGGTGATGGCTGCCGCGTTCGGGGTCGGCCGGCCGCTCCAGGCGGGTGGTCAGGCGGGGGTCGTCGAGAAGGACGGTGCGGCTCCCGACCATGATGGCGTCCACCTGGTCGCGCAGTTCGTGGACCCGCCGGCGGGCCTCCGGGCCACTGATCCAGCGGGACTCGCCGGTGGCGGTGGCGATCTTGCCGTCCAGGCTGCAGGCGAACTTGGCGATGACGAAAGGCCGGCCGGTGGTGATGTGGGTGCTAAAGGCCTCGTTTAGTTCGGCGGCCTCCTTCCCGCAGAGGCCGACGGTGGTGGGGATGCCGGCCGCCTCCAGGCGGGCCTGCCCCCGGCCATTGACCAGCGGGTTGGGGTCGAGCATGGCCATATGCACGCGGGCGATGCCGGCGGCGATGATCGCCTCGGTGCAGGGTGGGGTGCGGCCGTAGTGGTTGCACGGCTCCAGGGTGACGTAGAGGGTGGCCCCCCGGGCACGCTCCCCGGCGGCCCGCAGGGCGTGCACCTCGGCGTGGGGCGTGCCGGCACGGTGGTGGTAGCCCTCACCGACGACCCTCCCGTCCCGGACAACGAGCGCGCCCACCACAGGGTTGGGACTGGTACGCCCGCGGGCCCGGGCGGCCAGTTCCAGAGCGCGACGCATAAAGCGTTCATCCTGTCCAGACATCAACCCCCCAGTCTCCTTCGGGGCCGGTCAAGCGATCGTGCCCGGTGGACACCGGGGGACGTTCTCCTGGCCTTCTCTCATCCGGACTGTACCGTCGGCCCCGGAATTGCACCGGGTCTACCATGCTGGCTCGCGGGCTGGCGGGGTGGGGCCCCGCTTCACCGCCGGTCGGGAATAGGCTCTCAGCCGCACCCTGCCCCGAAGGCCGGTTTTCTTTTTTGACAGGATACACCGGGAAGGGAGAGTTGTCAAGTGCGTGCACGCGGGCGCGCGCCATTTTTGTAGGTCAACAACGCCCGTTCCACCAAGGAGCGGACTGTCGAGGTATGGGACCCGCGTCGGCGCGCCTGGAAAACCACCGAATTGCAGACCCATGCCGCCCGGCTCGCCGGGCGGGGTACGTGTTCCTCCATCTTCACCCACGCCGGCCGCACGATCCCGGTGCAAGTGACGCCGGACCGGTTCCGGTTTCGCATGCCTGACCATTCGTGGCAAGGCTGGGCCGTCGTCGCCCAGGAGGGGCACAGCGGTGCTGTGCCCCTGCTCGCCTAAATGGCTCTCCGACTACACCTACCAGGCACTGTACGAGGACCAGCGCTGGACGGCGCGGCCGCCATTCAGCCGGCCTATGTGCTCTCCCTGGTGCCAGAGGTGGCCCAAGCCGTGAGTGACCACCATGTCGAGCTATTGGATTCCGCCGGCGGCGTGGTTTCCTCCCATTCCGTGACCGTCTACGAGGCCGAGGAGCAGGGCATCGTCGCCCGGTCGATCCACGCCAATGTGCCCCTGCCGGTGGAGGCCGTTGCCTCCCTGCGCCTGGTCCGGGGCGAACAGACCGTGGCGGAGCGGGCCCTGGGCCGCTACGCCGCCGGCCTGTTGGACACCCCCCAGGTGGAGCAGACCGAGGACTTCTAGTGCTGCGCTGGGGCGCGCCGGAGGTGCCGGCCCTGGTGCGGTACACGGTGGACGCCGGCCGCACCTGGACCACGGTGGGCCTCGATGTGCTGGGCGGTGCACTGCGCCTGGACCCGCGAACGCTTCCCGGCGGGGCCGGCTACTTTGAGATCACTCTGGCTGATACCGTTCCGCCCGTTGTACGCACGGTGGTTCTACCGACGGCCCTGCCAGATACTGTTCCTCAAGTGTGGATCACGGGCCCGACAACGAGCTCTGCCGGCCGGGCTGTAATCCTGTTTGGCCACGCTACGGACCGGGAAGATGGGGCACTCACCGATCTGCATTGGACGGTGGACGGCAAAGAAGTCCGGGCAGGGCCGATCCTGCAACTGGACGACCTTTTGCCAGGCAAACACACCATTGGCCTAACCGTGTATGATCGAGGAGGGCACAGAGTACAGGCCGAACATACTGTCCTCATGCTACCCTGACCAGGTGGCGCTCCTGAAGCACAGGAATGCCCAATCCCCCACGTGTAGGGTGATTGGGCATTCGTTTGAGCTTTAGTCCACACGCTGGTTTACCTCCTCATGAGCCTCTCCTCCAACTGCGCCAACGCCTCCAACAGCCCTTCCTTTGTCGCCCCCGGCGTGGTCACCGCGGCCACGAACTGCTGCAAGTAGCCGCCCGGGTCCATGTCCTCCGGCAGGCCGGCAAAGAGGCGCGCTCGCTCCCCGGCAAAGTAGGCGTCGATTTCGCCCTTGAGCAGCCGGTGCAGCGGCTGGTCCACGGCCGGCAGGGCCCGCTCCAACGCCTGCAACACCTCCGGGCTGACCGTGTAGACGCTGCGGAAGGCTCCCACCAGCCGGGCCACCTGCTCCGGCCGCACCCGCACCCGGCGGTCTACCTCGGACGTCCTGGCCACCACCGCCGGCCGGAGCCCCCCCCGCCGGCGCCGCAGCAGCACCCATGCGGCAACCCCACCTCCGATCACGACCCCGCCGGCGCTGGCCACCGGGCCCACCGGCACCACGCCCGTAGCACTCCCCCGGCCGGGCGTCGGCGATGGGGCCATGCTTGGGCGCACCCTGGGCGTACCGGTGGCCACCGCCGTCGGCGACACGGTGGTCCGTGCCCCGCCGGCCGTGGCGTGGGGGCTCGGCCGCAGCGTGGCGGCTGGCGAAGGGAATAGCGTGGGCCGGACCGCAGCGGGCGTCTGGGTGGGATCGGTCGGAGTTGGCGGCACCGGCGTGGCCGGCCGTGGGGTGGGAGGGGTTTCCTCGTCGGGGGTGGAGATGGGCGCAGGGGGAGCAGGCGACGAGGTGGGCTCCGGCGTGGCCGTTGCCCCCGGCGTCTTGGTCGGTGGCGCCGTCGCGGTTGCCGCCGGCACGACCTCCGTCTTGGTCGGCACCGCCGCACAGGGCCGGGCCAGGGCCGGCCCACGCCCGAAACGGCCCGCCCTCGCCTCACCCACACTGCCCGCCCCACACCAACGGCGACACCCACCGACCCCGACGCCCTCCTTGACCCCAACGGCCACCTCCACCCCGCCTACCTCGCGGCCCACACCAACGGCGGCCCGCACACCCACAGCCACCCCGCTTCCCCCACCTACGCCCACCGCCACGCCCACGCCCACCATCACGCCCACGCCGACCCGCACCCCTACCCCGACGATCACCCCGACCCCGCCGGTCCTGGTCACACCGACTACGCCGCCTGCGCCCACCCCCACGCCCCTGCCGCCGTCGCCCACGCCGGTGCCGCCCACGCCCACGCCGATGCCGCCCACGCCGACCCCCACCGCGATCCTGCCCACGTTGCCCCTGCCCACGGCAACACTGCCCCTGCCCACGGCAACGCTGCCCCTGCCCACAGTAACGCTGCCCCTACCCACAGTAACGTTGCCCCTACCCACAGTAACGCCGGTCCCGCCGGCCGACGGGGGGTAATGGTTTGAAGTACTTGTTTACCTCGTTCCGACATTGAGAAATTCGCCAACCGAGGGTAAACTGCCGGCATAACCTACGATGAACTGCTGACCGAAAACGCGCGACCACGAGCCGAAACCGCGCGACTGCCGGCCGAAAACGCGCAATTGCAAGCCGAGAGCGCCCCTCTGCGCGCTGCAGGGATGTTGTTGAAACGGCGTCTGGCGGAAGTGGAACAGCGCGTGGAGGCGCTTGAGGGCCACCCGTAAGGAGGCCCTGGGCCGGTTGGAAGCCGCCGTCGGGCCGGCAAGCGCCAGGCGGCGAAGCAACGCGAGGCCGAAGGACAACCCCAAGCGTCCTGGGCGCAAGGGCATCCGCCGGCGCATCGGGCCAAGCCGGCGAAGGTGGACCGGGTGCCGGAGGCCCGGTTGCACCGCTCGACCTGCCTGAACGGCGGCGGGGAACTGCCCGCCCCCACCATCCGGGTGCAATACCAGGTGGACATTCCGCCGGTTGAGCCTGGTCTCCCGGTTCAACGTGGAGGGGGCGCGGTGTGCACACCGCGGCCGGCGGGCGATCCTCCCGATCTCGCGGGCGGGAGACGGCGGGGCCGCCTTCCCGGCCGGCCGGCGCCGGGGGTGAGGGAAGGTGTAGCCGGCGGGCCACCATCCTTGGGGACCATCGGCAGTCTCCGCTGCACCGTCGGGGTGGCCGGAAAGCCCCCCGATGAAGCCGGTTCGGCGCCAGGAATTTGCAACCCGCCACAGGCTACCGACGCCAGAACCACGGCCAGGGGGATCAGGATGACTACGGTTCGGTGCCACGTGCGATGGGATGGGGAAGAAGGGCCTGTGTTCCCGGTGACCTCTTCAAGAGCAGAACCGACCAGCCTTTCAACCTTTGACCACCACGGGCAAGTATATCCAGAAGGATGGTTCGGTATCGTCATCCACAATGGTCAGCACGGCACTGCTCGGCTCGCCGATCGTCGCATTAGACGGCAAGGAGAGAGACAGGTACAGTGTTTCGGTGTCCTCCGGGAGCGTGTCGCTAATGATGGGCACAGCAAAGGACTGCACGGTCACTCCCGGGGCAAAGGCCAGCGTACCGCTGACGGCGATATAATCCTCGCCCGGTGTGGCCGTTCCGGCCGTCGTGGCATAGTCCACCGTGGCCGTCAGGACGTAGGGGCGGCTCAACGTTACGGTAATCCGGGCTATGTCGGCCGCCTCGCTGACGCTGTACGACGGCGCAGCAAAGGCCACCGTCGGCAGGGTATCGTCATCCACGATGGTCAGGGAGACCGGGTTGTACGGGCCCAGAGTGGCGTTGGTCGGGTTGGACAGGGCCAAGGTCACTGTCTCATAAGGGGACTCGCTCCGGGCGTCGTCGTGGATAGGTACGGCCAAGGTCTGCACGGTCGTTCCGGGGTCAAAAGACAGCGTCCCGCTGATGTCGTCATAGTCCGCTCCGGGGATGGCCGTTCCGGCCGTTGTGGCATAGTCCACGGTGACCACTTCCGGGTAGGGAGCGCTCAGGGTCACGGTGATGATGACCGGGCCGGCCGACTCGGTCACGGTGTAGGCCGGGGCGCTGCAACCCACCGCAGGCAGGCTGTCGTCGTCGTGGATCGTCAGCGGGACCGGGTTGGGGCCGGCGATGGCCGCGCCGGACGAGGGGTTGGCCAGCGTCAGGGAAAGGAACTCGTCCCCTTCGGCCATGGCGTCGTCGAGGATGGGGACAGGGAAGGGCTGTTGTGTCTGGCCGGGAGCAAAAGAGAGGGTGATGCGGACGGCGCTGTAGTCCTGGCCGGCCTGGGCACTGCCGTCGGCGGTGGCGACATCCACGGTGACGATATAGTCCACAGCCTTGGCCAAGGTGACCGTGATGATGGCCGCGCCGGCACTTTCGTCCACAGCATAGGTCGGGGCGTGGAATCCCACCTCGACCGGCGGCAACGCCTGTGTGGTGACGTACCCATAGACGCGCGTCCCGCCGTCGCGTTCGGAGCGGACGCTCAGGAGCGCCGTGTCGGTCAGCGGGGCCGTCCCGGCAGGCACATGGACGACGGCCCAGGCGGTGGCCGCCTGGCCGCTGTTCAGCGGCGGCGTCTGGGTGAGCGGAAAGGTAACCGTCCAGGCGTTGTCCTCGGCCCAGAGGGTGTAGCGCACGGCACCGTAGGGGCCAGTGTTGGTGATGCGGAGGGTATAGGTGATGGTCCGTCCCTCGGCGGCCTGGCCGGCCTGGGCATACGGCCCCAGGCCGTGACCGGCATCCTCGGCATGCAGGGGCGCGAGGGGGTCGTCGTCGCGCTCCGGCCCCCAGACATCGCGCCAGACCGGCTGATCGCCCTGCAGGTAGAGGTTGAAAAAGCCGGTCAGCAACCGGCGGGTGATGGCCAACTGGGTGGCACGGGCGAGCGGGCCGGAGTCGCAGAACAGCATGTTGGAATCGAGAAAGCCGCAGTGCCAACCGCCGACGATGCGCGGCAGTTGACGGGGCGGGCGGCCGGCGTTATACATCAGCAGGGTGTTCTGCTGCCAGTCCACGATGCCGTCCTGGTCCCCGGCAATCAAGCGCGCCGGCACCTGGATGTTGGGCATCTGGGCGATGGCCGAGGGGTTGGTTTCGGCAGCGGCCAGGGTGGCCATGGCCCGAACGCGCGGGTCGGCCGCCGTAGCCAGGATGCCGGCCCCGCCGCCCATGGAGTGGCCAAACAGCCCAAAGTGGTCGGTATCAACCTGCCCGTAGAGCCAGGAAGCGCTGTCGGCGTTCTGCTGTTCCAGGTAGGTCAGGCAGTAGCGCAGATCGTTGGCGTAGGCCTGGTGGTCCGGGAAGAGGTCCATCCCCGATTCGGTGGCGATGACGAAATAGCCCCAGGTGGTCAGGTGTTCCAGAGTGCTCTGGTAGTAGGTGTGCGAGGTGAGAAAGCCGTGCCCAAAAGAGAGCGCCGGATAGGGGGCACCACTGCCGTTGTAGGGAGCGCCGGAACCGCTGCTGTAGGCCGGGTAGTACAGGCGCGCGGTAAAGGTGCTGTTGTCGGGCCGCGTCACCGTCACCTGTTGCCAGCCGGCATACTGATAGGGACCGGGGTCGGAAAGGCCGTTGGGGCCGACATCGGGCCGGAGGATGGCAAAACCCGGCAAAAAGGCGAGCAAAAGGATCAAAGGGAAACATGCGCGCACGGTCACCTCCGCCATTACCCTATCCATCAGGACCATCCTACCTGCCCCATGGGTGAGACCAGGGGCAGGGACATTCTACCATAGGGGGAGAAAGGTTGCAACACGGGCCGGGCTACAGCC
>FWPU01002341.1_pt1 | contig 38074 bp, 44 predicted proteins | sample 2228361 | NCBI WGS metagenome assembly FWPU01 (sample SAMEA103939777, study PRJEB20133) | metagenome | reverse complement strand
ACAGAAATTGGTTACAAGTGGTACAAGAAATTCGCTTCAAAAAACGTGGTTTTCGAGTCCTTTGAACTCAACCCGGTGTGGGCAAAAGCAGTCGTCAAGGGAAGGCTTGCGCTTGCACTCAATCCACTCAGGTTGGTTGGAATTGCTTTCGTGGCCCTGGCGATGTTTCTCTCCGGAAGCGAGTGGCTCGCCGGCGCAGTGTTTTTTCCCAATCTCTTCGTCTTCCTCAGGCACTTGAACAATTTGTTTGCGCTGAGGAGTTATCCAGAAAACGTCCGGGGAAGGGTGTGGTACAGCAACGCTTTTGGAGTGAAGACAACGTCATTCACTCACTTGGCTGAAAGCGTGGTCCCGGCAGTTGCTTATTTTTTTGATGGAAAAGAATTTTTTTTCGGTGGAGTAATCGGGTGCTGGATACTCGCTGCATACATTTACGCGGCAAACAAGTACAGCAAAAGAGCCAGAGGAATGGGTGGGGCGCGTGTATGAATTCGTTTGGAAAACAATTTTTTCCCTCGCGGTAGGCGGGCTCATTGGCCTGGAAAGGGAGCACACCCTCAAGGAAACCGTTGTGGGGGTGAGGTCTTTCGCTCTGCTGGCTTTCCTGGGCATGCTTTCTGTTTACCTGAGTTCGTTTCTTCCAGCAATCGGCTTCGCCGGCGTATTCGTCTTGGCGATAGCTTTTTATTACTTCAAGGTCGCTCGCTTCGCCAAAGTCATTGGAATCACTACTACGATAATGATTCCATTCTCATTCGTCCTCGGCGTGCTCGCGGGATACGAAAAATTCTTCGAAGCAGGAGCAGCAGCGATAATAACCGCAATCATGCTCGCTGAAAAAACACGGGTGCACGCGGCTGTTCGGACGCTTTCAAGAAGGGAGGTCGTTGACGGCCTCCTCCTCGCAATAATTGCTTTCGTCGTGTACCCGCTCCTTCCAACCGAGCCCGTCCCAGTTTTCGGCCAGTCAATTGATTTGAAGTACTTCTGGGCAGTCGTCATCCTGGTGTCCTTCATCACGTATGGCGGCCACATGCTCGTGAAATACTATAAGACAAAGGCAGTGGTTTACGCGGCCTTCTTCGGCGGCCTCGTTTCCTCCCTCGCGGTTGTGTCGCTCTTCGCTAAAAAAGTCAAGAAAACCGAGTACGCGCTCCTGAGGTTTGGTTTCACGAGCTCCAGCGTTGGCTCGGTGGCTGGAGACCTGCTTCTCTTGGCTGTGCTGGGCACGGCCCTCCTCTGGCACGCATTCATTCCAGTCGTGGCCGTGCTCATCGTTTTCCTGCTCTATTCACTCAAGTACAAGCAGGGAGTGAGCGAAAAAGCGCTGCCTGTTTTTGAAGAACCGCTTTCCATCAAATTCGCAATCGAATTCGCCGCGGTTTACTTCGTGGTCCGCTTCATGACAGGTTTTCTCGCAAGCCATGACTCGGTGGGCGTCATCGCTTTTTCTTTCCTGAGCGGCCTCGTGAGCACGACCTCGGTTTTTGCAAGCCTAGCCAACCTGTATTCAAGCGGGCTCATTGAAGCCCCGGCCGCGATGCTTGCAATGCTCTTCGCCATTTTCGGGGCGCTGGCGGCAAAGACCGGCTTAATGTTTTTGAGAGTTGAGCGGCGCTTCTGGCCGAAACTCGTTCCACCCGTTCTCGCTGCAGTCGCATTCGGCGTGGCCGGCTACTGGCTCCAGCTGATGCTTGGGTGGTGAAAATTGATTGAGATTGACGGCAGTTATTTGGAGGGAGGCGGCCAAATACTTCGAACCAGTCTTTCCTTATCCGCTCTTTTGCAAAAGCCTTTCCGGATAACGAAAATTCGCGCAGGAAGAAAAAAGCCCGGGCTCCAGTCCCAGCACAAGATGTGCGTGGAGGCGGTTGGAAGAGTCTGTGGAGCGAAATTCACTGGCACAGACATTGGCTCCACGGAACTGGTTTTCGAGCCCAGTGGAATAAAGGGCGGGAAATACCGGTTCGACATTGGAACAGCCGGGTCCACGACCCTTCTCCTCCAGAGCCTTTTGCCTGTCCTTGTATACTCTCCGGGGAGAACAAGGGTCGAGCTGATTGGCGGTACTGAAAACCCGCTCGCACCTTCAGCGCTTTACCTCCAGAACGTTTTCATTCCAGTAGTTCATCGAATGGGCTTGGTTGAAAAAATTTCTCTAGAAAAATGGGGGTGGTATCCCAAGGGCGGCGGAGTGCTTTCAGCTGAAGTCGAGCCGGTAGGGGAGTTGGAGGGAATCGACTTGGGCTGGCGGGGGGCGTTGAAGGAAATAACAGGTTATTCTGTTGTATCAAATCTTCCAATGCACATTGCGGAACGCCAAAAAACCTCTGCGCTCAAGAAACTCGCTGAGGCAGGGCTCGAGGCGAAAATAAGCCTTTTGAGCGCGCCGTCAATCGGCCAGGGGACTGAATTGTTTCTGTGCGCGCGTTACGAGAACTCGCTGGCCGGATTCTCTTCGCTCGGAGAAATCGGGAAGCCGGCTGAAAAAGTGGGGGCCGAGGCAACGGGGGAATTGATTGAATTCAATTCAAGCCAAGCCGCCATAGAACATCATTTGGCTGACCAGATAATTCTCTACATGGCGCTGGCGCGGGGCGAGTCAAAAATGTTTGCTTCAAAAATCTCGCGCCACCTGCTCACGAATGCGTGGGTGGTTCAAAAGTTTTTGGCCGCGCGCATTCAAGTAAAGGGAAAGGAGGGAGAGGCTGGACAGGTTGTGGTTGAGGGAGCGGGCTGGCGCAACGAATTCCTATAGTTGATTATCATGGCCGGCTTTTTTACAGCCTGCTTATTTTTTGAATGAATTTCTTGTGCACCCTGACGGTTTCTGCAATGTGTTTCTTGAGGCTTTGTTTTCCGCCAAGCATTTTCTTGTGAATCGCTATCTCCTCGTGCACGTGGGCCTTCCACGCGTCCACGAACCTGTTGAACTTCCCCACCATTTCCTTTTCCTCTTGCCTGAGGGTTTTCAAGAACTTTTTTGCGTCCCGCGCTTTTTCCGCCATTCGAATCTCCTAAATGATTACTCGGCAGTTTTTAAAAGCCAAGGATGAGGAACACGAACAAATCCCCGACCAGCAAGCAGGTAATGAGGCCCGCCAGAATGTATGGCCCGAAGCGAGGCAGGTTCTTGTAAACAGGGAACAAGTGAATGCGTTCTTTTTTTTCAACCAGCTTCAGTTTCTCGACCTCTTTTTTCGTGAGCACCCTTCCAAGGCCGTATTTTTTCACAATCGTTGCAGGCATTTGTTCAGTTGCGAGCACGTCCTCGTCCTCGATTTGGCTTGTACGGATTTTTTTGACCACGAGTTCTTCAGTAATCTGCTTCTTGAACACTAAGAGGAATATGCCTGGAACAACCATGAGCAGGAGAACTGAAGCGAAAAAGAGCCCGGCGCCGATTGCGTAAAGGAAGTAAAAAAGCGCCGCGAGCAAAAGAACCCCGGCTCCACCCATCAGCCAGTCCGGCTTCAGCCTTTTCTTCCTCAACCCCAGCCCGTACTTGGCCGCGCTTCCCAGGAGGGCGTAGAAAGAGCTTGCAGCAATGAGGGAGACGAAAAAGGGAATGAACAGATACTCGGTTGGGGCGAAGCCAAGGGACGCGGCAGCGTCCGGATAATACGGGAGGAGGAGCTGGATGCCCGCAAACAACAACACGTCGCCCCCGCCCAATTGGCCAGTGCGGTACATGAAGTAGCCAAAGGCGATTATTGCTGTAGCTATTCCAGTGGAGTAAACAATGAAGGCGGTGTCAAGCGTGATGACGTCCAAGACAAAGCCGAGGCCGATCATTGAATAAACAATCCTGTCGTCGATGAAACTCGTTTTCGCATCCTGCCACGCCGCGGCACCGGTTCCTGCCAAGGCTGCTGCGATGCGGAGGACTTCGAAATTCATTTCCATTCCCTGTAGTATTTTTCCATCACAATCGGCTCGCGGCTCCGATTCCGGTGTTCTTGGCAGTGTTCATGTTTATTTCTCAACCAAGTTTAATTCCGCCAAATATTTTTTCAAACCGCTTCATCAGCCCCCGGTTCCTGGAAATTCCCTTCACCATTTTTTCCACCTTATCGAAGTTGCTTGCAAGTTCCCTCACGTCCTCCACCTTCACCCCGGCTCCTTTCGCTACCCTTTCCTGTCTTGAGCGGTTCTTCATCAACTCCGGGTTTCTCCTCTCCTCCCTCGTCATGCTGTGCACGATCGCCTCGAACTTGTTTATCTTCTCCTCGCCTTTTCCCACTAATTCCTCTGGTAAGTCGTATGCGCCCATCATCTGAAGGATTCCTTTCAGTGGACCCATTTTCTTCATCGCCTTCACCTGGGAGAGGAAAGCCTCGTAGTCAAGTTTTCCTTCCTCGAGCGCTTCCCTCAGTTTCTCCTCTTCGGCGACCGCCCTGGTTTTTTCAATCAGTGCCTCGAGGTCAGGGAACCCGCATAGGCGGGCAACGAATTTTTTTGGGTCGAACAATTCAAGCGCGTCGAGTTTTTCACCCGTGCCTATGAACGCGATTCTGGAGCCGGTTGCGGCCACGCTTGTCAGCGCGCCCCCGCCTTTTCCCGAGCCATCCATTTTCGTCACGATGACTCCGTCTATTCCTATTGTTTTGTGAAACTCCTCGGCCTGTCTTCCAGCCACTTGTCCCAGGTCAGCGCTCACGACCAAGTATTTCACGTCGGGTCTGAAGGCGTCGTGGATTTCCTTCAATTCCCTGGCGAGGGTCTCGTCGAAAGCGCTCCTGCCGGCTGAGTCAAGAATAATAACATCCTGGTCCGAAAGCGCCTCGAGGCCTTTTCCAACGATTTTCCTCGGTTCATCCATTTTTCCGTAAAAAGCGCACCCGGCCTGTTTCGCCAGAATCTCCAGTTGCTCAAATGCAGCTGGCCTGTGCACATCCGCGGCAACCACGCCTGCCTTCAGGCCCTTGGATTTGTAAAATTTGGCGACTTTTGCGGTGCTCGTGGTTTTTCCCTGGCCAAACAAGCCAACCATCATTATCTTTTGCCTCCCGATTTTCGGCTCGAAGCGTGTTCCAAGCATTTTCTCGAGTTCCTCGTAAACCACTTTCACGACGTGCTCCTTTGCCCCGAAGCCCGCGACTGGTTTTTCCTTGAGCGCGCGTTCTTCCACGCGCTTGGTCAAATCAAGCACCAGGCGCACGTTCACGTCGCTCGAAATGAGCGCGCGCTGGAGTTCCTTCACCATTTCCTTCACCGCCTTTTCGTCAACCAGCGGCGCTCCGGTTATGCGCGCCAGCGCCCTCCGAATGCCTGCGCCCAAATCCATTCAAGTCATCCTATTCGTATTCAATCGTGGCCGGTGGTTTTTGGGTTATGTCGTAAACCACGCGGTTCACTCCATTCACTTCGTTCACGATGCGGTTCGACACTTTTTCCAAAAAATCATTCGGCAGCCGGGCCCAGTCGGCAGTCATTCCGTCCCTTGAAGTCACTGCCCTGAGAGCCACAGCGTATTCGTATGTCCTCGCGTCTCCCATTACTCCAACTGTTTTCACTGGCAGGAGAACCGCAAAAGCCTGCCAGACCTTGTTGTACAACTTGTTTTTTTTCAATTCTGTTATGAAAACGTCGTCTGCTTCCCTAAGTATCCTGAGTTTTTCTTCAGTCACTTCCCCAGGAATCCTGACAGCCAGTCCAGGGCCTGGAAAAGGGTGTCTTTCAAGGATTTCGGCAGGCACGCCGAGAGCTTTTCCAAGCGCCCTCACTTCGTCCTTGTAGAATTCTTTTATCGGTTCGATCACTTTGAGCCTCATTTTTTCCGGTAGCGCGACGTTGTGGTGGCTCTTGATTTTCGAGGCCTGGTTCGAGGGCTGGGCGCTTTCGATTCTGTCCGGATAAATCGTTCCCTGGGCAAGGAAAGCTATTTCATGTTTCTTCTTCAGTTCCCTGGCTTTTTGTTCAAACACTTGAATGAATGTTTTGGCTATTCGTTTTCTCTTCTCCTCAGGGTCGACTGCGCCCTTCAGGGCAGCCAGAAATTTTTTCCCCGCGTCAACGAAGTGAACGTGGCGCAAACCAATTCTCTTCAAAACCCCCCGCACTTGCGCGGCCTCGTTTTTCCTCAGCAGCCCGGTGTCGACGAAAAAACAGTATAACCTGTCCCCTGCTGCGCGGTGCATTATCGTTGCCGCAACGGTTGAGTCCACGCCCCCGCTAACAGCCATGAGGACCCCTGAGTCGCCGACTTCGTTTCTTGTCGCCTCTACGATTTCCTCGAACATGTTTTCCGGGCTCCAGTCGCGGCTCGCGCGGCACGCGGTGAACAAAAAGTTTTCAAAAATTTTTTTGCCGTGTACCGTGTGGTGGACCTCGGGATGGAACTGGACGCCGTAGACTCCCGGTCCCTTGAAGGCCGCGAACGGGCACTCCTTCGTTGAGGCAAGCGCTCTGAACCCGGGCGGTAGTCTGGTTACGGTATCCCTGTGGGACATCCACGCGATTTCTTTTTCGCCAAGTCCCTTGAACAAGTCCCTGTGGTCTTTTACCGCGATCTCCTGTTTGCCATACTCCTTCTTTTTTCCCTTTCTCACTGTTCCGCCCTTCATTTTGGCAATGAGTTGGTGGCCGTAGCAGATCCCCAGCACTGGAATGCCGAGTTCAAGGATTTTTCCATCCATTTTTGGCGAGTTTTTTTCGTAAACACTCGCCGGGCCGCCTGACAACACGATTCCATCGGGCTTTTTTCCTGCCACCTCCTCTGCCGGCGCGTCGTGCGGCAGTATCTCGGCTTTTACGCCGAGTTCCCTGATTGTTCTCGCAATCAAGTGACAGTACTGGGCACCGAAGTTGAGGACGACTATCACTCGACCACCAGAAACAGGTAAAACAATGGGAAAAAATTCTGGGCGCCCGCGCTTTTATTCATACCGCTGGTTTTTCCAAGCGAAAGCCGGAAACCATGAGCGCGCCAGTAACCAAGAGAACGACTGGAACAACCACTGGGTCTGGATAGATGGCTGAGACTGTTACGACGACAAGCGCTCCTCCTGTGCTCGGCAGGCCATAAAAGGATTTTTCTTTCTGGAGGTTGAATAACGCGAGTCTGATGATGGTGCAGCATAAATAGAATAATGCGGCGAAGAAGCCCACGTGATCCGGCCTGGTTCCCAGGGCGATTACTGCAGGAGCGGTCCCGAAGGCAATCGCGTCAGCCAACGAGTCGAGTTCCCTCCCGAAATCGTTTGCAGTCGGTTTTTTCCCCATTCTCGCAACTGTTCCGTCGATGAAGTCGAAAACGATTGCCGCGAGCACTAAGAGGCCGCTTCCAACATAACCCATCATCGTTGAATAGATGGCTAGAAAACCGCACGAGGCAGCTGCGAGGGTGAAGTAGTCCTTTGGCTTGAGGACGAGGAGCTGCTGCATGAACCCGATGCGCATGAAAACAGTTAGCTTGGAAACAATTAAAAACTGGGCGAGCGGGTTAAAAAAACCCGGAACAGTATTTTTCACGGGCTCGTAGCTCAGCCTGGTTAGAGCGCCACACGACGAAGGACGGCGGCTGGCGCCATCGCCGGCGTAGTCGCTGCGCAGGTCTTATACGACGCACAACGGCTTGCGTTGTGTTGGCTGAGTGAACTGGTGGTCCTGGGTTCAAATCCCAGCGGGCCCACTGGAAAGAGAGACAATCGAGGTCGTAGAAAAAGGCGAAGTAATTTTCAGCGAAGTGAATGGAAGGTTTGGCACAAAAAATTACAGCAAGCTTGACTTCCGGCCGAGAAGCCTCGTGTGTGTTTGGTATTACGATAAAAAAGGCGAGAAAATAGTTGTGACGGCCTAATGGAGGAGGAAAAGGTGAAAAAATTAAGAAAAACGAGGAAGTTGTTTTGCAGGAAATGCAGGGTTTAAGTGAAACCAATTGTTTTAGCCACTTGCGAGTATCTGGAAGGAGTACCTCTACGCGACGCGCCTGCCTTCGAATGTCCGAAGTGCAAAGAGTTTATTTTTACGCCCGAGCAGGTGGATGAGACGGAGCGGCGCACTGAAACTCATTGTTTTAGACGATAAGCGTTTCCTTGTCGAAACAACTGGACCTAAATAGATTTCGATTACCGGCGGGCCCATTTTAATCCCGGTTCCTTGTTTTTTTTCATGGACGTTGACAGAATCGCGCGCGAGAGGATAGAGATACTGCTCGGGCTAGCGAGGAAAATGTGGGGCGAGGACAAGAATTTGTCGAAGCGTTATGTCCAGCTGGCTAGAAGAATCGCGATGAGGCACCGCATCAAGTTAAGCAGCTGGTTGTTTTGCAAAAAATGCGGCGCCGTGTTCATTCATGGAAAGACGGTGAAGGCGAGGCAGAGTCCAGGGAAGAAAATGGTTTTGTATATTTGCTTGGAGTGCGGCGCGGTGAAGAAATTTGGTTACAGCCGGCGGGGCTAGTGCCTTTTTGGCGGCGCGGACTCCCATTCGAAGGCGATGATGGCGATGACTGAGAGGAGGAGCGCGACTTTTATGTTAGCTTTGATGATGAACATGTAGGCGGCCAGCGCGATGGCGATGAGGCCCGGGCTGATTGCAAACGGAGCGAACGCGTCCCTGCTCTTTTGGGCGTTGGCAAACGCAAACGACTGGTGTGCTAACTCCCCCAATTTATCACCAAAGAGGCATCACGCAAGCATTAAGGGCGCAGGTTTGAAGAGCAGCGTGTACTGGATTGCCTCCATAGGGTTGCCTTCTTTCCTGCGCCCGTCCATTAAGGACAGCGAGTTTTTTCTTGGACCACCTCCGCATGCGTTTGCGGGGAAAAAAATAAAAACTTTTTGTTTTTACGACTATCAGTGGAAAAAACTCTGAAAATGTCTGTTTTTATAAAAAATTGTCAAAAAAAGGTAGATTTAAAATATTTTTGGCCTATTTAATTCATGGCAAGGAAAAGCATTTCCACAGCTGTTTCAGAGATTCTGGACGAGATGCAGTTCCTCCACTTTGCGTTCAAAGAGGGTCTAGTAAATTGTTCTGGCGTAGCCAGATTCATTGGACCTCTTGTTGAGGAGAAGACCGGCGCGCCTCCTGGAATGGATGCGTTGATTGCTGCAGTGAGAAGATATTCAAGGGCCATGAAAAACAAGGAGGAGTCAAGCATCGCCTCAATAGTCAAGGAGTGCAACGCGGTGCTCAGAACGGATTTGGTCGGCCTGCACATAAAAAACTGGCACAATTACTCCTTCATGGAAGGGTTGTCAAGGCTGGTGACCAGCGAAGTTGACTGGAATGCTGGAGAAAAAGTGTACATCACACAGCGCTCGGGAGAAATGTATATTTGTGCAAGCGCAAAGTTTCTGCCAAAAATAATTGCTCTAGCTACTAGGCAGCCCACCGAGCTGGCGCATTACCAAGAGAACCTGTCGCTCATAACCATAGACCATCCCTCGGTCGGCCGCACCACCCCCGGCGTATTCGCCTTTTACACGAACCTGCTCACCAACGCGAACATAAACATCATCGAAGTATTCTCGACCTACCGAAAGTTCTCCCTGCTTCTGGAGGAAAAGGACGCGCCCAGAGCCTATGCCGTCATAAGCAAAGCAATAGCCCAGAACAGAAAGCTATTCGCCCACTCAAAGCCCCGCCCCGTCCGGGCCTAGTGTTTGAGCGCGTTTTCATAAATTTTTTTCATCACGAGCGCGTCTGCCTCTATGGTTGGGCTTTCTGAAATGATTGTCCCGGAGTATCCTTGCTCGGCCAAGAGCTCTGCAAGGGGCTTGAATGGCGGGCTCTGGGAATCGATTGTGAGATGGTGTTTCTCCCCTCTTTCAGTGAACTTGACTCCAGTGTAATGGGAGTGAAAACGCTGGACCGCCCGTTTTCCCAAGTTTCTTTCTATGTAGTCAAAAATCTTTGAATAATCCCCCCTCGTTTTAATCCACCCTTTTCCGTCCCTGCAGTGGAGGTGGGCGAAGTCGATTGTCAGATTAACTTTCTCTATCCCGAAGTCGCCGCAGAGTGAAACGAGTTCCTCGAGGGAACCAAATTCAGCAGGGCCTCCGGTGGTCTCTGGCGCGAGAACCGCGCTGATTTTTTCTTTCCTCGTTTTTTCAGTAATCTCCTCAAACCTTTTCTTCATCTCCTTGTACGCAGTTTCCTTGTCCTTTTTCCCATAATACCCTGGGTGAAAAACGACTCTCCCGCCGCCTGCAGCGCTCAGAATCCTGGCTGTCTGAAGAATCCTTTCCTCGCTCGCCCTAGCTTTTTCAGCATCCTCTGAAAGAAGGTTTATATAATATGGCCCGTGCGCGCTCAGGCTCACTCCCAGCGCCTTCGCCTTGGCGCCGCATTGTTTGGCCAGGTCAAGACCCATCTTGGCGCCCCTCACGAACTCGAACTCAAACGCGTCCAGGCCCAGGTCGCGCACGCACTGAATGCCTTCAAGCGACCCTCCCTTGCAAGAAATCGGTACCCCGGCTGTGCCGAAACGCACCTTCACAAAACCACCGCCACTGGTTTGAGGAGAGCGTTTTTAAATTTAATGCGCGCCTTAAAGCTTTAAACTCCAGTGGTTTTGAATGGTTTCAGTAAAGTACTTGGGCCACGCGTGTTTCCTCCTCGAGTTGGGCAACAGAATTGTTTTCACCGACCCGTGGCTCGACCCAAAGCCGAAGAGTGTTGAAAGACTTGTTCCGCCGGCAATTACTGCGGACAAGGTGCGGAGGGCGGACATAATACTGGTTTCCCACGAGCACTTTGACCACTGCGATCCATTTGACATAGGAACAATCGTGGGCAGGACGTTTGCCCAAGTCGTCGCGCCCCCCGAAGCGCTCAAAAAACTCGACGTTCCGCCGAGGAGCAGAGTGTCTGCGAGGGAAGGAGACTCGTTTGAATTAATGGGAATCCACATCGACGTGGTCGAGGCAAGACACCCCCAGAGCACGCACGCGGTCGGATTCATCGTGAGGGGGGATGGAAACAGCGTGTACTTCGCCGGCGACACCTATCAATTCCCGGCGATGAACCGAATCGACGTGGACGTTGCGCTCCTTCCAATCGGCGGGACATATACAATGGACATGCTGTCCGCGCTCACCGCGCTCAAACAACTGAGGACGAGAATGGTCGTGCCCATGCACTACAACACCTTCAAGGAAATCAGGGCTAGTCCGGAGGAGTTCGCGAGAAGGGTAAAGGAATCGACCAAGATCGAGCCCGTGGTTCTCGGCCTTGGCGAGGGATTCACCATATGACGCGGGCGATTAAATGATTACTGGAGGAAGAATCACTGGAGTCGAGGGAAAAAAACTGCACGACGGCCAAGTTACTGGAATGGCTGTGAACATAAACATTGACGACGTGCGCTCGGATGGGGACAAAATGACCGTCGCCTACACGTATTCCATTGACTACCAGCCCGGCCTGGCGAAAATGAGTGTGAGCGGAGAAGTTTTCTTGGACGAAAAGAATAGCGGAGAGCTTGTGGAAAAATGGAAGAAAACCAAGCAGTTTCCGCCAGCCGTCGCCGAAGACATGCTCACCGCGATCAACTATGCCGCGAGCGCAGTGGGAACCCTCCTGGCGTTCGCCTTGGGCGTGAACGCGCCGCTCACGATATCGAGGGCGAGAATAGCCCAGCCCCAACAGCCTCCGGGCCAGCCAGAGAAAAAAGCTGGTTAGCCGAACAACGCGCTCAGGCCTGTGTCGGTGCGCGGGGCGAGTGGCGGGGAGCAAGAAAAAAGCTGGTTAGCCGAACAACGCGCTCAGGCCAGCAGAGTCCCAGCGGGTCCTGCGACCCCGGCAATCTTTTCAGCCGAACAGCGCACTCAATCCTGCAGCTGCCTCGGCTTCTTTCTCGGCTTCAGTGGGTACCTCCTTCTTTTCCTCCTTCTTCGCCTCGGCAGCGGGCGCCGCAACAGGAGCAACGACTGCTTGCTTTATCGCCTCGGCAATGTCCACTCCCTCGAGTGCAGCCACGAGTGCCTTGATTCTAGTGTCGTCTGCTTGGGCTCCGGCTGCTGAAAGCACTTTCTTCACGTTCTCCTCGTTTATCGGCTGCTTTGCCGAGTGCAGGAGCATCGCGGCATACGTGTACTCCATTGCCATCCAAACCACCCTCGTTTCTTTATTTTTTTAATGAAATTTTTTTTTGACAAAGAAAAAACAACAAACAAAAACACGACAAACAAACTTTTTTATCCTTCGCCGCCCGCTGGCGGGGCAGGGGCTTCCTGGGTTGGAACAATTTTTTCCTCGAGCTTCATTCTTTCAGAAAGGGCCAGGGCCTCCCTGTAAGCCTTTCCAACGACAAGAATAATTGTCTCCTTTTCAAACAGTCCTGCTTGGACCGCGAGGTTCAACGCCGCCCAGTGGGCTTGGGAAATTTCTTCAAACAACCGAGCCTCGTCAACAGCAAGCACCTCGGGCAAATAAATCGTTCCATTCTCCCACACCGCTGTCACCGCCAAACCAATCTCCATTGGTTCAATGCCCAGCTTGGCCAAGGCCTTCGCAACCGGTTCTGAAATCACTTCCCCCTTCCTTGCGACGAGGCAGTCCCTTGTGATGACGACCCTCGGCCCCTGGATTTTCGCCTCTATCTTCGCCTGCTTGAGTTCGCTCAACACAGGCCCCGGGGCAAGGCTTGTTTCGCCTGCGGGCACGATTATGTCTACTGGAGCTACCGAACCCGGCTTTGCAGGTGCCTTGCCCTTGCTCTGGGCAATCATTTTATAAAGCTTGAACGGACTCAGGTTCGTCAGTATCACGGCAGTCGAGCCAGAAAAATATTTTTCCAACTCCTTTAATTCCGGCCTTGCTTTTTCAATTGCTTTCGAAATAATCGTGGTCCTGGCCACAACGACTTCGGCCTGTTCCCTCATCTTCTTTTTAGCCGCATTGAACTGCCGCGAGGGAAGGTTCTGGAGCGTTGCAACTGCCACGACTGGATAGCGCCGGAGCGCCTCAGCCGCTTTTTCCATCATTTCCTTCTTTTTTTCTCTACCGACCATCAAGTCACCCTCACTGGCCTGCCCATCGTCGTCTTTACGTAGACGCTCGCAATGTTGTGTTCAGGAATTTTTTTTCCAACAGCCTCCAAGACTGTCGAAATGTTTGCCACCAGCTCCTCCGCATTCATGTCCTCCCTTCCAACCGCGCAGTGAACAGAAGGCAGGTACTTTCCCCTGCTCCTTAGGCTCGTGGTGCGCTGGGCCGAGTCAACAAGGCCCGCCAAACTCATTCCGGGCATTATTGGCTTCGGGAGCCTTCCCCTGCTGGCAAGCATTTGGCCAAGTTGTTTTCCGACAACAGGCATGAGCTGGGGCGAGGCGAGAAGAGAGTATTCGAGGAGCGAGCTCTGCTTCCTTTTGTCAGCCGCGTACTCGGAAATTTCTGAGCCCGAAATCACTAGGTCAGCGTATTTCCTGGCCTCGGCACCCAGCTCGCCGTCGGCAAAAACCGCGACCTTGTTTTTTTTTCCAGCGAATGGAAGCACGACATCAATGCTCAAACGGTTCTCTGGCTTCTTGAAGTCCACGCCAGAAAAGTTTATGGCCAGGTCTACTGATTGGGTGAATTTTTTCTTTCCCTTGTCCTCGAGGCACGCGCGAACAGCGGCCTCGACTTTCTTCCTGTCAACCATTATTTCCCTCCTGAAAAAAATTTCAGTGCAAGCGGGATAATGAGTAGAACGATAGGGCGCGCTGGTTATTTTAAGCTTTTTGCTGCTTTCGTTTCCATTCAAGAAACTGTTCGAAGGCCTTTACCAGTCTTCCCTTTCTCACGGCCTCTCCCGCGATGGCCTCCATTCTCCTGTCCGGCGGAATGTCCTTGAAGCCAGGTGTCCACGTGTGCTCATCCATCCACTTAACCAGTCTCGGTTTGACTCGGAGCATGAACAACACTCTGTGGATGTCGCTGAAGAATTCCCTGGCTTCGGGAGAGTCGCCGTATTTTTCAGGCAGCTGAAATCGGTTAAGCAGCTGGCGTAATTTGCTCACGGTCTCTTCCTTGAGGGGCCCGACGTTTCGTTTGTACGTCTCAAGCCCCTTCTCCCACGGCGACAATTTCCTCGCAGGAAATAATTCAAGCTGCTCAAGCGGTTTCAAGGCGCCCCGCGGCCTGCCCGGTCCCTTGACTCGAACCCCTTTTCGTCCGGGAATCTTTTTCAAAGGAAAGAGCGTGAGTTGCTCTGGTTCCGGCTCACTCTTTTTTGAGCTCGGCATTGTATGCGCCTGAATCAATTTCTTCAACGAACTCCTTCGCCTGTCTTCCCTCGATGGTCGCGCCCATGCTCTGGCACGTTCCAACCACTTCCTTCACCAGAGACTTGAGGGTTTTTGAAAGAGACACGGCCTCTTTTTTCCTCGCTATCTGAATCACTTGCTTGAACGAAAGGTTTCCAATGGGTTTTTTTCCCTTCACCCCGGCCTCCTCCTTGACCGGCTCCTTCACCCCGAGTTCCTTCTTCACGAGCGCGCTCACTGGCGGGGTGCCGACCTCGATTTCAAAAGTTTTTGTGTCCTTGTCCACAGTGACCTTGACCGGCACTTGCATGCCTTCAAAGGACTTCGTGGCCTCGTTGATTCTGGCAACCACTTGGCCGATGTTGACTCCGGTTGGAGCAAGCGATGGCCCAAGCGGCGGCGCAGGAGTCGCTTTTCCTCCCTCAACGAGTGCTGGAATGGTTACTTTAGCCATTCAAATTCACTTTTACTGTGGAATCACTTTTATCGTGTTCATTTTTATCGTTACCGGAATCGGGACAGCTACTTCAACCAATTCAACAGTGACCTCCTCCTTGTCCTTATCAATTCTAACCACTTTAGCTTTTTCTCCCTTGAACGCGCCTGAGACAATCTCCACCAAGTCGCCCTTGTTGATGACTATCTCGACTGGCTTGCTTTCCAAGAGTTCGGCAACGTCGGTTACGGCCATGCTCCTGTGAAGCGCTCCCTTCACGTGGGGAACGTTCGTGATGAGTTTCCTTGCCTCGAGCTCGTCCAAACTCTCGACGATGAGATATCCCTTCAACTGCGGCGAGACAAGCAGTGCCCTCAATGCCTTGAAGCCCCTGGCTTCAGCTGGCTTGGCCTTGTCCTTCTTGATTTTTTCATGCAACAAGTCCGCGACAATGCTCTCCTGGCCAGCTGTCACGCGATAAGCATAAAGCAATCCATCACCTGCCACTGAGCAGGTAAGCAACCATTCCAATCACGTAAGCAATGACTCCGATCACAACCATTCCCAGCGCAGTGCTGGTCGCGATGTGCTGGAACTCCTCCCTCCTCGGCTTGTGGGTGACGTTAATCACGCGCTCGGACTGCTTCAAGAAATTCTGGAGCATCCAAATTATCCTAGCGAACCCCTTGGGTTCCTCGACTTCATACAAGCCAATACACCTTACTGGACATGCCACGAAATAGGCGTTGTTGACCAAAAATGGGCGGCCAGGTATTTAAAACCATGCGCCGCGGCAAAGCCCGTGCTTCGAATGCGGTTATTTAATGAAATCCAGGTCCAGGTGTTCCTTGAGTTCGTCCTCCTCGCTCTTTTTCTCCTTCACTCCGGCCAGCACCACGAGCACCATGGCTTTTTCCCGGCGTTCTTCATCGACTGCCGCGCCCCAGATGACGTGGGAGTCCGCATGGATTCTGGAGGAAATGCTTTGAACAACCGCCTCGGCTTCGCCGAGCGTCAAGTCCTCTCCGCCGCTGATGTTCACGAGCGCCTTTTTGACCTCGCTCACGTCGCAGTCGATCAACGGCGACTCCAGGGCTTTTTCAGCAGCTTCCAAAAACCTTTCCCCCACCGCTCCTCCCTCGACTTCTCCCAGTCCGATCACCGCGCTACCGCTTTTTTCCAGCACAGTCCTGAGGTCCGCGAAGTCCAGGTTAACGAGCCCTGGTTTTGTCACGAGTTCCGCGATTCCCTTCACCGCATTGGCCAGAACCATGTCCGCTGCCTTGAACGCGGCGTTCAACGGAAGGTCAGGGACGTAAGTCAAGAGCCTGTCGTTGGGAATGGCTATCGTAGTGTCCGAGTGCTTTTTCAGCTTTTCCAAACCCTCGGAAGCGTTTTTCGCGCGCTGGGGGCCCTCTGAAGTGAATGGCGTGGTGACCACTGACACGACCAGGGCGCCGAGTGCTTTGGCTGTTTCCGCAATCACGTGGGCAGAGCCTGTTCCAGTCCCCCCGCCCAAGCCGCAGGTGATGAAAACCATGTCGGCCCCGGCCAATAACCGTTTCATATCCTCTCTTGACTCCATTGCGGCTTCTTCGCCGACCCTGGGCACGCTTCCAGCGCCCAGGCCCCGCGTGCGCTTTTTTCCGAGCAACAGTTTTTTCTCTGCCCTGGTCCTCAAAAGGTGCTGGGCGTCAGTGTTCATTGCTATGAGCGTGCTTCCCTCCACCCGGATTTCGCCCATTCTCATTACCGTGTTGGACCCTGACCCGCCAGTGCCGACTACGAATATCCTTGGCTTGCTTTTCTCGAGGAAAGAAAATATTTCTTGGTCGTCCTCGGAATACTCGGGCGGCGCCAGCACCTGCACCTGCCTGCTTCCAAACAGTTTCTCAAATTTTTCAAGCTCCGGGCTCATGCGGATTCCGTTTCTTTTAGTGAAGCTTTTTAACCGCTAGCGGCCAAAAAGGTTCGTGGGTGAAGAAAGCATTTTCTGTGCATATAAAAATGTTGCGAAACGATTCACGGACGCCGCGTCGTTAATTTATATAAACCGGCGCTTGAAGGATTTCGGGTTCAAATGATTAAAAGCGTCGAAAAGGTTTTTTGGCGCGTGAAAAACTTAGAGATCCAGGGCGCCGAGGCAGTTGCCAGGAAGATGGTGGAGGCGCTTGCGGCAGAAATGGCCGCTGCCGACGTGGACTCCAGGGAAGATTTTTTCAGGAAAATGAAGAAAACAGCCGCCCTCCTCGCTTCAGCCCGCCCCACCGAGCCGGCGCTGCGCAACGCGATGAGGCTCATGCTTTTCCGGGCTAGGAAAAACCCTTCAGTGGACGTAAAGGAACTGAAGAAAGTGGTTGGCCGCGAGGCAAAACAGTTCGAGAAAACAGCTGCGGAGAACAAGAAGAAGATTGCTTTATACGGCTCGCGCTTGATTCCGGCCAGTGCCTCTGTCCTTGTCCACTGCCACAGTTCCACGCTTGTGGCAGTGTTGAAAAAAGCTTTTGACGATGGAAAAGAAATTCACGTGTACTGCACGGAAACGCGGCCAAAGTACCAGGGGAGGATTACTGCAGGAGAGCTGAGTGCTTGCGGAATAAAAACAACCATCATCGTAGACTCGGCTGCGAATTACGTGCTCTCGCGCATGCGGGACACGGACTTGGTGATGTTCGGCGCCGACGCCATCACGGCTACCGGGGATTTGGTGAACAAAGTGGGCACTTCGTTGATTGCAGCAGCCGCCAACGGGCACGGAATATCCGTGTACTCGTGCGCGGCGACCCACAAGTACGACCCACTCACGCTTTACGGCGTGCCTGAACTGATTGAGCTCAGGCCGCGGGAAGAAGTCGTGGAAAGGAAATTAAAGCAATTGCGGCGCGTCGATGTCCTTAATCCGGCTTTTGACTTGACTCCGGCAAAACACGTCACTGGCTACGTCACAGAGATAGGCGTGCTTCCGCCCCAGGCGCTTGCAACTGCTGTTTGGAAGGAGTACGGTTTCGAGAGAGAGGAATTGTTTTAATTCAATGGCTTCGAGGATTTTTTCATGAGGAAACTCGTCGCGCGCATTTACGAGATCGAACAGGGCCAGAACGAAGTCGTTCTCAACGAGGCCGAGGCCAACGAGCTTTCCCTCGATGTCATGGACCGCGTGAAACTCGCAGCAAATGGGAAGGAAATCACTGCAATAGTGGACCATTCAACCAGTTTCGTGAAGCCGGGCGAAATTCTTTTGTTCTACGAAGCCGCGAAGAACCTCAAAGCGCATCCTGGGCAGCAAATCACTCTCGAGCCCGCGCCCAAGCCGTCGAGCACTGATTATATTCGGAGGAAGCTTGATGGAAAGACCCTGACCAAGGAACAGCTTTATTCAATAATAGAGGACATGATGCAGGAGAAACTGTCTGCTGCCGAGTTGTCTGCTTTCGTGAGCGCGGTCCATATTCGAGGAATGTCCCCCCATGAGACAGCTTCCCTGACCCAGGCAATAATCAGGTCAGGCAACATGCTTGAGTGGAGGAAGAATAATGTTGCGAGCATGCACAGTATCGGCGGAGTGGCTGGGGACAGGGTGACGATGCTCATAGTGCCCATTCTGGCTTCACTGGGCATAGTCATTCCCAAAACGGTTACGAAGGCAATCAGTTCCGCTTCCGGGACAGCTGACGCGATGGAAGTGCTTGCTCCTGTTGCGCTCACCGCTGAACAAATAAGGAGGGTTGTTGAGAAGACAAGTGGATGCATCGCGTGGGGAGGAGCAGTGGACTTGGCTGTGGCGGACGACAAGCTCATCAGGATAAGGAATCCTTTGAGGCTCGACCCAGAGGGCCTTGTTCTTTCAAGCATTCTGGCGAAGAAAAAAGCCGAGGGGGTTCAGCACGTGCTCGTCGACATTCCCATCGGAAGAGGGGCCAAGGTCGAGGACGTGGACAAGGCCAGATTCCTGGCGCAGAACTTCAAGAACATCGGAAAACACCTGGACTTGAACGTGAACTGCATCATTTCCGACGGCGCGAATCCCTTGATTAAAACAATCGGGCCAGCGCTCGAGGCAAAAACTGTTTTGGAAACCCTCGGGGGAAAGGGGAGTTTGTTGCTTGCTGAAAAAGCGTGTTTGATGGCTGGAATACTTGTTTCAATGATCAAGGGAGTGACTCAGGAGCAGGGTCATGAACTGGCGAAAAAACAGTTGAGGACGGGAAAAGCGGAGAAGAAGATGAGGGAAATCATCGGGGCCCAGGGCGGGGATCCCAGCATCAAGGCGAAGGACATTGAAGTCGGGGACGTGGTTCACTCTGTTTACGCCGAAGAGGATGGAATGGTTGCCCACGTGGACAACAGGAACGTCGCATTGATCTGCAGGGCACTGGGCGCGCCCGTCAACAAGAAGGCAGGCATCATCCTTGGTTTCTCGCGCGGGGACAAGGTGAAGGAAGGGGACGAGTTGTTCAAGCTCGTGACAACTGAAAAAATAAAACTCGATTATGCGTTAAAGCAGCTCAAAGAGTTTCCAGTAATGCACATGAAAGAGATAATAATTGAACAAGTCTGACGCCGGATTTGAGGTTGTGATGTTTTTGATTGAAATAAGGTTCCACGGCCGCGGGGGACAGGGCGCGGTGACGAGCGCGGAAATACTCGCGGAAGCCGTTTTTTACTCAGGCAAAGAGGCCCAGGCCTTTCCTTTCTTCGGAGTGGAGCGCAGGGGCGCGCCAGTCCAGGCTTTTTGCAGGATTGACGACAAGAAAGTAAGGCTGCACCAGAATGTTTACGAACCCGATTATTTGGTGGTCTTGGACGAGACTCTTTTCGAGTCAATGAATGTTTTCGAGGGCCTGAAGGAAAAAGGCATTGCAGTCGTTGCAAGCAAGAAACCTGCTGCCGCGTTTGCTCCGCCGAAGCAGTCCCAAAAAGTTTTTACCGTCGATGCTTATGGAGTCGCGCGCAGCGTGCTCGGCAAACCAATAGTGAACACGGCGATGCTCGGGGCATTTGCGAAAATCACTGGAATCGTTTCCCTTGAAAACGTGAAAAAAGCCATTTCCGAGCATTTTCCTCCGGACCTGGCTGAAAAAAACGCGGCAGCGGTGCAGAAGTGCTTTGACGCGGTTTGAGTCATTTCCCGAACTCGCGCCTGATTTTAGCTAGGAGCGCTTGCTTTTTTTTCCCGGGCGCGAGCGAGTAGTCCAACAACTCATAAAGATTCAACACTGGAACTATTCTGACGCTTTTTCTCTTAGCCTCCTCGAGCACCACGTCGCCCGCATTCTCCCCTGGAACAAGGACTGTTCTAAGCCCTGCCTCTATAGCTGCCTCAACCTTCTGGGTGATTCCGCCAACTGGAAGGACCTCGCCCCTCACGGAAAGCGAGCCAGTCATTCCAACCGACTGGTCCACTGGAATGTCCTCCAAGGCGGATATGACCGCGGTTGCCACGCTCACGCTCGCGGAATCCCCTTCGACGCCTTCGTGGGTTTGAAGAAACTGGACGTGGATGTCATAGTTTGAGATGTCTTTTCCAGTGTGTTTTTTTATTATTGCGGAAACATTTTCAACCGCTTCTTTCGCTATTTCTCCGAGCTTTCCTGTCGCGATTATTCTACCCTCCTGCTTGGATGCCGCCGGGGCTATTTCTGCGGCAATTGGCTGCACTATTCCCGAGTCCCCGAGCACTGCGAGGGCATTGACCTTTCCCACGAGAGCGCCTTTCGTGGCGAACACCCCGTAGTCTCTTTTTATTTCTATCACTTGCTGCGCGGCCTGTTGTTCAAGAGTCTTTGCAATCGCGCGCGCGCGGACAACGTGTTCTCTTGAAACTGTTTTCGCCCCCTCGGCGCGGGCCAGGTCTCCGGCTGCTCTTACAAGGCCCCCGAGTTCCCTGAGCCTAAGCGTGAGCTTGTTCTTTCTACCAGCTTTTCTGCGGGCTTCTGCAATGATTTCTTCAACCGCGCCTTTGTCGAAGTGCGGAATCCTGGCATCCTTCTTCACCTCCTGGGCAACGAACTGGACGAGCCTCAACCTGTTATGTGGCGTGTCATCCATGCAGTCCTACATGAACACCTCATATCCATAGCCACGTATTCTGGAGCGCAGTGCGGGGTGCATGCGCTGGACTGCTTGGTAGTTGCCTGCGGCGACCAAAACGAAATCACAGGGAATTGGTTCTGTCCGAACAAGCGCTCCGCTCGACAACTCGCTCTGGCCAGTGATGGGATACTTCTTCTCCTGGAGCGCGGTGAGGAGCTCCTGCTGGGCCTTTGGAGAAAGTACGGCTATCTCGTCAATGAAAAGAACGCCTTTGTGAGCCCTGTGAATCGCGCCAGCCTCCACGCGCAAATGAGCAGGGGTTCCGAGACCACCTGTTTGGAACGGATCGTGCTTGATGTCTCCAAGCAGCGCGCCAGCCCTGGCGCCAGTGGCATCGACGAACGGCGCTTTCTTCCTGCCAGCGTTGTCGACAATGAGTTTCGCTGGCTCTGCTCCTGCCATGAACCTCATTCTGCCCAACTGGGCTCCGAACATAATTGCGGCCCCGACCACGAACAATGAGATGAGTAGCGCCGCAGTGATCACGTCCCCAAAATTCTGTCTTCCGAAGAAAAGGATTAGAAACGATGCCAGGAAAAGAAGGGATATCATTAAGATGCTCGCGTCCCCGCCAGCCATTCTCGCCTGCATTTTCTGGGCCGCAACAATTTTTTTTCCCTCGCCAGCCTTCACGACCCTCACCCTCGGTTTGTTTTCGTCACCGGGGTTCGTGACCACGAGAATGTCCTCAAGCGCTTCCACAGGCAACAGTTCCGCCATCGCCTGGGCTAACATGCTTTTTCCTGTTCCAGGAATGCCCACGAGGAGAACGTTCCGCTTCTGGGAAGCCGCTTTCCGAATTATTTCCACTCCCCTCTCTTGGCCCACTACTTGGTCAATGATTTTCTCCGGCACCTTGACATCCGCGGTTGTGGAGAATCCTCCGGGGAAAAACGATGCAGTCTCTTCAGCCATGGAGAACCACCAAAAAATTAGCAATAAATATTAGCAACAAATTAGTGTTTTTTCTTCTTAAATACCTTATCGCCCGCCAGCCACGCGAACACAATCAGGCACGCGGCAAGAAAAACTTCGAGAACAAGTTTTCCATACCAAGCCACGACCGCGCCCGTCGGACTGACTTCGATGCTCGCCACTCCCAGCGCAAATGCAGTCGCATAACCGACCAAAAGCACTGCCAGGAACTTGTTTGATATCGTGACATGGGGCCACGAGCGGTGAACGACCCTGACTGTCCTGAAAGCGCTTTTAGCCAGCCTTCTCTTTAGTGCAACGAGCAGGCCTGCAGCGAGCACAGCCGACAAAAAGAGCCAAGCCACGTCGCACGAAACCCTGCCAGCGAGCGGAACTTCATAAAAGCACGGCCCTGGCGGAACAACTTCCGGGGCAGATACGATGGCGAGTTCTCGTTCGCAGCGCTCCCTCTCGGCCTTTTCCTTCACCAGCACCTCCTCGCACGGCACCGGCGTCGGAGTTATTGCTGGCGTGACCACCGGAGGAGTTGGCACCGGCGTCGGGGTTGGCGGGTAGGGGACGAGGCACGGCAGGACAGTGGGCGCGGGGACGCCAATGGGACAGAATGGCACGAACTCGGGCCTCGGAGTAGGAGCAGGCGGCGGGGTGGGCACTACTGTAGCCACTCCGGCGATGAACGAGTCACTGCTCCACGCGCTGCACGCGCCCAGCGCGTCGCACGTCCTCACCGCCCACGTGTTGTAAGACGGCGAGGCGAGGCCTGAAACGGTTTTCGGCGAAGTCGCGTTTTCAACCGGCCCGGCATTGAGTTGGAACTGGTCGTAAGTAACGTCGCCGTCGGAATCCGTTCCGCTCGTCCACTCGAGCGCGACTGTCGGGGACAGCGTATTCGGCTCGTCAACAAGCACCGGAGCAGACGGCGCGTTGTTGTATACTGAAAACGAGTCCTCGGACCACGCGGAACAGCACCAGTCGTTGCACGTCCTCGCGCGCCACGCATGAACCGCGTAGGAGAGGCCTGAAACGCTTTTTGGAGAAGTAACGTTTTCGATCGGCTGGTTGTTGAACTGGAACTCGTCGTGGGTCGTCAACCCGTTTGGGTCAACTCCGCTCGTCCACTCGAGTGTGGCGTTGGGATAGTGCGTGTCCGGCTCCGCAACAAGCGCGGGCTGGCCCGGGGGCTGGCAGACGGTGACATTCACGAATGCCGCGAAAAAAACATCCGCTTGCCCGTATCCAACACCAGAAGCAGGGTCCTTGGAGGCATAAACCGTGACGTTCCCGTACGCCGGAATGTTCAGATTAGCTATTACGTAATATCCCCCGGCGTCGGTCGTCGTGCTTCCACTGCACCCGCCTCCGACGCAGTTGAGGACATAAGCGTTTACTGAAGCGCCTTGAACAAGAGAAGCGCTCGTGTTGACGACGTATCCTTCCACGGTGCCCATGAAGATCGCTGAAGCCGCTTTGGCAAAAAAAATGAAGAGAACGAGCGGTGCTCTTCGCATGGAATTATTCTGCGGCGCCAGTTATTTAACCGCTTTGGAGCGCGGCGCGGTTGTAGGAGAGGATGGTTGGGGCAAGGGCGTAAATGAATTGCCCTTCCCCCATGAAAATTTTCGCGAAAGGGTTTTCCGCAGCCCTGGGGCTGTAGACGACGAATTGCTGCGAGGACGCATTCCATTTCATCAGATACCGGAAAGCAGTCTGGTTGAAATAAACTGAGATGTTTGAAGCGAACTCGTAGGGATATCCGGCAGCATTCCAGCCCTGGACAAGGGAAATGTTCGTGTCATTGACTAACTGTCCCCCTATGTACGCGGTTGCGGGCGAAGAGGCGTATACGAAGTAGCTCTGATTGAATTCAAGCGAGTCAAACGGATTCTGAGCCGCCCTTGGGCTGTATACAATGAATTCCTGGGAGGACGCGTTCCATGCCATGACGAACCTGTAATCGATCCCTGACAGAACGGCTTGAACTGTTTTGTTCGCCGGCTCGCCGCACAGCGAAACAAGGTTCCAGCCTGGCAGGAAATTGATTTTGCACGGCGAAGGGACCACGACTGAAACAATTCCCTGCGCGCCGCCCGCCCACGCCGCGAGTGCGACGAGGACAATGGCGGAGAGAGCTTCTTTCATGAAAAACGTTTAAAACACGCTCATAAAAATCATTTGTGGTCCAGTGATTAGACTCGTTGTTCTTGGTTCGAGCGCGAGCGCGCCGTCCAAGGAATGGTTTCCCAGCTGCTTCGCCGTCAAGTACGGGCCAGTGCTCTTGTTCGACTGCTGCGAGGGCGCCCAAAAACAGATGATGAGGTACAAGATAAGCTACTCGAAGACAAAAGCGGTTTTCGTCACTCACCTGCACGCGGACCATTTTCTGGGAGTGTTCGGACTGGTTCAGACAATGAACATGAACGGAAGACAGGAGCCGTTACTCATTCACGGGCCCAAGGGGGCGAAGAACTTGTTTGAAACAGTTTTTTCCCTAAAGCACCTAGCGCCCCAATTTCCAATAGAGGTCAAAGAGGTTTCTTCTGGAAAAATCTTTGAAGAAGAATTATTCGAAGTCAGGTCGTTTCAGGTCAAGCACGTGGGCCCCTCGCTCGGATATGTCCTGGAACAAAAAGCCTATAGGCGGTTCGACGAAAAAAAAGCAAGACAAGCGGGCATAAGGGGGAAACTTTTCACCGAAATCCAGAACAAGGGAAAAATAACTGTTGGAGGGAAGGCGATTGATTACGAAGACGTTACATACGTTCAAGAAGGAAAAAAGATTGTTTACTCCGGCGACACGGTTCCATGTAAGACAGTTGTTGATGCGGCAAAGAACGCCAATCTTCTCGTGCACGATGCCTGCTTCACAGAAGAAGACAAGCAACTGGCCGGGGAGAAGATGCACAGCACCGCGAAACAGGCGGCAGAAACCGCCAAGGAAGCCGGGGCAAAAAAACTGCTGCTCACCCACTTCAGCAACAGGTACGACGACAGAAAAAAACTTTTGGAGGAGGCGAAAAAAATCTTTCCTGAATCAGTTCTTGCAGAAGAAGGGCTTGAACTACTCGTGTGAAGGGTGAAAACGTGGGAGGAAAGATCCAAAAACTTGTTGGAGCAAAAGAAGTAATTATCGTCGCAGTGATTGCGGCATTCCTACTCTCCTTTTATTTCGTGGCCACCCAGCGCGCCGGAGAATACTCTGTCGACGGACTGAGAATAATCAGTTCAGAGAACCCGAGGCAGGCGCTTGCGAAAATACTTTCAAAAAACAATTTCCTCATCGAGGAACACTTGTTCAAGGGAATGGATGAAAGAAACACGGCAGTGGGAATAATCGGGGCAGAGGTAGCGGCTGCGCTCAACGCGCACAACAAGACAGTGAACGCCTACGGCCTCGTGGAAGGAGTTCCTGCGGTCAACTGCAATGCCAACACCAGCAACTGCACTGGAGCAAACATCATTGTTGGAATCAGCGAGTGCAACTGCATGCGCGTCGGAGAAAAAATAGAAATATTCGGAACCGCCCAGTTTCTGAGGGACAACGCGGTGAAAATAAGGGGCATCCTCAAGCTCGTGCTCAACGACGTGGCGCCCACGCCTCTTCCAACCTCAACTCCAGAACCGACTCCGTTTCCCCCAGTCAATGCAACGCCTGTTTTCGAGCCCCAGTGCACCGTGGATGAGAACTGTTCAACCGGTGGGCCGTATGGCGTCGTGTGCGGGCCAAAGGCCGCTGTGGAAAACTTGAGCACCGAGGGAGACTGGAGGCCGGAATACAAGTGCTTCCAAAAAGAGGAGGGCCTGGCTTCCTGCAAGTGTATTGAAGGAGCCTGCAAGTGGGAGAGGACCCCCGAATTCTGCGCGTGTGGAGAAAACTACAACAAGACGTTCAGGGGATGCTGAAAAACTATTCCAGGTACCTGAAGTCCACGCTGCAGCCCTCGAGCCGGTCGAGGTCCGCAGTTGTTTTGTTCACGTGCTCCTGAATCTCCTTAATCATTTCAGGAGTCAAGTGCTTGAACCTGCCCTGGAGCCTCAGGTACTCTTCGACTGGAATGACTTGCTTCGGCTTGTAACTTCTTTTGAACACACCGTCTTCGATTTCGAACAAGTGCCACATCCCGCACTCAACGGCTTTCTTGGCTATGTCGATCGTGAGCGCAGAATCGTGCCTCCACCCAATCGGGCAATTGGCATAAACGGTGACGAGCCTGAAGCCCTTCTTTTCCTTTGCTTTCTTGAGCTTGTTCTTGAAGTCCTGGGGGAAGGCGATTGAGGCAGTGGCGACGTATGGAATGCCGTGCGCTGCAGCAATGAAGGAAATGTTTTTCTTCCACTCCTTCTTGCCCGAAACCTCCTGCGGGGAAGTTGTTGTGGCGGCGTGGAGCGGAGTGGCGCCGGAGCGCTGGACGCCGGTGTTATGGACTACTATTCCGTCTGCAATGAAATTATGCTCTCCCTCAACTCTCAAATCAAGGGTTGGTTCAATGCCGCACTCTTGTATGTTTATTATTTTCTCAGTATCGAAGTATTCGTTTTCAATCAATGGATTTGCATACCGGTACTGACTTATGTACTTTTCAATATTCCAGTTCCTTTTCTTGCTGAAACAAATATATCCGCAGAGGGTTCCGGCCTTTTTTTTCAGCGAATGTATTTTTCCTACTCGGTACCCTGTTGTCTGCAACAATAGTCTCAGTCTTCTAAGTAGTTCAAAGCTGGCAGACGCATATCTGTTACTTCCATTCACAGTGCATCCATCGGTGGAAAGCAAGCCCCGGACGAACGCTTCCTTTTCTTCGTCTGGGACAGTAAACACCCAGCCTGGAATCAGTTTTTTTCTTGCTCCACCGCCAAAGCCAACTGAGTCAATGAATCTTGCAAGATTGATGGAGTTGATGTATGCGTAATCCTCGCTTCTGGAAATTCTGCCCCCGAATATCGTGGAATGTAGTTGAATGAGTCTTTCTCTTGCTTCACTGCCGGCCGGCAGTGCAAACCCAACCACTGCTTCATTCTGCCGGATCCAGCCATTGCCCACGTACATGCCGAAATATTCCATGAGTTCAGGGCTTGAAGCCTCCGGTAAATTTACTTGATTAATTTTTGTGACCTCGTAATCGCCTTTTTTTGATAATTTCACTGGCCCGAACTTGAAGGAGCCCGCTGCCGGTATTTTTTTCAAAACAATTACCTCGTCTCCTGGCTTCAGTTTGGCCAGTGTTTTCCACTCAAAAGAATTTGTTTTGCCGCGACCGTTTCTTTCTACAACAAGGAACGGGTGGTTAGAGGTTGCTCTAATCGAGTGATAGAGTGTTTTTACCTCGTAAACGCGCCTGCTGCCATTGTCAAAAATTCCAGTGCACTGTTTCAAAACCGGTTTACAGGTCTTTTGGTCAAACGCGTAAATCATTTCGCCAATTCGCACGTCGGTTATTTTCTTCAAGCCTTCTTCGGTCATTATTAGCGAGGATAGGCTCAAGCAGTTCTGGTAGGCCTCGTTGTCGTAAATAACAAACAAAACGTCCTCGTTCCTCTCCATCGCGCCGCTCAGCGCGCCGAACCCAATGTCGTAAGCCCCGCCGTCCCCCGAGAATCCAACCACGACTCCCTTCCTTCCCAATACCTTGAATGCCCTTGCTATTCCCGAAGCAACTGCGCCCACGTTTTCAAAGAGCGAGTGAATGTACGGCACCCCCCAGTTCGAGGACGGGTAAAGAGAGGAAACGATTTCCATGCACCCAGTGGCGTTCACGACCACAACATCCGGTCCGAGCGCCTTGAGCATCTCGTCAATAGCAATCGTGCACCCGCACCCCGCGCAAGCAGTGTGTCCCTTCAAAAACCAAGGATTAGCCAAATCAATCACTTAAAGCCAGACAGTTCCTTTTTCTCCCCTTTCAAGCATTCCAAAAACCTTTTTCACGCCCTCGAGCGTCACGTCCCTTCCCCCGAGCCCGCACACGACGTCCAATAAATCATTCTTGAGCACCGCCTTTAATTCCGTGGCAAGTGCTCCCTCGTAGCCGTAACTCGCGTCCTTTTCCATCACCGCAATCCTCTTTCCCTCCAGCGCCTTCCTGGCGGCCTTGCCTGGAAACGGCCTGAAGCACTTGAGGCGCACCAAGCCGACTCTTTCTCCCTTCGCCCTCAACTCGTCCACGACGAGTTCAACGTTTTCCGCCAGGCTGCCCATGGTGACAATGACTTTTTCGGCGTCCGCGGACGAGTATTCTTCAACTAACGCGGTCTGCTTTCTTTCAAACACCTTCTCAAAATCCGCTGCGGCGGCCTCAATTGTTTTCCCAGACTCGAGCATTTCCTTCTGCTGCTGGGCCTTCGCATCCATGTAGTACTGGGGGTTCATGTAGGTGCCGAACGAATAGGGTTTCTCCACGTCAAGAGAGTACTTGGGCCTATAGGGGGGGAGGAAGGCGCTGATTTCATTTTTTTCCGGCAGGTCAATCGTGGTTATTTCGTGGGTAAGGTAAAAGCCATCCATGCACACCATGACCGGAAACGAGGCGGTTTCCGCGATCCTGTATGCTTGAACGAGCGTGTCCACGACCTCTTGGTTGTTCTTGCAGTACAATTGAATCCATCCAGTGTCCCGCTGGGAAATGCTGTCCTGCCAGTCGTTCCAGATGTTCAACGGCGCGCTCATCGCCCTGTTTCCAACCACCATTACGAGCGGAAGCCTCATGCCGGAAGCGTTGTGGAGCACTTCATGCATCAAGGCAAGGCCCTGCGAAGATGTTGCTGTAAACGTCCTGGCTCCTGCGGCGCACGCGCCCAAAATAGCTGAGAGCGCGGAGTGCTCGGACTCGACTGGAATGAATTCAAAACCAAATTCCGGCTGGATTCTGGAAAGTTCTTCTGGAATGTGGGTGCTGGGAGTGATGGGATAAGCAGCAACCACTTGGACCCCGCACCGCGCCGCGGTGTGTGCCACGGCAATGCTTCCCTCCATTATCTTCTTCATTAGTCCACCTATGCTTTGCCCTCTCCGCTTTCCCTTGGCCTCGGCTTTATTCCGAGTTTTTCAAAAAAAGCCCGCCTCTCAAGCCTCTTCTCAGCCCTTTTGACGTCCGTGTATATTTTCACGAGCCACCTCAAGTCATCCACCTGCTCCTTCGTGAGTTCCCTCACGTCAATTCCCTTCAGCCAGTCATAGACGAAAAATGCCTTGCGGAACCTGTACACTCCCACTAGAACTATTGCCATGAAAAGAAACTTGGTCGCGTCGCCAGCCCATGGAATGGTGTAGATGCCCATTTTTTCGATTACAACGAGCTCTTCGTGAATGGTGAACACCAGGAAGCCCAGGCCAACGATTTCAAGCGGCTCGGCCAAATCCGTGTTGATGAAGAAGATGAACACGCGGTAGAAGACGAAGACGACTGCGATGCTCATGACTGCGCTCGCAATGTTCAGCACCAGACTCAATTCAACCATTAAAAACACCCCTATTTTTTTCACTTCTCCTCAATCATGTCAATTGCCTTAAAAGGACACACTTGGGCGCATATCCCGCATCCCTTGCAGTAGTCCAGGTCAGGCTCCGCTTTTTTTGAACCAATGACGATGCACACGTCCGGACAAAAGCCTTCGCAGACGCCGCACCGCGTGCACTTGTCGGTCACGATGGGCCGCTGGCTCCTCCAAGAACCGGTCTCCACAGTTGTCCCAGGGGGCACAACGATTTCCATGAAACAAAAAAACAGCCGGTGTTTTAAAAAACCGTGACTGGCGCGGCGGTTGACGAAAAAACCGGAACGAAAAGAAATTAATACCGCCGTTCTCTTACCGCGGTCATGAAAAAAACACCGGTTGAAAAATTCCTTGAATTAAAGAAAATACCATTCCGTCTCCTTCCGCATTCGAAAACCGCCTTCACCGCGGAAGAGGCTGCGAGGGAGAGAAGGGTTCCACTCGACGAGCTCGTGAAATGCGTTTTGTTCACGGACGGGAAACAATTCGTTTTAGCATGCGTCCCAGGAAACGAGCGAGTGGACAGGCACAAACTGAGGAAAGCGGCCGGGACTGGGAAACTCGAGCTCGCGACAGAAAAGCAGATAAAGAGCGTGTTGAAGGCCGAACTCGGAGCAGTCTCTCCCGTCGCACCGCTTATTTCAAAGGCGAAAGTGAAAATCGTTTTTGACGACAGCATGTCAAAGAAAAAGAAAGTGAACATGAGTTCAGGAAGCACCGGAGCAGGCGTGGAGTTAAGTATAAAAACTCTTGCCAGCCTCGTGAAACCAGTTGAGGCGGATATCGTGCAGGAAACGGGATAAACGGCAAAAAGTCCTTGGCTCGAGGTGGAAACAATGGAAATAAAGCCGGTGAACATAACTGCGCCAAAAGACTCCAACACCATCATTATTCAAACGCATTTCATAAAGTCGGCAGAAGACCTCCATGAAGCCCTCGTCGAGTCGTGTCCGGGCATAAAATTCGGCCTAGCCTTCAACGAGTCGAGCGGCCCGTGCCTCGTGCGCTCCGAGGGAAACGACGAAGAACTCGTGAAGGCGGCGGAGGATAATGCGCTGAAAATCGGGGCCGGCCACCTCGCCGTTGTTTTCATCCGCAACGCGTTTCCAATAAACGTCCTCAACCGCATCAAGCAAGTGAGCGAAGTGTGCGGCGTCTACTGCGCTTCAGCCAACCCCATTCAAGTAATCGTGGCAGAGACGGAACAGGGTCGCGGTGTGCTTGGCGTGGTGGACGGACTGTCGCCGAAGGGCGTCGAGGGCGCCGATGACAAAAAGGCGCGAAAAGAGTTTTTGAGGAAAATAAAATACAAGCTTTGAAGTTTTCGAATCGCCTGTTCGTCAAGGTTAAAAAAACATTTGCGCTTGTTTTTTGTCATGAACGAGAACGAGCGCCTGCTTCTGGAATCGCTTTCCAAAGAGTTTGGGAGCGTGGACCAAGCGAGCGTGAGGTCCGGGCTTTCGAAAAGCGCGCTGATGAGCGCGGCTGCTGCCTTGGAGGCAGAGGGGCTGCTGGAGGTAAAGAAGAAAGAAAGGCGACTGGTTTTCCTCACGCCCGAAGGAAAGAGCTATTTGGAGAAGGGCACTCCTGAGCACAGGCTGTGCGCAGCCATTGGTGCCGGAAAGGAAATGGCTTTGGACAAGGCAGTTGGGAAAGCCGGTTTAACGCCGAAGGAAGTGCCGGTGGCTCTGCAGTGGGCCAAGCAGAACGGCTGGCTGGCGTTGAGAAAAGAAGGCGGCGTGACAATAGTGTCATGCTCCTCCTTCAAGGAGAGCGAGGCCGAGGCCGGATTGAAAAAAATCGGTGCTGGACAGGTGGACGCTGGAGTGGTTGAAAAACACGTGCTCGAGACGCTTGAGAAGAGGAGGCTTGTTGGCGAGCGGTCGGAGAAAGAAATTTTCTTAAAGGCGACTGCAAAGGGCTTGAAGGCCCTCAAGGAGGAAGGCGCTGTGATTTCCCGACTGACTCCGGAAATGCTTAGAACAGGTTCGTGGCGGGGAAAGGAATTCAAAAAATATGACCTGCGCACCATCATCGCGCCAGTCCTGCCAGGGAAGAAGCACGTATACAAGCAATTCATTGCGCGCATCCGCGAGCGCCTCATCGGTCTTGGCTTCCGTGAAGTACACGGCCCACTCATCGAAACAGAGTTCTGGAACATGGATGTGCTGTTCATGGCACAAGACCATCCCGCCAGGGAAATTCACGACATTTTCTTCACCAAAGACCCTTCGAAAGGCGAGTTGCCGAAAGAACTCGTGGAGAGAGTGAAATGGGCCCACGAGGTTGGAGGAAGGGGGTCAAAGGGGTGGAGGTATGCGTGGAACCCGGAGGTTGCCGCGCGCCTGATTCTGAGGTCTCACGATACCGGAATAACTGCACGTGAACTTGCAAAAAACCCGAAGTCGCCTGATCGAGTGTTCTTCATAACACGAGTGTTCCGTCCTGACAAGATAGACTGGAAGCACTCGATTGAGTTTCACCAACTAGGCGGCTATGTTGCAGACGAGTCCATGAACTTCTGCGAACTGCTCGGCTACCTGAAGACTTTCGCAGTCGAAATATGCGGTGCAGAAGAAGCAAGGTTTGCGCCATCCTATTTTCCATTCACCGAGCCGAGCGTCGAACTGCTTGCAAAGGTTCCTGGCAAGGGATGGACTGAAATGGGCGGGGCGGGCATGTTCAGGCCAGAGATGCTCGATGCCCTTGGCATCGAGGTCCCTGTGCTGGCGTGGGGCATCGGGTTGGACCGATTTGCAATGATGGCCCTGGACATCAGGGACATACGCGACCTTTACTCCCACGACATCCAGTTCCTCAGGAACAGATAGTGATTGAAATGGTTTCATTAATTCTGAGAAGAAAGTTCTTCGAAAAACTGGTTGGAGTACGCCTCGGCGACGAGAAGCTGCGCGAGCTGCTACCCCAGATAAAGTGCGGAGTAGAGACGATAACCAAGGAAGAAATAGCTATAGATGTCACTGGCGATAGGCCCGACTTGTTGAGTTCGGAGGGAGTCGCGCGCGCTCTAAAAGGTTTCATGGAAGAGGAGAAAGGCCTCCCGAGAATGGATGTCCTGGACAGTGGGACAGAGATGCGAGTGCACGAGAGTGTTCTTTCGGTCAGGCCATGGATAGTCAGTGCCTACGCTCACGGCATTCCGCCCCTCGGCAGCGACGACATTGCTGAACTCATGCAGATCCAGGAAAAGCTCCACTTGACCTATGGAAGGCGGAGGCGCAAGGTCGCCATAGGAATCCATGATGCTGACAAGATAAAGCCGCCGTTCACGTACAAGACAGTTGGCCCGAAGGAAATCTCATTCGTGCCCCTCGGCAAAAAGACGAAAATGACTCCGCAGGAAATACTGGAGAAGCACGAGAAAGGGATTGAATATGCATTCATTTTTGAGGGCGTGAAAAAATACCCCGTCATAGTTGACGTTGAAAACCGCGTTGTATCGTTTCCGCCAATAATAAATGGCGTTCTCACGGAGGTAACTGAAAAAACTCGAAACCTTTTCCTCGAGCTCACCGGCACTGACTTTGAGGCATGCCACGTGGCGCTTAACATACTTTGCCAAAATTATGCAGACCGCGGTGCAAAAATCAGTTCAGTTAAAATAAAGTACCCTGATAGAACGATTGTGACGCCGGACACCACGCCAGAACTCATGAGCATCGGCGTCGGCGAGGCGAACAAGCTCCTCGGCACAGCCTTTGCGCCACACGAGCTGGCCGCCTGCCTTGAGAAGCAGAGGCTTGGAGCGCGCGTGGAAGGTGACTTCATCGCGTGCGAGATACCGCGCTACAGGGCGGATTTCCTTCACCCAGTTGACCTCGTCGAAGAAATGGCGCTTGGCCACGGCTACAATTCCTTCGAGCCCAAGAAGCCTTCGGTGTTCACGCCAGGTTCTTCGAGCGCCGTAACGCGCCTCCAAGACGAGTTGCGCGACGCGATGGCTGCAGCAGGCTTTCTCGAGCTGAGCACGTACGTTCTAACAAACGAGGAAAAGATAAATAAGGCCGCTTCAATGGAAAAACCAATCAGCGTAAAGAACCCTGTGAGCGCAGAGTATACTGTATTGCGAGCAACCATACTGCCCAACCTTTTAGAGGTGCTGGCGCGCAACACGCACGCGCCCTATCCACAAAAAATATTCGAGATCGGCGAGGTTGTTGAACTCGATAAAACCACGGAAACCAGGACAAGGACAGCCATCTCGCTTGCAGCGCTTACTTCGCACAAGGACGCGTCTCTTTCAGAGATAGCGTCTGTGCTCGCCCATGTCGTCAGAGGCGTAGTGTCGCTGGTGCCAACAACTTCAAAACAATTCATTCCAGGAAGATGCGCGCAAGTGCTTTTGAATAAAAAACCAATCGGCGTGGTTGGTGAAGTGCGTCCGGAAATTCTTGAATTTTTTGGGATAGAAATGCCGGTCTCCGCCTTCGAAGTGGCGGTGGGAGAAATTTGACAATTAGTGTCAAAAAAGAAACACGCCCGACAGTGTTTTCGTCGCATCCGAAAGCCCAAATTTTTGAAGAAAAAGCCCTGGGAAACCTGAAAAAACATTTTCACCCACTGGAGAAAGATTTATATATTAAAAATTCGATTCCAGTATTCGCGAATTCTGGAAAGCGGAGTGGAATCGAGAGGGAAAGGCTCTTCTCCTTCTGAAATGGATTGCCTCCTTGGGGTTGCCTTCCTTCTCTCGTTCCACCAACAACTTTCCTATTTTTCTGCCTGGCTACTCCTCCAACCACCTCCTTGGAATGAAAACGATATAAGCGAACTCATTTATAAATTTTTCGCCTCCAAAAGCCTCATTTTTTGAAACAGAGCACTATAAATGCTTATTTTCGGAAATAAAGCACTTTGTAGCTTTATTCCTGGGCCTTTTTTTTTCGTTTTTTCATTTTTTGGTCCGCGTTTTTCGGCAAAGCCTCAACAAAAAACGCTTCATCCCTCAAACCCTTGCCTTAACTGAGCAGGTCGGGTAGAGGACCATGCCGTACACTGGCGCAATAAAATTAGTCCGCCACAACGCCAGTTCGTGCATGGAAACCAACACTACTTGTTTTTTCAACTCATATAAAAATGTTTTCCCAACTGTCCGTTTTTGGAAAACCAATATTTCGCATTATCTCCAATGGTGTCTTTCTCATTTTCATTTGCCTTAATTTGGCCGGCACTCACAATTTTCTCCCTGCTTCACTTTTCAACCACCAGCCAACAGGCAAAAAAAAAAGAATACGAATATTCGAGCAAAACTCAGATCCCTTCAAGCACTTTTATGCGCGAATCAACTTCTATGAGGTCCTTGTGCACGCTTGCTAGAATGTCCCTGAACGTGGCTGAATCAATTTCTCCCTTCATGAGCCTCTTCTTCGCCTCGTCCCTCATGTGCTCGAGCTTCCTCTTCTCCTGCCTAGCCTCGTCAAGCGCAATTTTCTTCCGCTCCCGCACTTTTTTCAAATACTCCTCTCGCTCGCGCTCCTCTGCCTTCAATTCAACCACTGCCTCGACGTGATGGGGATAGAAAAGAGACTGAATGTACCCCCTGGAATGGAGGAGGTAAACGAAAACAATGACTAGTGCGACGAGAACCGCGTCCACGAAAAAATCCGCGACGCCGTACACCATGCTTTCACCAAAAAAAACAAACCAAAGGGCTTTCTAAAACCTTTTCATTCCCGCCGCTCGAACACCATCACCTGCGTTGCAGGAAAGTGCCCACCCCCCCACGCGAAGTGCAAGTACCCAATAGAATGAATTGTTTCAAGCCTGTGAATCTCTTCAGGAGAAAAGAATTCAAGGGTCGCGTCCCGATAACGTTTTGAAAGAAGGGAAACGAGTTCCTTGGAAATTGTTGGAATACCTTTTGCTTCCGGTTCGATGACTCCATTTGCCGCACTCCCGAACACGATGACGCGCAAGGGCTTGAATCGTTCAATGAATTCCTCAAGCTTTTCCCCTGATAAAATGTTCTGAAGCCCTTTCAGGACGAGCACGTTGTCTTTTTCAAGCCCGTGCCGCGCCTTGGCTTCCTCGACGTCTGCTGGCGAAACCTCCTCGGCTTTTTTCCGAACGTGGGGAACGTTCATGCTCTCGTAAGGCCCAATTGTTATGACTCTCTTCGCGCCAAACAATTCAGCGTCCAAGCCCGCGGCCGGGAAAATCCATGCGCCGCCGATTCTCTCAGCCAGCCTGTTCCACAAGAGTTTCTGGACCCTGCGAAAAACATTGTTTTCCTTCACCCGGTTCGCCGCAAAAGGCCTGTAACGCTGGCTTTTGTCCACCAACGGGTCGAATATGCTTTCCGGTCCCCCCGCATTCGTGATGCCGAAACCGTTGCGGTGAGCGTAGGAGAGGACTGCCTCCACCAACGGGGAAAGTTTCTTGAAATCCACGGCGCCGGGTCTGCGCAGAAAACGAAGATGTGCTTCTTTCAACTCGTTGATGCGTTCGTGGGGAAAAACCCTCGAAAAATCCTTTCCATCTTTAAGCACTTCGATTATTTTATCCAGTTCTTTTTCCACAAAAAACTTTTGGAAAAAAAGCTAAATAAATCTTTATTTCGTGGCTGGTTCCGCAAATCTTTTTTCAACAACGCTCCAGTCAATTGCTTTGAAAAAAGCCTCAATGTAGTCCGCGCGCTTGAGGCCGTAGTCAATCATGTACGCGTGCTCAAACACGTCCATGACCAACAAGGGCGTGCAGCCCGCAAGATGGCCGACGTCGTGCTCGTTAATCCAAGCATTAAATAACAGGCCAGCCGTTTGGTCGTAGTAAAGAACGGCCCAGCCAATGCCGCGCATGGCCCCGACCGCGCGGAAACCGTTTTCCCACGCTTCCTGGGAACCATATTCTGAAGAGATTTTCTTGAACAGCTTCGAGTTCTTGTCCGGCTCCGAGCCGCCTTTTTTCATGTTCCCGAAATACAGCTCGTGAAGGCGCATTCCATTGAACTCCCACCCGAACCTGCGCCTCAACTCGGCGTATTCAGGCGCGCCGGTTCTCCCCTCCTTCACCATCGCGGCCAAAGCATCGGAGAGTTTGTTCGTGTTCGCCACATAGCCCTGGTAAAGCGCGAAGTGGTTTTTTAGCAACTGGTCACTGAAGCCAGGGGTTCCAAGAATATCGTCGAAGTTTTTCGCCTCGTAAGCCATCGCATCACTTTATATCCTACCAACCAACTCGAGCCCGGGCTTTAGAATTTTTTTTCCAGGCCTCCAGCTAGCAGGACAAACAAGTCCCTTGTGTTCTTTCACAAATTTCGCTGCCTGGAGTTTCCTAAGGAGTTCCTCGGCGCTCCTGCCGATAGCGTTGTCGTGGAGTTCAAAGGCCTTGAGCACGCCGTCCGGATCGACTACGAAGCTCCCGCGCAGGGAAACCCCCTCTTCCTCGATGTACGTGCCAAATTCCCTGCACAATTTTCCAGCGGGGTCGGCGACCATAGGGAACCTTATTTTTTTAATCGAAGGCGAGTTGTCGTGCCACGCCTTGTGCACAAATACCGTGTCAGTGCTCACGCTCAGGACCTCAGCACCCAGTTTCCTGAACTCGCTGTAATAATTAGCGACTTCCTCGAGTTCGGTCGGGCAAACAAACGTAAAGTCGGCGGGATAAAAAACCATGACGAGCCATTTCCCCCTGTAGTCTGAGAGCCTGATTTTCCTTATTTTTCCCTCGTGAAAAGCCTCGGCCGCGAGGTCTGGAATCACCTGGTTTATCCGGACCATGCCGCCACCCCCAAAAGCATTTTCCCGGCATTTTTTTCGTGAGTAAAAATTTTAAACCTTTTGGTTCGAAAAATAAACCGTGGACAGAAAGGACGAAGACATACTGGACGCCCTGGTGAGGAACGCGAGAACCACGTACACCGCGCTGTCCAACCGCCTCGGAATAACTGAGGCAGCAGTCAGGAAGAGAGTGAAGAAGCTCGAAGCGCTTGGAGTCATTCAGCGCTACACGATTATAGTGGACCCCACAGTGCTCGGATTCAACGCAGTCGCCCTCGTCGGCGTGGACGCGCGGCCCGACGCCCTCCCGCGTGTTTTTGAGCAGACGAAGCGCTTCAAAAACGTGAAATCAATCGCGTTTTCCTCAGGAGACCACATGATGATGTTCGAGGCGTGGTGCAGGAACCAGAAGGAACTAGCCGCAGTCGTGAAACACGTCAAGCGAATCAAGGGAGTGACGCGAGTGTGCCCGGCGATACTTGTAAAGAAACGGGAAGCGGCGGCATGAAAACCATTTACACCATAGGACATTCGACACGCTCGTTTGACCAGTTCGCCAGCGTGCTGAGCGCACACGGCATCCGGCGCCTCGTCGACGTGCGCCGTTTTCCGCGCTCGCGCCACAACCCCCACTTCAACAAGGAAAGCCTCGAGGCCGAACTTCCGGGAAAAGGAATTCGATACTTGTGGCTCGGCGAACTCCTCGGAGGGTTCAGGAAAAGCGGGTACAACGAGTACACGAAGACAAAGGAATTCGAAAAAGGCTTGGCAGCTCTCGAACTGGTGGCTGAACAAGAAACAGTTGCCGTAATGTGCGCGGAAATTTTGTGGTTCAAGTGCCACCGCGCGCGCATTGCTCAAAAGCTTTTCGAGCGCGGGTGGCGAGTCGTGCATATCTATGATGAAAAGCGCGCGGACGAGCACCGCGAGCGCGGGCCGAGGAAAAAAACCGCCGAAGAAGACGTGTCGTGCCCCGAGTGCGGCCACGACTGCCTCCTCGAACGCGGCGAACCGTATTGTCCCGTGTGCTTTCCGGAACCAAAAAAGTAAAGTGCAGGGAGAGCAAGGGAGGCCCAGTCTCAGAGCATAACCCTCTCCGAAATGCCCTTCTGCGCACCAGACTATAGCATTAGACGTTTCAATCCTTGTTTTGGTGGATCGTTCTTTCAGAGCGTTTTCCT
>FWPU01003662.1_pt1 | contig 38075 bp, 30 predicted proteins | sample 2228361 | NCBI WGS metagenome assembly FWPU01 (sample SAMEA103939777, study PRJEB20133) | metagenome | reverse complement strand
TGGTTATTGCAGAGTGTTCCATCATTCGTCCGAACCGTGAGCGATTTCTCCTTTGATAATCCTCAATAGAAACCCTGATTCGATAATCCATCAACACAACAACCAACAAAATAGCACCAGCTATTGCATTGTTCCATTCTGCTTGAACCTTGAGGTAGACAAGAACGCTATCGATTACGGTCAAAAAAATCCCGCCCAATAAAGCCGAAAAAGGCGTTCCTACTCCTCCTGAAAGAGCAACCCCTCCCAAAACGCAAGCTGCAATTGCTCTTAACTCCAATCCTTGCCCAGCATTCATTGGAACAAATGCTATTTGACCAACAAACACAATTGCCGCCAGACCGGCAAACAGACCTGAAAGAACGTAGGATAGAAATTCCGTGAGCTTTACCGGTATCCCTAGCAGATAAGCTCCTTCTTCATTGTCGCCAACTGCATAAAAATAGCGCGCATAACGGATATTCCTAATCAGGAACGTTAAGAGTATTACAAGCGCGACAATAATGTAAATGTATACTCGCACCCCTAGAAAATCAGCTCCGGCTAAATTCTTGATACTCGGTGGAATATTCTCAATCCAGCTCCCCCCGGTGATGATCCGCATCAATCCTCGATATATTCCAAGAGTTCCAAGGGTCATGATGATGGGAGGAATACGTAAATAAGCTACTCCAAGACCATTGATCGCCCCAGCAACAGCTCCGGTCGCGATCGAGGCAACAATAGCGCTTAACAATGACCCACCCGAAACGAGAACAGTACCCAATATAACAGCACTTATTCCTAAGATACCCCCAACAGAGACATCAATCCCTCTTGTTAACAAAACGAACATTTCGCCTAACGACACCAATACCAATATCAGGCTACTATTTACGATGAACATCAACGACTTTGGCTGCAGGAAAGATGGATTAAGCCATCCAACTCCAAAAATTAAAACAACCAAAATGATCGTAACGAGGATTTCACGGTTTCGGAGAAGATTTCGCCAATACATATCTAATCCACAATTCCAAACGATGCTGCCATAACTCGTTCAATATTACATTCATGACGCAGTAATTCTTTTACAACTCGTCCTTGATACATCACGTAAACTCTATCGCACCATTGAACAATTTCTTCTAAATCTGATGAAATGACCAAGATACCAATTCCTTTCTCTGTTAATGTTCGTATGATTCGATAAACATCAATACGCGCCTTAACATCAATACCCCGTGTTGGTTCATCTAAGATCACAACCCGAGGCTGGCTTGCCAATGTCTTCGACAACAAGACTTTTTGTTGATTTCCACCGGATAGGGTACGCGCAACCTGACCTAGATTGCGCATGTGAATGCGAAACTGTTCAACAAAACGATTCCCCATCTCTTCTTCCCGTTTAGAGTCAAGGAAGAATCTTCCCAAGCGATCCAAAACTGTACAACTCATTGTTTCAACTGAAGGACGATCTAAGAAAACACCATGAGTATGCCGGTCTTCCGGCATATAAACCAACCCATATTCTCGACATTCTGACGGAGTACGGTGAAGAATTGATTTGCCATCGACGAAAATATCCCCTGTTGCGTTCGGCTCAAGCCCAACCAACGATCTCGCCAACTCAGTACGTCCGGCACCAACTACTCCAGCTAAACCAACCACTTCACCCTCATTAACATATAGATTTATTCCATCGAACATTTCTCCCCGAAAGTTACGCACTTCTAGCACTTTTTTAGAATGAAGTGGCTTTTTCTCTTTTGGAGTCTCGATCAAATTTCCATTGCCCTCAACTTCTTCAGGTAACATTGCCTGGATAAGGGCGCGACTATTCAGAGAGTTTGTAGGGGCAGACAAAGCTAGTGCACCATCCCTCAACACGCTAACTCGGTCAGAGATCTCGAGAATCTCATTAAGACGATGAGAAATAAAGAAAATCCCAATACCCTCCCCTCGTAGCAAACGCATTCGTTTAAATAACAATTCGACTTCGCGAAAGGTGAGGGCAGAGGTGGGCTCATCGAGGATCAAAATGCGCACATTACGGATCAAGCCCCGTAAGATCTCCAGAATTTGTTGGTTAGCGATATTTAAAGTTCCAGCCGGTTCTTTCAGATTCGCCTCAAAATGCAACAACTCTATTAATCGTTCTAACTTTTCTTGAACCTGATCATACTGAATGTCAGACCCTATAAGAAGATTTTCGATCACACTTAGATGAGGAAACACCTTGGGCTCTTGCGGGACAAGATAGATACCTTTCAAGTGTCCATCTGCTGGGTCATGAATAGTTGTAGGTCTCCCTTCAAGAGCAATCGCCCCAGCATCAGGCTGATAAACACCGGACACAATCTTCATGAGGGTAGACTTGCCAGATCCATTGCCCCCCAGAAGGGCATGAATCTCACCGGGATACAGCTCAATATCAACTCCACGTAGCACAGGCACCCCTGAAAACACCTTCCAGATTCCCTTAAGGGAAACCAAGGGTGTCTTGCTCTGTTCACGTTGTTCCTGAGGTTTCTTTTCAGTCTTTTGACGATAATGATCTAAAACAGCTTGCGCAGTTAAATCATCCGTAATGAGAACATTGACATACTCCCCTCTTAGCGCCGCTAAAATTGGCTTAACTTTTTTCTCCCCTGCAGCTACGCCTATAAGGGTCGGAATGCGGCGTACAACATCTGCGTTTACCCCAATTACTCGGCGATTAATATCGATATTTAGCCATTTGCCTTGTTCATCGAAGAATTGAGCACAGACATCTCCAATACATCCCTGAGCTTTTATCTGTTCGATCTCTTCTATCGTTAAGTAGCCAGCGCGCAAAAGACTGTTTAGTTCGGGATCGATTGTTCCAATGCCAACTAACCCAATGGTAACTTTCTCAGCATGTTGAAGTGTCCCCCTTATCCTTCTTTCTTGCATTAAAGCCTCAGCCGATTCCACCTTTTCCACCAGAAGCGGCGCATGTAGATACCTTAGACGGCATCCGAGTCGATTGGCTAGCAATTGAGCGAGAATGGGACCATCGGATGGATTATTTTCGTTCCCCATTGCTCCGATCAATTGCACCACTTCAACATCTGGTAATGAGCGTGGACGAATTGAGTTGATTAGATGAAAGAGAGCTGAACCCCAAGAAATACCGACAGTATCATTCGGATGAAGTTGACTTTCAAAATATTGAGCCCCCAATATTCCTAAATCCTTAAGTGTTTCGTCATACGAACGATTGCCTCGAATTAAGACTTTAGCTGCCTTGAGATTAAAAATAGACATCAATTCATCTTCAAGCAACTTGTCTGTCTCAAGGGGTTGCCTATATGGCACAAATATAAGATTTTGATTTCTCGCCTCTTCCAGTAACGAACCCACTTCTTCTAAAGTAATCTTTTTTTGATCAGCTATTTGAGCTATTGTCAGACCCGACTCAAAGTAGAGCTTTGCCACCTCAGCAATGTACTCTAATCGGCGAGACCCGGTATTCATCATTTAACCTCTAACCAACTTTGTCCGTTACTTTGCATCATTCTGTTTTTTGCTGCATTAGTGGATCTTGCTAGCTTCAAGATCTTCTTGGGTTTCGACAAAAAGCGGCACACGCTTGTTCTCTTCGGTTTGTAAACTCTCAACAAGTTGCAGAGCTTCTTTCACAGAATAATTTTGATGAATGATCGCTCGCACCCCTTGAATAATGGCAACAGGATAATCTGATTGCCAGATGTTGCGCCCCATATCGACTCCTGCCGCACCGCATTGGATTGACTGATAGGTGAGTTCTAGTACGTCTTTATAAGTATCTAACTTAGGACCACCGGCAACAACAATCGGGACAGGGGTTTTTGCTACCACTTCTTCAAATCCCTCGCAATAGTACGTCTTAACCATATCAGCACCAAATTCAGCAGCTATCCTTGAAGCTAACGCCAAATATCTTTTTTCTCGCTTGTCCTTCAATTTTTTGCCTACTGCAGTAACCCCCAAGACCGGCAAGTTATATTGCGAAGCATCGGCAATCGCCTCAGCCAAATTTTTCAGGGTTTGATGTTGATGCTCTGAGCCAACATAAATTGATACAGCAATTGCAGAGGCATTTAACTTAATCGCCTCTAAGGCAGTCAGGATCAAGCTTTCGTTATCAATATCTTCATCAAGAATTGAATTGCATCCAGATGCTCTTAGCACCCAAGCGATCTTGGATAAGTTAGCATCAATCTGGGTTCGTAAGATGCCAGGGCTTAGCATCAACGCATCTACATAGGGCAATAAAGGTACAACACTCTTTGCCGGCACCTCCATGCCGGTTGTCGGCCCCATGAAATATCCATGGTCAACGGCAAGCATGAGAACTCGCCCATCACTTTGAATAATTTGACGCATCCGATTTCTTTTGCCCCAGTCTAGATATTCCAACATCATCCGTCTCCTTCACAAATGTGATTAAATATCAACTTTGTTATCAGTGTATCATATATTTGATTTCATGTCAAGAATTCCCCGCAAGTTGTCTTGAGACACCAAAACAATACTGATTAAAAACGCGTTGGACCTAGCCAATTTCCAGCAAGTTCACCGGCCATTATGCCAAAATCGCTCTCTTTTCATCCCCTATTACAATTTATTATTCGACAGTCTGTACATTTTGGCATTATAGACTTGCGGGCGGTTGCAAAAAAAGATCACCAAGAACCAAGTTGGAAATCGAAATTCAACCAAATAATCTGTTGACAATATTAGAAACTAAAACTATACTACAATATGAACATATGTGACATAAAAGCAATTTTGTTATCTTGGAATTCGGACGCAAAATGGAAGATACGTATAATCGATTAGTATATCTTGCTCATGTAGCTTCTCTTTATTATGACTATGGAAAAAATCAGCAAGAGATAGCCGATGAGTTAAAAATAACTCGTTCTGCTGTCTCTCGTCTATTAACAGAAGCCCGCAACAAAGGCATTGTTGAAATAAAAGTCAACTATCCATGGCGCACCAATCTAGACCTCGAGAAAAGAATCCTAAATAAGTTCCCACACTTAAGAGCTGCCCGGGTTCTCTTACGGGAAGGAAAAACCTACGAACAAATGCTCGATGGGCTTGGTCGATTAGCAGCTCAGTATTTCCTAAGCATCCTCTCAAATGACATTATCGTTGGGATTTCGTGGGGTTCGGCTCTGGGTGCAATGGTCAATATTATTCAACCCAAGCCAGTAAAAAATATTGAAGTTGTTCAACTGTTAGGAGCAACAGGGCTTGAAAAGATTGCACATCAAGATGGTCCAATGCTGGCCCAAATGCTAAGTGAAAGACTAGGCTGTCCATGCCGTTATTTACATGCTCCTTTGATCGTAGACAGTCCAGCCGCTCAAGAAACACTTATGCAAGATCGATCGATTCGAGAAACCCTGATGTATGCTGAGCGAGCCGAAATTGCTCTCGTTGGTATCGGTAGCACAACCCCCGATTTGTATAGCCTTTTGAGAGCAGGATATGTAGATAGAAGGGAATTATCCGAGATCCTTGCGGCCGGTGCTGTTGGTGATGTGTGCGCGCACCATTTTGATATTCACGGCAAACATTTAGATATCGACATCAATCATCGAGTGATTGGCATCAAAGTAGAAACCCTATATAAGATTCCTACAGTCATTGGGGTTGCTGGGGATGCCAGAAAAGCACCTGCAATTTTAGGTGCTTTGAGGGGCAATTACATTAACGTTCTCATCACGGATGACGAGGCAGCAAACGCTGTACTAGAATTGGCCTCTACCTCTTCATCTTCCTCTCGATAAGTGGAATACCACCCCACATATTCCTTCGAGATTGGTGCCAATCATAACATTAGCGCCATAGATTGGGTTTAGCTATTCTTTCATTTAGCTAAACCCAATCCGTTATTTTTCTAACACCCAATTCAATCAACTGCGTAGTTTGGCGCCTAGTTCTTGTTCTAAACGACGCACGATGCGGCTGCGGATCTGTGCGGCTTCGTCATCGGTAAGCGTACGATCGGGTGCCTGATACGTTAGGCTATACGCAAGACTTTTCTTGCCTGCCCCGATTTGTTCGCCACGATAGACATCGAACAAGCGCACTGCACGCAATGTCTTTCCACCCCCAGTCCAAATACACTGCTCAACTTTTTCAGCCGCAATGTCCTCATCGACAATCACGGCAATGTCCTCCAACACGGGCGGATAAGCAGGGACAGCCTGGATTTCGTATCGCTCTGGAATGGCTGCCAAGATGGGATGAAGATCAAACTCCGCAGCTAGGAAAGGAGCTTCGGGAAGCTCGAAGCGTTCTTTAACCAATGGATGCAATTCTCCAAAACATCCCACCCATTGCTCACCTAAAAATAGCGCTGCACATTTTCCAGGATGAAACGCAAGATGTTGCGCTGCCTCAATTCGCACCTCCGAAAGGTGTATCCCCGCAAACAAGCTTTCTAAGATGCCTTTCAAATCATAAAAATCCATCGGCTGCACATCAGCCGTTTGCCATCCTCCGAGGGTACGCTGCCCGCACAGGATTATCCCTAAGCGAAGCCATTCATCGGGCAACAATTCACTTGCCGAACGCCAGTAGACACTTCCGATCTCGAACATCGCTAAACGAGGTTGCAAACGGGCATTTCGTTCTGCTGCCTCGATCAGGCTGACCAGCAAGCTCTGACGCAGGATCGATCGATCGGCGGCAATCGGATTCTTAAGTCGAATCGGCTCGGCTAGCTCAGGTGGGGGGGTAAAAATGAAAGGCAAGCGGCTTTCCCGTTCGGCTGAAGTCATGCGGTACGTGATCACCTCCTGCAATCCCAAATTGACCAACAAATCCCGCACCATTTCTTCGCGTTCTCTCATGGGATCGGAGCGTTGGGGAGGCAACTCGTCGGCAATCCGAGTAGTCGGGATGCGTTCATACCCGTAGATACGGGCAATTTCCTCCATCAAGTCGGCAACACCAACGACCCCCTCGCCGATATCCAACCGATGATCTGGCGGTTGGGCAATCAACGTTTCGCCCTGCCGCATCACTTGAAATTCAAGACTTTCCAAGATACTCATAATCTCTTCGGCAGTCAGGGAAATACCCAACTGTCGCTTTACCTCTGCCGCTGTAATCGAAATGCTCGGCGCTTGATAGGGCTCAGGGTAGGCATCCACAACACCTTGCGCCAACACACCGCCGCTCCATTGACGCATTAACTCCATGCAACGTAATAATCCACGCTCTGCCATTGCTGGATGCACGCCCCTAGAAAAACGATAAGCTGCCTCGGAGGGTAAATTCTGCGCAAATACCGTGCGGCGGATGTTGATCATGTTCCAAGTCGCTGCTTCAAGGAGAATATTGCGCGACCTCTCGTCCACTTCACTATCCGCGCCTCCCATCACGCCGGCGATAGAAAGTGGGCCGGCGCTATCACAGACCAAAATGGTGAAATCATCCAACGTGCGCTCGACATGATCGAGGGTTATCAACCGCTCCCCTTGGCGAGCGCGGCGAGTGATAATGACCGGTGGCTTACCTTCCGCCCGTTGCACCAGTTTGTCGTAATCAAAGGCATGTAAGGGTTCGCCCAACTCCAACATCGCGTAATTGGTGGCATCGACGATGTTGTTAATCGGCCTCATGCCGGCTAGGCGCAAGCGCCTTTGAATCTGATAGGGACTGGGGCGAATCTCCACTCCCTCGATCAACGCTAACATGAAGCGCGGATTCAATGCTGCGTCCTCGATCTGAATGCTCACCTTGCCTGTAATTGGAGCACCATTCATTACGACATCGAGAGATGGGGGACGCAAAGGCTGACCGGTAATCGCCGCCACTTCGCGGGCTACACCGTAGATACTGGCTGCCCTAGCGATGTTCGGTGTGATGGCAATATCCAGCACCGCATCCCCCATGTAATCCACCAGTGGCATTCCTACGGGCGCATCGTCATCCAAGAAAATGATCCCTTCGTGGTCATCTGAAATGCCCAGTTCTTTTTCTGAACAAGCCATCGAATAGGATTCAACACCGCGGATTTTCGCCCGCTTCAAAGTGGTCAACACCTGTCCGGCTTGATGGCCGTCATAGATACGCGCCCCTTCTTTGGCATAAGCCACCTTAATCGGTTTCTCGAGAGGGCCTTTGCCTTTGTAAGGGAACAGATTGGGGGCGCCGGTCAATACCGTGTGAATGGTCTCGCCATCATCTAATTGACACAGCACCAATCGATCGGCATTCGGATGGGGGTTGACCTCGTAAATCGCCCCCACGACAATCTTGTCCCGATCCCATTCCAAACCGCTGATCTTGATCTCTTGCCCCCCCTGAGTAGAGGGGGTAGGCATGGGCAAACCAACATAGCGGATCTCTTCGACTTCCAATCCGGCCATGGTCAGCTCATGCGCCAGTTCTCCCAATGACATAGGGAGATCAACAAACTCTTTAAGCCAAGATATGGGTACTTTCATACAAACTGCTCCAAAAAACGAAGGTCATTTCCATAGAAATAGCGGATGTCCTCTATTCCGTAACGCAGCATGGTAATTCGTTCAACACCCATACCAAACGCAAAGCCGGTGTAACGGGTGGGGTCATAGCCACCGTTTTCTAAGACCACGGGATGTACCATGCCGCAACCGAGAATCTCCAACCACCCGCTGCGTTTACAAACTGCGCAACCCGTACCACCGCACACAAAACACTCAATATCCATCTCGGCGCTAGGTTCGGTGAAGGGGAAATGCGAAGCGCGGAATCGACTGCGCACCCCTTGACCAAACATCCGCTGCGCAAAGTCACTTAACGTTCCTTTCAGGTCGCTAAAGGTGATTGCCTTACCCACCGCCAATCCCTCCACCTGTTGGAACTGAATTTCAGAACGGGCAGTAATCTGCTCATAGCGGGCACACATACCCGGTAAAACGATGCGCACTGGCGGCGGATCGGCCGGGTTTTCAGCCGCAAACTCCCGCATCGCACGGATTTGCCCAGGCGAGGTGTGGGTGCGAAACAGAATCGGATTGTCAGGCGGATGGGGTAAATCCACATAGAACGAATCTTGCATCTCACGTGCCGGGTGATGGGGGGGGAAGTTCAAAAGTTGGAAATTATACTCATCACTTTCAAGATCACGGGAGCGATAAATCTGAAAGCCCATCTCGGCAAAGATTGAAAAAATGCGCCGCAAGGTTTGATTGAGCGGATGCAAACGCCCGCGCACCACCGCCCGTCCGGGTAAGGTGACATCCAAGCGTTCACTCTTAAGAGCGCGTTGTAGGGCTTCTTGGCGCAGTCCTTCCGCCTTTTGAGTATAGGCTTCCTCAAGAGCGCGTTTGACCTCATTGGCACGCCGCCCGACCTGTGGGCGATCTTCCTTTGGCAGACTTCCCAAGCTGTCAAAGACGCTCATCAAGGCAGAATTACGCCCCAGATAGCTTACCCGCCAGCCTTCCAATGCCTGCTCGTCGGAAACTTGCTGTAGGGCAAGCAACGCATCCTGTTCAATTTGATTGAGTTGATAGAGCATACAAACCTCCACAAACAAAACATCTCATGCACTCAGGGACGAGATGAAATTTCCCGCGGTACCACCCCGCTTGAGGCGTTGCCCCTTCAAAAGCAGCCTTTGCTTGAAAGGGAGAGGTCGCCTCCACTCTGTCAGGTTATCTTACGCCGATAAAAAGCTAATGAGGATAACCTGCACTCCCGATAACGCGGAGCTTGCGTTCCGCACTACTGGCTCATCTTGGCGTTGGCACGGAAAGCTCGAGAGGGAACTTCAGCCTGATTTTACCAACGGTGGGTCTCAGTCTTCGCCCACCGCTCCCTGTTGGCTGCCTCAAGCCTACTTTCCTCTGTCATCACTTTTGGTTTACTTGAACGAATAGCCTAATTATCCGCAAAAGCTCCGCTCTGTCAAGAGCGAATCAAAACCTTAAATCCATCTATTCGTCGCCGTTGCCTTTCAAGCCGCTGCCGATGCCCAACGGCTGCCACTTCTTCTCATCCTTCAAGCGGTGTTGAATGCCATGACGGTCGTGTATTTCATCAAACCCTTCCGGCTTGATGAACATCTGCTCTCCTTGCAATAAGCCATGCACTCCCGTTTGACCTGGCTCAGGGCGTTTTTCGCCCTTGAACTTGGCTGCCCTTTCGGGTAGATAATCAACCGGTTCTTCATAGGTTGTAATATACCCTTCGTAATTGCGCAAGACCACTTTGTGATCCGAATAACTCAGCAGATAATTGGGCATCACCGGGATCTTTCCTCCACCACCTGGGGCGTCGATGATATATTGGTGGACAGCATATCCTGAGGTATGACCGCGCAGCCCTTCCATAATCTCAATTCCCTTACCCACTGGTGTGCGGAAATGTCCTGCCCCTTCTACTAAATCGCATTGATAGAGATAATAGGGTCTCACTCGGATCCTGACCAGATCGTGCACCAATTGACGTTGAACATCCACATTATCATTGACCCCTGCCAACAGAACAGCTTGATTCCCCAAGGGGATACCGGCGCGGGTTAGCTTATCACAGGCTTCTTCTAGTTCTTTGGTAATCTCATTGGGGGTATTGACGTGGATATTCATCCACAGGGGATGATATTTCTGCAACATCTCGCACAACTCATCGGTGACGCGCATCGGTAAGAAGACCGGCACCCGCGTGCCGATGCGTAAGATTTCGATGTGCTCGATCTCTCGCAAGCGGCTGAGAATTTCATCGAGGATTTTCGGGGCGAGGACCAGAGGGTCACCACCCGAAAGCAAGACATCTCGAATTTGAGGCGTGCGGCGAATGTATTCCAGTTGCATCTCAAATTCGCTGCGCGAAAAGGTGGCTGATGGATCGCCGACGATGCGCGAGCGCGTACAATAACGGCAATAACTGGCACATTGAGTCGTCACCAACATCAAAACCCGGTCTGGATACCGATGAACCAAGCCCGGCACTGGCGAATGTCGATCCTCAGCCAGCGAATCCTCCATCATCGCCGTGAAAGGCACCATCTCAGCATCGGTGGGGATCACCTGCTTGCGAATCGGATCGTCAGGGTCATCAGGATCAATCAGGGAAATGAAGTAAGGGGTGATGTCGACCCGAAAGAGGTTCGGGGCGTTGAGCGCTTTACGCTCACTTTCGGTTAGAGGAATAACTTGTCCGATTTCGTCAGCCGTATTGAGACGATGGCTCAATTGCCAGCGCCAGTTATTCCATTGTTCGTCGGGTATATCCCGATAGATCGCTGCTCTTTTGGAGGGGAAAGGATATTTTGCCATTAAAAAGCTCCTTTTTTGAATACCAAGACCCAAATTGCAAGATGCATATAACGAAATCAACGACTCTCTTCTGCGCCTAGATTGTAAATGAATATCTAAGGGACGTCAACACGAATAGGTGATTATCAGAACGGAATCTTGATTCAGGGAAATCTCTCGGAGAAGCCATCACTTACCTCGGAAAAGTCTCTCTAAATGCTCGACCAGCAAAGCCCATCTCTGGTAAAATTGGTCTAGAACTCATCGCACGCATAATCCATCTAGAACATCTCATTTAAACTGATCCGCTGCTCTGAGGCAGAGGCGGTTAGGAATAGTCTGTGATTCTGTTTCGCCATATAGATTATGGGCTAATCATCCACAAAAGGGGGGATCGTTGATTAACGAAAACGGCGAACAGAAATACAACCTTAACAAGAAAAATACCGCTGATTCAAACCTGCGCAAAGGGTCAAAAGTTTAGCGGATATCCATCGATCGTGTAAAACCCCGCCGCCAATCGACGGGTTGGTTTTATTGAGTTTCACTGATATTTCAGATATTCTTCTCGGAGGTCCACAATGGAAGCATTAAAAGAACGAATATTGAAAGAGGGGCGCAATTTGGGGAACGGCATCCTAAAGGTAGATAGTTTTATTAATCACCAAGTCGATGCTCGATTAATGGATGAATGCGGCAAAGAACTGGCGCGCCGATTTCAAGGGGTAGGAGCGACCAAAGTGCTCACCGCTGAGATCTCAGGCATCGCCCCCGCCTTGACCACTGCGCTTCATCTAGGCATTCCGGTTGTCTATGCCCGCAAACATAAACCCGTCACCATGCCGGATCAAGTCTACCTCACCCTGACTCCCTCGCACACCAAGGGGCGAACCGTTGAACTGATCATCTCGCCGGAATATTTAGCCGGTGGCGAACGGGTGCTGATTATCGATGACTTTCTTGCTACCGGGGCAACCATCTTAGGCTTGATTCGCTTAGCCGAGTCGGCCGGCGCAAAAATCGTCGGCGTGGGGGCACTCATTGAGAAAACCTTTGAAGGGGGACGCCAGGCTTTGGCTTACCTCAACGTGCCGATTGAGAGTTTAGCCCGTATCAGCTCGATGCAGGGCAATAGCATCATCTTCGAAGACTGAAATGGACTGTCTGGTTGTTCTTGACTTCGGGTCTCAAACCTCCCAACTGATTGCGCGGCGGGTTCGCGAGTGTCAGGTTTACTGCGAGTTGCTGCCTTGGAATGCTCCCGCCGAAAAAGCCTTGGGGTTACAGCCTAAAGGTTTCATCCTTTCCGGCGGCCCGGCTTCGGTTTACGAAATTGATTCACCGCGCATCCCCGATTATGTCTTCGAAAGCGGCTTGCCCATCTTGGGCATCTGTTACGGAATGCAAGCTTTGGCTCACCAACTCGGCGGACAGGTGAACCCCGCCCCTCAACGAGAATATGGCTTTGCCACCATCGCTCCTTTACAGCCCAATCCGTTGATCAGCCGCCAAGAACAGGTGTGGATGTCACATGGTGATCGCATCGAACAACTGCCGCCTGGTTTCATCCCCATTGCCGCCAGTGAGCGCTCGCCCATCGCCGCCATGGCAGATTTTACCCGCCGCTATTACGCCGTTCAGTTTCACCCCGAAGTGCGTCACACCCCCCATGGGACGGCAATGTTGCGTCAATTTGCCCTGGAAATCTGCGGCGCAAAGCCCGAGTGGACTCCTGAATCGATCATCGAACAAACCATTCAACGCGTCCGTCAGCAAGTTGGCGATCAGCGCGTGCTATCTGCCGTGAGTGGAGGGGTGGACTCCACCGTAGCAACCGCGATGGTGCAACGCGCCGTCGGCGACCAATTGGTCGCCGTATTTGTCGATACCGGGCTACTTCGTCAAGGCGAAGCGAAACAGGTACGCCAAGCGCTCCAAACCCATTTGGGGATCGAGTTGATCGTTGTCGAGGCATCGGCTATCTTCCTTGGCGCATTGAAGGGAATTACCGACCCAGAGCGAAAGCGTCAGATTATCGGTGAAGCTTTTATCCGCATCTTTGAAGCTCAAGCCCGTCAGGTAGGAATGCCACCTTTTCTCGTACAGGGGACAATTTACCCCGACGTGGTCGAGTCCAGTGCCCCAGACCGTGCTCAAGCGCAACGCATCAAAACCCATCACAATGTCGGCGGGCTTCCCGCAGAAATGCAATTCGAGTTGGTCGAACCGCTGCGCTATCTCTTCAAAGATGAGGTGCGGATTGTGGGAGAGGCTTTAGGTTTGCCGGCGGAGATCGTTTGGCGTCAACCCTTTCCAGGGCCCGGCTTAGCCGTCCGTTGTTTAGGCGAGGTGACCGCTGAGCGTCTTAATATCTTGCGCCAGGCAGATGCCATTTTTACCCAGGAGCTACATCAAGCCGGCTTTCTGCGGCTGCGGTATTCCGACCAAGAAGTAGAAGGCACTGCCCAAGCCTTTGCGGTATTGCTGCCGGTGCAATCGGTTGGCGTCATGGGTGACCAACGGACTTATCAGGAGACAGTAGCCCTGCGCGCCGTCACAACCGAGGATTTCATGACCGCAGATTGGGCAAGATTACCCCATGATCTACTTGCCCGGGTGGCAAATCGCATTGTCAATGAGGTCAAAGGGGTCAATCGCGTCGTCTATGACATCACCAGTAAACCGCCGGCAACCATCGAATGGGAGTGAGTTTGAGGTTTTGAGTTTTCAACCTTGTGCAACCTGAGGGTTTGCTTGATTCAACTTATGGACAGCTCAGCATCCCCACTTTGGATCGAGCAAACCTTCAGAATCGTTACCGATCCCCCGATGAGCCCCTTCGCGCAGATATGCGCTTCACCCACCAGACAATCAAGCCATAGATCAAAGCACTGGTGACCCCCAAGCCCATAGTGAGATAGAAATCACTCAACGGCCAATAGAAAGAAGTGTAGCGGCGCAAATACCAAGGGATAAACCAGAGCAGGATCAAGCCGAGAGCAATGGCAACATGCTTGATCCACCCTTCTTGGTGTTGGCGATAGCGCACCCACACCCAAGCCGCTAAGAGCAGTTGCGGCGCGGTCAACAGAGCGCGATAGCGAGGGTTATCCCAGAGATCAGCTCCTCCTCGCATGGAGGCTACCAACACACCAACCCAAACGCCTAAACTGAGCGCCAACGCTAGGCGACGCTCCCCATCGTCCATCCAGCTCACCCGACGCATGGCGAGGATCGGAGCCACCAAAAGGAAGGGAAGCAAGATCGTCCAACCAACTGAGCGCCAGACAGCAATCGCCTGCCAGAAAGGTTTGGCAGATTGAGCGATCAGCGCAGCCGGCAGCAGCGGACGGCTTACTCCATAAAAGGTCATCAAAATAAAGCGCATCCATTGCGGTAATGGACGAGCGACTTTCTGCATCCAACCCGAATCCTGAATCGTCAGATGGGTTTGTAAACCGGCCGAAATCTTGAACCACCAAGCCGCCAATGACAAAGGGTTGTTATATTTTTCGGGAGCATAGCGCCCCCAACTGACCCAAATCCCAATCGCAATCAAGATTAGAACGAGAATCAAGGCAAACCAAAACCTTTTGCGTCGCAATAAGCCTTGGTCGCCGCTGAATACGAGAACACTCACCAATACGAAAAGCAGCAGAGCGCTCGAGGGGGGCGAAAAGGGGTAGGTCAACAGGAGCCCTAGCAAGGCATAAATTGCCCCTTGCCACTGGTGAGTGCGTTGCCAACGCAGCAAGCCATATAGGGAAAGCGCCACAAAGGGGATCAAAAAAGCCTCGCGCATTTGCGCGCTGCCCAATAACACCGCCTCGGGATACAATGCCATCAACCACGCCGCCAAATTGGCAACCCCTTCACCGAAAGCCATCTTACCCAATCCCCAAACGAATAACACCGCCAATGCGGAAATACTAGCGGTAAGGACAATCATCAATAAAGGACGATGCGCATTGCCATCTAACAGACGATAGTAAGCAGCGCTGAGCCACAACAGGCCACCGTATTGATCAACCTTGCGATAGACCCGTCCGGTAATTAACTTGCTGAGGGGTAGGTCACTTTTGGCTGCCCGCCAAGCAGCTCGATCGCGATTATAGGCATCCGCCATCACGTAGCCGGTTCTTTCAGCCGGCGAACCAAACCCCACATTTGGAAGGGCGACGAACCAAAGTGCTCCCAATGCCAATCTGAGCACAGCAGCCCCGACGATCAGTCCCCCCAGCCAGCGCGGTGGATTTTCCACTCTTAGTATGCGCCAGCCCCCCCAAAGCAAAAGCGTGGCAAACAGCAATGCCCCCAGAAAATTCGTCCACCCGTCAACCGTTTTATACCGATTCGCAAGAAACGCAAGCCCAAAAGATAGTCCGATATTGATCAGAAAGACTACCACTACAGGTTTCCACAGGTGGGTGAACCTAGTCTGCCAATTTGATTTTTGGGGAACGTCAATCGTGCTCATATAGCCGTGCAAGTATACCATCGAACGCTCGAGCCAAAATCTGGGCTCATAGATTGCTTATCTTCTGCTCCCAACATACAATTGCCGCCAAGACAAACACCGAACATTCCCCCATTTCACGTTAAAATACAAACCGCAATCGGTTGAATATCGCCAAAGGAGCCGAATATGGATTTCGCTTTATCCACTGAGCATCAAATGGTACAACAAATGGTGCGGGAGTTTGCCCAACGCGAAATTGCGCCGATCATTCGCGAGTCCGATCGCGCCCAGCAAATGGCACCTTTCGTGTTGGAGAGGATGGCAGACTTGGGCATCTTAGGGATTTGTTTTCCACTAAAGTATGGCGGTCAAGGTATGGATTACATTTCCCTCGGTTTAGCTTGTGAAGAGTTGGAAGCCGTGGATACAACCCTACGGGTCGTGATGTCCGTCCATGTGGGCTTGAATAGCCTCGGCATCTTCCAATGGGGTAACGAAGACCAAAAACAACGTTTCCTCATCCCTCAGGCAAAGGGAGAAAAGATCGCCTGTTTTTGCCTGAGTGAGCCTGGCATCGGCTCTGATGTGGCAAATTTGACTTGTACAGCGCGCAGGGATGGCAATAGCTACATTTTGAACGGCGAGAAGATGTGGATTTCGCTTGCGACGAAGGCGCATCATGGCTTGGTCGTGGCACGCACTGATCCGCAAGCTGCTGACCCCCATGATGGCTTATCCGCCTTTCTGGTCGATTTAAGTTCAGACGGCGTTCAAAGAGGGGATATCCACGGCAAACTGGGGGTGCGAGCAGGTTCTACGGGTTGGATTGCCTTCCAAGATGTACGCGTGCCCATCGAAAATCGGTTAGGTGAAGAAGGAGAGGGATTTAAGATCGCCATGAGCTGTTTGGATAACGGGCGCTATACCGTTGCCGCTGGGGCGACAGGTCTAATTCGCGCCTGTTTGGAAGCCAGTGTCAAGTATGCCACAGAGCGCAGAGCCTTTGGCAGAGAAATTGGCAAATTTCAGTTGATTCAACAAAAAATCGCTTATATGGTGCAATCCTATGAAGCCGCGCGCTTGCTCTATCTGCGCGCTGGCTGGATGAAAAATAAAGGACTTCGCAACACGAAGGAAACCTCCCTCGCCAAATGGTTTGCCACCGATGCTTCTTTTCAAGCTGCCTCAGAAGCTGTCCAAATCCATGGCGCCTATGGTTACTCCGATGAATATCCGGTCGAACGCTACTTGCGCAATGCAAAAGGAGCGGTGATCTATGAGGGCACCAGCGAAATCCATCAATTGATGCAAGCCGGCTATGCCCTCGGTTACCGCCAAGATGGTGAATTGCGCTGTGAACTTCCCGCTTATGACCCTGCTGGGTGGCTGGTAGAATAAATCCTTGTAGAACAGTCTGCTACAAAACAATATCCAAAAGATCATGAAAATCCCAAACAGGTTTACGAGATCGAAAACAGGTGCGTCCTCTAGCCCGATCTACCTCGCCGAGCAAATTCCAACAAATCCAAAAAATCAGGTAGAATCCGATTAACTCCGAATGTGGAGAGAGGAGTCGAATAAAAAACAATGACCGATAAAGAAAAAGCTCATGATGTAATCACATCCTACCGCAAACGCCAACAAGCAGCTAAACAAGCACCGCTGACTTTAGGCATTGCCGCCATCTTGCTGGTGCTTGGTGCTGCCGTGTTAATCTTTTGGTTGGTCAACCCCCAAGGCTTTCAAATCTCGCTCTTCCCGACCGCAACCTCAACCCCCACCGAAACAGCGACACCCACCAACACCGCCACCAACACCCCCTTGCCAACCGACACACCCACGGTAATGCTGACCCCAACCGAAACAGCCACTCCGACCGCATCTGGACCTTTCCCATACACTGTCGCCGAAGGGGACACATTGATTGGCATCGCTGAAAAATTCAATGTCGATTTCTTCGTCCTGGTTGCCATCAACAACCTTGATCCCGCCAATCCGCTCATTCGCATTGGCGATCAACTGACCATCCCTGGACCGAACACGCAACTTCCGACCGCCACACCCTTACCACCGAACCTACCCCGCGGCACGAAGATCGAATACATCGTCCAGCCCAACGACACCTTGGCAATCATCGCCGAAAAGTTCAACAGCACGGTGGAAGATATCTTGAAAGAAAATAAACTCGATGACCCGAATAAGATTTTCTTCGGACAGAAGTTGATTGTCAGGGTCAATTTGGTTACCCCGGTGCCTCCTACGCCCACCCCTATTGCCACAGTGACCGGCACCCTACCGGCAATAGCTACCGCCACGCCGACACCGTAGGAAAGGGTCGAATAGGGGCTAATGCCCTCGTCAATCCACGGCCCCTCTCCCAAAATGGTTCAAGGGCGGACAGGTGGGGTAGAAAAGTACCAGAAAGTAAAGCTGACATGGTATCCTTTGAGACCAAATCCAACAAAAGGAGAAAACCATGTCAGCAACGGAAGTATATCACAGCGTGCGCGAAATGATCGGTGAACATCTTGACACCACGAAAGTGGATGCGAGCACGTTGGATCGGATCACTTTACTGGTAGTCGGGATGATCGGGGCAAAGAGTTGCAGCCCAGCGCAGGTGGCAAAAGCGCTAAGCCGCATGAAGCTAACCCAGGCAAAGCCAGAGAGTATTGAACGACGCATCCGACGGTTAGAGAATGATCCCGAGTTGGAAGCCAGTTTATGTTTTCATCCCTTTGCGCGGGCGCACTTGCGCTATGGGCAGCCGAAGGAATTGTTGCTCATCCTCGACCCGACCACGCAGGACGACCGCTGGGTGATGGTCTCGGTGGCGGTGTGGTATCGAGGGCGAGCGCTGCCGCTGGCTTGGGCGGCTTGGGCAGCGAACACGCCTTTAGAAGGGGAGGGTTTCTGGAAACGGATTGAAGCGGTGTTGGATGAAGTGGCTTCACTGTTACCGGTTGGGGTGCAAGTGACCTTGGTAGCGGATCGCGCCTTTGGTTGCCCCGCCTTCATTGACCTGCTAGTAGCTCGCGGTTGGCATTATGTGCTTCGCGTGCAAGGTCAGACCGTCTGTCGCGATCGCATGGGGCGAGAGCGCCGTGTGGAAAGTCTGGTCGTAGGTCGCGGTGGGCGGGCAAAACTGCGTGGCGAGGCCTTCAAGAAGGCTGGCTGGCGTTCGGTCAGTGTGGTGGTTTTATGGGGCAAACGTCACAAGAAACCGTTGTGTCTGGTCAGTGACCTGAAGCCGGAGTGGGGATTGATTGCGCTCTATCGGCGGCGTTACCCGATCGAAGCCACGTTCCGCGATTACAAATCTGGCGGTTGGCATTGGGAACAGGGGCAAGTGAGAGACCTGGCACATGTCGAACGCTTGTTGGTGGCGATGGCGCTGGCTACCTGGTTGACCTTGATGGCTGGCACCCGGCGCGCTCAGCAGATCCTGTCCAAACCGCCGAGCGGCAAGCGACGCACGCTGCCTTGGGAGGGCAAAATGAGCCTGTATCAGCATGGGTTGGAGCAATTGCTGACCTGGCTGGGCATTGAGACGCTTCCATCATTCATTTGGCAATTGACAGATTGGTCTGCTCCGAATTGGAGCCACCAATTACGTTGCTACCATGCCCGGGCTTTCGTGTTCAGCTCAAAAGGTGTTTCAAGGGTCTAAGATTGCCATCCTGTCCGCCCCTGAACCGTTTTGGGAGAGGGGTTGGGGGTGAGGGCGGGTTTCGAACCGCTCCGCTTCGTTCCGCTACTCAACCCGCGACCCCCATCCCCGGCCCTTCCCCCAAGATGGGGGAAGGGAGCTCGCCTCCCCTCGCCCGCTCTGGGAGAGGGGCTGGGGGTGAGGGCGGGTTTCGAACCGCTCCATTTCGTTCCGCTACTCAACCCACGTCCCCATGTCGCCCCGAACGAATCCCCAAACCCATGTCGCCCCGAAGCGAAGCGAGGGGTCTAAGGTTTCTCACTGCGTTCGAAACGACATGAGAGAGCGTTTGGCATAACAGAGGTTAGCGTTTGACATGATGGGAGACAGCGTTCGAGATGACGCAGTTACCCGACAACGGCCTCTCCCGAGTCGAAGGGATTGAGAACGATCAAAAAGCGGTGCAAGCGCAATCCACTTTATCTCTTCTAGCCTTACAACCTTCTGGCGACTAGGGCGTAAATCCATTAAGCGCCTATCCAAGCAAGTTATAATACAACCACCAGCCCGATTAACGGCGGGCGTTGTGCCGGCTTAGAAAGTGAGGTAAAGATGGATTACGGTCAAATTCTACGGCGTGCTTGGCAAATAACCTGGAAGTATAAATTCCTGTGGGTATTTGGGATTGCTATTGCCCTCTGTCGCGGTCAGGGTGGCGGAGGAGGGAACTTCAACTTCAGAAGTAACTTTTCCAATCGGGGTCAAATGGGCGGTGATGTGCCGATTTCGCCCGAAGTTCTGCGCCAATTCGAACAATTTATCAATAGCCCTGCGTTTGTCGGGCTGATTATCGGCTTGATTGTCTTCGTCCTCATCCTGACGCTGCTTTCGATCGCTGTTGGAGCTTTTGCACGCGGCGCCTTGGTGCGTTCGGTGAATCGGCTCGAGAACGGCGATGACATGGATTTCTCGGGAGCATGGCAGGAGGGCAAGGCTTCTTTTCGGCCGCTCTTCTGGTTTGAGTTTATTTTGAACCTTCCGATGCTGGTGATTGGCTTATCCATCCTGGCGCTCGTCTTTTTCGTTTTCTACAACTTCTTGCAGCAAGGCTTCTTTGAAATGCAGCGCCTGCCAGATGAAGTGTTACAACAGTTCTTGATGATGATGCCGGTGGCAGTGGTTGGGTTTTGTTTCTTGATTTGCCTGAGCGTCATCCTTCAATTGTTGATTGCCATCTTCACCGTGTTTGGCAGTCGGGCAATTGCCTTGGAGGGATATGGGGTGACAGCCGCCTTTGGGCGGGCTTGGCAGGTCTTTAGCAAAAATCTGGCACCGATTATATTGTTTGCGCTGATCCTGTTTGGCATCAGTTTGGTTATCGGAATTATCATCGCTATCCCCATCGCCATCTCTGTGGGGATCATTGCCGCCATGGGCATTGGGGCTGCGGTGAGTGGCCTTTGGCCGTTGTTGATCGTCCTGATTATTGGAATGACCGCCCTGATCGTTCTGATAGTCGCCATCGTGGGAGGCATCTACCGTGTCTTTGCCGAAACGCTGTGGACATTGGTGTACCGTCAATTGGTCGGACTGGTGCCCAAGCCATCTTTGGAAGATGATTCGCCCTTCGGGGCTTCTGAACTGACGCCACCATAGTCTTATAGAAGGTGTTCGTTTCTCCCTTCTATGGGTATGAGCGACCGGCCAAACGATCTTCTCCAAGCTGCCATTGCGGCGCTGCAGCAAGGTGATCGCCGCAGCGCTATGCGTTGGCTGGCTCGCCTGCTGGAGCAGGAACCGCGCAATGCCGAGGGGTGGTATTGGCTATCGAAAACACAAGATGATGTCCTGCGAAAACGCCAGTGTTTGGTGCGTGCCCTGCGCTTTCAACCCAACCATGCCTTGGCGCGGCGGGAGTTAGAGTCGCTCGAAACAATCCGCCCGACGCAACCTGAGCTTTCTCAGCCGTCATCAACCCTCTCAAAGCCTGCTACGGCGCCGCTTCAGCGGCAACCGTCTGACCAAAAGATGCCGCTGCAGCGCCGAGGCGCCTCGTCATCTCTTTGGCTCTGGTTTAGCATGATGGGCTTACTTTTGATGGGGATACTATGTCTCAGCGTTTTCTTTTTAAGCTCTTCGCTCTGGCAGCCGCTTTGGCAGGAATGGAGTGCGCAACTGAATTTGCCGGCTTTCTTTTCGGCGAAAAGTGAACGATTACCTGAAGGGCTTTCGGTCGGTTACTGGATGCTCGAACTCCAAAGCCCGCTGCCCCAAGGGGTTTATATCGGCGATTTGGTCTTGCTCCCCGAAGGGATTTTCTGGTTCGGTTACTTGCGCGGACAATATCTCCTCGAAGACGAGCGGACTCTGAATTTGTGTGTCCAACCGAGAGAGAAGGGTGCCTCAGCGACCTGTTTTTGGGTGAGAGTCTCTGCCGCAGAAGCCGATCAGGTGACCCTCGACGTTCAAATCAAATCCCCTCAAGGCGAACGCTGGGCTGAAGGGCTGGTGTATCGGAAAATTATGGGCGATCGTCGTCGCCCCGATTTGGCAAGTGATCTGGTTGGACGTTGGCAGCCCTTCCCCTTAGATCATCACACGCGCATCGCCCAAGGCCGCAGCGGTGAAGGTTCTGTGGATGATGTTTATCTGTTCACCGCCAGCGGAGAGCTGTGGGCAGGCGGGCGCAAGCTCTCTCCCTATCGAGTTGAAGAGAACACAATACGGGTGCCGGAGTATTATGGAGAAATCGGCGAACGCTTTCAAGTCGATCGCTTAGGGGATTGGATGGCGCTGGTTGGTCAGATCAACAAACCACCGCTGATCTTGTCGTTGAAACGGGTACCCTGATCTCGCTTATCCCAGTTCATAACCTTGGCGGGATAAAGCGAGCAAGGTCTCCAATGAGAGCATCTGACGGACAGCTTCGGCGCGCTCGATCACGCGCCGCGTCCAAAGGGTGGGTGGCGTTGGGTCCTTCAGCAAGGCATAAGCCTCCGCAGCGGTCAACCACCGCGCTTGCGTGTGCTCCTCGCTCAAGCGTGGTTGATCATCGGCGTCAAAATGGCAGAGATAGACGACGCCGATCAGTTCGTTTTGCGGCAGCACCTCGCCGCGGTAGAAATGGGTCGTTCCCAGAATACACAACGGCTGGACGCTGAGACCCAATTCCTCTTGAACCTCGCGATAGAGAGCCTCTTCGAAACCTTCGCCTTGTTCCAGCCGGCCGGTGACCGGCTCCCATATCCCTTGAGCGTAGTCCTTGTTCGGAGAACGCTGCAATAACAGGTAGCGGTTATCGGTACTGCGCCATAGCAAGGCACCCACACCGCCGATAAAAGTACCTACGCTCATTTGTCAACCTCCATCTTCCCTTTGTCGAGTAAACATGTGATATTTATCACTATCGTGAAAGTTGATCGCTATTTATACTCAAGCAGAGCAAGAATCTTTCAAAATCATGCAAATTCAATCATCTTTGTTCAGGGTATGTCCTGTGCAGACAGCCCAAATGAGGAAACGGATAGATGGACAATGCAGTATTCACCCAGCTCAACCTAGACGATGATTGCGATCCCGGTCATCTCATTCCCTTATTGCAGAGCATACAATTTCATGAAGGGTATATCTCAGAGCAAGCGGTGCGCCAAATTGCCCATTTGCTCAAAATCTCCGAAAACCATATTTACGGTGTAGCTTCATTTTACTCCCAATTTCGCTTTCAAAAGCCGGGTAAGCACCACCTCAAGGTCTGCCTTGGCACGGCTTGTCACGTCCAAGGCGGCGCGCAGCTTGCCCAAGAGGTGGAAAAACAACTGCACCTGCGCTCTGGCGAGACGACCCCCGATGGAGCCATTGACTACGAAGAAGTGGCTTGCTTGGGCTGTTGTGCTCAAGCCGCGGTGGTCGAGATCGACGGCGCTATCTATGCCAAAATGACCACCGATCGCTTAATCAAGAAATTGAATGAGCTGCGTAGCCAACAAGCGGTTTTGAGCGAAGCGGAGAACGCGCCCCTCTCAGCCCCAGCTTCTGCATGACCAGCGGATGAACGATGGAAACAAATGCCTTCCCCCAATTCACTGCCCTCCAACGCCATGCCCGTGAAAAATGGGCTGCCCTGCAAGATGGCTCCAAGCCGTTGATTTATCTCGGCACAGCTTCTTGTGGGCGCGCTGCCGGCGCTCTGCAAACCCTGCAAGCGGTTGAGGAGACCCTGCAGGACCTAAACCAGCCCGCTCACATCTTGCAAGTGGGCTGTATCGGCCCCTGTTACCTTGAGCCGCTCATGGATCTGCAGTTGCCGGGGTTACCCCGCATCTCCTATGCCAAAGTCACCCCCGAAAAGGCTAAACGCATTCTGCGCGCTGCTCTCCAAGAAGGGAACCTTTCTCCCAAACTTGCCATTGGCCATTTTGGCGATGAGACGTTCACCCAGCAGAGCGGCATCGCCCGCTTTTTCGATCTGCCGATGCTCAAACCGCAGGTACGCGTGATCTTGCGCAATTGTGGCTTCATTGACCCGCAAGATATCGATCATTACCTTGCCCATGATGGATATGTAGGCTTTATGCAAGCCCTCCAAAAAGGTCCCTTGGGTGTCATCGAGGAGGTCAAGCAATCCGGTCTGCGCGGACGGGGTGGAGCCGGTTTTATGACCTATAAAAAATGGGAAATCTGCCGGGCCGCCCCCGGAGAAAAGAAATTTGTGATCTGCAACGCCGATGAGGGCGACCCCGGCGCGTTTATGAATCGCTCCTTATTAGAGGGTGATCCCCATGCGGTGTTGGAAGGAATGTTAATTGCCGCTTTCGCCATCGGTGCTCAGCAGGGATTTGTATATGTACGGGCGGAATATCCCTTAGCCGTTGCTCGCCTGCGCCAAGCCATTCAACAAATGCGTCAGTGCGGTCTATTAGGGCACAACATTTTGGGCAGCGGCTTTTCCTTTGACATCGAGGTCAAAGAAGGCGCCGGCGCCTTTGTGTGTGGTGAAGAGACCGCTTTGATCGCTTCACTAGAAGGGGAACGCGGTATGCCGCGCCCGCGCCCGCCTTTCCCTGCCGAAAAGGGCTATCGCGGTTACCCCACATTGATCAATAACACAGAGACCTTTGGCATTCTGCCCAACGTCTTGCGCCATGGTGGTCAGTGGTTCAGTCAACTGGGGTCGCCCGGGAATGCCGGCACCAAGACCTTCTCCTTGGTCGGCAAAGCGCGACATACCGGCTTGATCGAAGTGCCCTTAGGGATGACCTTGCGCCAGATCGTCTTTGACATCGGCGGCGGCACGATAAAGCCCTTTAAAGCCGTCCAGACCGGCGGCCCTTTGGGCGGTTGTCTTTCCGCAGCGCATTTAGATACGCCGGTTGATTACGAAAACATGCGCGCCAGCGGCTCGATCATGGGTTCAGGGGGGTTGATCGTGTTGGACGAATCGACTTGTATTGTCGATCTGGCGCGCTATTTCTTGACCTTCTCCGAAAGCGAATCCTGCGGCAAGTGCACCCCCTGTCGGGTTGGGACGCGCATCTTGGTCGGAACCCTCGAAAAGATTGCCCGTGGCGAGGGAGAGATGGAAGATTTGGATGTGTTGTATAAAGTTGCCGATACCATGCAACGCACCGCCTTGTGTGGTGGTGGTCAGACGGCGCCTAACCCTGTTTTGACAACGCTGAAATACTTTATGAACGAATACCTCACTCACATTCAGGGGCGCTATTGCCCGGCATCCGTTTGTACAGCACTCTTTGAATACCGTATTATTGCCGAAAAATGCACTGGCTGTGGGCGATGCATTCAGGTCTGTTCAAGCGGGGCGGTTCGCGGTGAAAAGAAAGAACCTCATGTGATCGATGTTGAGCTGTGCATTAAGTGCCGTGCCTGTGTCGAAGCCTGCAAATTCGACGCCATCGTCGGCGTTCCAATCGGGGCACGCCAACCGCAGGAGGTGTCCCTATGACCACATTGCGCATGACCATCGACGGACGAGTTTTAGAGGTGCAAAAAGGCGAAACCATCTTGCAAGCCGCTCGCCGCTATGGTTTTTATATCCCCACCCTGTGCGATTATGCTCATCTCACTCCCCATGGTTCCTGCCGTTTATGTATTGTCGAGGTGGAAGGTTCCCCTAAGACACCGGCGGCGTGTACCACCCCCGTTGAAGAAGGGATGGTGGTGCGCACGCATTCGCCACGTTTGCAAGCGCTCCGTTCTGAGATTTTACGCTTGCTGCTCAGTGAACATCCGGTCAGTTGTCTAATTTGCCCTGAGCAAGATCACTGCGATGAGTGCATGATCACCCTACGCAAGAGCGGTGTAACGACCGGCTGTCGCTCCTGCCCAAGGGATGGCCTGTGTGAATTGCAAGAGCTAGTTGTGCGCATCGGACTGGATGGGCAATCCCCTTATCCCGTTTTCTATCAGGGTTATACAGTCGAAAAAGGGGATCCGTTCTTCGATCGAGATTACAACTTGTGTATCTTGTGCGGCCGCTGCTTGCGCGTGTGTGAAACATTGCACTTTTCAACCACATTGACCTATGTCGAGCGTGGCAACCGTACCATGGTCGGCACCGCCTTTGGACGCAGCCACGTGGACGCCGGCTGTAGTTTCTGCGGGGCGTGTGTGGAGGTCTGCCCAACCGGTGCATTGGTGGAAAAATACTCTAAATGGGATGGCAGACCAGATGGAGAAGCCAATGCCAATTGTCCTTTGTGTTCTCTTAACTGCTCCCTGCGTTTAACCACCAAGAAAGGGCAAGTGATCGGCAGTTATCCCATCGATCTGTTAGGCGAAGGACCGCTGTGTTTTGCGGGTCGGTTCGGCATTCCCGAATTGGTCAATCATCCCCAACGCCTGAAAGTACCCCAGCTCCGTGAAGGGGAGCATTGGCGGCAGATCAGTTGGGAAGAAGCCGCTCAGCTCCTCGCCGAAAAGCTGTTCAATTGCCCTTCGGAGGGCTTTGGTTTGCTGATTTCCGATAGCAGCAGCAATGAGGATTTGTATATTGCCCAGAAGTTTGCCCGTGTTGTCATGCGCACCCATCAAGTGAGCACGTTGGCTGCCCAGCGGTATGGCAATGGCTTCCCTCAAGTCATCGATCTCTTAAAGCAATCTGTCTCCCTTCAGACACTCTCCACGGCGCGGTCGATCCTGTGCATCGGTTTGGATACCCACTTCTTCCAAGCGCCTGTGGAATATAAGCTAGTGCAAGCGCGACGCGGAGGAGCTGCCCTGGTTACCCTCCATTCAAAGCCTCACAATATGGCTCTTTTTGCCGATGTAGCGTTAGAGGTTGCTGAAGGGCAAGAAGCCGTCCTACTGAGCGAGTTGACGCGTCTAGTGCAGGGCAAGCCTTTGAGCGGACGCAGCCTTTCACAAGAACAGCGTTCCACGCTGGAACGGGCAGCAACAAGCCTATCTGCTTCCCCGTTGGTCATTCTGGTTGGTTCGGAGGCGCTGGAATCGATCCGCAATAAAGCCCTCCTTCAAGCGGTGCAAGCGCTTGCTGAAACCCTGCATGCCATAATCATTCCTCTGCCGGCTCAGGGTAATTTGAGCGGTTCCCTGATGATGGGGGCTTTCCCGCATCTCCTGCCTGGCGGTTTTGGCTTAGAGGATGAAGAGCAACGCCAAAAAGTGATGGGACGTTGGTCAACGCCGTTACCTGCCATCTCGACCGACCCCCTCTTCTGGCGACAGAGCGGACGCCTGCGCGTCTTGATGACGATTGGCGAAATTCCACCCCAAAACCTGTCCGATTCGGTCTTTGTGATCACTCAACATCTCTATCCGCCGACAGATAGGCGGGTGGATCTGCTGCTACCTTTGGCAGCGTTCAGTGAATGTAGTGCCTCGTGGATCGATTACGCCGGCGTAATGCATGTTGGACATGCCGCTGCATCTCCCTTAGGGGAAAGTGTGCCGGCCTGGCAAATGCTCTGTCAGGTTGCGCGTTCAATGGGCGCCAGAGGCTTCGATTTTGCCAGTGCCGAAGAAATCCGTGGCGAGATCACCCGCGTGGTGAGTGGCTTTTGGGAAGGTGGCACGGTGGACCGCTTCAATCTGACGGTTGGATCCGATCGCAAGTTGCGCCAACCCCTTCCCCCTTCGGAACCGGATTATCTGTCTTATCCCTTCAGCCACTGGGTGCAAGGCTGGCAGTGGTTACAAACACGGAGGTAAAGGCAATGTTTACGATCTTAGAGAACCGCATGCTCGTCCCCAACGTTCATGGAATGACGGTCTATGCTCCTGAGGTAGCCCAGAGTGCCCAGCCTGGTCAATTTGCTATTTTTCGCCCCGAAGAGGACGGTGAACGCATTCCGCTAACCCTCGCCGATTGGGATGCCCAAGCCGGTACCATCACCGTTGTCTATCTTAATGTTGGTCGCTCAACGGCGAAATTGGCAACCTTAAAAGCTCAACAGACCTTGCCCACCGTAGTTGGACCTTTGGGCAACGCGGTTGAAATCGACCGCTTCGGGGCAGTATTGTGCGTCGGTGGTTGTTACGGGATTGGCAGCATCTATCCGATTGCCCGTGCCCTCAAAGAGGCCGGAAATACGGTGATCAGTGTCCTAGAGGCTCGTTCCTCTTTCTTGCTCTACTGGCAAGATAAACTCAGCGCGGTCTCGGATCGCTTGATCTATCTCACCCGCGATGGCACGCGCGGCAAACGAGGGCATATCGGCAGTTTGGCGGAGATCATCCGCACCTTACCCATGCGCATCGACCGCGTGATCTTGAACGGCTGTAATTACATGATGATGCGTGGTTCGCAGGAAACCCTGCCTTTGAAGATCAAGACCATCGTCACCCTAAATACCTTGATGATCGACGGCACGGGCATGTGTGGCGTTTGTCGCGTGACGGTCGATTCGCAAACCAAATTTGCCTGTGTGCATGGACCTCACTTTGACGGTCACCAAGTGGATTGGGCAGAGGTGACCCAGCGGCGAAAAGCTTACCTTCAAGAAGAGGTCATCCCCCTGCGCACCACCCGCCCACAGTAGAGGATTAGCCTATGGAACAAACGGTTAAAAAGGGTCTCGACTTAAATCGCCGGCCAATGCCGAAGCAAGCCGTTGAAGTGCGCCGTCACAACTTTGCCGAAGTGGCGCTTGGCTATGATGCCAAACTGGCTATGGAAGAAGCAGCCCGCTGTATCCAATGCAAGAAACCAGGTTGTGTGGAAAAATGTCCTGTGGAAGTGGATATTCCCGCTTTTATCCAAGCTATTGCCGACGGAGATTTCGAGCGCGGCGTACGCATCCTTAAGGCGAAAAACTCTCTTCCCTCGGTGTGCGGACGTGTCTGTCCCCAAGAAGAACAATGCGAGGGCGGTTGTGCTTTGCTCAAGCGAGCTGGGCAGATCGCCATTGGACGCCTAGAGCGGTTTTTGGGTGATTGGGAGGCTTCCCAACCCGACTTCATGATGCCCGAAATTGCCCCCGCCAACGGCAAGCGTGTGGCGGTAGTGGGCGGCGGTCCGGCCGGGTTGACGGTCGCCGGTGATCTAATCAAACTAGGATACGAGGTAACCATTTTCGAAGCCCTGCATAAGATGGGCGGTGTTTTGGTCTACGGCATCCCTGAGTTTCGCCTTCCCAAACGCATTGTCGATCGGGAAGTGGAATATTTGCGCCGTCTAGGGGTCAAAATGGTGGTGGACTATGTAGTGGGCAAGACCCGCACAGTGGACAGCCTGCTAGAAGAGTTCGATGCCGTATTTGTCGGTTCCGGCGCAGGGTTGCCATGGTTCAGCGAGATGCCTGGCAACAACTTGAACGGCGTCTATTCCGCCAATGAATACCTCACTCGGTTTAACTTAATGCACGGCTATACCTTCCCTTTGGTGCCGACGCCGGTTAAGGAACATCTGCGCGTGGCGGTGATCGGCGGTGGAAATGTCGCCATGGATTGCGCCCGCACCGCCTTACGCATGGGAGCCGAGACGACCATCCTATACCGCCGCTCGCGGGAAGAGATGCCCGCTCGGCTGGAAGAGATCGAGAACGCCGAGGAAGAAGGTGTGATCTTCCGCTATCTGACTTTGCCAATCCGCTGTATTTGGGATGAACGCGGCTGGGTGAAAGGGCTGGAATGCATCCGCATGGAACTGGGTGAGCCCGATGCCTCCGGGCGGCGCAGTCCTGTGCCAGTGCAAGGCTCGGAATTTTTCCTGCCCTTCGATGCGGTCATTCATGCCATCGGTAACAGCCCCAACCCACTTATCCCCCAAACCACACCCGGCATCGAGATCGGGCGCAAGGGTAATATCGTTGCCGATCCACAGACCGGCAAAACCACCAAGCCGCGCGTTTGGGCAGGCGGGGATGTGGTCACCGGCGCAGCAACGGTCATCCTCGCTATGGGAGCCGGACGGCGCGCTGCCCGATCCATCCATGAATACCTGACCAACCCAGGCGAGTGGTAAGCTAATCATTTCCCTCCCATAGATTTACCAATTCATGCCGCCGCGCTGCATCCTCGAGCCGGCGGCTATGACGTCTTAAGGGAAGAATCTCATGGTATCATTGTACCGAAAATGGAATGGTGAAAGAAATCAACTCATCGATCAATTTTTGGGGGATTCTTTTATCGTTCGTGGGTTTTCCAATCAGAAGGATGTGAGATGACAAATCATGAAAACGCCATCGTCCAGCGTTTGGACGAATACCTAGATGAGATCATCGCTCAAAAACCATTGCGGCAGGCGGTTTTACGGGTTGAAAAAGCGGATCGTTCGTTTTGTTGGACAGGTGCTAAAACCACCTTAGCAGACGCAATCGTTCAACCCGACTCAACTTTCTTTATCGCCAGCATCGATAAACTGTTCAACGCGACCGTGGCGATGAAATTGGTGGAGAAAGGTCTCTTGAACCTAGATGAACCCATCACCGCTTACTTGAACAAGCAACTCACCGCCGAGATCCATCGCATGGATGGGGTGGATTATTCACCCCGCATTACGGTCAGACACCTTCTTTCACACGCTTCCGGTTTGGCGGATTGGATTGAAGATTTTCCGAAGGGAAGGCCAAGCATTGCCGAGCGGCTGATGAGTGAAGGCGATTTTGAGATGTCGGTTGAAGAGAGCATGGAATATGTGCGCACCCAGCTCAAGCCTCACTTTCCCCCTCAGGATCTAAACGCGGCTTCACCGAGAATTCGCTACTCAGACACCAACTTTCTGCTTCTGATTGCGATTATCGAAGCGATAACCGATCAGCCTCTTCATGAAGTCCACACCCAATGGTTGTTTCGACCGCTCGAGATGCACCATACCTATTTTGCCTCCTGTACCCAACCAATCGCTTCGACCCCACCGCCACTTACCCTAACCGTGAATGGCGAACCGCTCCACATTCCTCGCTTTATCCGTTCCACTTATGGAATCTACAGCACTACCGCCGATCTGACCCAGTTTCTGCGCTGTCTAATCAAAGGGGAAGTCTTTGAAAACCCAGCCACCCTTGATTGGATGCAATGGGGGTGGAGACGCTTTGGCTTGCCGCTCGATCGGGGTGCCTTGCGGTCACCGAGCTGGCCGATTGAATATAGCCTTGGAATGATGCGTTTTTGCCTGCCGCGCCTGTTCACCCCGTTTCGCCCCATGCCCGCTGTCATTGGGCATAGCGGTTCGACAGGGTGTTGGTTGTTTTATGCGCCCAAAGCGGAGTTTTTTCTTGCCGGCAGCGTCGAGGAAGTCACCGCAGGTGCTTTGCCCTACCGACTGATCCCAAAGATGCTTTCGGCATTGTGATTTGCTTTTTCGAGGGAGAGACCAAGCCCACAGGAAAAGTTGAGATGAACAGAACCTGCTTGTTATCCTTTGGAGTGCGGAAGGTCAACTTCCGCACTCCAAAATTCGGAAAGGGCTTATGGTGAAGTTAGGAAGAGGGTATTGTAAAAGGCAAACACCACCCCGCTTTGGGTAAAACCAATCTGCAGGAAGGGTTTGTTAAAAGTCGTTTGGGCGCTGTCATCCCGCCAAGTGAAGAAAATATATTCCCCTTTATCACCTTCTTCATAAGTCAATGAGCTCACTCGGCTGGAAAAGTCGGGAACGATGGCGCTTGCTAAGGTTTGGGCATTAAGGCGTAGGGCTGCCATGTCCAATTCACCGCTTGGCTGATGAACGGAGGGCAGGGTTTGGCGAGCATCGATTTCAACGACTTGCTTGGTCTGCGGGTCAAAGGAATAGCGCCGTCCATCTGAGTCGGTATAGACTTGAACGCGCAAATTGCCACTCGGCGAGTTGATCATCCTCTCTTCGCCAGCAAATTCGAGCGGCAAGTCTGGAAGTTCCAATATCTCACGTACTTTGTTGACAATCTGCAACGCTTCGTCGGAGCCTTGGCCACCTTGAGGGGTTTCCGCAGATGGCTGAGGGGGATTTGCCGCCGAGGCTTGTGCCGCTTGCTCGGCTGTTTCGGGTGCGCCCCCCAACACCCAGCGTTCGAGGATTTCGATCAGTTCGGCTTTCAAGGCTTTGGTAGGTGGCATCGGGCCGCCGGCTTCGATTTCTTCTCGATGCACCATGCGAATCAGGTTCGAACCGAGATCACCTGGGATGATGTTCGGCGCATGATCGCCGCTCTTCATGACCTCAGCGTAGGTGCGCATCAAGTAGTTGTTGTTCTTTTTGCCCGGTACATGACAAGAGACGCAATAGCGTTTGAAGATCGGCGCAATATGCACATCATAGGACGGCACCTCTCCCTCTTTGAGCGTCGGAGCGGCGGCTGCAACGGTTGCTTCTTCGGGCAATTCGGCGCGGTCATCCCAAGTGTAGCGCATGAAGGTGACGATGGCTTCGATTTCTGTCGGGCTCAACTCTCCACCGAAAGCGCGCCCAAAGGGCGGCATCCCTTGGATGGGTTGCCCCATGGCGATAATGTTGTACAACGTCTCGTCACTGAAGGGATACATGACATCTTGGTCGTTGATCGGGCTCAAGACCACCCCTTCCAAGCCAGCTACCCCCTTGATCTCGCCGCCTTCGCCCTCTACGCCATGGCATTCGACACAATGCAGGGCATAGAGTTCTTCACCCAGTGCCATCTGCTCACTGATGGTCGTCGCGGCGGACACTTCGGGCTGGGGTGGCGTTGTTACGGCAGCTAGAATGGTTAGGATAACCATCCCGGTCACGATCACTCCCATGGTGCTCAAGGCAAGCTTGCGTTTTGACCAATGGCGCGAGGGATTGCGGTCGATAAAGGGCAGCAAAAAGAGCGCCAACACCGCCAAACCTGGGATCACCGCCGTGCCAATCCACTCGATTTGGCCAGGGAAATATTTGAGCAATTGGAAGAGAAAGAGGAAATACCACTCTGGTCGAGGGATATAAGAGGTATCATTGGGGTCAGCTTTGGGTTCGTTCTCTACGCCGACAAAAACCGCCAAGCCAATCAGCAGGATAAAAAGCCCAAACGCCACCAGCAGGTCTTTGTAGATAATATCGGGGAAGAACTTGACGCCTTTTTGCTTGGCTTGGGTGTATTTTTCTTTGTAGCGTTGTTTCAACTCTTCGTCCATAGTCCATCCTCAAGAAAGAAATGCTCTCCCAACCTAAACCTCCTCCAATTGCCGACTCTACCAGCCCTCCATTCAATCGTTTTCATCGGGAATGTGGGAAATTCCCAAGCGAATGACCAGATAGAGATGCAGTCCGATCATGGCGGCAATCACGGCCGGCAAAAACCAGATATGCACGGCAAAAAAGCGTGCTAGGGTGAGGGCGCTTAACTCTGTGCCGCCGCGCATGACGCTGGTAATAAAAGGCCCAATGAAGGGAATCGTACCGGGGATTTCAGTGCCGACAGTGGTTGCCCAGTAAGCACGTTGATTCCACGGCAGAAGGTATCCTGTGAAGCCCATGCCGAGGGTCGCAAGCAGTAAAACCACCCCGCTCAGCCAAGTTAGCTCGCGCGGGTATTTATAGGCAGCGTAGAAGAAAGTGCGCAACATGTGAATGAAGACCACCAGCACCATTAGCGTTGCTCCCCAGTGATGGATGCCGCGAATTAGCCAGCCAAAGCGCACCTCGTTCATGATATATTGGACGCTATCATAAGCATGGTCGGGGGAGGGGACGTAGTACACGGTGAGAAAAACGCCGGTAATCCCTTGCATGAGGAACAAGAACAAACTGGCGCTTCCCAACGTAAACCACCAATTCACTTTTGGCACCTTTCGGTCTAAGACTACATCGTGAACGGTGGTCAATCCCAATCGTTCGTCAAGCCATTGAAAGAGTCGTCGAAACATATTTAGGCTTCCTTGAAGAAAATAAAGAGATTTCCGTCTTCGATCTTGATTTCATATTCTTCCAGCGGGCGCGGCTGCGGACCGGAAATGATCGAACCATCGATGGAAAAATGCCCGTCATGGCAGGGGCAAATGTATTCTTGCACTTCCTCTTTCCAGTTTACCCGACAACTCAGGTGCGTGCAGACGTTGGAAAAGACCCGTACTTGCGTCTCTGAAGTCCTCCAGACGAAGACACCATAACTGTTGACGGTTTTTTCCCAACCGTGTTTCTTGGTGCGGGTAAAGGTGAAGAGCGTGGGTTGATTGAGGGGATATTTGTCCAACGGGCCAAGTGGGATCCAACTTTCCCCTTTTTGCTTTTCGAGGGCGGGAGAAAGCAGGTAACCGATGGCCGGCAAACCAACGACCGCACCCATGAAGGCGCTGATCGCCGCGCCGACAACAGTGACAAATTGACGGCGGGTCATGTTGGGCGAGTTCGGCATAGTTGTACCTCGTTTGTGCTCTGCAGAGCATATTATTTTGATATATTCTATCAAGATATAGGATGTTTCTCAAGTCGAAAGGTGACATAAAAAAACCGATGACATCTATCATGGAGAAATAATACCTTAAAAGCATTGAATTTCAAGTAGAATTAATTCATCTAGCGCTGAAAAGGAGTTAAGGATGACAGCGAAACTTCAAACCTGGTGGCAAGGGTTGCGCTATCGTGGTGGTGGCACGATGATCGCTTGGTTGCTGCATCGCCTTGGGGGACTGGCAATGGTGATCTTTGTCGGAATGCACGTTTTTGCGTCTTTTCTAACCCAACAGTTCGGCAGCGATTTCGGCACAGCCATCAACATCATCTACATGTCGCCATATTTTCAAGCCCCCCTGTATTTCTTGGTCATCTTTCATGCCTTAAACGGCTTGCGAATCATCCTCTTGGATACCTTTCCAAAACTGCTGGAATATCAACGCGAAGTCACCTGGCTGCAATGGGTGGTCTTTATCCCGCTTTACGGCTTGGCGGTATTCCTTATCATTGCTCGCATTGTGAGCGGTGAATGATTAGGAGGCTGCAGATGCGGAGCAGAACGGTTCCTCAACCTGCTATGAGTTTTGAATACATCATGTGGATGTTCACCCGCATTTCGGGTTTAGCCCTGCTCTTTTTAGGGGCAGTTAGTTTGGTGATGGCTTTTGCAATGGGTGGACGCGAGTTGTTGGATCTGCCCACCTTAGCGCGCTGGACGTTCTTCCCCAACCCGAACCACGTGGTTAACAGCGAGATTCCCGATGTCACCCAAGGCTGGGCAAATGCCTATTGGCAGATTATGCAAATTGTGATCGCCTTCTTTGGCATTTCTCACGGATTTAATGGTTTGCGGGTGGTGATCGAGGATTACATCGGCAACACGATTTGGCAACCCATGTTACGTGGTTTGATCTTCTTGGTGTGGCTGTTCTTCATGATCATGGCTGTGTTTGTGATCTTGGCTTCCTGAAGCAGAAAAGGAGCACGATCGATGAGATTTCACCAATATGATGTCGTAGTTGTCGGTGCCGGCGGAGCCGGCTTGATGGCTGCCCTGCATGCTTCGAAGACGGCAACAACCGCGGTGATCAGCAAATTGTATCCCAGCCGTTCGCATACGGGCACTGCCCAAGGGGGAGTCGGCGCAGCATTGGGAAACTTAGAAGAGGATTACCCCGAATGGCACACCTTTGATACGGTTAAAGGCAGCGACTACCTTGGCGATCAGGATGCTATCGAGTTCATGTGTAGCGAAGCCGTGCGGGCAGTCTATGAGCTGGAGCACATGGGCTTGCCCTTCTCGCGCACGCCGGATGGACGCATTGCCCAACGCCCGTTTGGGGGGCATACCAACAACGTTACCGGTAAACCGGTGCGCCGTTCCTGCTATGCCGCCGACCGCACCGGGCACATGATCTTGCAGACCCTTTATCAGCAATGTATCAAGAACAATGTGACCTTCTTCGATGAATTTCAAGTTTTGGATTTAATTCTGGTCAATGGCGTCGTCCAAGGGGTGGTGGCGATTGAACTGGCAACCAGCGAAATTCATGTCTTTCATGCCAATGCCGTCGTGCTGGCGACCGGCGGGCATGGGCGAATCTGGAAGATCACTTCGAATGCCTATGCCATGACCGGAGACGGAATCGCCATTGCCTTGCGCCGCGGCATTCCCGCCGAAGATATGGAGTTTTTCCAATTTCATCCCACCGGCATCTACAAGCTGGGTATCTTGATCACCGAAGGGGTGCGCGGCGAAGGGGGCGTGTTGGTCAACGGGGAGGGCGAACGTTTCATGGAACGCTATGCTCCGCGGGTAAGAGATTTAGCCTCCCGTGATGTGGTCAGCCGCGCCATGTACCTCGAAATGCGTGAGGGTCGGGGGATCGATGGGAAAGATTATCTCTATCTGGATGTCAGGCCTGAAACGGTCAACAAATTCGCTGCGCTGGATGGACGCACCCGCCCTGATGGGACGCCCTATCGTGTGACTGCGGAGGAATTGCTCTCTAAATTACCGGATATCATCGATTTCTGCCGCACCTATTTGGGCATTGACCCGATCCAACAACCCATGCCGGTACAGCCCACTGCTCATTATGCCATGGGCGGAATCCCCACCAACCGCTTTGGCGAGGTGGTAATTGATGAAAAGAACAAGGTTTTGCCTGGTTTGTATGCAGCCGGTGAAACGGCTTGTGTCTCGGTGCACGGCGCCAACCGCTTGGGCACCAATTCGTTGTTGGACTTGTTGGTCTTCGGCAAATATGCCGGGCTGCGCGCAGCTGAGTACGCCTGCCAAAGCCAATTTCAGCGCTTGCCCAACGATGTTGCCGATTTTGCCCTCGATCAATTAGACCGTCTGCGCAGTTGTCAGGGAGAGGGAGAGCGGGTCTCTACCCTTGCCGAAGAGATGAAAGAGGTGATGATGGAGCATGTTGGCGTTTTTCGTACCGCCGAAGGGATGACACAAGCGCTGACAAAACTGCGTGAACTCAAGGAGCGCTACAAGAACCTCAAGCTGGATGATTGTGGTAAGGTATTCAATACCGAATTGTTGAATGCCTGGGAGATCGGCAACCTGCTGGACTTGGCATTCATGACAACCGCCTCGGCACTGGCACGCAAAGAGAGCCGCGGGGCACACGCCCGCGAAGATTACCCCAAACGAGATGATAAAAACTGGCTGAAGCACACCTTGGCTTGGCTGCAAGACGGCGAGGTCAAACTGCGCTACAAGCCGGTGGTCATCACCAAGTATGCCCCCAAGGAACGAACTTATTAGGTAAGGTAGTCATGGAGATCAAAGTCAAAATCCTGCGTTATAACCCCGAAACGGACAAGCGTCCGCACTATCAAACTTACCGCGTCGAAGCTGAACCCACCGACCGTGTGTTGGATTTGCTCGAAAAAATCAAAGGCTATCAGGATGGCAGCCTAGCCTTTCGCCGTTCTTGCGCCCACGGCATCTGCGGCTCGGATGCCATGCGCATCCTGCAAGACTCTGGTCAAAGATTTACGCAAAGGGACGATAACGGTGGAACCGCTCTTGGGGTTGCCGCTGATCAAAGACTTAATCGTGGATATGGATCCCTTCTTTGAACATTACGAGTCGGTGATGCCCTATTTGGTCAACGATGAACCCCCGCCATTGAAAGAGCGTCTGCAATCTCCTGAAGAGCGCGAGCGTTTTGATGACACCACCAAGTGCATCCTCTGTGCGGCTTGCACCACTTCCTGTCCATCCTTTTGGGCAAACGGTCGCTATGTCGGCCCGGCAGCCATTGTCAATGCCCATCGTTTCATTTTCGACAGCCGCGACCGCGCTGCAGCCGAGCGCTTGCGGATACTCAGCGATCAGTTTGGCGTCTATCGCTGCCACACCATTTTTAACTGCACCCTTGCCTGTCCGCGCGAAATTCAGATTACCAAAGCCATTGGAGAGGTCAAGAAAGCCATTGCAACAGGGAGTTTAGAATAAATGGTTCATTGGACTTGAATGAAATCTAGTAATTTAGAACTTTTCTGGGAGCGTCGCATCTGCTTTTGTGATCAATAATTTCACCTGACGATCCTTTTATCTGGTATTTCGTTATAGTGGTATTTGTGGCGCATCGTGCTGGATCAGGATAACCCTTGATGGTTTTAATTAATAACTTGAACCTATCACCATTGAGAAACGTACGGAATCGACGAAAAGTATTTTGTAAGCCGAGGATCTGACTGGGGTGGTAATAGAAGAAATGTTTTCGCTCACTGCCTTCTCAGTATCCTTGTTGTTAGCTTGAAAGTTCCCAATGCGGTTATAAGAGTTTGTATTAATTATCAATACCTTCGCCAAAAATAGTTGGAAAAAATAGGGCTTTTGGGGTAAAGTTGTTGTCTACAAAAACATCGACTCACCCACAA
>FWPU01003531.1_pt1 | contig 38097 bp, 35 predicted proteins | sample 2228361 | NCBI WGS metagenome assembly FWPU01 (sample SAMEA103939777, study PRJEB20133) | metagenome | reverse complement strand
TCGCTAAAAAGATGATCGTCAACAGGGTCGTCAGCGCATAGCGCTTCCCTCGCGCCTTGCGCGGGTCGCTGATCCGGTGAAAGTAAGCGAACAGACTGTCTGCATCGTAGACAACGCCGTTCTCGTTGATCTCCTGCCAAGACTGAAGTGTGCTATAATTCATTTGGTCCTCCTCGGCGTTTTGGTTGTTAGTGCCTCCAATTTTACCGAAGAGGACCGTTTTTGTTTATTTGTCAAGGAACTTTGAGAATGCCATCGAGGGAGGGGAGCATGGTCGTATCTTGCCAGTACAAATGAACTTTCAGCAGTTTATGGAAACGGGAAAGGTGTAACGGTTCCTCGTTGAACAGGCGAAAGTAAACTGGCGGCAAATTCACTGATTTCCAAACGAGTGGAGTTATCGGCTTCTTCAAGTCCAAGACTGTTCAGGGTCATTCGAATTTGACTCCCGTCCGTATTACTTTGGTTAAATTCAAAAGGTTGAGTCTGAAGAAACCAACGCAAGAGTTTACCCAACTGTTCGGGCGTTAATCGCATGATGCCAGGGTTTTGACTGGCTTGACCCCTACAATAATACTGGACACTCCACCCATTCAGATAGACCTTCAACCCATCACAAAATTCTGCTGTAGATCCTTCTCGGCTCCAGTTCAAAGCAGGGATACTACTGATGTACCCATCTACGCTGGCCAATATTGGGTTTGAGTCCAGCGTAGAAGATCGAAACTCGAAAATGTGATTCTCAATCCCAAGTCGAATAATCCGCCCTTCAACGGGTAATTGTGTGCAGGGAATTTCAGCGATCGCAATTTCCAGACAACCATCCGAAAAGGTAGTGGGACGTTCGCTGAGAATCTGAATGATCTCCGGGTTGTAGCCTAACAACCCCGCCAGATATTGGACGGCTTGTAAGGCCGCCATGGACGGTTCTTCCAGTGGAAGAATTGGGCGAACCGTCGTTCCGTCTAGATCGGTATGATAGGTGTAGGTTTGCTGGCCATAACGAAAGGTTACGATCAACCCGGGGATTTTTTGTTCTGGGCAAATTTCACCGGGATCGCCTGCCTCAAGACAGGCATTTTGCCAGGTTACCGATTCAATAGATTGAATGGTGATGCGCTGAGGTGATACATTCAACTCGCGGGCAAGTTCACGCCTGGCTTGCAGGGCACCAGCGGGAGGTTGAATGAAACCCCCATCCTGTGGGGGCAGTGTGACGGTTTGACCGGCTTGCTGGTTATTGGAACTGCAGGAGGCCAACAGGAGTATGAGAAGAATGAGGATCAGTTGAAATTTTCTTAACATCCAGTATGATTGTAATGGAATTCCTGCGCTTCGTGGGGAAATTGTGCTGAGAAGGATTTACGGTATCTCTTGAAATCAGGACCATTTCTGCAAAAATACTTTGAAGAGGAAAACATGGAAGGAAAATTTTTAGAACTCAAATCACGCTTTCATTGGAAAATATCATTTCCTGCCAGATCTGGGAGAAAGTATTAGAGGTTATGCCTGATTTGTATGAGCAGTTTGAACGTGGTCAGTTCCTGCCGCTACGGGAGTGGCTGCGTGAAAACCTGCACCGTCATGGTCGAAAATTCACACCGGAGGAAACCCTGCAGATAGTCACCGGCAAAGCCGAAATTGATGTTGATCCGCATTTGCGCTATTTGAAAGGCAAATTTTCGGAAATTTATGGTTTGAATTAAATTGCATGAAGATGGGTTAACGATAATTTTGGTAAATCGTCAGGACTTTGTCAGCGTAGGCGAACCCCACATCCATCGGTCCGTAGGATTTCAACGCCTCGCGGACGTCACCTTTGCGCTGAATTAACCCTGCCAGCATACGAACCCCATATTGAATGTTGAACTGCGGGTCGAAAAGTTCCTGCATGGAAGGCCGGTTGGCAAAACATGGCCCGTTGACGCACATAAATTCGGCAGCTTTACCGTCACGCGGCATAACCTGCATCAAGCCAACCGCTCCACTACGGGATAAAGCATCCGGGTTGCCGCCCGACTCCTGCAACATCACTGCCGCAATCAGATTAGGATCGATCTGATATTCACTCGCGGCTTGTTGGATGTACGAACACCACTGTTGAATTTTTTCCGGGTAACGGCTGGAAATTGGACATTCTTCCGAAATTGAATGGGTAATTTCCTCTGAGGTTTGCAACTCCACAGACAGAGGAGTGGTTTCAGTATCGGAAGCCTGCACAATGAGAGAGGGACTCAGGAGCAAACGGGAAGTTCCGATAACGACCAGAATTCCTAGAATGATTGCAGGAAAAATGGCTTTTCTGGCATGGTTCATTTCAGCCTCCGGCATATTCAACAAAGGTAGAGTTGATTGGCTGAAATAATTATAGAACAATTATTCTATTTTGAAAAGATGTTCCATTCGAAAATGGGGGTGATTTTTGGGGGAGAATGTTCATCTGTGAACCGCTTCGGCTAATAAATCTTCCAGATATTCTCCTTGCAAAATCCTGTTCTTCCAATTTGGCATGAGATGATCTAGTAACACCCCTTGGGCAAAACCGGAGTAGTAAAAGAGTGTTTCTCCGTCCATTTTGGTTTTAGAAATGCTGTTTAATTGGGTTTTCCAGAATTGGACACGAGAAGAGTAATTTTTTAGGCCTAATTCCCGGCTCGAATCGGGCAATGGAGAATAGCTATTTTGAACGGCAATTTTTCCGATTTCCAATTCAGCATATTTTGCCATACCTTCCAGCCATTCTCGTTTGCGTTCGTAGTCAATCAGCACCTTGCTCAGTTGAGCCATTTGCCGGCGGTTATTCCTCAGATTAAGGAATTGCGTGGCAGTTTGAACGGCTTCCTCGCGATTGGTGATCTGTCCGACTTGCTGAAGCACTTCCAGTTCTTCATTCCAGTCTTTCATCAAGGCTTCATCTTCGAAGGGATATTGTTTTTCCATGCCCGCTATTAATTCGGCATTTTCAAACATTTCTCGATTTTGTGTTGCCTGAAAGACATGAAAGGCCTCATGGGCCAAAGAACTGACATAGGCTTCTGGTGCTAGTATCAGGTTTTGGAAGAAAATTCGGTAAGGAAAGATTTCCCGCAGGATGGGGGGAAGCTCCTCATACATCATTTTATGCAGAGAAATTAATGCATATTCCTGGGTTTGAAATGATGCGGCAATTTGATGATCTATCTTTACGACGAAATTTTCAGGTGTTTTTTGCGGGTCAGTTATCCACGTGCGGAATATGGTTTCTTCAGCCACACTGACTGGCTGCCACGCTTCTCCGCGTTGGTGCTCACGAGGAAACATGATCCAACCCTCTGTAACGGGTGTTTCAATTCCAACAGCGAAAGCAGCAATTTCGTTATAAAACACCCACGGGTTTGGTTCATCCGACCAGCCGGGAAAAACTTCATCTCCCATTGCAGACAAGAGGTGATTGGCTTCATGGATAAGAATCATCTGTTTCTCAGAAAGAAGTTCTGGATGGGTGGATGATTTTGGGAGAGATCGGTTGATGATCAAAAGGGTTAAAGAACTGATCAGGCATAATCCCGCGATTGTGAAGACGGTTCCAATCAGAAATGACTTTGGCTTTTTGGCCATGTTTTGTTCCTTATCGAATTTGATTCTCTGGAAAGATATACGCATCTGCTATAATTCGGTTGCAGGGGAAATTCAAACGAAAGGAGCCGAACATGAATCCCAAAGGTTCTCTATGGTATAAAAATGCCATTTTTTATGAAGTGTATGTGCGCGCCTTTTATGACAGTAATGGGGATGGACATGGCGATTTGGCGGGTTTGATCCAGAAACTGGATTATCTGCAAGATTTTGGGGTGGATTGCATCTGGCTGTTGCCAATTTATCCATCGCCATTACGTGATGATGGTTATGATATAGCGGATTATTACAATGTCTTGTCCACTTACGGAGATTTGAACGATTTCAAAGAGTTGGTCAAGCAGGCCCATCAGCGCGGAATGCGGGTTATTGCCGATTTGGTCATGAATCATACCTCGGATCAGCATCCATGGTTTCAATCAGCACGCAGCAGCCGGACTTCCCCATACCGTGACTATTATGTCTGGTCGGATACTGACCAAAAATACAAAGAAGCGCGCATCATTTTCCTCGATACCGAAAAGTCCAACTGGGCATGGGATGAGTTGGCTGGTCAGTATTACTGGCATCGTTTTTACTCCTCCCAGCCCGACCTGAATTACGATAATCCCGCTGTTCGGGAAGAAATGAAAAAAATTATTCGCTTCTGGATGGACATGGGTATTGACGGCTTTCGTGCCGATGCTGTACCGTATTTGTTTGAACGCGAGGGCACCAACTGCGAAAATCTGCCGGAGACACATGCCTACCTCAAAGAAGTGCGCGCCTTTTTGGATCAGCATTATCCTGATGCGATTTTGCTGGGTGAAGCCAATCAGTGGCCGGAGGATGTATTACCGTATTTTGGCAACGGAGATGAACTCCACATGAATTTTCATTTTCCACTGATGCCGCGGCTGTATATGGCGTTGAAAAAACAAGATCAGTCTCCACTTGAATGGGTATTTGAACGCACTCCGGCCATTCCTGAAAATTGTCAATGGTGTACTTTCCTGCGTAATCATGATGAATTGACCTTGGAAATGGTTACGCCGGAAGAAAGAGAATTCATGTGGCGCGAATATGCTCCATATCCCCAAATGCGCCTTAATTTGGGTATCCGCCGGCGTTTGGCCCCATTGATGGACAATGACCAGAGACGGATTCGTTTGTTGTATTCCATGCTGTTTAGTTTTCCCGGTACGCCAATCATCTATTACGGGGATGAGATCGGTATGGGAGATAACATCGAGTTATTTGATCGAAATGGCGTGCGCACGCCTATGCAATGGGAAGCCTCGCCGAGTGCGGGTTTTTCGGCAGCACCGCCTTCCCGCTGGTATGCGCCGGTTATTTCCACGCCGCCGTTTGATCCACAGCATGTGAATATGGCGGATCAAATCAGACGCAGTGATTCTCTGTATCATTACCTGAAACGTTTGATCTGGCTGCGCAAGGCTCATTCTGAACTAGCCAGCGGAGAAATGAAGTGGATGGATACTGGTTCGACCTCGGTAGTGGCAGTTTGGCGGGCGGAAGGCAGCCGCTGGTTATGTGCCGTTCATAATCTTGCCGACGCAGTTCAGGAAATCAGCCTGAATCTGCCAGTAAAAACGGGGGTTTTCACTGACATAATTGAAGGTAAGGTTTCTTTCAATCCTCTCGAAGGTCGGTTGAAAGTTCAGCCCTACCAAACCGTGTGGTTTACCAGTTCTCAAGAGTAATCCGAGCATCAAGGGTTGCCGTGCGCCATCAAAAGGATGCGCGGCAACCCTGCTTGTATTAATCCGCTCATTTGATCAAGCAGCTCTTCAATGGCAGATAAGGTGAGGGCAGGAGGGTCTTTGATTTCCTCTCTGCTATTACTCATTTCACTGAGCAGAAAAACCCGCTCGGCGTATTGAGGAAACACATGCTGCAAGGCTTCTTTATGGCCTTGTTCCATGACCAGTATCAGGTTATGGCTGCTCAACAGTCCTTCATTGACTTTTCGAGACCGATGTTTTTTCAAGTCAAGGCCTCTGCTGGAACATACCCTGATTACTTCCTCAGGAGAGGGTATTTCTTCCTGCACCCAAGTCCCGGCGCTGTTGATACGCCAACGCTGCAAGGGAAGGCCTTCCCGAAGAAGAAAATTGCGCAACAGTGCGGTTGCAAGCGGGGAGCGAATGCGGTTAGCCGTGCAGACAAACAGCACCGAAGGACGGTTCAACGGTGCGGTTCTGCCTGCCTCAGTCAATTAGCGCTCCATGCTGACGACCTGCTGTTCCCAGCGGTGCCAATTGCCAAAGCGCTCTTCCAAAATCCGTTTCCCTTCACCCGGGCAGGGTAAGCCAGCCAGTTCCAGATCGGCATCCACCATGATCCGCACCAGTTCGTGAAAGCGGACTTTAGGCTGCCAACCCAAGTCACGCCGGGCGCGGCTGGCATCTGCCAGCAGGTAGTCCACCTCGGTTGGACGGAAATAACGCGGGTCGATCCGTACATAATCTTCCCACTTCATGCCGACATAACCAAAGGCTTCCTCTAGAAATTCACGCACTGAATGAGATTCACCGGTACCAATCACGTAGTCGTTCGGTTTATCCTGCTGCATGATCAGCCACATGGCCTCAACATATTCAGGGGCATATCCCCAGTCACGCTTGGCGTCCAGATTTCCCAAGTACAGGTACTTTTGCCGGCCAGCCTTTATCGCGGCAATAGCGCGGGTAATCTTGCGGGTTACAAAAGTTTCACCTCGGCGGGGTGATTCATGGTTGAAAAGGATGCCATTGCAGGCAAAAATGCCGTAGCCTTCACGGTAATTACGAGTGAGCCAATAGGCATAAACTTTGGCAGCGGCATAGGGGCTGCGCGGTTCAAAGGGGGTATTTTCGTTTTGAGGGGGCTTTGCACCGCCGAACATCTCACTGGAAGATGCCTGATAGAATTTTTCTTCAAAACCGCTCTTGCGGATGGCTTCCAAAATGCGGGTCGTGCCCAAGGCGGTAACATCCCCCGTGTATTCGGGCATATCAAAACTAACCCGCACATGGCTCTGTGCGGCAAGGTGATATACCTCATCCGGGCGAACATTGTAGATAATATTCGAAATGGTTTCAGCAACTGAGATGTCGCCGTAATGTAAATACAAACGCACTTCGCCGCCGTTGGGATGGGGATCATGATAAATATGATCAATGCGGCGGGTATTGAAGGTGGAAGCCCGGCGGATGATACCATGGACTTCATAACCTTTGGAGAGCAACAGCTCAGCCAGATAGGAACCATCCTGCCCGGTGATACCTGTGATCAATGCTTTTTTCAATCTATCCTCCTGAGATCAAGGGCTTGGCCATTGATCTTGATTTTTCGTGTTGGATCTTTCGAGAGGTAAGTATAACCGACCCATTTAAAAACTGTCAAACAAAAAAATCTGGCAGAGGCAATTCCTCTGCCAGAAGCGAATGGGCGTGATCAAAAGGGTTAAGCAGGTTGCTCAACTTTGACTTCTTCTTTTCGGAAAGTCAGTTGATTGTCACCCTCTTTGTAGTCAATAATGACTCGGTCGCCGCGTTGGAATTGACCGGAGAGCACGCTGATAGAGAGCGGGCTTTCAATGTGTTTTTGTAATGCTCGTCGTAATGGACGTGCTCCAAAAGCCGGGTCGTAGCCGACTTCAGCCAGCCATTTGCGGGCTGCATCGGTGAGTGCAACGTCCAATCCGTGTTCTTTAAGTCGCTCACTGACTTCTTTCATTTGAAGGTCGACGATCTGGTACATCTGCTCCAACTTGAGTGGTGAGAACATGATGATCTCGTCAATCCGATTGAGAAATTCGGGGCGGAAGGTGCTTTTCAGCGCCTTTTGAATTTTTTCATGTTGAGCCCGGTTTTCGTCGGTTGAGTCTTCACTCAAAAAGCCCAAGGTACCGCCCTGCCGCACAAATTCGGTGCCAAGGTTGCTGGTCATGATCAAAACGGTGTTGCGGAAGTCTACCACCTGACCCTGTCCATCCGTCAAACGACCGTCATCCAGAATCTGGAGCAGAGCATTCCATACCTCGGGGTGGGCTTTCTCGATTTCGTCAAAGAGTACAACCCGATAGGGCCTGCGGCGCACGGCTTCGGTTAGCTGGCCACCTTCCTCGTACCCGACATAGCCGGGCGGAGCGCCAAACAGGCGCGAAACGGTATGCTGCTCGCGGTATTCACTCATATCCAGACGCACAAGCGCGTCTTCATCTCCAAACAGAAATTCGGCCAATGCTTTGGCCAACTCGGTTTTCCCAACGCCCGAAGGTCCAATGAAGATGAATGAACCGATCGGGCGGCGTGGATCCTTGAGTCCGGCACGGGCGCGGCGAATGGCATCCGAAATGGCGTGAATGGCTTCTTCTTGGCCGATCACCCGTTCACTTAATCGCTCTTCCATGTGCAGCAATCGCTCTGCTTCGGATTCCATCATCTGACTAACCGGTATGCCCGTCCACTGGGCTACGACCTGAGCGATGTCATCTACATCCACCACTTCATCCAGTTTATGCTCGGCTTCCCATTGATCGCGCAACTGGTTGAATTCGGTTTCCAGGCGTAAGCGCTCGGCTTTTTTGCGGGCAGCGCGTTCATAATCACGTTCAATACCGGCTTGTTCTTCTTCGGCGCGCAGTTTTTCGATCTCGGTTTTCATTTCTTTCAATTCCGGCGGAAGTGAAAACAGCGCCACGCGTAATTTGGCAGCAGCTTCGTCCATCAGGTCTATGGCTTTGTCAGGTAAATGACGGTCGGTAACATACTGCGCCGAGAGACGGGCAGCAGCGACCAGCGCATCGTCTGAAAAATGAACCTTATGATGGGCTTCGTAACGGTCGCGCAGTCCCATCAGCATTTTGATGGTATCCTCAACGCTGGGTTCATCCACATAAACCGGTGCAAAACGGCGTTCCAGGGCCGAGTCTTTCTCGATGTGTTTATGGTACTCGTCTAGTGTGGTGGCGCCAATGCATTGTAATTCACCACGCGCCAGAGCAGGTTTGAGCATGTTCGAAGCGTCCATGGCGCCTTGTGCCGCGCCAGCGCCGACGACGGTATGCAGTTCATCAATGAACAGGATGATCTCACCCTCTGAGCGCTGGACTTCCTCAATGGCGGCTTTGAGGCGCTCTTCAAATTCGCCACGGAATCGGCTACCGGCAATCATTGCGCCTAAATCCAGTGAGACCACTCGCTTCCCCATCAAGATTTCCGGCACATCATTACTGGCAATCTTTTGCGCCAAACCTTCCACGATGGCTGTCTTGCCGACGCCGGCTTCTCCAATCAAAACCGGGTTATTTTTTGTACGGCGGGAAAGAATTTGCATGACACGGCGGATTTCGTTGTCGCGACCGATGACCGGATCGAGTTTGCCTTCGCGGGCTAATTGGGTCAAGTCACGCGAGTACTTTTCGAGGGTGCGGTAGCGGGTTTCCGCCTGAGGGTCGGTGACCCGTTGACCACCGCGTAACTGCATGATGGCATCCAGCACCCGTTCGCGAGTGAGGCCGTTGCTTTCCAGCAGGCGGGCTGCCGGAGTGTTGCGTTCACTGAGAATTGCCAGAAAAATATGCTCGGTAGAGATGTATTCGTCTTTAAGGCGGCTGGCTTCTTCGTTTGCCAAATCCACAATGCGCTTGACGCGCGGGGTGATGAAGATCTGCCCGGCACCACCGCCAAAAATGCTGGCTTTGGGACTGGTGCGCAGGATGTAATCCAACCGGTCGGCGAGCATGTTGGGGTCAACTTTTAAAATTTCCAGAATTTGAGAGATGACCCCTTGGGGTTGTTCGATCAAAGCGAGCAGGATATGCTCGGTATCAATCTGATTGTGCCCATAGCGCTGGATGATTTCAGCAGCGCGCTGAGCGGCTTCCTGTGCTCTTTCGGTAAAACGATCAAATCGCATCATAGTTGATTATCCTTGGATCCTGAATAAACAATGCCCTTGCTGAAATTATAGCATTGCCTTCATAAGCATTTTACAAACGCCGTATTAGAAATCTATCATCATTTTATGGCCTTCGTGGAGAAAGAACAAGCGTTCAGGTGCGTCTGTACACCATTTTACCTTCCACCATGGTAAAGAGAATATTTCTCTCGTCGTCCATCAAAAACAGGTCGGCATCTTTACCGGGTTCAAGGCTGCCTTTCTGGTGTGCGATGCCGATAACCCGGGCAGGATAGAGAGACGCGCTCAGAATTGATTTTTCCAGAGGGATGCCGACAGCGTCTGTGAAATTGAAAAGCGCCTGATCCAGTGTCAGGCCGCTGCCTGCCAGAGTTCCATCCAGCAGGGATACTTTGCCCTGTTTTACCTGAACAGGACGATTATCCAGAATGTACTGACCATCGGGTAAGCCGGTCACGCGGGTGCTATCGGAAACCAGTACTATTCCCTCACAGCCGCGCAATTGATAGAGGATACGTTGAGCGACAGGGTGAACGTGAACGTTGTCGGCAATCAACTCGCAGCGTAGTTCGGGCATGGACATGCCGGCACCCACCACACCGGGCTCGCGATGGTGAAACGGGCTCATAGCGTTGAAACAGTGGGTCAACAGACTGACCCCGTGCTGAACAGCGACTTGCATTTGCTGGTAGGTTGCACTGGTATGACCGGCGGCAACAGTAATGCCCCGCGACACAAACGTATCAATCAACCAGAAATTTTCCGGAAGTTCCGGCGCTAATGAGACCACTCTCACCATTTCATGGTTGATTAGTGAAAACGCTTCCTGCCTAACGGTAGCCAGACGGATGAATTGAATGGCTTGAGCGCCAGCACGGTTAGGATTCATATATGGGCCTTCCAAATATGCGCCTAAGAGCGTGGCACCATTGCGGATTTGACCATAAGCATTCCCGATGGCATCCAGTGTTTTGAGCAATGCAGCCTGCGGGGCTGCCCATGTAGTAGCCAGGAACGAGGTCACGCCGTGTTGTACCAAAAATTGAGCAATTTTCTGAACGGCTTGCGGTTGACCATCCATAAACTCATAGCCCATTGCACCGTGAATGTGCAAATCAATCAAACCGGGTAGGAGATGGTGCTGGTGGGCATTTATGCTTTCCTGGGCTTGTTCCAGTTCAGCTGCGGGTGGTTGTCCGCTTCCCAGCCGGGTAATGGTACGATTTTCAATCCGCAACCAACCGGGAGATATAATTCCGTTGGGTGTATAAAGTTTAGCATTCCAAATTAAGATTGTCATGTTCGAATTCCTCACCGCATGGGTTTAATGGATTGTAATCCAAAATCGAAACGGTAGTGTTTTAGAGGTTATGAAGGATCAAAAATCCCCCCAGTTTGAGGCGGGTTTTCAAGTATGAACAAGCGGTGTACAATGTTGGTATGGAAGCAGTCCTGCCTTCTTCCCGGTCTCATGTCCGGCCTCTGCGAAGCCGAAAAGATGTTCTGGCAGTGGCTGATTTAATAGAAATTTGCTTTGCTGAACACATGGATGTGGATGGGAGAGAGTATATTCGGTATTTACGCCGCTTCGCTGTGCCGGATGAAGGTTTGGCAGGTAAACTTTTAGAGCCGTTTCAAGTGCCGGTGCGTGGCTTGGTGTGGGAGGAAGATGGTCAAATTGTCGGCAACCTGAGCCTGATCTCTTTCAACAGACAAGGTAAGCGTTATACGCTGATTGCCAATGTGGCAACGCATCCGGCTTACCGCCGCCGGGGAATAGCCCGCTCTCTGACCGAAACCGCCCTGCAACAAATTCGAGAGCGGGGAGAAAATGAGGTCTGGCTGCATGTGCGTGAGGATAACCCGGCTGCTATTCAACTCTACAAATCTCTGGGTTTTGAAGAACAGTGCCGGCGTACCAGTTGGTTGTGGGAACCACATTATGGATTCCTGCCCAAAATTCATCATGAGATGATTCGGATTGGGCCTCGTCAGACGGGAGATTGGCTCCAACAAAGCCGCTGGTTGGATGAAACCTATCCAGTGGATATAACCTGGAACCTGTCACTGGATAAAAATCGTCTGAAACCTAATTTCTGGAAAGACTTATGGCATTGGTTGAACGGTGGAGAGACAATGCATCTCTCTGCCCGCTGGAAAGATCAACTGGTAGGAGTGGTTTCGTGGCAGCCCACATCGGCTTATGCGGATATTCTGTGGCTAGCCGCTGCACCCCAGCATGATATAGATGTCGTACCGCTTCTGTTGACGGCGGCCGGACGGCGGCTACGCAACGGAAGACCTTTGACCGTCAACTATCCTGCTCAACGAGCCGTGGAGGGCTTCCGTAGGGCTGGCTTTCAGTCCCATGTTACACTTATCTGGATGCGGATCCAATTCTCATAGGAGGAGAAAATGAAAAAGCTGTTGATTCGATTGGCAATCAATACCGTAGCTTTGTATGCGGCAGTTGCGTTATTGAAGGATACCTACATCTTTCCGAATGATCCGGATAACTGGCTTAGTTTTATCTGGCTGGCATTGATTTTTGGGGTGGTTAATGCAGTGATCAGACCGATTTTAATGGTGATGAGCTGCCCTTTGATCATCCTTACCCTGGGGCTTGGTACCCTTCTGGTCAATACACTTATGTTTGTGCTGGCCGGGTGGATTGGGACTCAATTCGGTGTTGGATTTGAGGTCAATGGATTCTGGGGTGCATTTCTGGGGGCTCTGATAACCAGTGTGGTCAGTTTTGTGCTGAGTCAGTTGTTCCGGGATGAGTTGAAGAAATAACCCGACCAAAGATTAACCGCCCGCCGCTACGGGCGGGCGGTTGTGTTATAAGCAGTGAACTTATGGGAGTGTGAAGCGTAATAGAACGCGATTGACAGCATCGCTGACCCACACATGACCTTCACCATCCACTGCAACACCGGCTGCCAGGCCAAACCCATCTATGCCGGGACTGTAATCTCCCCATGTGCGGACGAATTGTCCCTCTTCGGTGAACTGGAGAACACGGTAACCTTCCGGGTCGGTCACAAAGACATGCCCGCGGTTGTCCACTGCAATATAGGGCTTGTTGTCCAGGGATTGACCAAACCAGCCGAAAATTTCCCATGACCGCAGATAAAAGGTCTTACCGCTCTGGGGGTCAATTTGAAAGACCTGTACCCGTTGATTCCAGGTATCGGTTACAAACAACTGATCCTGGGCGTTGATGGCAATACCCACCTGCTCATCGAACTGACCGGGGTCAATACCGGCGCTGCCAAATTCATCCAGATAATTCCCGTTCTGGTCGAAGATGACAATACGCTTGTTGCCGGTATCGGTAACAAACAATCTTCCCTTTGAATCAAACGCCAAATCGCGTGGCCCCCAGAAGGCTTCCGGGGCAACCCCTTGGCCAAAAAAACCCCACATGGTCACAAATTGACCATCGGCGGTGAACTTTTGGATGCGATGATTCCAGGTGTCAGCCACAAATACCGAGCCATCCGGTGCCACGGCAATGCCCCATGGTTCGTAAAATGTGCCGCCGGGCGCGCTGCCTTCGGCCAGATTGGCGAATGAACCCCATCGGTGAAGCACTTGCCCGTCGGGGGAGATGTGCAGTATTTGATGCAGACCCGTATCGGCAACGTAAAGTGTACCGTCCGGCGCTATGGCTATTTTACGCGGCGAACCCAACTGAACCGCGCTGCCGGGTTGGCCAATGACCTTATCCGGTAATAATTGCGCCACGCCGTTGATATATGGATCGGTCTGCTGGGGTTGACTGATGGAGGGGGCAGCTCCATAGTTCCAAATCATTGAAATGATGTCGTTGCGGATGTATAACTTTAATTTTTGTGAAGGCTGCCAGGTTTCAACAGTCAAATTGGGATTATTGGTTAACTGCGCGTATTCTGTATAATCGCGGTCGCGCCAGATTTTGAAAATGGCTGAACGCATGGCCGGGTCACGCAGTGCATTTGAAATTCGCTGCCAGGTCAGGTTGTAGTAATCCTGCATTGGCCACCACAACCGTTGATATTCAAAGCTCTGGAAGTACCCGCGCGTGATTGAATCAAGCCGTGACCAATTCTTCTCACCGGCAATGATGATGGGCGAATCGCGCAAATCGCGAGTGACATTGTCTGTGAAGTAGCGCTTGTTGGGATAATCACGGAAGTACCACCAGTAGGGGTATAAGGCATCATTATCATAGGCAACGTTGATATTTTTACCGCTGGCAGTGCGTCGTGAAATTTCCTCCACCTGTTCCAAAATATCTTTTGGTCCGCGGGCGGCATGGGCATAGACCAAAAATTCTTTGGCATTATCGTAGTTAATGTAGTTGGCAGTATAGGCAGTGCGGGTGGTCATGATCGCCAGGTAAACGGCGATTCCTGCTACAAACAAGCGCAGGATCGCCGAGGACTGCCAATCCTGTAAAAAGCGCACAATTCCCCAAAGTGAAAGACCAAATGCCAGCGCCGAAAAAATGAAAACCGAGGTGGATTGCAGTTGATCGAGTGTGTTGCCCTGAAATGGAGGCTGAGGCCCGAGCAGTGCGCCAAGCAAACCACCTAAACTGGTCAGGGCAACAGGGACTAAAATGATAGCCAGCCAAGCCTGTCTTTCTTTAAGTTTGTGCCACGGGGTTGTTTCTACAAGATAACCGAAACCCCACGCCGCCGAAATCAAGAAGGGGACGGCTATATGGACAGTCAACCATGGCATTTTTTCACCGGCGATTGAATAGGCCACCAGAGATGTCAATGCCCAGAAGAGAAAGAGGGCTAGTGTGGGCAGAGGCCGTTCCTGAATAAAGACTGGCGATAGAGCATGATCTGCCGCATCGCCGCTATTGGTGGCTACCTCTGCGATGGGTGGTGTACCAATGACGGTTTGATCGGAATTCTTGCTGCTTTCGCTGAGCCGGTCACCCGAAAAAGACGAGAACCGATCGTAGCGGATGCCAAAGTAAACTGCCAGCAGCGTTCCAAACATGGCCAAAAACTCATAAATGGGCATCTGGATCAGGAGATAGTAGTAAAAGGGCTGTTCACCCCGATGAACACCTTGCTGTTCTAGCCAATATCCTAATGATCCAACAATGCCGGTGAAAAATCCAAAACCGTTGGTAAAGAGCGTGGTGTAAAAAACAGTGAAGATGCCGTAGAAAATGGCAAAATTGATCAACCACAGTTTCGGCTTCCAGAGTAAGCCAATGCCCACCGCCAGCGCAGTTAGAAGGATTAAAAAGATGCCTGTGCGCAGGAGGCTTTCAGGCGAATAATCAATCGGGTTCCAGTTTTGACGAAGTAATGAACCAATGATTTTGACCGGGAAGGCGGTCAAGAGGGGCAAAATGAGTGAACCGGTCAGCATGAGTAAGTCAAAAGAGCGATCCTGTTTGAGGGCTTGCCAACCAATGTTGCGCAGTAAAATCACCGCAGCGATTACCCCCAATACCAAAGCGAAAATCACTCCACCGAGTTCGATCAGTTGAATGGGAGTAAAGGTCTGTCCAAGCGCTTGTTGAATTTCGCTGGCGTTTTTGTTGACGATCGCATTCCAGCCAGCGAGGATTACGACAAAGACCAGGAGAATCAAGGCAGTGGAAAGAAGGGTCATAAACAACTGGCGAGCACGCAGGTTTTCCCAGCGGGCTTTGCCAATGTGTTCCATGAAAAGAAAGGCCAGAAAAATCAACAATTGGGCGGTGTAGATGTAGGCGGTTTCTTTGGTGGCGAATTGTAGAGCAGTTACTGCCGTAAGCAGGTAAAGCATGTTCCGCTCTCCTTTTTCAAGGTAGCGGAGAACAGCATAGAGGGTTAAAACCGCGTACAGGGCTACAAATGCCTCGTTCCGGGTATAGCGCCCATAAAAGAGCAGATAGGGAGAAATCAGGAAAAGGTAACCGCCGATGAGAGAGCCAATTTTGCCAAGATAACGGCGAAAACCAAAGGTCACAAACAGGACGGTGGCTACACTAAAAAGCGCAGCTGGTATGCGGGAGGAAAAATCATTAGCCCCGAAAAGGAAATAGGAAAGCGCAACCAAATGAAATTGAACCGGGCCATGAGTTACTGGATCGTGGCGATAGCCTTTACCAATTGAAAGATCATAAGAAGGTACCACATGATTGACTTCGTCGTGGCTCATCACCCGTTCGCCAAGAATATAAAATCGGCTGAACAAGGTCAATCCGATCAAGATGACAATCAGAACAAAGTATGGGGTGATTTTTGGGAGATCCTGAAGCAGGGGGCGATCCAGCCAGCTTGTTGAAGAGGATGATTCGCGGTTGTTTTCCATAATGACTAGCGATGAATAAGCGGATTTTTTGAGTATGCCTTGCGATGTTGACTATACTTTAAGTTTGATTTTCTGACAAGTGCGCAATGATTGGTTGACGGAATGGTGTCTCGATTCTATACTCATTTCAGTGTTGAATCAAATCACCCTTGAGGATCATCATGTCGAAATCCAGCCGATATATCATGTTCGCCTTGTTATACTTTGCTCAGGGAGCCATTCTCAGCTATTTTACTGCCCTCAATTCCTTGTATTTGCTCAGTTTTGACTTGACGATGAGCCAGATTGGCCTGGTTGGGGCAATTGGGCTGATTCCCTTTGTGTTGAAGATCTTTTTGGGGATGCTCAGCGACCGGGTTAATTTAGCCGGTTGGGGATACCGAAAACCGTATATTGTCATCGGCCTGCTTGTGCAAAGTTTCTGCTTATTGGTCGTTCCGCAAATCAATCCAGGCAGCCAGTACGGGTTATATGCGTTGCTGGCTTTTGTTCTCATGCTGGGAATGGCTCTCTACGACACCTGTACCGATGGATATGCTTTGGACACCACGCCGATTGAGGAGCAAGGCACGATACAAGGGTTTATGGTCGGCGGCCGGGCTTTGGGAGTGGTTGCCATATCGGCGGTGTTAGGGGCGCTGGTGGAAAGTTTGGGTTGGCCGGCGGCTTTTTACAGTCTGGCGGTTCTGTCGCTAGTTCCCCTACCATTGGTAGTACAAATTCGGGAGAAACCGCGTAAGCCGGAGCAGAAATTTTCGTGGGTTGCATTTAAGGCTTTCACTCAAGTACCGGTGATTTCGCTGGCGGTATTAGGGGCTTTGTATTCGTTGATCATCAATGGTGCCAATCAACTGGTCAATCCGTTTTTGCAAAATCAGTTTGGAATTACCTACGCTGCCGCGGGGTTTGTAACCACGGTATGGGGCATTGGGGTAGTACTGGGTTCGCTGGCTGGCGGGCGCTTGACCGACCGTTGGGGTCAGCATCAGTCCGTGATCCGCGCCATGTTCCTTTCGCTGGGGGCAATTTTATTACTGGCGTTTACCAGTGCGGCGTGGATGGTGTGGCCACTCGTCGTTTTGTTTGGTTTGGCCTACGGATTCTATGAGACGGTTTATTTTGCCGTTTCAATGAATAAGACGGATGCGCGGATTGCTGCTTCCATGTTCTCTATTCTTATGGCGGTCGCCAATATTGGAACTGGAATTGGACTGGCATTGAGCGGGACGCTGGTAGATTCGATCGGATTTGGGCTGACTTTTATTGTCCTGGCTGGCTTGAATTTGCTGGCATTACCGTTGGTCGGGTTGATTTTTGGAAAACGGCAGGTCGTTCCAGCTTCACTTCAATAAAAAAGAGGACCAATGCAACCAAACGAAATTGATTCAAATTTCCCAATTCCCTTTCCGGAGAGTTACTGGGTTATCCCCGGACGGCTGCTGGCGGGTGAATATCCCGGCGCAATAGAAGAACACGTGGCTCGCAAAAAATTAATCGGCTTATTGCATTGTGGGATTGATGCAATCGTCAACCTCACCGAAGAGGGTGAATTGGTGGATTACCATGATTGGCTGAGAGAAGAGGCTGCTGATTTTGGGTTGGATATTCAAATCAGACGGATGCCAATCCGGGATTTTTCTACCCCCAGTGGGGTTGAAATGATGGCAATTTTGAATCAAATGGATCAATGGCTCAATGAAGGAAAAACCGTGTATGTGCATTGCTATGGCGGGATTGGCCGAACAGGTATGGTAGTGGGATGTTATCTGGTCAGAAAGGGAATGCCTCCAAGCGAGGCTTTGAAACGAATTGCAGAACTCCGCCGTGGTACTCCGGATGGCTGGCGCCGATCGCCGGAAACCAATGAACAGGTGGAATTTGTCTTAAACTGGCGCAAAGACCAGTAAGAAAAGGATTGAGCGAGATGGACATCGAGATTATCCCTTTTGAGATAAAGGATTACGATGAAGTATATCAACTGTGGCAGTCCTGCGAAGGGATTGGACTTAGCGAAGCAGATACCCCTGAACGAATTCAGAGCTATCTCCACCGCAATCCGGGCTGCAGTTTCGTGGCTCGTAAAGATGGTCAAATTGTGGGGGCTGTATTGGGCGGCCATGATGGCCGGAGAGGTTATTTGCATCATCTGGCAGTTCATCCCGCAGCAAGAAAAATGGGCATTGGTCATCGGTTGGCGGAAGCGGCTTTGCGGGAGTTGCATCGTCAGGGCATTGATCGGGTGCACATCTTTGTATATGCGGATAATCAGGTAGGCATTGCTTTTTGGGAGAGGATTGGCTGGCGTTTACGGAGCAATCTGGTATTAATGTCAATTGATCTTCAGAGTCGCTTCAACGAGTGAGTGAATTGAAGAGTTGCTGGAGCGGCTTGCAGTCTCTTTGCCAAAAGGTTTCACATCGGTTGGATGATCCGTGTCGTGACCATTAAAATCAGCTCATGAATTTTACCCGCTATTGGTCAGTCTTGATTGTTTTTACCCTGCTTATTTCAGGGTGTTCTTCGATGGTTGAATTCCAATTACCAACAGAGAACACAACGAACGAAGCGGGGTTTCGTTATCTCGCGCTGGGTGATTCTTATACAGTTGGAGAGGGAATCGGGAGAGAAGATTCTCTGCCGTATCAACTCAAGGATGCGCTTGCAAAGGAGAAGTATTCCCTTCAAGAACCGCAGGTTATCGCACGCACTGGGTGGACAACCGATGAGTTGATTCGAGCGATTGAAGCCAACCCGCCGCAGGGGAGTTTTGATTTGGTTACTTTGATGATTGGGGTGAATAATCAATTTCGGGGCTACTCAATCGAGATATATCAGAATGAATTTAGAGATTTGCTCAACCGTTCCATTCAGTATGCGGAAGGCAAACCGTCCTGTGTTGTGGTACTTTCCATTCCAGATTGGGGGGTCGCACCGTTTGCCAGAGTGGCTGGATTTGAGCGTGGTCTTGTTTCTATGCAAATTGATCGTTTCAACCAGATCAATCGCGAAGAAGCGGAGAAAGCGGGGGTGAGATATGTGGATGTAACCCCAATCTCGCGATTGGCGGCGGACGACTCATCACTCATTGCAGAAGATGGTTTACATCCGTCGTCGAAGATGATACAAGCGTGGGTTGAGCTAACGCTGCCTGAAGCGCGAGGATGCTTGTCCGACAAATAAATCGAAAGAGGCAAAATTCACTTGACCTTTGAGATTGGTTATAGTATCTTTTACCAAATCTTCAGGAAGAGGCAAGAAAATGGTCAAGATTCCACGCTGCATGAGCACCCAACACCCGGATAATGTTCAAGTGCCCTTCTTCTCGGATAATTCCGAGCTGCAGGGAGAGGACGAGGTGCAGGAGGCCTATTATGTCTTCTCGCATCTCGGCTGCGATGAGCAAATGTGGGATTATGAGGGGAAAGAAGTTGATAATTTCGTCATCAAAAAACTGCTGACGACCTATGGATCGTATTTTCAGCAGCGTTTGATTGGCCGAGATGTTTTTATCACGCCGCGCATACCCAACCCGGCGGTTGAACGCAGTGAGGCAAAAATCTTGCTGGAGACGCTGGGCAGTATTCCGCGTTCGTATGATGCGGCAGAAATCTTCCAAAGCGGTCACCCCGCCCCGATTTTTGAGGTGATTCTGCCGATGACCATATCGGCGGAGGACATCAATCGGATTTATGTGTACTATGAGCACTTTGTGGCGGGGCGGAACAACACAAAACTACCCGGCACTGACTTGACCATTGGAGAATGGCTGGGAGCATTTCGACCTGCGCGCATTCACGTAATTCCACTGTTTGAAGCGGTGGAACATATGCTAGGGGCAGCCGATGTCATGAAGGAGTACCTGCGCGATAAGCCTTTGGAATATCATCGCGTATTTTTGGCAAGGTCTGACCCGGCCATGAACTCTGGATTGGTCAGCACAGTGCTGGCGAACAAGATTGCATTACACCGGTTGGAGCAACTGGAAAAACGATTGGGAAAGCCGCTTTATCCGATCCTGGGGGTTGGGTCTGCGCCGTTTCGTGGTCACCTCAAACCTACAACGGTAGAACAGGTTGTACAGGAATACCCATCCGTTCAAACCTTTACCATTCAATCGGCTTTCAAGTACGATTATCCGGCCCTGGAGGTTGCTCAAGCAATCCGCCGTCTTCACGAATTACCCCGCCAATCGGCTCAGGCCGTGGATGAAAGGCGCTGCTTTGAAATCATGGAAAAATACACTCGCGCTTATCGAGAGGCGGTTATGGAACTGGCGGTGATTATTAACAATGTAGCGGCTTATGTTCCACGCCGGCGAAAGCGCAAATTACATATCGGATTGTTTGGATATTCCCGTAATGTCAATGGCGTTTCTCTGCCGCGAGCCATTTCCTTCACCGCGGCGTTGTACACTATCGGCCTGCCACCGGAATTGTTGGGGCTGCAATCCTTGAGCAGAGAAGATTTGGCTTTTGTGCGCCAGACGTATATCCACTTTGATGCTGATTTGCAGGCCGCCCTGCGGTATGCCGATCTGGAAAGCCCGTTCCTAAAGAAAGAGTTGCGGCAGGCAATTGATCGGTTGGGAATTACGCCAGAGGTCAATCGTGAACATTTAGAGATCAGCCGGCGGGTTGTTGAAGCGGTGCAAAATAATCGTTTCCATCGGTTGGATGAGTGGATTCTCCAAGCGGCTAACTTGCGTCAATTTTTAGGTTGAGATCGAAGCAAATAAGAAAAAGGCTTCTCTCTCAGACTTGGAGGGAAGCCTTTCGTTTTTTACATGGTGTGTGATTAGATGAAAACGATCTGAGCGCCTTCGGTCATGTCCATAAAATCGCCGGCAGTGACGATGTCAATTACCCCATCCACAAAGTCCTCTTTGGTCAGACCCATCATATCTACGGACATCTTGCAGGCGTACAATTTGGCTCCGGCATCCACCAGCATTTGTAGATATTCACGCACGGGGGGCACTTCTAATGCCTTCATCTTGTCTTTCATCAACTTGGTGGCAAAGGCGGTCATGCCGGGTAGAATCCCGACGATATTGGGAATTCCAAGATTGCCGGGGATGCCCATCATGCTCATCTTCATGCTAGTGTTGGCAACTGGCGCAATTTCGAGATGATCAACACGGTGTTTGTTGATGATGTCCAATCCCCAAAAGGTGAAAAAGATCGTGACGTCAATTCCATTCCCGAGAGCTGCCCAGCCCATCACCAATGCGGGTAGTGACATATCGAGGGTGCCTTTTGAGCAGATAAAGGCTATCTTCCGTTCTTCAGACATTTCGGTTTCTCCTTCTCGCTAGTAGTTTGATTAGAGTAGGGTTATACGCAGCCCTCAGGTTTGCCCAGACCAGCAATGCGAGCGACTTTCTTGGCAGGGCCTTTCGGAAACAGTGCAAACAACTCTTTGGTTGTAACACCCGTGCCCACCGTAATTTGCCGCAAGGTTGGGGCTTTCCCGCTTGTGCCTGCGGATTGACGACAGAAGTTGATGATTTTCCAATGGTCAGCGGTCAACTCGGGGATGCCTTCCTCTTTAGCGATCTCGACGGCAATTTCCTCAGTCCATTCATTCGGGTTGGTCATGAAGCCTTCTTCGTTGACTTCGACGGTTTTTCCAGCAATTGTTTTTGCAACCATGGTTTTTTTATTCCTCCGGTTCTTAAGATTAGTTTTGTATGAGCCTTGTGCTCAGGGTTTATGATCTGGTTTGGACAGATTGTCCATTGTCGCTTTGCACGCCGATGGCGCGTAAAATTCGCAGAGTCAAAGCCAGGCCGCGCCGCACAGCCGGGTCTCGCATTTGCCGCATGATGCTCAACATGGAGGTATCCACCGGTTTGGATACTTCTTCTTCTGCCAGCAGCAGTGTGTTGCGTACGAAAGACATAATTTCCGGTTGAGTCATGTCTTTGACCGTGTTTAGGATGAGGACGATGTTATCGCTCAGCCGGTTGACATCTTCTTCAGAAAAAGAAGTAACCACATTGTTAATTAATTTGCTGCCGCCCCGCGCAAAGGCGAAGTAACCTTTGTTGTCCAATTCTTCCATTAGTTCGGTGAGTTTTGTGATCATCTCGCGACTGATCGGGCCTGCTGTCGCCAGCAAGTCGCTCAGACTGTCCAGCTGGTCGAGCAGCATCTCCAGTTGGGGGACATGCCGTAGAAGTTTCTTGGTCAAGCGCAGCAAATCTTCCATGCGGATTTCTTCCTGCACCTCTTGCAATTCGCGGGTGACAATATCCATTGCGTCACGCGCGATCGGCATGGCGGTATCCACAAGATCGGTGCGGGCTTCCCGTTCTAGTTCGGCTATGCGCGCCTGTTCGGTGAGATATGCCACCTGAGCGGCCAAAGCATCCAGTTTTTGGTTGAGAGTCAGAAGATCGGTTTCAAGAGCCATGATCCCTCCTATACCAATCGCTTGCCGCTCATGCTCATTTCAGAGGGCAGGGGGACTTCCATGCCCTTGAGCAGAAGGTGCCAGTACATCCAGCGGAACATCAGTTTACCCCAATGGTTGAATTCAGACTCTTCGAGGAGAGTCAACGGTCCTATGCCCGGCAGGGGGTAACGCCCTGGCAGGGGCTCCTGACTGTAGTTGAAGTCAATCATCAAGCCTTTGCCAAAACCGGTTTCAATGAAGCAGTTGGCGTGTCCGTCAAAATAGGGCTTCAGTTCATGTCCTTCTACATAACGCAGGAAGTTTTCGGTGAACAGATCAATGGCAAAATGTGCAGTTGCGCCAGCCTTTGAAGCGGGCGCATCCGAAGCATCGCCCAGAACAAAAATGTTATCGTATGCTTTGGATTGCAGCGTGTACTGGTCAACCGGCACGTAGTTTAGTTCATTGCCCAGCCCAGAGCGCGCAATGAACTCAGCTCCTTTGTTGAGCGGGACTGTGACCAGCAAATCATACTCGATTTCGCGTTCATCGTAAGACACGATCTTCTTGGCATCCGGTTCGACTCGTTCGATCATGAAGTCGGGTTCGACACGAATGTTCTTGCGCTCCAGCAACTCACCCAAAAGGCGGGAAGCAATCGGTTTGGTGAAAGCGCCGGGAAGGGGAGTCGCATAGATGATTTCAACCCGGTCACGTTTGCCGTGCTTATGGAAGTGCCAATCAGCCAGCATGATGAATTCCAGAGGCGCAACCGGACATTTGATGGGATTTTCGACCACGTTGACTACCAGCCGGCCGCCTTCCCAGTTATGCAGCATCTGGTTGAGTTTCAGGCTGGTTTGTAAGGTGTAGAAAGAATGGATGGTTTTTCCCCATTCGTGTTCGGCCATGCCGGGCGTTTCTTCGGGGTAGATGTCCGTACCGGTCGCGATGATCAAGTAATCGTAAGAGAGGGTTTGCTTATTCGCAAGTCGCACAACCCGCTGAACGGGATCAACTTCTTCCACTGCGGATTGAATGAGCGTGAGCGGGGCTGAGATGTAATCCCGTTTGGGCTTGATGACATCTTTTTTGGTGTACATACCAAATGGGATGAAGAGGAAACCGGGCTGGTAATAATGAATCGGATCCGGATCAACCAGCGTGATTTGCCATTCGTCCAGATCCATGACGCGCTTGAAGCGGTTGGCAACGATTGTTCCAGCAGTACCCGCACCTAAGATAACCAGTTTTTTCATGGAAACATGCTCCTTTTTTTAGGAAATTTGAGTGAGATTAGCAATCTGTTGTAATCTTTGCAGGAATGATGTTCGTTCGCGCAGGATACCCTCAACTGCCCGCGCAGCAACAGCCGGCCATGAATTGACCCGTGCGCGCATTTCATGGGAAATGCGCGGAATCTTGTCGAAGGCTTCTTGAAGGCTTTCGATGGGGAGGTCGAATTGACGGGAGAGTTCAATGATCCGCTGCTGACCTTGGGAGGAATCGGCTGGTTGTTGCAGACAACCTCCCGTGATAAACCACCCCGCCAGTTTTGAATTTTCCAAAACCGGATGAGCCCAATAACTCAACCCGGCATGGCAGGTGAAAAGTCGCTTGCCTTCGGCTGCCTGATGGGCAAATTCCCGCCAGTTTTTCAGGCAGGCAGCCCGGCCGCTTTGGCTATTCCAGAGCAATTGACAAAACTCGCAGGGATTGCTGACTTCGGTTTGCGGGTTGCCTTCCAAGTCGAGAATGATGGCGCTCAATCCGCTTACCTCGGCAAAAAGGTCTTGTACCGGTTGAACACAATGAGCAGGAAAAGCAGCGGTCAATTCGGCTGCTGACGAGGCTTCGATGGAGGAACCGCTACTCAACAAGCGTTCCACATTGCTGCGAGGAAAGCGCCATTGCTGACCAATTTTGACTCCTTTCAATCGTCCATCCTGTAACATGCGGTAGATGGTGATTCGGTCAACCTTGAGAAGATCTTGAACCTGGCGCGTGGTGAGTAATTCTTCCATAGTTTGATATAAAAAGTTATAACAACCTGTATCATCCTTATCATAGACTGTTGACGCGATTGTGCAAAGTGATGAATGTCATGACGAATGTCATATCGTTCTTTTCTTCACAATCAGCGCTGTCTAATCTTTTGTTTTCTTTTAATTGAATTTGATTTTCGAGAGGGTTATGATTAGAAAAGATAACCTTAGATGGGAGAAAATTTGATGAAGGATCGTCAAGTTGATTGGCTGGAATCGGGTCAATTTATCAACCTCACCACATTCCGAAAAAATGGCCAGGCTGTTCCTACGCCGGTTTGGTTTGTCTGGCATGACGAACGCCTATACGTGTATACCCAGGAGCAGTCTGGAAAAGCCAAGCGTATCCGCGCGAACGGTCAGGCATTGATTGCGCCCAGCGACGTTCGGGGAAATCCGCTAGGCGAGTTCATCCCGGCTCGTGGCAGGGTTCTCCGTGATGAAAATAAAATTAAACAGGTTGACCGCCTGTTTGATCAAAAATACGGCATTCAGCGAAAATTGATTGGTTTGATGAACCGCTTTCGGGGCGGTCGTTCGTCAGCGACCCCCTTCTTTCTGGAATTTGTTTTGACCTCTGAAAAAGAGACCGCAGGATAGCGGCTATTCAGATTGATCCTTTGAAGCCGTTGAGGCAGGAATTGAGTCGCTCTTCTCGGTTGGCGGGGTAAGTTGTAATGCCTGCAGCCGTTGTTCAGCGTTTGCTAATTTTTCCTTCAATTCCTCGATTTCTTTTTCCAGAGAGGCGATCTTCTTGTTGCGGGCTGCCAGTTGCCAGCGGGCTCGGATTGATCCGGGCAGGATTGTGAGCAGGCCAATAATCACACCGACAAATGCGGCCAGCAACAAGACCAATGCCAGGGACTGGTTGAATTGCCATACAAAAAAACTGACACTGACAGCAGCGGTGTTCTGTAAGGCAAAAATAACCGCAATGACCGCAATAATCAAAGCCAGAATGAGGAGTAGGGTAATCATCGTCGAAACCTCCGTTGCTTAGGTAAAAGATTAGTCTTGTTGACAAACAAAAGCCATGCCAACGGCACCCGGGCCAATGTGTGCGCCAATAACGGGGCTGATGGTGGAGAACCATGTTTTTTGAAGGCGACTTCCCAGTCGTTCTTTTACAAGGTTGATTAAAGTTTCAGCCAGTTCGGGAATATCCGCATACAGGCTGGCCGCCATGACTCGGCCACAATTACCCACTTTCCTTTCCATTAATTCGACCATTCGCTGCATGGCGCGGCTCATGGTGCGCACTTTTTCGCAGGCTTCAATGACCCCGTCGCGGGTTTCAAGAATAGGATGAATCTTGAGCGCTGAACCCAGCAGCGCAGCGGCTCCGCCAATGCGCCCACCCCGATGCAGAAATTCCAGGGTGGCAGGAATGAAATAGGTGTGGCTGGCATCGCGAATTTTGCGGGCAATTCGTTCGCATTCCGCCAGAGTTGCACCTTGGGCGGCGGCACGGGCCGCTTCAACGACCTGAAAAGCCATCGCCGCAGCCCCGCTCAGCGAATCGAAAACACAAATTTTATCGGCGGCTAACTCGCGGGCGGCCTGAATGGCTGCTGAAACTGTCCCCGAAACTTTTCCAGAGATGTGAATGCTGAGAATATCGAACCCTTTTTCAAGCCAGCGTTGATAAACATTTAAAAAAGTCTGAAATGGAACTTGAGAAGTACGGGGCATTTCAGGCGAATTGGCCAAGCGGCGGAAAAAATCCTCCGGGTGGAGGTCAATGCCATCGGCGTAAGATTTTCCTTCCCACGTCAGATAGAGGGGAATGACCTCAATGGGCAACGAGTCGGCTTGAAAAGGGGGTAAATAGGCGCTGCTATCGGTAATCACAATGACTTTTCTCATTCATTTCCCTTTGTGCGTGTTGGGGTTTGAAAAAATTGTAGCACGCCTGAACAGTTTATTCAATTTGGAAAACCGTCAAGATTAAATTTTCCTTAATTCCTTGACAGTTATTGTGATGCTGTGATAGTATTTGATTGTTAGTACATTCTGGAAAGGACGCACACGAGATGGTAGAAATCTGCACTGTTTATGCCTTCATCAGCCTACTCTCCGTCAACGGCGGGGTTGCTGATGTACCTTCTCGGAGTGCGCCTGTTGCCCGGTAATCTGAAAGAATTCTAAAAGCCGACAGCCACGGGAGCACGCCGATCCCGTGGCTGTTTGTTTCTCAAGTAAGCCAGTTTCCATCAGCCATGGGAGAAGAAAACCCCGTGGCTTTTTTTTTCGTAGTGTTATCAGGAGGTGTTGTTATGTTGAATAAGACGAATCACTCCAAGCCTCATCCTTTGGAAGGGAAACCTTCGGTATCAGAGAAGAATGATTTTCAACAACCAATGGAGTCAACCGTGTTTGAAGTTTTTATGCGCAACGGATCTTATCGTGTAGATTACCTGAACAAGGAAAAGTTTGGAACACCTCCCTCTCTGGCAATGTATGTAGCCGGCAACTTGCCTTTTGATCAACCATACAGCCGGTCTGCGAAGCGTTGCCTGCAAAGCGGTTTGATTGCGGTTCGCCAAATGGGCCAGCTTTCAAATCTGGTCGGCGTGTATGTAGATATTGCTCAACCGGATTCGAGAACAAGACCAGCGTTTGAGCAGTTGTTACGAGATGGGTTAGCGGGAGTCTTCCATCGTTTGCTGATCGTCTGCGAAAAGAAGGTTGAAAACTGGGGCCAGTTGCAGCGTAATTGGCAAAAGCACTTAGAAAGTCTATTCGCTTGCGAAATCCTGATTGCGGATATGGAAAGGGTGTGGTTGATTAAGCGAGCAAAAACCTCTTTCCGAGAGTCGGGTTTAGCCGATTCGGAAGCGGTGTGGGTTTTGGAATAAATTACCTTGGAGAAAAATGATGTTCAACACACAATTGTTTGAGTCGCAATCCCTCTGGTTAGATCCCTACGATCCAGAGAAAGATGCAGCGGTTGAATCAAGTTTTACCCGCTGGTGGAACTACACCTGGGGTTCCCTGCTTTACACGGAAGCGCATCCTCTTTCTTCCTTTCAGGTGAAGAAGAAACGGGAAGAGCAGTTGAAGCGCTGCGCGGAAAGCCGAGATTCGTTTCTTTTCGCCATCCGTTTGCGCGAGGACGCGCGATTGATCGGCGTTTTGGAACTGCCATGGGTTTCATGGTCGAACCGTCTGGCATGGATGAAGGTTTCGATCGGCGAGGAATCGCTGGAGGTGATGTACTTGCCTGAAGCGGTAAAGATGGGGTTGCGTTATGCCTTTGAAGAACTGGACATGGCGCTGATAGCCAGCAGTACCGGTGAATTTCAGCCGCAGGTTTTGCACACCCTCGTAGATTTGGGAATGCGGATTTATGTGCGCCAGCGCCAAATGGTTTACTTTCAATCCCGATATTGGGATCGAATTATCGTGGGGATGACCCGCTCAGACTGGCATGCTAATTCTTCGGAGGATTAAGGGCGATGAACGAAGATCTCTTGACTGGAAATCTGGTTCGGTTAGTGGCGATGGATGTGGAAGAAGATGCACGTCTCATCTCAGAATGGGATCGTGACAGCGAATTTCAGCGTCTGCTCAAATCGGAAAGCGCTTCCCGTTACAACCCAAAGCAGGTTAGGGAATTTTTCGAAAAAGAACTCGATTCGATGCACTTCTATATGATTCAACGGCTGGAGGACAACCGCAAAATCGGGTTAATTGACCTGAACGGCTTTGATTGGGTGAGCCGAAATGTATGGGTCGGGATTGGCATTGGTGAACGGGAGTATTGGGGTAAGGGTTATGGCACGGATGCAATGAAGGTAATCTTGCGCTATGCTTTTACCGTACTCAATCTTCACCGTGTGACGCTCAATGTGTTTGATTTTAATCAACGCGGTTACTCTTCCTACATAAAATGTGGTTTTAAAGAAGAAGGCCGATTGCCGGGAGCGTTGTTGAAAGCCGGTAGGCGCTGTGATTTGATTTACATGGGCATTTTACGCTCGGAATGGGAAGATCTTCAACAATCCATCCATCAAAAGGAGTAAGAGATGCGTGAAAAATTTGCCTTTCAGGTTCGACCATTTAACCAGCGCTTTCTTAAAGAGGCGGTGAATTTATTGAATGCGGCCCAGGCAGCCATCAACGGCAAGCCTCTGACCAATGAAGAAGAGATGCAGGCCGAATTGAATACACCGGGGTTCAATCCCGATACGGATATTCGTTTGTTCTTCGATGATGACGAACGGCTGGTTGGTTATGCTGAGTTCTGGGATCGTGGTGAGCCGCATGTACGCTTTTTTGGATTTGGCGCCGTTCATCCGCAAGTATGGGGTCATGGTGTTGGGACGATGATCGTCCAGTGGCTCGAACAACGCGCCCACGCTAATCTTTCATTGGCTCCAGCGGATGCGCAGGTGGTCATTCATAGCAGCGTCATTGCAAAAAACGAACGTGCCAAACGTTTATACGAAAGACAAGGATATCAACACATTCGCACATTTTACCGAATGCGCATAGATTTCGATCAGCCGCCGCGAGAACCCACTGTTCCAACCGGTATTCAACTCAGGCGAATTCAAGATGAAAAGGATCTTCGCTTGGGGATTTTTGCCGATCACGATTCTTTCAAGGATCATTGGGGATTTGTGCAGGAAGGCGAGGATTTTGAATCGTTTTATAAGCGCATGTCCTATTTTTTGCAGCATGATCCCTTTGTAGATTTGAAGAATAGTTTTCTAGCAATGGATGGCGAGGAAGTAGCCGGTGTGTGTTTCAATTCAATTGGAACGGTTGAAGATGCACGCCAGGGGTGGGTCAATATTCTGGGTGTGCGCCGGCCTTGGCGCAAACGCGGATTGGGATTAGCCCTTTTGCTTACTTCGTTCAACGCTTTTTTCTCGTTAGGCTTGACCTCGGCCGGCCTAGGGGTGGACAGCGCCAATTTGACCGGGGCGCTTCGCCTTTATGAACAGGCCGGCATGCGGGTTGAAGAAGAATTCCACACTTATGAGAAGGAGTTACGCGGCGGCCGGTCTTTGTTCAATCGTGGGTGATCCGATGTGTGTCTGGTGGTGAGTGGTACCTCTCCCCGCCAGACACGACTTTTCATGGTATACTGCTGCGGTTGAAAGATAAGAAAATGAAGAAAAGCGTGATTCAGGCAGTAATATTTGACATGGGCGGGGTTCTTCTGCGAACTGAAGATCCTTCACCGCGCGAGAGGCTGGCGCGCAGTTTGGGAATCACTCGTCAAGCGCTCGAAGAGGCGGTTTTTTTAAGCCCATCTTCAAAAATGGCTGAGGTGGGGGAAATCAGCGAGGCTGAACACTGGAAAATTGTTCTAAATCAACTGGGAGTGCCGGAGGAGGAACAGGTATCCTTTCGGGAAGCCTTCTGGTCAGGCGACCGGGTTGATTTGAGATTGGTGGAGTGGCTGCGTTCCCTGCGGCCAGCGTATAAAACGGGTTTGTTAAGCAATGCCTGGGATGAGACCCGGAATGCCGTTCAGACCCGTTTCGGTTTTCTGGATGTTTTTGATGTCAGCCTGTTTTCTGCCGAAGTAAAAACGCGCAAACCAGATGAGCGTTTTTATCGCCTCATTCTCGAACGACTGGGTGTCGAACCAGAAGAAGCCGTTTTTGTAGATGACTTTCCGCTCAATATCGAAGCAGCCTCTCGGTTGGGAATGCAGGCAATTTATTTTCGCAACCCGGATCAAGCTCTCAGGGAAGTACAGGATTTGTTGAACCACCGATCCGCTTAGGTTGATGAATGGGTGATGCTACCAGATAATTCATTCGAGAATTCCTCCAGAATGGTTGTTGGGGTAATTGCCGATACGCATGTGCCGGATCGGATTGGCGCATTGCATCCTGATCTCGAAAATGTTCTGCGATCAGAAAAGGTGGAAGCGATTATTCATGCGGGGGATATTTCCAGCCCCATGGTGTTGAGTCGTTTGGAGCAAATTGCGCCGGTTGTTGCCGTGCGGGGTAATCGGGATTGGGCATTCAGAAATACTTTACCGTGGTCACGCACATTTATCATGGCAGGTGTTCGCATTCTGCTCACCCACGGTCAGGGTAAGTTGGGGGACTATCTGGTAGATAAAATCTGGTATCTTTTTGACGGCTATCGGCCTGAGCGGTACTTGCGATTAATCGAACGTCAATTGAACGATGAACAGGTTGTTATATTTGGACACACCCATCGCACACTGATATTACAGAGGCATGGTCGGCTTTTCCTGAATCCAGGCTCAGCAGCCTTTGGAATTGGAAAAGAGGGTCAACCTTCAATTGGTATCTTGAAAATTAACGAAGGACAGGTAGATGCCCGGATTGTGAATTTGCCTAAAATCAGGGTCAATGGTCGCGGGTGGGGAAAATTTTAAGATTGAATTTTTTGAAAATTTATTAACATTTGAATTTTCGTGTTATAATAACAATTTGCGTATTAAGATAGAATGCCGTAAAAGGGTCTGGAAACATTGTTTGGTTTCATGCAAACGGTGATATCCTGTCCGTAATTTCTGTCAGGAGAAAAAAATGCCTTCTGTTCTCAAAACCAAATCTTACGCTCGAATTCCGGTAGTTTATAACCTTCCCAACTTGATCGAGGTGCAGATTGACTCCTTCAAGCGCCTCAAGTCCGAAGGGTTGGCAGATTTATTCCATGAGATTTCCCCGATTGAGTCGTACAACAAGGGGATGAAGTTGTATTTTCCAAGCCGTTCTCCTGAATCGGAGCAGTGGGGTCTGAAATTCTGGTTTGGCGAACCCAAGCATTCGATTGAAGAATGCGTCGAGCGCGATTTGACCTACGCCAGCCCGTTGTATGTATCGGTGCTGCTGGCAGGGCCGGATGTTCCGGAGCCGATTAAGCAGGATATTTTCCTTGGCGACTTTCCGGAAATGACCGAAAAAGGCACCTTCATTATCAATGGGACTGAACGGGTGGTCGTTTCTCAATTAATTCGTTCGCCCGGCGTTTATTTTGAAGCGCCGGTTGATCGTGCCACCGGTCACCGTTTGGCGATGGCCAAGTTGATTCCCGACCGTGGGGCGTGGATGGAGTTTGAGACTCGCAAGAATGATTACCTGATCCTCAAATTCAACCGCAAGCGCACCGTACCGATCACCATCTTCCTGCGCGCTCTGGCGGCCGTTTCGGATGGATTGGGTGACTCTCCAATTAAGACCGGTTCAGATGAAGAGTTGATTGCTCTCTTTCAGGATGTGGATAACAACCCGGATCGGTTGTTTATCACTTCCACCATGCGGCAAGAACCGCCATGGGACTTAAGCGGCGGTTTGACCATTGGTGAGGCCGCATTGATTGAATTTTTCAAGCGCATGCGTCCGGGTGACCCGGCCACCCTGGAAAACGCGCGCGAATTTCTGGAAGAGCAGTTGTTCGACCAGCGCCATTACGATCTGGAAAAGGTTGGGCGGTACAAGCTCAACCAAAAACTGGATCTGATGGACAAGATTCCGATGAGCCACCGCACTGTCACTGCCTGGGATGTGGTCTATCTGGTGCGGCGGATGATCATGATCAATAACGAAAAGGAAGATAAGGACGATATTGATCACCTCGGTAACCGGCGCGTAAAGACCGTCGGCGAATTGATTCAGAATAAATTGCGGGTCGGCTTACGCCGAATGGAGCGGGTCATCAAAGAGCGAATGTCCATACGCGATCAGGATCAGACCTCGCCTGTCAGTTTGGTCAATATCCGTCCTGTAGTGGCAGCCTTGCGGGAATTTTTCGGCTCCAGCCAGCTCTCGCAATTTATGGATCAGACAAACCCGCTGGCTGAGTTGCGCCATAAACGCACCCTTTCTGCGTTGGGTCCGGGCGGTCTGCGCCGTGAACGGGCTGGGTTTGATGTGCGGGATGTGCACCACTCACACTATGGCCGCATCTGCCCGATTGAAACCCCTGAGGGCCCGAATATTGGCTTGATTGGGCGTTTAGCCAGCTATGCCCGGGTAAATGAATATGGTTTCATTGAGACCCCGTACCGGCGAGTGGTTAAAGCGCTCTCGTCTAACGATCCGCAACTGGTTGGTCGAGCGCTGGCCGAAAACCTTGCTGATCCGGAAACCGGCGAGGTGATTGTGCGGCAAGGTGAGCGGGTTACTCCCGACGTGCTGCCGGCGATTCAAAAACTAAATCGTTCTACCATTTTCGTGGTACCGTTTGTGTCGGAAGAGGTCGAGTATCTTTCTGCCGATGCAGAGGACAAATTTGTGATTGCTCAGGCCAACACGCCGCTCAATGAATACAACGAGTTCACTGAGACTCGTATCATGTGCCGGCACCATTCTGATTTCCGTATGTCCTCGCCTGAGGCGGTTAATTACATGGATGTCGCCCCCCATCAGGTGGTCGGTATCAGCGCATCTTTAATTCCCTTCCTTGAGCATGATGACGCCAACCGCGCTTTAATGGGTTCAAACATGCAGGCGCAGGCTGTGCCGTTGATTCAGCCGGATATCCCGATCATCTCGACCGGCATGGAAGCCTACGCTGCTTTGGATTCGGGGCAGGTGTTGATTGCTGAGGAAGACGGCGATGTGGTTTCGGTTACCGGTCGGCAAATTGTGGTGCGTGGCGAATCTGGGTTGCGCACATACAACCTGCGCAAATATCAGCGTTCCAATCAGTCCACCTGCATTGATCAGCGGCCTGCCGTAGTCAAAGGTCAGCGCGTTCGCAAGGGCGATGTGCTTGCCGATTCATCCTCAACGGTCAATGGCAATCTGGCACTTGGACAGAATGTGGTTGTGGCATTTCTTTCGTGGGAAGGCGGCAACTTTGAAGATGCCATTCTGATTTCTGAAAAACTTGTACAGGATGACCGGTTTACCTCCGTTCACATAGAAAAGTACGAAGTTGAAGCCCGGGATACCAAACTGGGGCCGGAGGAGATCACCCGCGATATTCCCAATGTGGGTGAGGATGCCATTAAAGACCTCGATGAACATGGGATCATCCGCATTGGCGCGGAAGTCGGCCCGAATGACATTCTGGTTGGCAAAATTACGCCGAAAGGCGAAAAAGAACTGACACCGGAAGAGCGTTTATTGCGGGCGATCTTTGGTGAGAAATCGCGGGATGTGAAGGATACCTCCCTGCGGATGCCGCATGGTGAACGGGGTAAGGTAGTGGATGTCAAAGTGTTCACCCGCGAGGAAAACAGTGACCTCTCCGCCGGCGTGGATATGATGGGGCGCGTCTCGGTTGCGCAGCGCCGCAAGATTACCGCCGGGGATAAGATGGCCGGCCGCCATGGAAACAAAGGTGTGGTTTCACGGGTCGTGCCGGTGGAAAACATGCCGTTCCTTGAAGATGGCACGCCGGTAGATATTATCCTAAATCCGCTGGGTGTTCCCGGTCGTATGAATATTGGTCAGGTGTTGGAAACTCACCTTGGATGGGCGGCGCAGCGCTTGGGTTTCCGGGCGATTACGCCTGTGTTTGACGGAGCAAATGAAAAAGAAATCGAAGCCGAACTTGCCCGGGCGTGGATGATTGATCAAGCCTGGAAGGAAGCCAGCGAACGCGCCTGGCAATGGCTGAAAGAACAAGCTTATGATCCGGAAAGTATTCGAGACGATGACGAAGTCCGGTTACTCTATCTTGAGCAGGAATTAGCCGAACACGGTTACGATGTTGAAAGGCTTTCGTATGATGAACACTACGCTCGCTGGTCGTGGCTGGAGGTCTGGCTACAGGAGCATGGCTATGATCCCAAAGAGTTGCTGGTGTACGAAGAAAACGTGACCCGTGATCCGCAAATGGAAGCAAAAGATCAGCGGGCAGTAACGGCGTGCTTGCGGCTGTGGCTGCATGAGAATGGCGTTGAAGTGGATGACGCCGCGGATGATCCAGAAGTGCGTCAGCGGGCAGAGACCTATATGCTGGAAAGCGGCAATCCCATACCGGTGATTGGTAAAGTGATTTTGCGGGATGGTAAGACTGGTTTGCCCTATGATCAACCGGTTACGGTGGGTGTAATGACGATGCTCAAGTTGCACCACCTTGTAGAGGACAAAGTTCATGCACGCTCCACCGGCCCGTACTCGCTGGTGACTCAGCAGCCGCTGGGCGGTAAGGCTCAATTTGGTGGTCAGCGCTTTGGTGAAATGGAAGTGTGGGCGTTGGAAGCCTACGGCGCTGCTTATACGCTGCAAGAAATTCTGACCGTAAAATCAGACGATGTGCAGGGTCGGGTGGCTACTTATGAGGCAATTGTCAAGAATGAACCCATCGAAGAGCCCAGCCTGCCGGCATCTTTCCGGGTCTTGGTCAAGGAATTGCAGAGTCTCGGTCTGGCGGTCGAAGCAGTCATGGATTCAGGCGAGGTCATCCGATTTGGCAAGGATGAGGAACGTGTGCGTCCGCCGAAACTGGAAACCGGCTTACTGACACTGGGAGAGGAGTTGGATGAACTGATGTGAAAGGTTGACGGGGAAAACTCACCGTGATATAATCCATCTCCGTGCCTTTACTGTCCGAAAACGCAGTTCTAACGGACGAACGGGAATCAGTGAGGCGATCTCTTGATGTGATCGCCTCCGTTGTTGAAAAAAACACATTCAATCAAGGCGAGCGATCGCCGCAGGACTAATCTTCTGGAGGCAAAAGAACGTGCCAACAATTAATCAACTGATCCGAAAAGGTCGTCAAACCAAAAAGGTCAAGAGCAAGGCTCCTGCGCTGCAATACACCTATAACTCGATGAAGCAGCGCCGCACCCGTCAGGAAAAAGGTGCCCCGCAAAAACGCGGTGTGTGCACCTCTGTGCGTACCATGACACCTAAAAAGCCGAACTCGGCGTTGCGCAAAATTGCCCGTGTTCGCCTTACCAACATGATCGAGGTGACTGCCTATATTCCGGGTGAAGGTCACCAGTTGCAAGAGCACTCGGTGGTGTTGGTGCGCGGCGGTCGTGTAAAAGACCTGCCGGGTGTCCGCTATCACATTGTGCGCGGTACGCTGGATGCGACCGGAGTTGCAAAACGCGCTCAGGGTCGTTCCAAATATGGTGCCAAGAAAGCCAAGAAATAAGCCTGACCTGAGGATGGAGAAAGTTTCATGCGTCGAACGAAACCGGAAAAACGAGAAGTTCCACCTGATGTACGCTATAACAGCGTAGATCTGCAAAAGTTCATTCATCATATTCTGCGCCGTGGGAAGAAAAGCCTGGCCGTATCCATTGTCTACGATGCGTTGGATATGGTCAAAGAAAAGACCGGCCGAAATCCATTGGAAGTCTTTGAACTAGCGCTGAAGAATGTAGGCCCGATTATGGAAGTGCGCCCGCGCCGAGTGGGTGGTGCAACCTATCAGGTGCCCATGGAAGTGCCTGGTGAGCGTCGTCTGGCGCTGGCAATGCGCTGGATTGCGGATGCTGCCCGCGCACGTTCCGGTAAGTCCTTTGCAGAAAAAATTGCGGCCGAGCTGATTGACGCTGCTAATAATCAGGGCAATGCGGTACGAAAACGTGAGGAAACTCACAAAATGGCTGAGGCCAACCGTGCCTTCTCCCATTATCGGGTATAGCCGTTATTTTTTTTGGGTGGATTGGTTTAGTGCAGGAAAAGACTCATGCCGCGTAATTTTCCGTTAGAGAAATGCCGCAATATCGGGATTATCGCTCACATTGATGCTGGTAAAACCACCACCACGGAGCGGATCCTGTTCTACACCGGCAAAACCTATCGGATTGGCTCGGTGGATGAAGGCACAACCGTTACAGACTGGATGGCTCAAGAACGGGAGCGCGGTATCACGATTGTCTCGGCTGCGGTAACTGCGGAGTGGAAAGGCTATCAGATTAACGTCATTGATACGCCCGGTCACATTGACTTCACGGCCGAAGTACAGCGTTCTCTGCGGGTTCTGGATGGCGGAGTGGTGATTTTCGATGCGGTTCAAGGCGTTGAACCGCAAAGCGAAACGGTCTGGCGTCAAGCGGACCGCTATCGCGTCCCTCGGATTTGTTTTGTCAACAAAATGGATCGCGTTGGGGCCTCTTTTGAACGCACAATTGAGTCGATCCGTCAGCGTTTGGGCGCGAATCCGATTGCCATGCAGATCCCTATCGGGGAAGAATCGGCATTTGAGGGAGTGGTGGACTTGCTGACGATGCAGGCCATCACCTGGGAAGATGAACTCGGTCGAGAGCCAAAGTACGGAAAGATCCCCGATCACCTGCTGGCGCAAGCGCAGGAAATGCGTGCCATCATGATTGAAAAGATCGCCGAATTCGAGGACGAATTAATCATCAAGTTCCTCGAAGGGGAAGAAATTTCAGTCGAAGAATTGAAACAGGTGCTGCGAAGAGCGGTCATTGCCAACAAAGCAACACCTGTTTTTTGCGGTTCATCCCTTCGTAACAAGGGTGTCCAGCCGATACTGGATGCGATCATTGATTATCTCCCTTCACCGCGTGATATTCCACCTGTGAAAGGGGTGGATCCGGAAAATCATGACCGAGAAATTGAACGCCCGGCAGACGATGATGCCCCGCTCAGCGCATTGGTCTTCAAAATCGTTTCTGATCCGTATGTGGGCAGGCTGGCGTATTTCCGGGTGTATTCCGGAAAAGTTGTGCAAGGCGAAACGGTGCTCAATTCTTCTAAGAACCGCAAAGAACGAATTGGGCGCATGGTACGCATGTACGCTGACCGGCGTGAGGATATTACCGAGGTAAATGCTGGTGACATTGGGGCTGTGCTGGGCTTCAAGGATACTTTTACCGGTGATACCCTCTGTGATCCCAAGAATCCAATTTTGTTGGAAAGCATTACTTTCCCCGAGCCGGTCATTTTTGTGGCTGTCGAACCCAAAACCACCGCCGATCAGGACCGCATGGCGGAAGCCCTGCGCCGGCTGGCAGAAGAAGACCCCACTTTCAAAGTGCGTACTGACGAAAATACCGGTCAAACGATCATTGCCGGTATGGGCGAGCTGCATCTGGATATCATTGTGGATCGTATGATGCGCGAATTCCGGGTACAAGCAAATGTCGGTCGTCCTCGGGTTTCCTACCGTGAAACGATCACCCGGCCGGTGGTTGGGGTCAATTACAAGTATGTCAAGCAAACCGGTGGGCGTGGCCAATATGGCCATGTGGTATTAACCCTCGAACCACTTGAACGAGGCAACGGCATTCGCTTTGTAGATCGAATTGTGGGCGGAGTAATTCCCAAAGAATACATACCGGCGGTCGAAAAAGGGGTCATAGAAGCAGCCGAATCGGGGGTACTGGCGGGGTATCCGGTCACGGATATTCAGGTTACCCTGACGGACGGTTCCTATCACGAGGTTGACTCGAGTGAAATGGCGTTCAAAATGGCTGCGATTTTTGCCTTCAAAGAGGGTATGCAGCGCGGCGCGCCGGTCCTTTTGGAACCGATCATGAAAGTGGAGGTTGTTCTACCGGAAGAATATTTGGGTGATGTGCTGGCTCAATTGAATTCCCGTCGGGCAGAAATCCAGGGGATGGATATCCGTCCAGGCAACGCGCAAGCTATTCGTGCGCTGGTGCCGCTGGCAGAAATGTTTGGGTATACGACCGAGCTGCGCTCGGCTACTCAGGGCAGGGGTGTGTATTCAATGGAATTTCACCATTACGCTCCGGTGCCCGAATCGGTCAAACAAAAAATCATCATCTAATATCATTCACTGAATTACCATCAGGACTTTTGCGAGGAGAAATAAAAAAACATGGCGAAGCAAAAATTTGAGCGAACGAAACCGCATTTGAATGTAGGCACCATGGGGCACATTGACCATGGGAAGACGACATTGACCGCGGCGATCACGA
>FWPU01003658.1_pt1 | contig 38098 bp, 35 predicted proteins | sample 2228361 | NCBI WGS metagenome assembly FWPU01 (sample SAMEA103939777, study PRJEB20133) | metagenome | reverse complement strand
GTGCGTACCGAGGGTGGGTGGGAGTAACACGCCCTGCCTTAGGGAGCCAGGAAGGCGCGTGACTCCGAATTCATGGCGCAGTCAAACGCAAAAGGTATTATGAGGCCGACGCAGGCCGCGTCTCAGGTCTTCCCCGACATCGGCCATGGAGCGCCTTACACCCTGCAATGGGCCCACAGGCGGAAACTATGCCCCTGCAACGGCACACGCCGACCTGGCGCAGGGGTGTGGCGTGCAGGCCTGGGCCAAATGAGGGTGCTCTCGCCCTTCCTGCTTATCGGGACTGCCGGCGTATAATGAATGGGAGTAAACAGGCAGGCGCAGCCGCGTGCCTGGGCCAGCAGCGCCCTGGAGGCTCGCTCGTGGCCCTTGCCTGAATTTCTAGGGGGAGGACAGATGGCCGTTGCCACCAGGCCCAGCACTTTCGAGGAAGTCAACGTCTTCTTCGACCGCGCAGCGGAGCGGTTGAGGCTGGAAGATGGCCTCCGCGAGATGCTGCGCAAGCCGTGGCGAGAGCTTACCGTATCGGTCCCCGTGCGCATGGACGACGGGAGCATAAAGGTGTTCACGGGCTACAGGGTCCAGCACAACGGCGCCCGCGGGCCATACAAGGGCGGCGTCCGTTACCACCCTGACGCCGACCTGGATGAAGTGAGGGCGCTGGCCTCTCTTATGACCTGGAAGAGCGCCCTGGTCAATATTCCCTACGGCGGCGCCAAAGGTGGCGTCCAGTGCGACCCCTCCAGGCTCAGCGAGGGTGAACTGAACCGCCTCACCCGCCGGTACACTATCAACATCGAGCACCTCATCGCGCCCAACCGGGACATCCCCGCGCCTGACCTGGGCACCAACTCCCAGACGATGGCCTGGATGATGGACGCCTACAGCCAGATCCACGGCTATACGCCGGCTATTGTGACGGGCAAGCCGGTAGAGTTGGGCGGCTCTGTTGGCCGCGACTCGGCGCCTGGCCGTGGCGCCGTCTACGTCATCCAGGAGGCCGCCAGAGACTTCGGCATTGACTTCGAGAGTGCCCGGGCGGTGGTGCAGGGCTTTGGGCAGGTAGGCTCGTGGACCGCCCGGCTCCTGGCCGAGGCCGGCTGCAAGGTCATTGCCGTCAGCGACGTGCGCGGCGGGGTCTATCGGGAGAACGGCCTGGACATCCAGCGGCTGCTGGAGTATAAAGCCGGGGCCAACACCGTGGTGGGCTTTCCCGGCGCGGAGCCTGTTACCAACCAGGAGTTGCTGGAGCTACCGTGCGACTTCCTGGTCCCTGCCGCCGTGGAGAGGGTGGTCCACAGGGGCAACGCGCCGCGCATCCGGGCCAGGGTGGTAATCGAGGTGGCCAACCACCCGCTGACGCCAGAGGCCGACAGCATCCTCAACGAGCGGCGTATACCCATACTGCCGGATATCCTGGTCAACGCCGGCGGCGTGGTGGTCTCCTACTTCGAGTGGGTCCAGAACCTCTACCAGCACCACTGGGACGAGGAACGGGTGAGCGAGGAGCTGAACAAGATAATGACCCGCGCCTACCATTCAGTGAAAGAGACAGCGGAGCGGGAGGGGGCCACTTTCAGGGAGGCGGCCTTCCTCATCGGCGTTGACCGCGTGGCGCGCGTGGCGAGGATGCGCGGTTTCATCTAGGAGCGTTGCATGCAACGCCCCCTACCAATTGTCATGTCGGTTGCCACCGACGCCATGAAGCATGAAAATGCCCTTACCCTTGCGGTCATTCCGAGCGCAGCGAGGAATGACCTTTTCAGGGGAATCAGTTCCTGCGGCCGTCGTCCACTATGAGGCCGTCGCGCATGCGCACGATGCGGTGGGCCTGGGAGCCTATCTCCTGGGAGTGGGTCACAATGATGAAGGTCTGGCTGTTCTCCTTGTTCAGCCGCAGGATGAGGTCCATGATGTCCTGGGCCGTCTCGCTGTCCAGGTCGCCCGTTGGCTCGTCGGCCCAGACGATGGCCGGGTTATTGACCAGCGCCCTGGCGATGGTGACGCGCTGGCGCTGGCCGCCGGAAAGCTCGGCCGGCTTGTGGGCGGCCCAGTCGCCCAGGCCGACCATCTCCAGCACCTCCATCGCCCGCCTGCGCGCGACGCTGGACCTGGTGCCCGAAATGAGCATGGGCAGCTCCACGTTCTCGACGGCGCTGAGCACCGGCAGCAGGTTGTAGAGCTGAAAGATAAAGCCCATCTGCCTTACCCGGTACTCGGAGCGGGTGTTATCGTCCAGCTCGTGCAACTGCGTGCCTTCGATGATTACCTCGCCCTGGTCAATGTCGTCCAGGCCCGAAAGGCAGTTCAGGAGGGTAGTTTTGCCGCAGCCGCTAGGCCCCATTATGGCAACGACCTCCCCCCTGCCCACCGTCAGGTCCACCCCCCGTAGGGCGTGGACGCGGACGCCTTTGCCGCTGTCGTAAATCTTGTGGACCCCACGGGCAACCACGATGCTGTCGTTATGCGTGTTCTCCATGTCACTCCTGGTGGCCGCTGCACCCCCGCATCCACCCTTGCCATTTCCACATATTGTGCGAAGCATCACAAGATAAGTCAACGGTCGTGGCAGGTAGTGGCGAGTCGCACCTGGCGTGCCGAGGGGACTTCTTGCTCCAGTCTACCATCTTGACCTCCGACGCTGGAAAGCGTAGTCTTGCCCTGAGACCGGGACGATAGCACCCCGGTCACCTCCCCCTGGCGTGGGCGAAAAAGGAGGGCAGCCGTGGAGTTCGGGTCGTTCATGGAGTTCCACATCAGGTCAGGAAAGGCCCAGGCGGAAGCCTTCGAGGAGTCCTTTGACCACGTGGACATGGCCGAGAGGCTGGGACTGGATGGCGTCTGGCTGGCGGAGTCCCACTTCAGCCCCGAGCGTTCCGTGCTCTCGTCGCCGCTGGTCGTGGCTGCGGCCATCGCCGCCAGGACGCGCAGGCTCAAGGTCGGCACCGCAGTCCACGTGCTGCCGCTGGGCAACCCCCTGCGCACCGCCGAGGAGGCCGCGACGCTGGACCATATCTGCCGGGGCAGGTTCGAGTTCGGCGTGGGCAGGAGCGGCCTTCCGGGCGCCTACGAAGGCTATGGCATCCCCTACTCCGAGAGCCGCGAGCGCTTTTACGAGTACCTGGACATTATCCTCAAGGCCTGGACCAACGAGCGCTTCTCCTACGAGGGCAAGTACTACTCCTTCTACAACGTTTGCCTGGTGCCCAAGCCCTACCAGGTGCCGCATCCACCCATCCGAATTGCCGCAACCACGTCCGAGACCTTTCCCGTCATCGGGCGCATGGGCTTCCCGGCCTTCATAGGGCTGCGCAGCTCTGGGCTGTCCCAGGTCTCAGAGCAGGTCAGGGCCTACAAGAAGGCCTGGCAGGAGGCTGGACACAAGGGCGAGCCTGACGTCTCTCTCCGCGTGCCGGTGTACGTCGCCGAGACCAGGGAAGAGGCCCTTTCTGTCCCCCAGGACAGCTTCATGCGCCAGTTCAGGCGGCTGGGGAGCCAGCTCGCCAGCTCGGCGGCCCGGCCAGGCGCCGACCCCAGGGAGGAGCGGGCCGAGCGCAGCCAGCAGCTCAGCTCCCTCACCTGGGAGCAGGTGGTCCGTGAGCGTGTCATCGTCGGCACGCCCGAGATGGCCATTGACCGGCTGCACGAGCTGAAGGAAGCGCTCAGCCTCAGCGGCGTGGTCGGCGAGTTCAACGCCGGCGAGCTGATACCGCGAGACAGGATCGCGTCTTCCCTGCGGCTCTTCTGTGAGAAGGTGGTGCCTGCCTTCAAGTAAGCCCTGCCAGCCGCGCCAGGCCCGCCGACATGCCTCGTGAAAGGTGAGAGCCTTCCTCTTCAGCGGACTGATAGGGTTACGTTCTGTGAGTGACACCTTGAGGCAGGACCTGATGGGAAGAGCCCACGGGGCCTTGAGAAAGCCCACCGCCACGCAAATGATATAATGGTAGTAAATGCAGGTCTTACAGAGAGAAGCACCACGCCCTTATCAAGAGGTCAGGATTGACGGAAGCCAATGTCGCTTTACTTATAGACTATGAAAACGTGGGACTGGACTCCATCCAGTACCTGCTGGACCAGATATCCGACGTGGGCCGTGTCATCATCAAGCGCGCCTACGCCGACTGGTCGGCCCAGGGAGGCAAGCGGGACCAGCTCCTGGAACTGGGCATCGAAGCCAAGCACCACTTCAGGTCCTCCAAGTCTGGAAAGAACTCCAGCGATATCTGCCTCGCCATAGACGCCATTGACCTCCTCTATGGCGCTCCTGTAGATACCTTCGTCATCGTCTCCTCCGATAGCGACTTCGTTCCCCTGGTAAGCAAGCTCCGCGCTGCTGGCAAGGTTGTCATCGGAGCGGGCAGGCGGGGCGTGGTCTCGCCCACCCTCATCAAGTCCTGCGACCGCTACATCTACCTGGACGAGGCCAAGCGCGCCAGCCACGCGGTCAGGCGCGAGAGGCTGCCTCACACCACTATGGGACAGGCGGAGTCCCTGGTCGTCCGCGCCCTGGAAGCGTCCATGGACGACCAGGGCCAGGTAGTCGGCTCCAAGCTGTACCAGACCATGCTCCGCATTGACCCCAGCTTCGACTTCCGGGCGCTGGGCTACAGGACCTTCCGGCAGTTCCTGGAGTCCTGCAAGGCGGTCCACGTCACCCGGCCCAGGGACGCCAGCGACGTGATGGTCCAGTTGAACCACTGGAGGGAGCGCGAGGTCGAGCAAGTCACCAACGGGGCCAATGGCGCCGGCTCCCCCACCAGTTGGGACCAGGAGGTCCATGCTCTCTGGAGCAGACGAGGGGGCAAGTCTATATCCGGCCAGGCCGCCGCGGCCGACGCGGCCAAGGTCCTGGGCGCCTCCAAGCTCAGCGAGTCCAGGTACCCTTCCCTGGACAAGCTGCTGGCTGCCAGCGAGCTGCTCAGGCTGCACTGGCGGCGGGAGAAGAACTCCATCATCCGAAAGCAAGGGTGATGCCCGCCATCTGTGGGTGTTATAATGGAGCGGTCTCAAGGAAGGCCTATGCTCCTGACGGTAGACATAGGTAACACCCACATAGCCCTGGGCGTCTTCAACGATGAGAGCGGCGAGGCACCTCCCCACTCGCCGCTGGCGACGTGGCGCATCTCCACGGACCCCGCGCGGATGCCCGACGAGTACGGCCTCATCCTCAATAGCCTTCTGCCGCTGAAGGGCATCGCCCCGCGCAGCATCACGGCGGTGGCCCTGTGCAGTGGCGTCCCGCCGCTGACGCCGACCTTCGTCGCCATGTGCGAGGCTTACCTGGGCGTCCATCCGCTGGTGGTGGGCGCCGGCGTAAAGACAGGCATCCGCATCCTGTACGACAACCCCAGGGACGTGGGCGCCGACCGCATCGTGGACGCCGTGGCTGGCGTCAAGCTCTACGGCACCCCCCTGGTCATCGTTGACTTCGGCACCGCCACCGTATTCGATGCCATATCCCGGGAGGGCGACTACCTGGGCGGGGCCATCGCGCCTGGGATAGCCATCGCGGCCGACGCGCTGTTCTACCGGGCGTCCATGCTCAGGCGGGTGGAGCTGGCGGCCACCCGCGGCCATAGGCAGGAACACGGTGCATGCCATGCAGTCGGGGCTGGTGCTGGGCTACGCCGAGATGGTGAAGGGGATGGTGGCCCGCTTTGATAAGGAGCTGGGCGGCGGCTCGAAGGTCGTTGCCACCGGGGCCTTCGCCAGCGTTATCGAAAAGGAGGCAGGCGTGTTCCACGCCCTGGACCCCAACCTGACCCTTATCGGCCTCCAGATCGTCCATCAGCTCAACACTCGATAGCCATGCTGCTGGCCCTGAACATAGGCAACACCAACATCAAGCTGGGCGTGTTCCGCGACGGCCAGGGCGCGGCGCCCCATGCCCCGCTGGCTACCTGGCGCCTCGCCACCGATGCGGCCCGCATGCCCGATGACTACGGCCTGCTCCTCAGCCGGCTCTTGCCCCTCAAGGGGGTCTCCCTGTCAGACATCAAGGCCGTGGCCCTGTGCAGCGTGGTGCCTCCCCTGGTGCCCACCCTCGTCGCCATGTGCAAGGAGTACCTGCGGGCCGAGCCGCTGGTGGTGTCCGCCGGCGTGAAAACGGGCATGCCCATTCTCTACGACAATCCCCGGGATATCGGCCCTGACCGCATAGTGGACGCTGTGGCTGGGCTGAGGCTCTATGGCGCCCCGGTCGTCACCGTGGACCTGGGCACGGCGGCGGTGTTCAACGCCGTCTCCAGGAACGGCGAATTCGTGGGCGGGGCCATCGCGCCTGGGATAGCCATCGCGGCCGACGCGCTGTTCTACCGGGCGTCCATGCTCAGGCGGGTGGAGCTGGCGCGGCCGCCCGCGGCCATAGGCAGGAACACGGTGCATGCCATGCAGTCGGGGCTGGTGCTGGGCTACGCCGAGATGGTGAAGGGGATGGTGGCCCGCTTTGATAAGGAGCTGGGCGGCGGCTCGAAGGTCGTTGCCACGGGCGGCCTGGCTGGCATAATAGAGCAGGAGGCCGGCGTCTTCGACGCCGTAAACCCTGACCTGACCCTCGTGGGCCTCCAGGTGCTCCACCAGTTGAACAGCTAGGCCAGCCGGCCTGGGGAGGGCCTTTCTGCCATGCCCAACATTCTGGAGCGCAAGTGCATAGTCCTGGGAGTCACCGGCAGCATCGCCTGCTACAAGGCCGTGGACCTGGCCAGCAAGCTGACGCAGGAGGGCGCGCTGGTGGACGTGGTTATGACCGGGGCCGCCTGCCAGTTCGTGACGCCGCTGACCTTCCGCAGCATCACCCACAGGCCGGTGGTCACCGACATCTTCGACCCCCAATCGGAGCTTAGCATAGACCATGTCGCCCTGGCGCAGCGTGCCAGCGTCGTAGTCATCGCCCCGGCCACGGCCAACACCCTGGCCAGGCTGGCCTGGGGGCTGGCCGATGATGCCCTTACCACGACGGTGCTGGCCACGGCCGCGCCCGTCATCGTTGCCCCGGCCATGGACGCCCACATGTACGACCATCCAGCTACCCAGGAGAACGTGTCCCGGCTGAAGGCCAGGGGCTACACCATCGTTGGCCCTGCCCAGGGACGGCTGGCGTCGGGGCTGGTCGGCAAGGGCCGCCTGGTGGAGACCGCTGAGCTGCTGGGCTACATCCGGCTGGTGCTGGGGCGCGACGGCGACCTGGCCGGCCGCAAGGTGGTCGTCAGCGCCGGCGGCACCCAGGAGCCTATAGACCCTGTGCGGGTGATAACCAACCGCTCTTCCGGCAAGATGGGCTACGCCATCGCCGAGGCGGCGCGCGACAGGGGGGCCAGCGCCGTGCTGGTGACCGCGCCCACTGCCCTGCCCGACCCCGTGGGCGTCCGCATGGTGCGCGTCAATACGGCCCTGGAGATGCGCGACGCGATTACCAGGGAGTGCGCCACCGCCCACGCCCTCATAATGGCCGCCGCCGTGGCTGACTGGCGCCCGGCTAGCGCCCACACGCAGAAGGTGAAGAAGGGTGAAGCCGACACCTGGGTAATTGAACTGGTCAAGAACCCCGACATCATCGCCGGCGTCCAGGGCGAGCGCCTGGTCAAGGTGGGCTTCGCCGCCGAGAGCGAGGACCTGCTCAGGAACGCCCAGGCCAAGCTGGTAAGCAAGGGCCTGCACCTCATCGTCGCCAACGACATCACCGCCCAGGACAGCGGCTTTGCCGCCGACACCAACAAAGTCATCATCCTGGACCGCGAGGGCGGCGCGGAAGACCTGCCGCTCCTCAGCAAGTACGAGGTCGGCCACCGCATCCTGGACCGCGTGGCAAAGCTGCTGGGCTAGCGTCCCACACGCTGGCCTTTCCGCCTCTATCTGCTGCTTGCTGAGTCCTCGAGGGAGCCGGCCATGTCCTACCTTACTCTTGAAGCATGCCTTGGTCTGCTCCGGGAGCACTTCCCGTGGCTGCGGGTAACGGACGTCAGGGCCATTGACGAAGGCTGGGACTCCTTCGTCCTCGAAGTCAACGGCCAGCTTATTTTTCGCTTCCCCAGGCGGCCCGAGGTAGAGGCCGATTACCAGAAGACCAGGCGGCTGCTGGAGGCGCTGGCCCCTGCCCTGTCCATTCCGGTGCCACGCCAGGAGTTCCACTGTGTCCTGCCTGGACGACAGCCGGGCAGGATTGTCGGCCACCGCAAGATTCCCGGCCTGCCACTGTCCCGCGACCATCTGCGCCCGCCTCATGGCCCCAGGGTCGCAACCCGGCTGGGCAGGTTCCTGGGTGAGCTGCACACCTTCCCGGTGGAGGCGGCCATTCAGGCGGGCGTGCCCTACTTCAACGCGGCGCTCTGGCGGCAGCGGTACCGGGAGCTTTACCTTTGGCTGCGCACCCACGCCTTTGGTATGCTGGATGCGTCCGGTCGCGCCAGCGCGGAGGCCCTGTGGGAGGGCTTCCTGTCGGATGATGCCCGGTCCGCCTTCGAGACCGTCCTGGTGCATGGGGACCTGGCCTGCGAGCACATCCTGTACGACCCCGCGCGCCACGAGGTCGCGGGCGTGATTGACTGGGAAGACGCCGTGGTCGGTGACCCGGCCCTGGACTTCGCGGGCCTCCTGAGCGGGCTGGGGCGCGAGCTGGCCGAGCAGGTGGCGGGCCACTACCCGCGCACGGTGGACGCGGCCTTCTGGCGCAGGGCTGAGACCTACTCGCGGCTGGCGCCTTACCATATGCTCCAGTTTGGGCTGGTGACAGGGCGGGAGGACTTCATTAGCCAGGGCCTTCGAGACATAAAGGGCCAGGCCCACGGATAGGCAAGGAGGAGGGACAAGATGACCATCCAGGAAATCTTCCGGACAATCACCGAGCGCATCCAGGACACCGCCAGCGTCAGGACGGTCTATGGCGACCCCATAACGGCGGAGGGCAAGACGATCATCCCGGTGGCCAGGGTACGCTACGGGTTTGGTGGCGGCGGTGGCTCCGAGGGCGAGGACAGCATGGTGGAGGAGGCCCAGAGGGCGCGCAGGCTCGGTGGCGGCGGCGGTGGCGGCGCGTCGGTCAGCCCCGTTGGCATCATCGAGATCACGGCTGGCGAGACGCGCTTCATCTCCTTCGAGGAGCCGTGGAACATCATCCGGGCTGCCCTGATTGGCCTGGTCGTGGGCATGGTCCTGTTCCGGCGGCGCCGGTAGTCCCGACTCGTCGAGGTGGCGTGGCCGGCCCTACCTGCGCGAGGCGCCAGTGGGCACAGGCTCCACGTCCGGCTTGCCGGGGCCGGCTGGCCTGCGCTTGCCCATGAGTCGCACCACCAGCGTGCCCGTGAATAGCAGGGCGAAGGCGTTCACCAGGAATACCTGCCGCAGGCCCCACAGGTCCGCGATGGTGCCGCCCATGAGCGGCCCGGAGCCCCAGGCCAGGGCGCTGGAACTCTGGGCGACGCCGTAGGCCGCGCCCTGCTTCTCCCTGGACGTGGCGTTCCCCACCAGGGCAAAGGACATGGTGTTCAGCCCGCCGTTGAAGAAGCCCAGCAGCGAGAGCACCAGGTATATGTGCAGCAGGTTGCCCAGCACCAGCAGCGGCAGGTAGAGTATCCCGCCGCAGACGAAGGCGACTATCAGCACGGGCACCATGCCGACGCGCTGGCCCAGCCGGGTCATGACCAGGGACGAGGCGACGCCCATCAGGCCCATGAGGGAGAAGGCTATGCCCGCGCTGGAGGCGCTGCCGTTCTCCGATAGCTCCTTGATGAACACCGGCAGCACCGGCATCATCATGGTCGGCCCCACCTGGACCAGGAAGATGACCAGCAGCGACGAGGCCAGTCCGCGGGAGCGCACCAGCCCCGCGAAGCTGGCGAAGAACAGGTGCGGCCCCAGCTTCTCCTGCTGCTGCGGCTTCTGGAAGTGTTCGTCTATGAACAGCATTACCAGCAAGGCCGAGAAGACACACAGCAGGCCGGTGACAATGAAGGTAGCCCGGAAACCCAGGCTGTCGGCCAGCGTGCCGCCTACAAAGGGGCCCATCGTCGAGCCAAGGAAGCTGGCCGACTGCACCACGCCGATGCTGAAGGTGACTTTGTCCCTGGGGGCCATGGACGCGCTCAGCGCCATGACGGTCACCCACACGCCCGAGACCAGCCCCAGCAGGATGCGCAGGGCCACGAGCTGGTAGACGTCCGTGACCAGGCTGGTCAGCGCCAGCACCACGGCGGAGCCGAACAGGGCGCGCAGGACATTCTTCTTGCGCCCATAGCGGTCCCCCAGGATGCCCCAGAAGGGGCCTGACAGCATCATGAAGAAGCCGCCGACGCCGCCAGCGATGCCGCTCCACAGCGCGGCCCGCCCCGGCTCTTCGACGCCCAGTTCCTGCACGAACAGGGGAATGAAAGGGAAAACAAAGCTAAAGCCCAGGGCCGAGGTGGCCTGGGCTATCCACAGCACTACCAGGCTGCGCTGCCACGAGTCCAGCGAGCGTAGCCTCAACGGCTTGAGTCCCAGCATCGTTCTTGAGCCTCTAAAGTCAAAGTGCACAGCCCCTGCTGGCTGTGCACGATGTTCCTGGTATATAGCTAGCGTTGTCTGACTGTTATGGCCTTCGTCAATACCTGTACCCTTCCAGCATACACCCGCACAATCTCAGTCGCAAGGCGGCCAGTTGTGCTGTCCGCCTCCGATTGAAGGGCTACAGGCCCGCTGGTACAATGTTCCGGACTTCACATGAGGACGGGAGGCAGCCATGCCCATAGTCAGGATCGAGATGTGGCCCGGGCGCACCCACGCCCAGAAGGCAGAGCTGGCGAAGGCCATCACCGAGGCCATGGTCAACATCGCCAAGACCACGCCGGACCAGACCATAATCGTCTTCGAGGACGTGCCCAGGGAGAACTGGGCCCAGGGCGGCGTGCTGGCCTCGGACAGGAAGTAGCGCCTTCGCAGAAGGCCGCTGCGGGCACCTAAAGAGGCAGGGGGCAGGCCGCATAGCCTGCCCCCGCCCGTTCCATGCGTGGGATAGCGGCCAGCAGCGCCGGCGGTACGGCTACCTGGCCCTCACGTAAAGGCTCAGCCTCACCGTCCGGCTGCTGGTGTTGGCCGAGTTGTCCAGCACGATTGTGTATTCCCCGCTGACATTGACGGCGAAGGCGTCCTGCGTCAGGTAGCCCTGGGTGCCGCTGGTAAGCTCCATGCCGTCGGGGGCCAGCACGCGGTACCTGATAGAGCCGCTGCCGCTGACCCCGCTCAGGGTGAAGTCCACGCGGGACACCAGGGCGCGGTCGAAGGGCACCACGACGTGGGCCACGCGCCCTGCCGGCAGCGTGAAGTCGCCGTAGTTGCCGCCGGTGGCCCACTCGGGATAGCTATAGACGGTCGGGCCTGCCGGCGTGGGCGACGGCGCCGGAGGGGCAGTCGGCGCCGGCTGCGGTGGGCCGGCTGGCGGCGGTGGCGTGCCAGCAGGGGGCGGTGTGCCCTGGATGGCCCCGGCCACGGACACGCTCACCAGCACGGTCTTTGCCTTGTTGTTCATGCTGTTGTCCAGTACCAGGGCGTAGTCACCCGACAGAGGGATGGGGAAGGACTCCTGGACCAGGTAATCATGAGTGCCAGCCACCAGCACTGCGCCGTCGGGGTCCACAACGCCGTAGTCTATGGACACCATGCCGGTGCCCCTGGTCAGGCTGAAGTCCACGCGGCTGGAAACGGCGCTGTCCAAGGGAATGACCAGCAGCAGGACCTCGCTGGGCGCCAGGGTGAACTCGCGGGAGTGGTCGCCCGTGGCCCACTCGGGCAGGCGCTCCGTGCGGACCGGCACATAAGGCGATGGCCCGGCGCCGTAGGTCTCCAGCGACAGGGCCACCTGTCGGGGGCTGCTGCCCTGGCTGTTGTCGAAGACCAGGGTGTACTGGCCGCTCCTGTCCAGCCGGACGCCTCCCATGTGCAGGCTGCACACGGGGGCGCTGTCCAGTAGCTCCTGGTCGGGGCTGGCAAGGGCAAACAGGACGGGCGTGGGGCCTTCGGGAACCTGCACGCTGTAGCCCAGCCAGGGCGTGGCCTCGCCGTCCAGCGCCAGGGTGATTACCACGGACTGGCCTGCCGGGACGGTCACCATGCCTATATGCAGGCCGGGCTGCTCGAAGGCGTCAATCTGCTCTGGACTTGCGTTGAGGTCTATGGGGTCGGGCAAGTCCAGCCCCGCCCTGGGCGACACCGTCCAGGTCAGGAACACCGTCTCCTCGCCACCCGTGGGGTTGCTGAGATGGAGGGTGTAGAGGCCCGAAAGCTGCGGCTGGAAGACGTCGGAGGCGTGGCCGCTGACCCTGCCGCTGGCGCCCACGGTGGCGCCGTCCGGGCCGACGTTCTCCAGCTCTATCTCCGAGTCGCCGCCGAACACGTCCACCGTGTAGCGGACCTCGCCCACCAGGTTGCGGTCAATGCTGAGGCCGAGGGGGATGGACTGGCCGACACCAATGGTCAGGCGGGCGTTGTGCTCACCGGGCATGGAGGCCGCGTCCACGTCCCCGGTCTGGCAGCCGGCAGCCTCCTGACCTTCCCCGGCCCGCACCTCCACCAGCACGCCGTTGGTGTGGGCGTTATCGCCCAGGTCGAACCCGGTCACGCTGATGAGGTACTGCCCCGGAGGCAACGGGCCTTTGGTGAGCCTCGTGCCCTGGACAGGCACGGCCTCGGCCTCGAAGGTCTGGAGTCCCGGGGTGAGCAGGAAGGGCTGGAAGGTGGACGAGGCGTCGGGCAGAAGGGCGCCCAGCGCGCCGCCGGCCACTTCGAAGCCCTCCACCAGCTCGCCGCTGGCCTCGTCATACACAAAATAGGCGGTAGTGTCGCCCGACTCCCGGTCCTGTCTGTACCTGCCGAAGACGGCCAGTTGCCCTGGCCTCCACTGCACCGCGAACACGAGGGCCTTCTTGCCGTTACCCTCCAGGTACCAGCCCTGGCCGTCAAAGGCGTAGGTGAAGCCGTTGGTGACGCTGTAGGTGCGCGGCTGCTCCTGGAGGCCCACCATGGCGGGCTGCTCGTCCCGGAGCTGCACCACGCCCACCACCACGCCAGTCACCATGAAATCATCGGTGACCTGGCCGGAGACCGTGATGCTGCCCTTGCCCGGCACCACCGCCGGCGCGTCCACCTTCGGCTGGGCCACCACCGGCGCCGTCGTGTCGCTGCCGGCGGCCTCGGCCATGGTCAGCAGCAGGTCGGGCCATCCCGTCTCTCTGGTGCTCTCCAGCAGGGTGTACTTCTCCTTTGTGGCCGCGGCGGCCCTGGGGCTGACAGGCACGAAGAGGCTCAGCCCGCTCAGGCTGGTGTCCTTGTAGCCGTCGCCGGCCCTGACGCTATGCACCATCCTGGAGATGGCCGCCTTCAGGTCCGCGCCGGCCGAGGCCAGACGGTCGTCCCGGGCCTGGGCGAGCATATTGTCAACCAGTATGCCCAGGTCGAAGGCGATGCCGGGGTCGGTGACCTCCTGCTTGCCAAAGGCGGGGGCCTCGTAGCGGGCCTTCTGCACCACCTGCCCTACCCGCGTCAGCTTCTCCTTGAGGTCGCTCCTGGCCACCATGTACCCTTGCAGGGCGCCCACGAAGGCTGAGAAGGCGGCCTTGAACTGGGGCGCCTGGGCCAGGTCAATCACGGACATGGTGCTGTACATGGACTCGGCCGGCGAGTCGCGCTTCAGGCCGGCGATGTAGCTGTCAGCCAGTGCCTTGCCCAGCTCCAGGCCGCTCATGCTGGGACTGCTGGCCAGCGCGCCCAGGAAGGCGGCGTAGTCCCACCCGATGCCAGGCTCCAGCTCCTCCGAGGCGGTCAGCGTCCTGGCGTAGGGGTAGAGTTCCATAGCCAGCTCGGCGCTGGCCATAAGGCAGGCGTCGAAGCCCAGGAAGTCCAGGGTGATGCCGGTAGCCTTCAGGGCGCTGGCAAGCTGGGGCAGCGACATAAGCTCCGAGCGGGCGCTGTCGTCGGTGGCGAAGCCTAGCCACGCCCCGCCGTGGTCCCACAGCACCAGGGCGTAGCGCTCCGCCGGGTAGGCTGACTTTGCCCAGGTGATGAAGTCGCTGAGCACGGTCGGGTCGGACATGTTGGTCTCGCCGATGTCAGCGATTTCGGCCAGTTGCCCCTGCTCCACCTTCAGGCGCTTGGTGGTCTGCCAATCAGGCAGGTTGAGGACGCCCTGGTTTACCGAGTCTCTGGCCCTGCGGTCCACCTGCGCCACCACGTTGACCTGCTGGCTGGAGCCGACCCTGGCCATCTCGGCCAGGTCCTGAAGGGCGAAGGTCTCCAGGTTGTTGTCGGCGGCCATGTACACCATGACCGTCCACTGGGGGCCGGTAGGCGCCGGCGACGTGCCAGCCGTGGGCGGCGCCACCGGTGGAGCGAAGGATGGCGGAGAAGGAGCAACCTGGGAGGGACTCCCCTCGTTGGTCCTGGTGGGTGACTGGGACGGAGCAGGGCCGGGGCTGGCCTGCTGTGCTCCCTCCACGCCGGGCTTTTCCTGGGCACAGCCCAGTACCAGCACAATTGCCAGAAGCGCCAGGGCTATGTTCATAAACCGGGTCCTTGGTCTTTGTTGCACAGGCTTCAAGCTGAAAGGCGAGCAAGCCTATGGTGTTGCGTTGTTCAACGGCGTCACGTTGGAAAGGGCAGCGCCAGTGTTGGCAATCAGCGGGGTTGTAGCAGTCAACCAGTGGCCTTGCTGCAAGAGGTCGCTCCCCCTCTTGTAGGAGGAGACGAGGTTGTTACTCTGGGCGAAGTTCTGCAACTGGCCGGAGCTAGTGCTGCCGCCGGCGTTCCAGATGCGGAAGATGAGCCAGTCCCAGGTCTCGATGTTGGGCCATTCGCGGTTGTAGTTGATATTGCCGCCACCGCCGTTGACCGCGGACATGAAGGGTGTTCCCCACTTCCACTGGTCGTACTGGTTCCTGTACCAGTGGGGGAAGGCCGCCGCCAGGTGGATGCGGTCGCCGTTCACCACCTGGCCTATCTTGCCGCAGCAGGTCTTGATCTGGAAAATCCAGAAGCCCAGGTCCCAGCGGGCCTTGCCAAAGTTGTCCGGCCAGTCGGCGGTCAGCAGGCCATTGTGGGCGATGAGAGCTACCCAGTCATCGTGCCAGAGCCTGCCGCCGTTGAAGTCCACCAGGAGGAAAGTCTCCCAGGGGCCTCCTCGTGGTGCCTCGGCCACGATCCTGCCCTGGTAGCTGGAGCCGACGTACTGGCCGCCATGGGCCTGCAGGTGTACCAGGTATGTCTTTGGCCCTGACCAGAACCTCGCGGTGGTGGTCTCCTCGTCCAGAGGGTTGGGGGCCGTCACGTCCAGCGTGGATGGGTCCAGGGGTGGTGGCGCGGTGGGTGTTTCCTTGGCAGGCGGCGCCGTGGCCGCCGCCTCTGGGGCAGCATTGGCCGCTGCCTGGATGACGTTGGAGTCGGACGCGGGCGATGCTCTGCCGCACGCCAGGGAGAGGACCAAAGCAAGAAGTACAAGGCCCCATGCCAGTTGTGTCCACATTGCACATAACCTCCTCGTACTGGCCAGGGTCTGCCCCTGTTCCAGGAGCACATCGCCGATGCTTGTTGCCTCCCACCTTCATTTAAACTGGCCGATTATAGTCAAAACGCGCATTGGCACAGTGTATGCCTGGTCTGCCGCCTGCTCGACCCCCTCTTGGTCTCCCCCTTGCCAGGGGGGAGAGCCAGGCCTTTCCCTTGCTGGACAGGGGAAGCGCTTCTGCTCTCCCACCTGGCAAGGGGGGACCACAGAGGGCCAGGACTCCCTACTTATCTGGTACAGCCTCCCGGCCTTGACACGAGTTCCAGCGCCTCCTATACTCTGGTGTAACCTGAACAGTCCTAAAGGCTGCGAACAGAAGTAGTACGCCTCCAGCGAGGCACAGAGAGCCGGGGCAGGCCCGCAGCGGGCCGAAGGATGCGAACCGGCGCTGGCGCAGAGGCCGAATGGGTCTGGGAGCCGCCACCCGAAGGCTTCGATACTGCATCGGAGTCGTAGGCCTGGCCGGAGGGGCACCGTTATCATGGCCCAGGGCATCGAGGAGTTACGCGCTCCTCCGTGCCTGGTAGAGAGGCTTTGCCAGCCCTGTGTCAAAGTACAGCCAGGGCGCATAGCAACTAGGGTGGCACCGCGGACACATGACCCGTCCCTTTCCGGACGGGCCTTTTTATTTGGGGCGCCACGGGTGGGACGCCACATCTGAAGTGCCCTGGGTGCCCAGGCGTCCAGAGTTACGAAGGTCTCGCGAATGGAGGTCCGTGCCGAATGGTCCACATCGGCGAAAAGTTGTGGTGAAGCCAGCGCGAGGGCAGGGCCGCTGGGCAGGCTGCCCCTGTTCTTCAGCCAGGACTTCCATCATCGAGGTGTTACCGGAATGCAAGCGACACAAACAATCAAGACAACAGATGCCGCCAGGCAAGAGCGCAGGAAGAAGCGCGTCTTCAGTGGCATACAGCCTTCGGGTGACATGCACCTGGGCAACTACCTGGGCGCGGTGAAGGGCTGGGTGGAGCGGCAGGCCGAGAAGGAGAACTTCTTCTGCATCGTGGACCTGCACGCCATCACGGTGCCCCAGGACCCCGAGACGCTGCGCAACCAGACGCGCTCCCTGGCCGCCATGCTCTTCGCCTGCGGCCTTGACCCGGCCAGGAGCACGCTGTTCATCCAGAGCCACGTCAGCGCCCACGCCGAGGGCGCCTGGATACTTAACTGCGTCACGCCCGTGGGCTGGCTGGAGCGCATGACCCAGTACAAGGACAAGGCCGCCAGGCAGGAGAGCGTGTCCACCGGCCTGCTGGACTACCCGGTGCTGATGGCCGCCGACATCCTGCTCTACGACACCGAGGAGGTCCCCGTGGGCGAGGACCAGCGCCAGCATATCGAACTGGCGCGGGACATCGCCGAGCGCTTCAACCGCATCTACGGCGAGACCTTTGTTATACCCCAGGCTGTCATCCCGGAGATTGGCGCGCGCGTCATGGGCCTGGACAACCCCCTGGTGAAGATGTCCAAGACCTACGCCCACATCCGGGGCCACGCCATCCGCATGCTGGACGATCCCAAAGAGATCGAGCGCTCCATCAAGCGGGCCGTCACCGACTCGGGCAACGAGATCCGCTTCTCCGACGACCCTGAGAAGGCAGGCGTCAACAATCTCCTGGGCATCTACAAGGTCATCACCGGCAAGAGCAAGGAGGATGTGGAGCGGGACTTCCAGAGCGCCAGGGGCTACGGCGAGCTGAAGCAGCGTGTGGCGGAGGTGGTCATCGCCGAGCTTACGCCCATCCGTGAGCGCTACTACCAGCTCATCAAGGACGTGGCGGAACTGGACAGGCTGCTGGAGCGCGGCGCCGAGCAGGCGCGGGCCGTGGCCGAGCCGAAGCTGGATGAAGTCAAGCGACGCGTGGGGTTCGTGCTGCCCCGGAAGGCGAGGTAGTGGCCATGTACTATCCAACTCTGGAACAGGTGGAGAAGCTGGCCGACCAGGGCAACCTGGTGCCGGTCTACCGGGAGATCAGCGCGGACCTGGAGACGCCCGTCTCGGCCTACCTGAAGGTCGCCCGGCCACCCTACTCCTTCCTGCTGGAGAGCGTGGAGGGCGGCGAGCGCATCGCCCGCTACAGCTTCATCGGCACCGAGCCGCTGGGCGTCATCAAGACCGGCCCTGGACAGGCCAACGGGGCCGTGGACCCGCTGAAGGTCATCGAGAATACACTCTCGTGCTTCAAGCTGGTGCCCACGCCGCACCTGGGCCGGTTCAACGGCGGCGCCGTGGGCTACCTGTCCTACGAGGCTGTCAACTACTTCGAGCGCCTGCCCTCCCCCGCCGCTGACCCGCTGGCCCTGCCCGAGTCGGTCTTCATGCTGGCGACCACCTACCTGGTCTTTGACCACCTGCGGCACAAGATACGCGTGGTCAGCCACGCTCACCTGGACGGCGACGTGGAGCGGGCCTACGCTGAGGCCGTCCAGCGCATCCAGGAGATGGTAAGGCGGCTGGACTCGCCCCTGAAGCTGCCCCGTGGCAACGGTGGCACCCCCGTGGGCCAGGCCCCACAGGTGTCGTCCAACATGACGAAGCAGCAGTACGAGGCCATGGTCCAGCGCGTGAAGCAATATATCTACGAGGGCGACGCCATCCAGGTGGTGGTTGCCCAGCGGCTGGCCCGGCCCACGGCGGCCCATCCCTTCCAGATATACCGCGCCCTGCGCGGCATCAACCCCTCGCCCTACATGTACTACCTGGACCTGGACGGTTTCCAGATCGTGGGCGCCTCGCCGGAGATGCTGGTGCAGGTGGAAAACGGCGTCGTGGCGACCCATCCCATCGCCGGCACGCGCCGGCGCGGCAAGACGCCCGAGGAGGACGCGGCCCTGGAGCACGAGCTACGCACCGACGAAAAGGAGCGGGCCGAGCACATCATGCTGGTGGACCTGGGCCGCAACGACATTGGCCGCGTCAGCGAGCCAGGCTCCGTGCAGGTCACGCAGCTTATGGAGGTGGAGCGCTACTCCCACGTGATGCACCTGGTGTCCCACGTCACGGGCAGGCTCCGGCGGGACTACACCTGCTACGACGCCCTGCGCGCCTGCTTCCCGGCGGGCACCGTCTCCGGCGCGCCCAAGATACGGGCCATGGAGATCATCGCGGAACTGGAGCCGGACAAGCGCGGCCCCTATGCCGGCGCCGTCGGCTACTTCGACCTGTCGGGCAACATGGACACGGCCATCACCATCCGCACGCTGGTGGTCAAGGACGGCGTGGCCTACGCCCAGGCCGGCGGCGGCATCGTCTTCGACAGCACACCGGAGGCCGAGTACCAGGAGACGCTGCACAAGGCCTCCGCCCTGCTGCGCGCCATTGACGAGGCCGAGAGCTGGGGCTGACCCGTCGGCGATGTGGGCCAGGGGCGCAAGCAAGGAAGGTGAAGGAATGGTCCTGCTCATAGACAACTACGATAGCTTTACCTACAACCTCTACCAGTACCTGTGCGAGCTGGGCGCTGACGTGCGGGTGGTGCGCAACGACCAGGTGACGCTGGAGGACATCGAGGACATGGCGCCCGACAAGATAGTCATCTCGCCGGGGCCGTGCACGCCCCAGAAGGCAGGCATCTCCAACGACGTCATCCGGCACTTCGGCAGCCGGACGCCGCTGCTGGGCGTGTGCCTGGGCCACCAGTGCATCGGCTACGCCTACGGCGGCACCGTGGGCGGCGCCGGCGAGATCATGCACGGCAAGATGTCCCTCATCCACCACGACGGCAGGGGCCTGTTCCGCGGCCTGCCCAACCCCTTCGAGGCCATCCGCTACCACTCCCTGGCCATCTATCGCCAGGACCTGCCTGAAGAGCTGGAGGTCACCGCCTGGACCGACAAGGGCATTATCATGGGCGTGCGCCACAAGCGCCACCCCGTGGAGGGCATCCAGTTCCATCCCGAGTCCATCATGACCAAGGTCGGCAAGGACCTGCTGCGGAATTTCCTGGAGAAATGACCGGGGAGCCAGACAGTGCCGGCGAGGCACAAGACAGGAAGATAGTGCTCAGGCGCTACTGGAGAGGCACACCATGAGAATAGAGTACGACCCGGTGCATGACCTTTTGGACCTGGAGTTCTTGCCAGGTGTGAGCATTGTGGAGTCGGTAGAAAATCCTCGACGTGGCCATCGTCCGGCATGCCGCTGAGCCGTGACCTTTGCACAGGCACAAAGTGTAAACGAAGGGAAAGACAATGATCCGCGAAGCCATTGAAATGCTGGTGAATGGAAAGTCCCTTTCCATGGAGCAGGCGGCCCAGGTGATGGCCGAGATCATGGACGGCGCGGCGACGCCGGCCCAGATCGGCGCCTTCCTGGTGGCCCTGCGCCTCAAGGGCGAGACGCCCGAGGAGATCGCCGGCATGGCCCAGGTGATGCGGGAGAGGTCGCTGCGCGTCCAGGCCAATGGGCCAGTGGTGGACACCTGCGGCACCGGAGGCGATGGCTCCGGCACCTTCAACATCTCCACTACCTCGGGCTTCGTGGTGGCCGGCGCCGGAGTCAAGGTCGCCAAGCACGGCAACCGGGCCATGTCGGGCGCTTGCGGCAGCGCCGACGTCCTGGAGGCCCTGGGCGTCAGGATTGACCTCGGCCCGGAGGCGGTGAGCCGTTGCCTGGACGAGGTGGGTTTCGGCTTCATGTTCGCCCAGAAGTACCATCCCTCCATGCGCCACGCGGCCGGCCCACGGCGCGAGATAGGCATCCGCACCGTGTTCAACATCCTGGGGCCGCTGACCAACCCCGCCGGCGCCAGGTCGCAGCTCCTGGGCGTCGCCGACGCCGCCGTGGCCGAGAAGATGGCCCAGGTCCTGCTGCGGCTGGGCAGCCAGCACGCCCTGGTGGTCCACGGCCTGGACAGGCTGGACGAGATCAGCCTCAGCGACGCCACGCGGGTGTGGGAGGTCAAGGAGGGCGCGGTCTCGGTCTACACCATCACGCCCGAGGGCCTGGGCTTCCAGCGGGCAGACCGGCAGGCCATCCGGGTCGGCAGCGTGCAGGAGGGCGCCGCCGTGGCCCGTGGGGTGCTGGAGGGCGAGCGCGGCCCGGCCCGCGACGTGGTCCTCATGAACGCCGCCGCCGCGCTGCTCGCCGCCGACCGCGTGGCCACCCTGAAGGACGGCGTGGCCCTGGCAGCGGAGTCCATAGACAGCGGCAGGGCCTACCAGAAGCTCCAGGCCCTGGTAGCGCTGAGCCAGAAGCTGCAGTGAGGCGCGGGAATGCTGCGCCCAAGGGCCTGACGGGAGCAAAGCCTTGCATGGCTATCGAGAGAGGTGCTAGATTGGCCAAGCTGGACACGCCCAGTATCCTCAAGGAAATCGTCGAGGCCAAGCGCCGCGAGGTGGAGCGCCTCAAGGTCGAGCTACCTCAGTCGGAGCTGGAGAGGCGCATCGCCGGGATGGCGCCGCCGCTCAACTTCGCCGGCGCCCTGTGGGGCGACTCGGTGCGCATCATCGCCGAGGTCAAGAAGGCCTCGCCGGCCAGGGGCCTGCTGAGGCCGGACTTCGACCCGGCCTCCCTGGCCGCCACCTACGCCGACAACGGCGCCGCCGCCATCTCGGTGCTGACCAATGTGGACCACTTCCAGGGCAGCATCGCCCACCTCCAGGTGGTCCACCAGGTAGCCAGCCCCAGGGGAATCCCGGTACTGCGCAAGGAGTTCATCTTCGACCCGTACCAGGTGTACGAGGCCCGCGCCTTCGGGGCCGACGCCATCCTGCTCATCGTGGCCATGCTGGCCCCGGAGTGCCTGAGGGAGTTGCGCGAGCTGGCCGACAGCCTGTGGATGCAGTGCCTGGTGGAGGTCCACGATGAGGAGGAGCTGCGCGTCGCCCTGGACGCCGGCGCCGAGGTGGTGGGCATCAACAACCGCGACCTGCGCACCTTCAAGACCGACCTGGCCGTGACGGAGCGCCTGGCCCCCCTGGTGCCCCAGGGCAAGATCGTCGTCAGTGAGAGCGGCATCAGCAACCGCGACCACATCGGGCGCATCCGCAGCGCCGGCGCCCACGCCGCCCTCATTGGCGAGGCGCTGGTGACCGCGCCCGACGTGGGCGCCAGGCTGCGGGGGCTGGTATGACCAGGTTCAAGGTCTGCGGCCTGCGCAGTCTGGGCCACGCCCTGGTGGCCGCCGACGCCGGCGCCGACTTCCTGGGCTTCGTCTTCGTCCACGGCGTCCGCCGCCAGATTGGCGAGGAGCAAGCGGCGGCCATCATCGGCGAGTACCGGCGGCTGCGCGGCGACGATGGGCCACGGCTGGTGGGCCTGTTCGCCAACCAGCCCCTGGAGGAGGTCAACCGCATCGCCTCTAGCTGCGGCCTGGACTACGTCCAGCTTTGCGGCGACGAGCCGCCGGAGTACTGGGCGCGGGTCGAGGCCAGGGTCATAAAGCAGGTCAAGGTGAGGGACGACGTTCCCAGGGAGCAGGCGGTCCAGCGGGTGCTGGAGCAGGTGGCGCAGGTGGTGTCCCACGGTGCCCTGCCATTGCTGGACAGGTACGAGGCGGGCGCCCTGGGGGGCACAGGCCGCACCTTCGACTGGGGCGTCGCCCGGGAGGTGGCAGCGCGCCACGACTTCCTGCTGGCCGGGGGCCTTTCGCCCGACAACGTGGAGCAGGCCATCGCCGCCGTCGGCCCGTGGGGCGTGGACGTGTCCAGCGGTGTGGAGACGGATGGCGTCAAGGACCCGCGTAAGATACTCGCCTTCGCCGAGGCCGTCCGCCGGGCCAGGCCGGCGCCGCTAGGCCGGTGAGCCAGACCGCGAGGCGGGCACCACCAGCACCGGCACGCCCGACCCCCGGACAACCTTCTCTGTCACGCTGCCCAGCAGCCAGCGGGTGACGCCGGAGCGGCCCCGCGTGGACATGGCGATGATGCTGCCGGGAGTCTCCCTGGCGAACCTGACGATGGCCCGCGCCGGCACGTCCAGGAGGGCGCTGGAACTGGCCCTCAGCCCTCGCGCCTGCAACCGCTGGACGATGCCCTTGAGGTACCTGTCCGCCTCGACCAGAAGCTCCCGCTCGATGGGCGTCGGGTTGAAGTAGAACTCTCCGAAGAAGACGTCCTCCGACATTAGGCTGACCGACTCCACCACGACCATCTCCAGCCCCAGCCTGCGGGCCAGCTCCTCGGCGTAGGGCAGCACGCTTTCCGATAGCTCGGAGCCGTCCAGGGGCACTACCACGGTCCTGATGGACACGCCGGCTTCGGCGGCCTGCCCCTCGTCCGGCGGTCGGAAGACCAGCATGGGCACGGTTGTGGAGTGCAGCACCTTGTCTGTAACGCTCCCGAGGATGCCGCGCTGCACTCCTGTGCGCCCCTGGGTGGACATGGCGATGAGGTCGCAGCCCAGGCGCTCCTGCTCCTTCACGATGGTCTCGGCAGGCCTGCCGAAGGCGACCACGGCCTCGGTCCGCGCTGGCAGCGAGGCCTTCACGCGCTCCAGGTATGCCAGGGCCTGGGCTTCGGCCCGGCGCGCCAGCTCCTCGCGGGTCATGGGCTTACCTGTGTCCGGTCCGGTCCCCTCCACTACCCTGCCCTGCATGGAGGGCCACTCGTCACCTACCACCGAAAGCAGCACAATTCGGGCGCCCAGGCGGCCCGCCAGCTCGGACACGTAGGGCAGAATGGCCTCCGCCAGTCTGGAACCGTCCAGCGGTACAAGGACTCTTTCGTACACGGGGCTTCACCTCTCGCCTCAGATTCAGGCCCGGCATCGGGCCGAGAGCGCCCGGGCCTGGCTGGCTTGACAGTCCCCTGCCAATATCATAGGCTTTCGTGCTGTATATTGCACAGGAGGCATCTAGAGCTTGGGCTACGCGTTCAACCACGTCCACCTCAAGGCACCAGACCCGGAGAAGACGGCCAACTGGTATGTCAAGGCCTTCAACTTCAAGATAGTCAGCGACACGGTGAGGCTCTGGGGCGACCGGTTCATCCGCTGCGAGACCCCTGATGGCATCGTGGTGAACATATCTGGCGCTCGGACCAACGAGAGGATGGGGCCAGGGGACGCCTCGGCCCACTGGGGCCTGGAGCACTTCGGCATCACCATAGATGACCTGGACACGGAGATAAAGCGCCTGACAGAGATGGGCGCCAAGCTGCTGGAAGGGCCTATTGACGTGCCCAACGGGCCGCGCATCGCCTTCATCCAGGCGCCGGACGACGTGCGCATCGAGCTACTTCAGCTACGGCAGGCGCCCAGGAAGTAGCGGCCCCAAAGTAGCGGCCCCATTAGAAGGAGAGCAGCATGCTTCAGAGAATGCTCGGAGCGGCCCGGCTTGACGTGCGCACCTTCGAAGAGGTGGAGCACGACCAGAACGCGACCTTTCAGGCGGCCCTGGTAGTCATCATAGTCTCGGTTGCCACTGGACTGGGTGCCCTGGGGTCCCGGGAGGGAGGCGGTATCGCGTTCATCCTGGGGCTGGTCGCCGGGCTATTGCAGTGGGCTGTATGGGCTTACATCACCTACCTCATTGGCACCTCGCTGTTCCAGACCTCCGGCACCAGGGCCACCTGGGGACAGTTGGCCCGCACCACTGGTTTTGCCCAGTCACCGGGAGTGCTGAATATACTGGGCTTTATCCCCGTTCTGGGTGCAGTGATAGCCTTCGTTGCCTTCGTCTGGCAGTTGGTAGCTATGGTGATTGCGGTACGGCAGGCGCTGGACTACGAGTCCACCTGGCGCGCCCTGGGCGTGGTCGTCGTGGGGTTCCTGGTGGTGATAGTGATCTACGTCATCTTTGGCCGGATTACGGCTGCCCTTGCGGGGGCAAGTTCTAACATCTGACCGCCTGCGAAAGGAGGTGCGTATGCCCAGGCAAGCCTACTTCCCCGACCCCAACAACAGGCCCCAGGGCTTCTCGCCGGCCACCCGGGCTGGTAACATGGTCTTCGTCTCGGGCCAGGTGGCAACGGACGCCGCTGGCAAGCTTGTGGGCGCGGGCGACTGCCGCGCTCAGGCGGAGCAGTGCTTCAGGAACCTGGAGGCGGCCCTCAAGGCCGCCGGCGCCTCGCTGGCCGACGTGACCAAGATCACTGCCTTCCTGGTGAACGCCCAGGACTACGCGGCCTACGCCCCGGTGCGCCTGAAGGTGTTCCCCGAAAACGGGCCGGCCAGCAGCACCGTCGTGGTCAAGGCCCTTGTCCGGCCCGAGTTCCTCATCGAGATCGAGGCCATCGCCGTCGTGGGCGGCAGGTAAGCGCTGCAACGCGCGCCCAGCTTGCCAGGAGTAGCCACTCATGGCCCAGGACTGCATCTTCTGTCGGATCAACCGCGGGCAGGTCAAGAGCGATATCCTGTACCGCGACGAGCACTGCTTTGTCATACGGGACATCGCGCCCAAGGCCCCGGTGCACCTGCTTATCATACCTGTCCAGCACTTCACCTTCCTCACGGGGCTTACCCCTGAGCACTCGGCCATGCTGGGTGCCATGTTCATGGCTGCCCGGGAGATGGCGAAGCGCCAGGGCGTCACGGAGAGGGGCTATCGCCTCATCATCAACCAGGGCGGCGACGCGGGCCAGCAGGTAGACCATCTCCACCTGCACCTGCTGGCCGGACGACGCCTGGGCGCCATGGGCTAGGCGCGGTGAGCCAGCTTCCGCCCGCCGTGCAGTTGGCCCTGGACGCGCTCCCCGGTGGCCTGCGGGAGCACATTGAGCGAGTCCGCGTCGTGGCCCGCCAGCTTGCCCAGCGCCACGGCGTTGACGTGGCCCTGGCAGACCTGGCCGCGGCTGCCCACGACCTGGGCCGCGCCATGAAGGGCGATGTGCTGCTGGCCCGCGCCGGCGAGTACGGCCTGCCGGTCCACCTGGTGGAGGAGCGAAGGCCGCTGCTGCTCCACGGCCCCGTCATCGCCGCCTGGCTGGAGCGTCAGGCCGACGCCGTGGCCCCAGAGGTAATCGAGGCCGTCCGCTGGCACACCACCGGCCACAGAAGCATGGGCCGGGTGGCCAGGGTGGTCTTCCTGGCCGACAAGCTGGAACCCGAGAAGGTCAGGGAGTGGCCCGAGCTGGAAAGGGTGAGGGAGCTGGCCCAGGAAGACCTGGACCGCGCGCTGCTGGCCTTCCTGGACCTGGAGCTGGCCTACTTCCTGCGCCAGGGGTACCTGGTACACCCCGAGAGCGTGGAGCTACGCAACACGCTGCTGGCGGGCGAGAAGGCCCCTTCATCAGGGGCCTGACCACGGCCAGATACTCGAAATGGGAAGGGGGCGCTATCTGGCGCCCCCTTGACCGCTGAGCGGCGTACCCAGCTTTGTCTTGCTACACAGGCATGGTGCGCTTGGTGTAGGCCCGGCCGACCTTGGCGGCCTCTTCGCCCCTGCGCCCGGCGGCGCAGATCCGGACGCCCTCGTCAATCATCCTGGTCACGTTGTCCGGGCTGACGCTGTTCAGGAAGAAGAGGCCGGCTGCCTTGCACGCGGCCATGACGCGGGAGCGGGCGGCCTGCATGTCGGGGGGATAGGGCGGGTCGTGGGCATCGGGATGGCCCAGGGACATGCCCATGTCGCCCGGGCCCCACTCGGCGAAGCTGATGCCAGGGACGCGGGTGCTCAGCTCAGCGTTGACCAGCGCCCGCTTGTTCTCGATCTTCAGGCCCAGCATCAGCTCGCCCTCGGGGTTCAGGGGCCAGACGTCGGCCTTCTTGAGGTAGTCCTGGACCGAGATGCCCCAGGCGGCGGCTGCCGACGCCTGGCCACCCGAGCCGCGCCTGCCATCGCCCAAGCCCTGGCCCACGCCGATGGTCTGGAAGGGAAAGCGGCAGGACTCGACGAAGGCCTTGACCGCGCCGGGCGTCTCGGCGTGGCAGAGCAGGATGCCATGCACGCCCCTGGCCAGCGCCTGCTTGAACATCCAGGCATTGGCCCTGACAACCTCCTCGCTGGTGCCCTCCACGGGCAGGTCCACGATGACGGTGGGAGTGCGGTGGCCGCTGTTGGTCGGCCCGCCGTCCACCAGGCCACGCATGAACTCGTCCAGCCCGTGCATGTTGTAGGCGCCGTGCTCCATGCTGACCTCGATGTAGTCAGCCCAGGTCTTGGCCATCTGCTTGCCTGCCTCGTAGGTCAGGCTGGAGCCGGAGATGCCTGTGTAGTAGATGGGCTGGCCCTGCTCCAGCAGCTCGATGGCCCTGTTGATCCGTTTCGGCATATGTCACCTCGCAAGATTTGGCTCGGGAGTCCTGCAAGAGTTTATCCCAATAGGGCACCCGTCTGCCAGTCCCTTGCCCCAGGCAGGTGTCCTCCTGAGCGGCGGCATGGCATCCTTGAGGCACACGTGGCTTCTCCGGCCCACCCGTGGGGAAAAGTCCACCCCATCCAGCCCTGCCCGATGGTGGGGTGGAATGGGGTGAACGCAACGAGGGCGGGAGCAATGCATGGTCTAGCCCCCTTCCCCTCGGCAGGCTCGGGGCAGGCTCTAGCCTTCCCCCAAAGGGGGAAGGGACTATGTTCTCGCCCCCTGTGGGGGAGAGCTAGAGAGGGGGCCAAGCCTGTCATCAAAACAAAGTTGACGCTGTACTAGTAGTCTGTCACCTGTGATTTGATAAAGTCAGCCCTCTCCCGTCCAGAGCGAGGAAGTCCCTTCTCCCCTGGCGGGAGAAGGTCAGAGCCTGCCCCGAGCACAGCCGAGGGGATGAGGGGGAGCATTCCTTCAATTCACGAGTGACAGACTACTAGTCCTCCAGGGCGCTGGCGGTGCCGACGATGACCACGGTGCCGTCGTCCTTCTCCATCCAGACGGCCACGTTGGCCCGCGTCCGGCTGCCTTCCTTGGCCCTGTCGGTGATGACGCCCCTGGCGGTCACGCGGTCGTTGGGCCAGACGATGTTGGTGAACTTGATGTCCAGCTTGCCGCCCTCGAACCAGCCCTTGCCAAAGCGCTTGTCCATCAGGTCACCGATGTAGGACATGGTCATGCGGCCGCCTACCACCACGTCCTTGAAGCCCAGGGCCTCGGCGGCCTTCTTGTCGGTGTGGTAGTTGGCCCGGCCGTGGAAGTACTTGCCGCACATCTCCAGGGTGATGACCCTGGAGACAGGCTCCAGGGGCTCGCCCTGGGGCACCGCGAAGCTGCGGGAGCCTTCCTTGGCCTTGGGGTCGCGCAGCTTGACCTCGCCGGAGGTCTGGCTTAGCAGGAAGCTCTGATGATGGTAGCCCTGGGCCATCAGCTCGCCCTCCAGCGACCAGACGTTGACCTCCTGGTTGACGACGGTGCGGTTGCGGTGCTCATAGATGTCAATGACCCTGGAGGTGGCCGTGTAGCAGGCGCCGGGCACCACTGGCTTGCGGAAGTCCCACTGCTGGCGGATCCAGAGGGTGCCGAAGCTGTTCTTGAAGCCGGCGCCGGGGAAGCCCGAGTCGGCGGCGGTCAGCACCATGGACGGCGCAACGGGCTGGCCGTAGGGCGACTTCTCGTTGTACCAGGAAGGGTCTATGTCCAGACCCTCGAAGTAGTTCTCCAGGACTTCCCTGGAGGGGATGAAGACCTTTGACCCCAGGGCCTTGCCCTTGTATGCCTCTTCGCTATCTCTCTCAACAACCTGTGGCACGCATTACCTCCTTATCTTGGCCTCGTAGCTTTCAGCCATCAGCCTTCCCTGCCCGTCCCAGGGGTGGGGCGCTGACTGCTAACCGCTTGCGTCCCGATTGGCCTACCTGCTCGTACCTAGTCGAAGGTCAGTACCGTGCGCGTCGTCACGCCTCTGACCATGTCCTCGAAGGCCTCGTTGACCTCTTCCACGGGGCGGAACCTGGTGACCAGCTCGTCCAGCTTCAGCCTGCCGGCCTGGTATAGCTCCAGCAGCCAGGGGAAGTCCACTCTGGGACGGCCTGCGCCGTAGAAGGTGCCCATGAGGGTGCGGTCCTGGAACAGCGGCCTGGCCGGGATAGAGATGTCCGAGCCGTGCAGCGGCACACCCACCATGACGGCAGTGCCTCCGGGCCGGACGCACTCGAAGGCCTGGCGCACAATCTGCGGGAAGCCCACGACCTCGAAGGCGTAGTCGGCGCCGCCGCTGGTGAGCTCCAGCACCCGCTTGACGGGGTCCTCCTTCTCGGCGTTGACCAGGTGCGTGGCGCCCAACTCCTGGGCCTTCTGGAGCTTGAAGGGCACCTTGTCCACGGCGATGATCTTGGAGGCGGCGGCCAGCACCGCGCCCTGGACGACATTCAGCCCCACGCCGCCGCAGCCGAAGACGGCGACGGTGGCGCCGGCCTCGACCCTGGCCCGGTTCACCACGGCGCCCACGCCCGTCATGACGGCGCAGCCGACGAGGCACGCCTTCTCCAGGGGCACGTTCTCCGGCACCTTGACCACGCTGTCGGCCAGGACTACCGTCTCCTCGGCGAAAGTCGCGAGGCCGTGGTAGTAGGGGACGCCGTCCTTGCTGAAGCGGGTGGTGCCGTCGGGCATCTTGCCCGGCTGGCGCGGGTAGCCCTCGCACAGGTTGGGGCGGCCCACTGTGCAGTTGCGGCACCGACCGCAGGGGGCCATGAGGGAGAAAATGACATGGTCTCCAGGTGCGACCTGGGTCACGCCCGGCCCTACCTCGGTGACGATGCCCGCGCCTTCGTGCCCCATGACGAAGGGCAGCGTGTCTATGGCGGAGTGGCCGTCAATGCGGTGGTAGTCGCTGTGGCACACCCCTCCGCCCACCATCTTGATACGGACTTCGCCGGCCCTGGGGTCGTCCAGGTCCAGCTCTTCTACCTTCAACGGTGTATGAGGCTTGTAAAGAACGGCTGCCTTCAAATGTCTCCTCCTCAAAACGCCCGACGCGCCCTGGCCCTTCAGGGAAGCCTGCACGTCGGCAACTTTACAGGATTACCCCTTCATTCTTCAACTGGACCACGTCATCCCAGGAGTAGCCCAGCAGCCCGGTCAGCACCTCTTCGGTATTCTCGCCCAGCGCTGGGGCCATCTTCCTGGTGGAGAGAGGCGTCTTGCTGTAGGTTACCGGCGTCTGGAGCCACTTGGTGCGCCCCAGCACCGGGTGGTCGAAATCCACAATGTACTTGTTCAGCACCACCTGCGGGTCGCTGGCCAGGTCAAGGGTGCGCTGGACGCGCTCGTAGATAAGGTCGCCGGCCCTGGCCAGAAGCGCCTCCCACTCGGCCCGGGTCCTGGTGGCGAAGACCTCGTCCAGCAAGCGGACCAGCTCGTGCCTGTTCCTGTAGCGGGCCTCGGCAGTGTTGAACCGCTCGTCCTCGATGAACTCGGGCTTGCCGATGGCGCGGCAGAAGGTGGGCCAGTAGCGGTCGCTCTGGCTCATGGAGAAGGCCAGCCACTCGCCGTCCTTGCACTTGTAGTAGTTCCAGAGGACGTTGTTGGCGTCCCGCGGGTCCTGTCGGCGGAACTCCTGGCCCCGGAGCAGGCTGATGCCGTTCTGCATGCCGCGCGCCCAGACCATGCTGCCCAGGTGGGAGACATCCACCTTCTGGCCGAAGCCGAAGCGCTCCCGGGCGAAGAGGGCACCCAGGACGCCGTAGGACAGCATGATGCCCGCAATCTGGTCGGCGATGCCCACGGCGTAGGGTATGCCGTCGTTGGGGCCGGCCCACCACAGGGCGCCGGAGCGCGCCTCGCCCGTGAGGGCGAAGGCCGGCTTGGTGGAATCAGGCCCCTCCGGGCCGTAGCCAGAGGCGGAGCCATAGATGATGCGGGGGTTATGCTTGACCAGGTCTTCGTACCCCAGGCCCAGGCGCTCGGCCACTCCCTTGCGGAAGTTCTCCACGAAGACGTCGGACTTCTCCACCAGCCGGTAGATGATCTCAACGCCCTGCGGCTTCTTGAGGTCCAGGGCAATGCCCAGCTTCTGCCGGTTCATCCCCTCGAAGTAGGCATTGACCCCGCCAGGCAGGTCCGAAATCACACCGCCAACGCGGCCAAACTGCCGTCCGTGGTCCCCGTCCAGGGACTCGACCTTGATGACCTCGGCGCCCATGTCCGCCAGCATCATGGTGGAAACGGGGCCGAACTGCCACATGGTCCAGTCTATGACGCGGATGCCGTCCAGAGGCCCCTTCAGGCCGTTGCTGTCGCTGGTCATGCTCTCACCTCCGACTGTACTGGGCCAGCCAGTGCCTCATAGTATAGCCCAGGGCCAGCAAACTACAAGATGTATAATGCCGGGACAGCAAAAAAGGGGCCTCGCTCCAGCCCGCGCCGGAGGCCGCAGCCTGGATGTCTAGTACTGCCGCTGCTGGCGAGAGCGCCCGCCCATGGCGGCGTAGGCCACCTTGGGGTCTATGACCACGTCCAGCAGCGCCGGCTTGCCACAGCTAAAGGCCCTCTCCAGGGCCGGCCGTATCTGGCCCGGCTCGGTCACGCGCTCCCCGTACCCCCCAAGGCCCTCCATGACCCTGGCGTAGTTGGTCTCCTGGCTCAGGAAGGTGCCCAGGCCGCGCCCGCCGCGGCGCAGGACGCCCAGGGTCGTCTGGTTCCACGCGCCATTGTTGCCCAGGACGGACACGATGGGCAGGTTGAAACGGACGTAGGTCTCCACGTCGAAGCCCGTCAGCCCGAAGGCGCCGTCGCCGTAGACGATGCATACCTGCTTGCCAGGCCGGGCCAGCGCCGCCGCGGTGGCGAAGCCGCTGCCAGCGCCGAGACACCCGAACTGGCCCGGGTCCAGCCAGTGGCCGGGCTTGTTGATGTGCAGCACCCTCGCCGCGAAGGTCACGATATCGCCGCCGTCACCGATAACGGTGGCGTCGTAGTCCAGGAAGTCGCGGAGCTCCTTCATCAGGCGCATGGGATGGATGGGGGCCTGGTCGCTGTTAAGCAGGGGCTCGTCGGCGGCCTTCAGGGCCTTGTCCTCGGTCATCACCTCTTCCAGCCATGCCTTGCCCGGCGAGCGGTAGTGGGCACGCCGCAGCTCGTCCAGGACTTGCTGGAGAATGGCCTTGGAGTCCCCCGCGATGCCCACGTCGGCGCCACGGTTCTGGCCTATCTTGCCGCCGTCCATCATGATGTGGATGAGCTTGGGGTCCTGGGGGAATATGGCCTCGGTGCCATAGCTGAGCCGGAAGTCAATGGGCGTGCCGATAAGGATGACCAGGTCGGACTTCACCAGCCCGTAGCGTCGGCCCAGGCTGCCCAGGTTGGGGTGGTCGGCCGGGATGGCGCCGCGGCCCATGGCGTTGAGGAACACCGGCGCGTCTATCATCTCGACGAACTCGCGCAGCTCGTCCCAGGCCTTGCACCACCAGATATCGGACCCCGCCAGCACCGTGGGGCGTTTGGACTCCCTGATAAGGTCCACAGCCTTCTTGATGTACTCGGGGTCACCGTAGGCCCTGGCCTCGGTGCGGTACTTGTCGGGCCAGCGCACCTGCTCCTCGTTTACCTTGCCGTTGACGATGTCTACTGGTATCTCCAGGTACGCCGGGCCGGGAACGCCAGTGGTGGCGTGCCTGAAGGCCGTAGCGACGTACTCGGGGATGCGCTCGACCTTCTTGACCTGCTCGGAGAACTTGGTAATGGGCTTCATGAAGGTGACGCTGTCGAAGTCCTGGAGGCCGCCCCGCAGGTGGTCGGAGATGCCGGCGTTGCCGCCGATGAGCAGCATGGGGCTTGGCGCCTGGAAGGCGTTGGCGACACCCGTTACGGCGTCGGTCACGCCGGGGCCGGCGGTCACGATGCCCACGCCCGGCTTGCCCGTCACCTTGGCCCAGCCTTCGGCGGCGTGGGCCGCCACCTGCTCGTGGCGAAAGTCTATAATCTTGATGCCCTCGTCGGCGCAGCCCTCGTAGAGGTTGTATATGTGGCCCCCGTTGAGGGTGAAGATGTACTCCACGCCCTCCTTCTTCAAAGCCCTGGCAAACAGATGTCCACCGTCAATTTCGCCCATCACTGTACTCCTGTTTCAGTAGTCTAGAGCATTTTTGAGTTGCGCCTGCACGGCGGTATGCAGGGGCGGGCCTGAGACCCGCCCCCGCGTTGCCCTGGGGAAATGGTGCAGCCTTTCATAGTGTACACCCGGCATGAAGCGGCCCTAGAGAATCGCCCCGGCCTCGCGCAGCTTCTCGATGTCATCCCAGGTGTAGCCCAGCTCCTCGATGAGCACCTCCTCGGTGTGCTGGCCGTGCTCGGGAGCCTCGCGCCAGATGCCCGCCGGCGTCTCGCTGTAGATCACCGGGTGGTTGCACATCTTCACCATGCCCAGCACCGGGTGGTTGAAGGTAGTGATGTAGTCGTTGGCTATCACCTGGGGGTCCTTGTCCAGCTCCTCGATGGACTGGACTTTGGCATAGATGAAGTCGCCCGCCTCCTTGAAGGCCCGGTCCCACTCGTCGTAGGTCCTGGTGGCGAAGCGCTCGTCCAGGACTTTGACAAGCTCCGCCGAGTTCCTGGCCCTGGCGGCCATGTCGCTGAACCTGGGGTCGTCTATAAGCTCTGGTATGCCCAGGACGGTGGCGAAGCGCGCCCAGTAGCGGTCGGGCTGGAGGTGCATCAACTGCACCCAGCGCCCGTCCTTGCACTTGTAGAGGCTGGCCAGCGGATTGGTGGGCGCCTTGCGGTCGTAGGAGGCGAAGCGCTGGCCGCCGGACAGCAGGCTCATGGAAATCCCCAGGCCCTGGAGCCACATGTTGGCGCTCAGGTGAGAGACCTCCACCTTCTGCCCCATGCCCTGCTGGTCCCGGCCTACCAGCGCGGCGAGGACGCCCAGGCACAGCATGATGGCGCCTATCTGGTCAGACACGCCGCCGGTGATGCGGTTGGGCGGCTCGACGCCGTCAGGCGTGGCGGCCATCATCAGGCCACCCCGCGCCTGGCCACAGCCGTCGAAGGAAGGCTCGTAGGCATCGGGGCCGTTGGGGCCATAGCCCGACGCCGAGCCGTAGACGAGGCGAGGGTTGATCTCGCGCAGCGTGTCATAGCCCAGGCCCAGCCGCTCGGCCACGCCCTTGCGGAAGTTCTGGACGAAGACGTCGGCCTTTTCCACCAGCCTGTAGACTATCTCCCGGCCTTCAGAGGTCTTGAGGTTGACGGCTATGCCCCGCTTGTTGCGGTTGCAGGACTCGAAGTAGGCATTGCGCCCCCCGGGCAGGTTCGGCCTGAGAGAGCTGGCCCGCCACAGCCCGCGCCCCGCGTCCCCATCCAGCGACTCTATCTTGATGACGTCTGCCCCCATATCCCCCATCATGGAGGTGGATACAGGACCAAACTGCCACATAGTCCAGTCCAGGACCCTGATGCCCTTCAAAGGCCCGCTGACCCCGTTAGAAGCCATCTTTGCCTCCTTGTCCAACAGCCATTCAAGGCCGACCGTGTACCGGAAAGATGAACGAGGCTATCCGGGTAGGTGAGATTGTAGCACAGTCGCCCGCGGCGGAGTAGCAATACCACGCCACATGCCTAAATAAACAGCCCCAGGACGCCTCTATTCGCCATTCTTTGATGGCCCAGGCCATATGTTACAATATTGGCCAAAATCAGCGGCGCCGAGTCGGGGCGCACCCCTTGGGAGTCTACCTTCAGAGGCGTATGCCGGGGAGGAGCGTGACATGGGCAAGGCACTGGAAGGCGTGAGAGTCCTGGACCTCACCCAGTTTGAGGCGGGCACGTCCTGCACCGAATCGCTGGCATGGATGGGGGCTGACGTCATCAAGATCGAGCAGCCCGGCGGCGGAGACCCCGGCAGGCGCAACCGCTCCGACCTGCCCGACGTGGACAGCTACTATTTCATCCTCCTCAACGCCAACAAGCGCAGCGTCACCCTCGACCTCAAGAAGGAGAAGGGCAAGCAGCTTTTCCTGGAGATGGTCAGGAAGGGCGACGTCGTCGCCGAGAACCTGGCGCCGGGCACGCTGGAGCGGCTGGGGCTGGGCTACGACATCCTGAGCGCGGTAAACCCCCGCATCATCCTGGCACGGATCAAGGGCTTCGGCACCTACGGGCCTTACGCCAACTACAAGAGCTTTGATATGATCGCCCAGGCCACCGGGGGCGCCATGGCCTTCACCGGCTTCCCCGACGGGCCTCCCGTCAAGCCAGGCGTCACCATCGGCGACACGGGCGCCGGCATTCACGCGGCCTTTGGCATCATGTGCGCCCTCTGGCAGCGACAGAAGACTGGCAGGGGACAGGTGATGGAAGTGTCCATGCAGGACGCCGTCATCAACTTCAGCCGCATCAAGATGCGGGAGTACTACGAGACGGGCAGAAGCCCCGGGCGCACGGGCAGCGCCGTGCCCAGGACGGCCCCGGGCGATATCTACCGCTGCAAGCCCGGCGGCCCCGACGATTACGTGTTCATTTACTGCCAGCCTATCCGCGGGCACATGTGGGACGCGCTGGTCCTCATCATGGGCCGCGAGGACCTCATAGACGACCCCAACTGGTCCGACCCCGTCTGGCGCGGCAAGAACAAGGCCCTGGTGGACAAGCTGGTGGAAGGCTGGACAATGCAGCATACCAAGCATGAGGTGATGCGTATCCTGGGCGAGGGCGGCGTCCCCTGCGGCGCGGTGTTCAACGCCGAGGACATTCACAGCGACCCCCACCTGCTGGAGCGCGGCATGGTCACCACCATGCACCACCCCGTGCGGGGCAGCTTTCGGATGCCCGGCTTTCCCGTCCAGCTCCAGGAGTCGCCGGTGGAGATGCGGCACGCTCCCCTGCTGGGAGAGCATACTGCCGAAGTCCTGCGTGAGCTGCTGGACATGTCGGAGGACGACCTGCTGGGCCTGAGGGAGGAGGGCATCATCTAGGTGGCCACCAGGATTGTGGTCATCTCCGACACCCACTGCCGCACCTGGGAGGATGTGCACCCTGATATCCGCAAGGCCGTGGCCGAGGCCGATATCGCCGTGCACTGTGGGGACTACACGCGGCCGGCCGTGGCCGAGGGCATGCGACGCACGGCCAGGCGCGCGGCGCTGGTGCACGGCAACTCGGACCCGCCGGAGCTGCGGCGGGCGCTGCCCTACGTCCAGGTGCTGGAGGTGGAGGGCATGTGCATCGGTGTGACGCACCCGGCCTGGGGCGGCCCGCCCTTCGAGCCTGAGGAGCTACTGAAGGACTTCCCGGGCGCAACCCTGCACGCCGTGCTCTTCGGCCACCTCCACGAGGCTGTGAACGAGGTGCGCGGCGGCGTGCTGTTCCTCAACCCAGGGCAGGGCTATGCCTCCTTCAGGGTGCCGGCCACCATCGCCCTCCTCACCGTGGACGGCGGCGCCGTAAGCGGAGAGATAAGGACTGTCGCGCCCGGGCGGTGACCGCCGGCTGCGTCGGGGTGGCCTCTCTATTAGGCCGTCTATGCGATGGGCTAACAATCTTCTATGACAATGGCCAAAACCCCCAATTGGTAGGGGGCAAATTGTGTGTTGCCCCCTACCAATTGGTATTGCATTCGGGACTCAAATCTTCCATACTATTTTCTGTGCCTAATACCGGCACATCAAAATCAGTAGCGCAGGAGAAAAGGAGAACCAGGAACGATAATGGTCGAGAAGGTGCCCAACGACAAGCCTCCCTCACGTGGAAGGAATGGCAAGCATCCCAGGAAGGTCTTAGGCCCCGTCCTGAACCTTGAGGAGCATGTTACTCCCGATTGGTGGCGGGGCATTTTTAATTCCCTTTACCTGAAGACCGATGGCGATGTAGTGGCCGATCCCAACATAACTCGTCAAGAGGTTGACCTGTTCTCCGAGTCCCTCAACCTCTCGCCCAACGATGTCATCCTGGACCTGTGTTGCGGCCAGGGCCGCCACTCCCTGGAGCTGGCGAGGCGCGGGTTCAAGTACGTGGAGGGCCTGGACCGGTCCCATTACCTTATACAGAAGGCGAAGGCAGCGGCCAAGAGGGAGGGGCTAAACGTCAAGTTCAGGGAGGGTGACGCGCGCAAGCTGCCGTACCTGCCGGATACTTTCGACGTTGTCTTGATTCTGGGCAACAGCTTCGGCTACTTTGAGTCGGTCCAGGACGACCTGCGTGTGCTAAAGGAGGTCGCCAGAGTCCTCAAGCCCTGGGGCCGGCTCCTTATTGACGTCACCGATGGCGACTACATGCGCCGGGCTTTCGAGTCTCGCTCCTGGGAGTGGATCGGCAAGCGGAGCTTCGTCTGCCGCGAGCGCTCCCTGTCGGTGGACGGCCAGCGCCTCATCTCCAGGGAGATCATCACCGACGTGGAGAAGGGCGTTATCGCCGACCAGTTCTACGCCGAGCGGCTGTACGACCGCGAGAGCATCGCCAGGCTCATAAAGGAAGCCGGCTTCAGCGAGTCCAACTTCCACGGCGAGATTTCGCCCGACTCGCAGCGCAACCAGGACCTGGGCATGATGGCCAAGCGCATCATCGTCACTTCCCAGGTAAGAAAGGAGTGGTCCGTAGTCAAGCGAAGGGCCAATAACGGCGCCCGCGAGGTCGTGGTGGTCATGGGTGACCCCACCAAGCCCGACCGCCTGAAGCCTTCCGCCGTGTTCGACGACGACGACTTCTACACCATAGACCAGCTCAAGGCGGCGCTGAGGACCCTCAAGGACTACCATTTCACCTACCTGGACAACCACGATACGCTGTCGCAGGACCTGAAGAAGCTGGCCGGCAAGGTTGACCTGGTGTTCAACCTGTGCGACGAGGGCTTCAACAACGACCCCAGGAAGGAGCTGCATATCCCGGCCATGCTGGAGCAGCTAGGGCTGCCCTACACCGGCGCCGGGCCTCAGTCCCTGGCCTACTGCTACGACAAGTCCCTGGTGCGGGGAGCGGCCAAGGAGATGGGCATCCCTGTGCCCGACGCCGTCTTCGTCAAGCCGGGCGACAACATCTTCGAGCTGCCGCTGCGCTTCCCGGTGATTGTCAAGCCCAACTTCGGCGACTCCAGCTTCGGCATTACCCAGAAGAGCGTGGTCAACAACGTCGAGGCCCTGCTGGACGCCATCGCCGACATCAGGAACAAGTTCGGCTACGAGAAGCCCATCCTCATCGAGGAGTTCCTGACGGGCAAGGACCTGAGCGTCGGCATCATCGGGAACCCGCCCAGCTCCTACACGGCGCTGCCCATCACCGAGGAGGACTACTCGGCGGTGCCCGAGGACCTGCCCAGGATCTGCGGCTACGAGGCCAAGTGGGACCCGCAGTCGCCCTACTGGAACATCAAGTCCGTCAAGGCGGACCTGTCCCCTGAGACCGAGCGCTTCATCATAAGCTGCTGCCTGAAGCTGTACGAGCGGCTGGAGTGCAGGGACTACGCCCGCTTCGACTGGCGTCTGGACGCCGAGGGCAATCCCAAGCTGCTGGAAGTCAATCCCAACCCCGGCTGGTGCTGGGACGGCCACCTGGCCAAGATGGCCCATGCGGCCGGCATTTCCTATCCCGAGTTGCTGGCCGCCATCCTCCAGGCCGCCGAGCAGCGCCTCGGCGTCATCACCGAACAGAAGCGAGAGGAGAGCGTCACCAGGCCCGTCGCCAGGGCCGGCTAGCCGGGCATCCCCTCGCTACCAGCCAGGGATGTGCCTGACCGGAGGGCGCCCCGTTTAGGGGCGCCCTCCGGTGTTGTTTCCCTCGTGCTTATAGCGTTCTTGAGTTGCGTCTGCACGGTGATATATAGGGCGGGTTTCAAACTCGCCC
>FWPU01003657.1_pt1 | contig 38102 bp, 32 predicted proteins | sample 2228361 | NCBI WGS metagenome assembly FWPU01 (sample SAMEA103939777, study PRJEB20133) | metagenome | reverse complement strand
AGTCGTTACGCCATTCGTGCAGGTCGGAACTTACCCGACAAGGAATTTCGCTACCTTAGGACCGTTATAGTTACGGCCGCCGTTTACCGGCGCTTAGGTTCGGAGCTTCGCACGACCCGAAGGCCGCGCTGACCCCTCCCCTTAACGTTCCGGCACCGGGCAGGCGTCAGTCCGTATACATCGTCTTGCGACTTCGCACGGACCTGTGTTTTTAGTAAACAGTCGCTTGGGCCTGGTCTGTGCCACCACCTCGGGCTCGGGACGCGAGGTCCGTCACCCTAACGTGGTCCCCCTTCTCCCGAAGTTACGGGGGCGATTTGCCGAGTTCCTTAACCAGGGTTCTCTCGATCGCCTCGGTATGCTCTACCTGCTCACCTGTGTCGGTTTGCGGTACGGGCACCTCACCCACTCGCTAGAGGCTTTTCTCGGCAGCATGGGATCGGTCGCTTCGCCTAGAACGGCTCGGCATCGTGCCTCAGGGTTGACGGCCCCCCGGATTTGCCTAGGAGACCCCCCTACACACTTGCCCCACGACGACCATCGCGTGGGTCGACCTACCCTTCTGCGTCCCCCCTTCGCTGCCCTAGGACCGAGCGGGTCGGTAGCCCCCGAAGGGGTTCCCTTAGCAGCTCGGGCTCGGGCTGGGCGCGGGTGAGGTGGTACTGGAATATCAACCAGTTGTCCATCGCCTACGCCTGTCGGCCTCGGCTTAGGTCCCGACTAACCCTGGGCGGATGAACCTTCCCCAGGAACCCTTGAGCATTCGGCGGACGGGCTCCTCCCCCGTCTCTCGCTACTCACGCCTGCATTCTCACTTCCGGCGCGTCCACGGCTGGGTTCCCCCGCCGCTTCACTCGCGCCGGAACGCTCCCCTACCGATCCGCCGGCCTGGACCCAGAGGGCCTCCCCTCAGGGCCGAGCCATGGTGGCGGATCCCGCAGCTTCGGTGTCGTGCTTGAGCCCCGTTACATCATCGGCGCAGGACCACTTGACCAGTGAGCTGTTACGCACTCTTTCAAGGATGGCTGCTTCTAAGCCAACCTCCTGGTTGTCTCTGCGATCCCACATCCTTTCCCACTTAGCACGAACTTGGGGACCTTAGCTGGCGGTCTGGGTTGTTTCCCTCTCGGCTACGGAGCTTAGCCCCCGCAGCCTCACTCCCGGACTCTGGAGCACCGGCATTCGGAGTTTGACTGAGGTCGGTAAGCTTGTGGGCCCCCTAGCCCAATCAGTGCTCTACCTCCGGTGCTGAACGTCCGAGGCTGCCCCGAAAGGCATTTCGGGGAGAACCAGCTATCACCGGGTTTGATTGGCCTTTCACCCCTACCCACAGGTCATCCCCCAGGTTTTCAACCCTGGTGGGTTCGGCCCTCCACGAGGTCTTACCCTCGCTTCAGCCTGCCCATGGGTAGATCACCCGGCTTCGGGTCTCGGGCGTGCGACTGTGCGCCCATTTCGGACTCGCTTTCGCTTCGGCTTCCCGAGAACGGTTAACCTCGCCGCACACCGCGAACTCGCAGGCTCATTCTTCAAAAGGCACGCCGTCACCCCCGCTGGTCACCCAGCGAGAGCTCCGACAGCTTGTAGGCTCACGGTTTCAGGTGCTATTTCACTCCCCTCCCGGGGTGCTTTTCACCTTTCCCTCACGGTACTGGTCCACTATCGGTCGCCAGGGAGTACTTAGCCTTAGGGGGTGGGCCCCCCAGATTCACACGGGATTCCACGGGCCCCGTGCTACTCGGGATCCCTGCGAGGAGGCCGGTCACGTTTCGACTACAGGGCTGTTACCTCCTGTGGCGGCCCTTTCCATGGCCTTCGTCTACGTGCCGGCTTTGTAACTCCTTGCACCCTCCGGTGCGGGTGCGTGCAGGTCCCTCGACCCCGAGACGGCAACGCCACCGGGCTATCACACCGTCTCGGTTTAGGCTGGTCCCCGTTCGCTCGCCGCTACTAGGGGAGTCGCGGTTGCTTTCCTTTCCTCGCCCTACTGAGATGTTTCACTTCGGGCGGTTCCCTCCACAGGCCCTATGTGTTCAGGCCTGGGTGACCGGGCATGACCCCGGCCGGGTTCCCCCATTCGGAGATCCTCGGATCTCAGCCTTCTCGGCGGCTCCCCGAGGCTTATCGCAGCCCGACGCGTCCTTCATCGGCTCCTGGCGCCTAGGCATCCACCGTGAGCCCTTTCCAACTTGGCTCTAGATGCTCGCGCTCGCTATCGAGTTCTCAAGGTGCTCGGAGGCTCGCACCTCCAGAGCTGAACAGTGTGCCCGACCGGCTCGCCATCATCGCCGCCGATCCCTCGGGGGACCGCGCGACGGCTCCGGCTCGCCGACCGACTAGCCAGTGCATCGACCTGGAGTCGTGCCGGGTCCCCGGTCGCCCGGGTCCCGGAGTGCCAACGGCTCCTTAGAAAGGAGGTGATCCAGCCGCACCTTCCGGTACGGCTACCTTGTTACGACTTCACCCCAATCGCGAGCCCCACCTTCGACGGCTCCCTCCCTTCGAAGAGGGTTGGGCCACCGGCTTCGGGTGTTGCCCACTTTCGTGGTGTGACGGGCGGTGTGTACAAGGCCCGGGAACGTATTCACCGCGGCATTGCTGATCCGCGATTACTAGCGACTCCGACTTCACGGGGTCGAGTTGCAGACCCCGATCCGAACTGAGCGCGGCTTTTTGGGATTCGCTCCCCCTTGCGGGATCGCAGCCCTTTGTACCGCGCATTGTAGCATGCGTGCAGCCCTGGGCATAAGGGGCATGATGACTTGACGTCATCCCCACCTTCCTCCGGTTTGGCACCGGCAGTCTCCCTAGAGTTCCCGGCATGACCCGCTGGCAACTAGGGACAGGGGTTGCGCTCGTTGCGCCACTTAAGGCAACACCTCACGGCACGAGCTGACGACAGCCATGCACCACCTGTGCAGGCCCCGTAGGGCACCGTGTTTCCACGGCTTCACCCTGCATGTCAAGCCCAGGTAAGGTTCTTCGCGTTGCATCGAATTAAGCCGCATGCTCCGCCGCTTGTGCGGGCCCCCGTCAATTCCTTTGAGTTTTAGCCTTGCGGCCGTACTCCCCAGGCGGGGCGCTTAATGCGTTAGCTTCGGCACGGACGGGGTCGATGACCGCCCACACCTAGCGCCCAACGTTTACGGCTAGGACTACCAGGGTATCTAATCCTGTTCGCTCCCCTAGCTTTCGCGCCTCAGCGTCAGGACAGGCCCAGGGATCCGCCTTCGCCACCGGTGTTCCTCCTGATATCTGCGCATTTCACCGCTACACCAGGAATTCCGATCCCCCCTACCTGCCTCTAGCCGCGCAGTATCGGATGCGGTTCGCGGGGTTGAGCCCCGGGATTTCACATCCGACTTGCACGGCCGCCTACGCGCGCTTTACGCCCAGTGAATCCGGACAACGCTCGCTCCCTACGTGTTACCGCGGCTGCTGGCACGTAGTTAGCCGGAGCTTCTTCTGCAGGTACCGTCACTTTCGCTTCGTCCCTGCCGAAAGGGGTTTACAACCCGAAGGCCTTCATCCCCCACGCGGCGTCGCTGCGTCACGCTTTCGCGCATTGGCGCAAGATTCCCCACTGCTGCCTCCCGTAGGAGTCTGGGCCGTGTCTCAGTCCCAGTGTGGCTGGCCGTCCTCTCAGACCAGCTACCCGTCGTCGCCTTGGTGGGCCGTTACCCCACCAACGAGCTGATAGGCCGCGGGCCCATCCCAGACCACCTGAGCTTTCCCGACCGGGCCATGCGGTCCGATCGGAGTATCCGGTATTAGCCCCGGTTTCCCGGGGTTATCCCGGTGTCTGGGGTAGGTTGCCCACGTGTTACTCACCCGTTCGCCGCTCCGTACCCGGATGGGTTACCCCTCCCGGGCCGATCGCTCGACTTGCATGTGTTAGGCACGCCGCCAGCGTTCGTCCTGAGCCAGGATCAAACTCTCCGTAGACATCGCTGCGTCCGGCCCGCGGGCCGGCTCGTTCGCGATCGGAGATCGGCCCCGCGGGAAACCCTTCGGGACCGCGTACGACCGCCGCACCGACCGACGCCGATGGCGTCGCTCGGCGGACGGGGTTGCGCACTGGCTTTTGGCACACTGTTCAGTTCTCAAGGTGCGAGCGCCACCTCGCGCGGGGTTCCGCGGAAGGGGTCGCGCCAACCAACTATGCTAGGCACGTCCCGCCGGCGCCGTCAAACGCCCCTGGCGGGGTCGCCGGCTTGGCTCTCAGCTGCGGACAGCGTACCAGAGGGCGCTCAGCGCAGACGGACGAAGCGCCGACGCCCCACCTGCAGGACCCTCCCCCGGAGCGCCTCGGCGGGCAGCTCGGTCTCGGGATCGGTGATGGTCTCGCCGTCGAGGCGCACGCCGCCCTGGGCGATCAACCTGCGTCCCTCGCTGCGGGACGCGGCGAGGCCCGTCGCGGCGAGCAGCCCCGGCAGCCAGTACCGGCCCCCCGCGCTCGCCCACTCCGGCGCGAGCTCGACCTCGGGCACCTCCTCGGGCACCTCGCGCTCGCGGTGCACGCGGTCGAACCGCTCCTCGGCGGCCCGGCCCGCCCCGGGCCCGTGGTAGAGATCCACGACCTCCCGGGCGAGGCGGCGCTTCTCCGCCCACGGGTCGAGCTCCCCGGCGGCGAGGCCCGCCGCAACACGCTCGGTCTCGGCCGGATCGGTGAAGAAGTCCAGGGTGAGCCGCCGGTACTCCGGGATGAGCTCGTCCGGGATGCGGACGAGCTTGCCGAACATGGAGTCGGGGTCCTCCGTGATGCCGATGTAGTTGCCCAGGGACTGGCTCATCTTCTGGACCCCGTCGGTCCCCACGAGCAGTGGCATGGTGAGGGCCACCTGGGGCTCCTGGCCGTGGGCCCGCTGCAGGTCCCGCCCCACGAGCAGGTTGAAGAGCTGGTCCGAGCCTCCGAGCTCGACGTCGGCCCGCACCGCGACGGAGTCCATCCCCTGGAGCAGCGGGTAGAGGAGCTCCATGATCGTGATGGGCCGGCCGTCGGCGTAGCGCTTGGCGAAGTCGTCCCGCTCGAGCATCCGGGCCACGGTCGCCTGGGCCGTCATGTGGAGGACGTCCTCCATCGTGAGCCGCTCGAGCCACTCCGAGTTGCGCCGGAGCTCCGTGCGCTCCCGGTCGAGGATCCGCCAGAACTGGTCGAGCAGACGCTCCGCGTAGGCGTCCACCTCCTCCTTGGACAGGCGCGGACGGGTCTCGCTCTTGCCGGAGGGGTCGCCCACGCGCGCCGTGAAGTCGCCCACGATGAGGACCGCCACGTGCCCGAGGTCCTGGAACTGACGCAGCTTGCGCAGCACGACCGCCCACCCAAGGGTGACGGCGGGGGCGGTCGGATCGAGCCCGAGCTTGACGCGCAGCGGCCGCCCGAGCTCCAGCTTCCGCGCCAGGCCATCCTCGGGCACGACGGTCGCGACACCGGCGAGCAGCTGGTCGACGTCCGCGGGGCCCATGGGCGTCGCGATGCTACCAGCGCTAGCAGCCGCCCGTGGGAAGATGGCGGCATGCGGCGGCTGGCGATCCTGCTCTGCGCCCTCGCCCTCCTTCCGACCGGATGCGCCCTCCCGGAGCTCGAGGAGGAGCGGGCCCAGGCCCCCCCGCTGCCGCAGACCTCCTTCCTCTACGCGGCCGACGGCAGCCTGATCACCACCCTCCACGCCGGGGAGGATCGGGTCCTGGTGCGCTGGAAGGACATCCCGGAGGTCATGGTGGACGCCACGGTCGCGATCGAGGACAAGCGATTCTTCGATCACGCGGGGGTGGACCTCAAGGCGCTGCTCCGCGCGGCCTACGTGGACCTGACCGAGGGGCGGATCGTGCAGGGGGGCTCGACGATCACGCAGCAGCTGGTGAAGAACCTGTACGTGGGGAGCGCCGAGACCCTCACCCGCAAGCTCCAGGAGGCCTACCTGGCGTGGCAGCTCGAGCAGCGGCTCACGAAGGAGCAGATCCTCACCCGCTACCTGAACACCGTGTACTTCGGCAACGGGGCCTACGGCGTGCAGGCGGCGGCCCGGACCTACTTCGGGGTCGACGCCCGGGACCTCACCCTCCCCCAGGCGGCGCTCCTCGCGGGGCTCATCCGCGCCCCGGTGGACTACGACCCCGTCGCGCATCCGCAGCGAGCCCGGCAGCGGCGCGACCACGTGCTCGACGCCATGCTGGAGCAGGGGCTCATCGATCGCGCCGCCCACGACGCCGCGGTGGCCACCCCGATCGAGCTCGTCGACCCCGATGACCGCGACCGACGCTACCCCGCGCCGTACTTCGTCGACTACGTGAAGGAGTGGTTCCTGTCCAACCCGCGGTTCGGCGACAGCGCCGCGGGGCGGTACGACCTGCTGTTCAAGGGCGGGCTGCGGATCTGGACCACCCTCTCGCCCCGGCTGCAGCGCTTCGCCGAGCGCGCCGTCCACGAGGTGCTGCCCTACCGTGGCGACCCCTACGCGGCGCTCACGGCGATCGACCCTCGGACCGGCTACGTCCGCGCCATGGTGGGCGGACGGGACTACTGGAGCGAGGAGGACCCCTTCGCCCGCGTGAACCTCGCGACCGGCGGCAGCACCGGACGGCAGGCGGGCTCGGCCTTCAAGCCCTTCGCCCTCGTCGCCGCGCTCGAGAACGGCTTCACGCCCTCCTCCCCCCTGAACGGGTCCTCCGCGGCCGTCCCGCTCCCGGACGGCACGACCTGGCGCCCGGGCAACGCCGAGGGCAGCGCCTACGGGACGATCAGCCTGGAGCGCGCTACCGTGAGCTCCGTCAACGTCGCGTACGTGAACCTCGAGATCGCGCTGGGCGGGGGGGACGCATGGCAGGGCGCGCGGAGGATCGTCGAGGTGGCCGAGCGCATGGGGATCCGCTGCTGCCGGCGCACGACCGAGCCCGACGGGCCGCTCCAGGCGGTGCCCGCGGCCGTCCTCGGCTCCAACGAGGTCAACACCCTCGAGATGGCCTCCGCCTACGGCACGCTCGCCTTCGGAGGCGCCCACGTGCAGCCCACGCCGGTGATCCGGGTCGAGACCGCCGACGGACGGGTGCTCTACGAGGCGCCCCGGAGGCCCGTCCAGGTCGTGGACCCCGCCGTGGCCTCGGTGGCGGTGGACGTGCTCGAGAAGGTCGTCCAGTACGGGACGGGGACGGCCGCCCGCCTCTACCGTCCGCAGTTCGGCAAGACCGGCACCGAGGACCTGTACCGCGACGCCTGGTTCGTTGGGGCGGTCCCCCAGCTCGTCGCGGCCGTGTGGGTCGGCTTCCCCCAGGGGCAGATCTCGATGGAGCCCCCGAGGACGCGGATCCGCGTCTACGGGGGGACCTGGCCGGCCCAGATCTGGCACGCGTTCATGTACAACGCGACGCGCCACCTGCCGGTCCGGGACTTCCCCGAGCCGGAGGGCGGGGTCCGGTACGTGACCGTGCGGATCGACGTCACCCAGGGGTGCCTGGCCAACCCGTACACGCCGCCCGCGAACATCCGCACGGTGCGGTTCATCGCCGGCACCGAGCCGACGGAGGTCTGCACCGAGCCGAGCACCTACCAGTACCTCACGGTTCCCTCGGTGGTGGGGATGTCCTGGGAGGAGGCGGAGCGGGCGCTCGAGGCCGCGGGCTTCCACGTCGCCGTCGAGCCGGTCCTCGCCGACGCCCCGCCCGGCACGGTGGTGGCCCAGGACCCCGCCGCCGGGTCTCGGGCGCTGCAGACCTCCACCGTCACGATCTCGGTCGTCGAGGCCCCCTCCCCCTCCCCGTCCCCGTAGGGCGGGCTCGGGATACGAACGGGTCCCCGGCGACGACGAAGCGCCACGGTCGCTCCGTGCCGTGGTTGATGCCGACCCGGGTGGTCACCTCCACCCGCTCGGGGGGGACGGGCTCCCCCTCAAGGAGCTTCACCGCTCGACCCCGCACGAGGTCGGCGCCGTCGAGCTCGCGGGAGATCCCGAGGGCCTGCGCGAGGCGCCCCGGCCCGGAGCACAGCAGCCTCGGGTCGCTCGTGCCGCGCCGCTCGGCCATCTCCTCGAGCCCCTCCAGCGGCTCCCCCGCCCGGAGCAGCACGGCGGCGCCCTCCCCCCGGGGGCCCGTCACCACGTTCAGGCAGTGGTGCATCCCGTACGTGAAGTACACGTACAGGTGGCCCGGGGGGCCGAACATCGAGCGGTTCCTCGGCGTCGGTCCACGGTAGGAGTGGCTCGCCGGATCGTCTGGCGCGTAGGCCTCCACCTCGACGAGGCGGACGGCGAGGCGCCGACCGTCCGGCAGGCGCCGCAGGAGCACCCTGCCGAGCAGGTCCCGCGCCACGACCGTCACCTCGCGGTCGTAGAAGGAGCGGGCCAGGGGGCGACCGAGCCTCACCGCCCCTTGCGGAGGAACCGGCGCAGGCGCGAGAGCGGCCACGCGTTGATCACCTCGTCCTTCGTGAGCCAGCCCCGCTGCGCCGTCCCCACGCCGTAGCGCATGACGTCGAGGTGGGGCGTGGCGTGGGCGTCCGTGTTCACCGCGAAGCGCACGCCGTAGCGCCGCGCCCATGCGATGTGCTCGTCCTTGAGGTCGAGGCGGTCCGGGAAGGCGTTGATCTCCAGGGCCGTCCCGGTCCGGGCCGCCGCGCGGAACACCTCGTCGAGGTCGAGCTCGATCGGCTCGCGCCGGCCGATCAGGCGCGCCGTCGGGTGGCCGATCACGTGGACGTGGGGGTTCTCCATGGCCCGGATGAGCCGCCGGGTCATGACGTCCTTGGGCTGGTTGAAGTGGGAGTGGACCGAGGCCACGCACACGTCGAAGCCCTCGAGGAACTCGCCCGGCCAGTCCACGCCGCCCTCGGGGTCGATGTTGAGCTCGGAGCCGTGCAGGAGCGTCATCCTTGGGAACCGCGCCTGCAGCGCCCGGAGGCGCTCGCGCTGCTCGAGCATCTTCTCGTCGGTCATCCGCTGCATCGCCAGGTTCGGCGCGTGGTCGGTCACGGCGTAGTAGGCGTAGCCCCGCGCCGCGGCCGCCTCGAGCATCTGCTCGAGCGTGGCGAGGCCGTCGGTGAGGTTCGTGTGCGTGTGGAGGTCGCCCCGGATGTCGCGCTCGTCGATGAGCTCGGGGAGGGTCCCCTCGAGGGCGACCTCGATCTCGCCCCGGTCCTCGCGGAGCGTCGGCGGGATCCAGGGGAGGCCGAGCCGCTCGTAGACCTCCTCCTCGGTGCTGGCGACGACGAGCCGGCCGCTGCGGGCGCGGAACAGCCCGTACTCGTTCAGCTTCAGGCCCTTGCGGACGGCGATCTCCCGGACCCGGATGTTGTGGGCCTTGGAGCCGGTGAAGTAGAGCATCGCCGCGCCCCAGACCTCGGGGGGCACCACCCGCAGGTCCACCTGGACCCCCGCCTCCGTCACGACCGAGGACTTCGTCTCCCCCCTGGCCAGGACCTGCCGGACCTCGGGGAGCGAGGTGAAGGCCTCCATCACCGGATCCGGCTCCCGGCTCGCGACGAGCAGGTCCACGTCGCCGATCGTCTCGCACATCCGCCGCAGGGAGCCCGCGTGGGCGATCCGCTCGACCCCCGGCACCCCCCGCAGGCGCTCCTCCAGGCCCTCGGCCAGGTCCATGGCGACCGAGAGCAGGACCCGGCCGCCGGCGCCGCGCATCCGCTCGATCCCCGCCCGGATGTTCTCCGCCGTCTTGGCGCCGAAGCCCCGCAGGGCGGCGACCCGCCCCTCGTCGATCGCCCGCAGCAGCTCGTCCACGGAGGCGACCCCGAGCTCCCGGTAGAGGGCGATCGCGCGCTTGGGCCCGAGGCCGGGGATCCGGATCATCTCACGGACGCCCGGGGGGATCTGCGCCCGGAGCTCCTCGAGGGCCGCGATGCTCCCCGTCTGGAGGAACTCGTGGATCTTCTCGCCGATGGATCGGCCCACGTTCGGGATCTGGAGGATCTGCCGGAGGTCGAACCCGGCGATGTCCGCGGGGTAGCCCCCCACGGCTCGCGCCGCCTTCTCGTAGGCCCGCGCCTTGAAGGGGTCCTCGGAGAGGATCGACAGCAGGTCCGCGTACTCCTGGAGCACCGCCTCGACGGCGTCGTTGGCGCGGGGCATGCCGCCTCCTCAGATGGCGCCGAGCAGGAACAGCAGCAGGGCCTTCTGGGTGTGGAGCCGGTTCTCGGCCTGGTCCCAGACGGCCGAGTGGGGGCCGTCGATCACCTCGTCGGTGATCTCCTGGCCCCGGTGGGCCGGGAGGCAGTGCAGCACCGTCACGTCCGGCCTGGCCACGGCGACCTTGTCGGCGTCGAGGGCGTAGGCGGGGAACACGAGCGCCCGCTCCTCCGCCTCGGCCTCCTGCCCCATGCTCGCCCAGACGTCGGTGTAGAGGACGTCCGCGTCACGGCTCGCCTCGATCGGGTCGTGGGTGAGACGCACGCTGCCGCCCGTGGACGCGGCGATCTCCGTGGCCCGCTGGACCACTTGGGGGATCGGCTCGAAGCCGGGCGGGGTGGCGACGCGGACGTGCATCCCGGCCTTGGCCCCGGCGAGCAGCAGCGAGTGGGTCACGTTGTTGCCATCGCCGAGGTAGGTGAGGGTCCTCCCCGCCAGGCCCCCCTTGATCTCGCGGATCGTGAGGAGGTCCGCGAGCGCCTGGCAGGGGTGCTCGAAGTCGGAGAGGGCGTTCACCACCGGCACCGTGGCCGCCCGGGCGAGGAGCTCCAACCGCTCCTGCTCGAAGGTCCGCAGGACGATCGCGTCCACGTACCGCGAGAGCACCCGGCCCGTGTCCTCGATCGTCTCTCCCCGCCCCAGCTGGAGCTCGGAGGAGGCGAGCGGGATGGGGTGGCCGCCGGTGGAGGCCACCGCCACCTCGAAGGAGACCCGGGTCCGCGTGGAGGGCTTCTCGAAGATGAGCGCCACCTGGCGACCGGCCAGGGCCGTCGCGTGGTCCTCGGGTTTGGCCTTCACCTCGGCGGAGAGGTCGAGCAGGAACGCGAGCTCCTCCGGGCTCAGGTCGTCCACGGAGAGGTAGTCGCGCTCCATCGCGACGAGTCTACCGGTCCCCGCGCGGGAGCGCAGGCCCTCAGCCCGCGCGGAGCTCCGCGCCGAGCTCCCGGGAGAGGCGCTCGGAGATCCGGGCGACGATGGCGTCGGCCTCCTCGCCCCCGAGGGTGCGATCCGGCGCCCGGAGGTCCACGGAGAAGGCGAGGCTCCGCTTCCCCGCCGGGAGCGGCGGACCCTCGAAGACGTCGAAGAGCAGGCAGGTGTCCAGGAGCTCGCCGGCGGCCTCGCGGAGGTGGCGCTCGACGGCGGCGGCGGGCACGGAGGCGTCCACGACGAAGGCGAGGTCCCGGCGGACCGGCGGGAAGCGCGGCACCTCCGCGCCGACGATCCGCACCTGCGTCGCGGCCTCCCGCAGCGGCGGGAGGTCGAGCTCGCCCACGGCGACCCGCCCCGGGAGGTCCAAGGATGCGGCGACGCTCGGGTGGAGCTCGCCGAGCACCCCCACCGGCTCGCCCCCGAGGAGCACCGTCGCGGAGCGCCCGGGGTGCAGGGGCCGGCCGGGCGCCTCGCCGAGCTCCAGCCGGACCCCGAGCCCCGCCCCGAGGGTCTCCAGGACGCCCTTGGCGTCGAACACGTCGAAGGTCCGGCCGCCGCCGGTCCAGCTCGGGTCGGCCACCCCGGCCAGGGCGAAGGCCGCGCTCGGGCGCTCCTCGGGACGCCCCTGCGCGAGGCGGAAGACCGTGCCCACCTCGAAGAGGGCGACGCCACGGACCTGTCGGTGCAGGTTCCGCCGGACCGCCTTCAGCAGGTTCGGCAGGAGCGAGGTCCGCAGCCACCCCTCCTCGGCCTGGAGGGGGTTCGTGATCCGGATCGCGTCCGCGGCGCGGACGAGGGCGAGGTCCGCCTCGGAGACGAAGGGGACGAGCTGGACCTCGCGCAGCCCGGCCCGGACGAGGAGCGTCCGGACCCGGCGGAGGAACGCCACCGTCCCCGGCATCCCGCCGGCTTGCCGCACCGGCGGGAGCGTGGACCCGACCCGCTCGTACCCCTGGATCCGCACGACCTCCTCGATGAGGTCCACCTCGCGCTCGATGTCCACGCGGTACCCGGGGATCTCGACGTGGACGACCTCGCCCTCCACGCGGCTAGCCATGCCGAGCCGGTCGAAGACCTCCACGGCGTCGGCGGTGGTGACCTCGTAGCCGATGAGCGCGGAGGCGCGGGAGGCGCGCATCGGGACCCAGCGGCGCTCCGGCGCACGGCCCACGTCCACGGCCCCGGCGAGGACCCGGGCGCCGCACCAGGCCACCATGAGCTCGCACGCGCGGTCCGCGGCCCGGGGAACGGCCTCGGGATCCACCCCGCGCTCGAACCGCATGGACGCCTCGGTCGAGAGCTCGAGCCGGCGACGGGTGCGCTGGATCCCGCCCCGCTCGAAGCTCGCGCTCTCGAGCACGACGTCCGTGGTGGACGCGGAGATCTCGGCCACCTCCCCGCCCATCACGCCGGCGACCGCGACCGGCCGCTCGAGGTCGCAGATCAGGAGGTCGTCGCCGGTCAGGACCCGCTCGACCCCGTCGAGGGTGACCATCCGCTCCCCCTCCCGCGCCCGTCGCACGACGATCCCCGGGCCCTTGAGCAGGGCGAGGTCGAAGGGGTGCAGGGGCTGCCCGATCTCGAGCATCGCGTAGTTCGTGGCGTCCACCGCGGCCGAGATGGGTCGCATGCCCGCGGCCGTGAGGCGGGCCTGAACGGGGATCGGCGAGGCGGTGTGCTGCACGTCTCGCAGCACGCGCGCGAGGTAGCGGGGGCACCGCTCGGGATCCTCGACGCGGACGGTGGCGACGTCCTCCGCCCGCTCGGGATCCTCCGAGAAGCTCGGCTCGGGGACCGTGAGCGGGGTCCCGGTGGCCGCCGCCACCTCCCGGGCCACCCCGATCACGGACAGGAAGTCCGGGCGGTTCGGGGTGACCTCGATGTCGAGCACGGCGTCCTCGAGCCCGAGGGCCCGCTTCAGGTCGGTTCCCGGCTCGATCCCGGGAGGCAGGATGAGGATGCCCTCGTGGGAGGGGGAGATCCCCAGCTCGTCGGGGGCGCAGAGCATCCCGTTGGAGACGACCCCGCGGATCTCCCGGGCGGCGAGGGGCTCCGGCAGCAGCGGGATGGTGGCCCCCGGGGGGGCGAGGGGCACGAGGTCGCCGGGGGCCATGTTCCGAACCCCCACGACCACCTCGGTCTCGCCCGAGCCCGTGTGGACCCGGGCGATGCAGAGCCGGTCGCTCCGGGGATGGTCGCGCACCTCGAGGACCCGGGCCGCGATCACGCCCCGCAGGCGCTCCCAGGGGCGCTCGATGGCCTCGACCTCGGCGCCCTTGCGCGTGAGCAGCTCCGCGAGCTCCTCGGCGGAGAGCTCGGTCGGACAGAACTCCCGGAGCCAGGAGAGGACGACCCTCACGCGGCCCCCTCGAAGCGCTCGAGGAAGCGGACGTCCCCGTCGTAGAACAGCCGCAGGTCGTTCACGCCGTAGCGGACCATGGCCACGCGCTCCACCCCCATCCCGAAGGCGAAGCCCGTGTAGCGCTCGGCGTCGTACCCGCAGTTCTCGAGGACCTTCGGATGGACCATGCCCGCGCCGAGGAGCTCGATCCAGCCGTTGCCGCACACCCGGCAGCCGCTCCCGTCGCACAGGAAGCACGACACGGCCACCTGGGCCCCCGGCTCGACGAACGGGAAGTAGTCGGGCATCAGGCGGACCCGGCGCTCCGGGCCGAACAGGGCCCGGGCGAACGCCTCGAGCGTGCCCTTGAGGTCGGCGAAGGAGATGCCCTCGTCCACGGCCAGGCCCTCGACCTGGTGGAAGACGGAGCCGTGGGTGGCGTCCACCGCCTCGCGCCGGTACACGCGTCCGGGCGCGACGACGTACACGGGGGGACCCTGCCGCTCCATCGTGCGGATCTGCACGGCCGAGGTCTCGGTCCGAAGGAGCAGGCCCGGCACGTCGATGTAGAGCGAGTCCTTCATCGTGCGCGCCGGATGGTCCGGGGGGATGTTGAGGGCCTCGAAGTTGTGCCAGTCGTCCTCGATCTCGGGCCCCTCGGCCACCCGGTAGCCCATCCGCATGAAGATCTCGACGATCTCATCCTGGACGATGGTGAGCGGATGGAGCGAGCCGGGGCGCAGCCGGCGGCCCGGCAGCGTGACGTCCACGCGGTCGGTCTCGAGGAGCTCGTCCTCGGCCCGCGCGGCGAGCTCGGCGCGCCGGGCGTCGAGGGCGGCGTCGAGGGCCGCCTTGACCTCGTTGGCCACCCGGCCGAGCTCCCGCCGGTCCTCGGGCGGCAGGGCCCCGAGGGATCGCTGGACCTCGGACCAGGGCGAGCGACGGCCGAGCAGGGCGATGCGCGCCCGCTCAAGCTCCTCCAGGGAGGAGGCCTCGGCGATGGTCCGCAGGCCGCGGTCGCGCTCCTCCTCCAGGATGCGTCGGGCCTGCTCGGGGTCCATGGTGCCGCGAGTCTAGCAAGCGCCTCCGCCGCCCCCGCCCGCGCCAGGCTCGGACGGATCGGGGACCTCCAGGACGAAGACGAGCTCCTCACCCGCCCGCGCGGCGACGCTCCCCCCCATGGCCTCCGCGACGCCCCGGGCCACCCACAGCCCGATCTTGCTCCCGCCCCCCGTGCCGGGGGCGCGGGGCTCGAACAGGGACGCCGCGGCCTCGGGCGCGAGGTCCCCGCCCGCCCGGGCGGCCCGGACCACGAGACGCCCATCGCGCCTGGACGCCGCGACCCGGATCGGCCCCTCTCGCCCCCACCACACGAGGGCCTCCACGAAGGCCTCGAGCACGAGGCGCAGCCGCTCGGGGTCGAGGAACACCTCGAGGTCGGAGCCCTCGAGCTCCACCGGGGGGTGCTCCGGGTCCCGCGAGACCGACGCCGCGATCTGCTCCACGACGGCGCCGACGCGCACGCGCTCGGGCAGGAGGTCCAGGGTGCCGGAGACGAGCCGCGCCGCGTCCACGAGCTGCCGGAGGATGCCGTTCAGCCGATCCGTGTCGTACATGATCCCCCGCAGCATCAGCTCCCGCTGGTCGGGGGTCATCTGGTTCCAGCGGGTGGCGAGGGCGTACCCGAACCCCTTCATCGCCGTGAGGGGGGAGCGGATGTCGTGGGCCGCGGCCGCGATGAGGGTCTCGAGGGCGACCCGTCGCCCCTGCCGGCGTTGCCGCGCCAACTCGAACAGCGTCACCGAGGCCGCCGCGGCGAGGTTCAGCGACTCCGCCCGTCCGGCGAGGGGGATGCGCGCCGTGACATCGGCCAGGCGCGCCACCTCCTCCGGCAGCCCCCAGGCCTCGTTCCCGAAGAGGAAGGCCGTGGGCTTGGTGAGGTCCTGCTGGTACAGGTCCTCCTCGCCGTCGGCGGCCATCGCCACGACCCGCAGGCCGGCCTGGCGCAGGTGCGCCACCGCCTCTGCGGTGTCGGCCTCGCGCACGACGGGCAGGTGGAACAGAGACCCGGCGGAGGCCCGGACCGTCTTCGGGTTGTAGGGATCCACCGAGGCCGAGGAGAACACGACGGCGTCGGCCCCCGCCCCGTCGGCGGAGCGGACGATCGTCCCCGCGTTGCCGGGGTCGCGCACGGCGTGGAGCACCGCCACGCAGGTGGGGCGGTCGAGGGACCCGAGGTCCACGTCCACGAAGGTCGCGACGCCGACGAGCCCCTGGGGTGTCACGGTCGCCGAGAGGCGGTGCATGAGGTCCTCGCTCACGTGGTGGACCTCGACGCCCCGCTCGGCCGCCAGACGCGCGAGGGGGTGCCCGGGATCGGTCACGAACAGGGACCGGAGCGTCCCGGGTCGCGCGAGGGCCTCCCGCACCGCCTGAGCCCCCTCCACGAGGAAGGCGCGATCACGCTCGCGGAACGCGCGCTTGGACAGGCGCAGCGCCGCTGCGACCTTCGGGTTGCGGACCGACGTGAGCACCCCTGCCTCCCCCGCCCGGGCCCTCGGGCGCCCACATCCTATGCGGGGGACGGGGACGACCGGTGGATGCTCGGCCTACGCCGCGAGGGCGGCCCTGGCGGTCTCCACGAGCTCCGCGAAGGCCTTGGGGTCCCGCACGGCGAGGTCGGCGAGGATCTTCCGGTCGAGCTCGACCCCGGCCTTGCCGAGGCCGTGGATCAGCTGCGAGTACGACAGGCCCTGCTGGCGGGCGGCTGCGCCGATCCGGGCGATCCACAGGCGCCGGAACTGGCCCTTGCGGTCCCGGCGGTCCCGGTAGGCGTACATGCCCGAGTGCATGACCTGCTCCTTGGCCACCTTGAAGCGGCGGGAGCGGGCCCCAACGTACCCCTTCGCCTTGGCGAGGATCTCGCGGCGCTTCTTCCGGGCGTGGACGGAACGCTTGACCCTGGTCATCGTGTCCCCTACTTCCCCAGGAGCCGCCGGATCACCTTGCGCTCGGCCGTTACCTCGGCCATGCCCTCGATGCGGCGCCTGCGGCTCCCGCTCTTCTTCGTCAGCATGTGGTTCCCGGTCGCCTTGCGGTGCAGCACCTTGCCGGTCCGCGTGATGCGGAACCGCTTCGCCGTCGACCGGTGGGTCTTCATCTTCGGCATGCTCACCCCTGCGCTTCCTGCGCTCGCTCGCGCTCCCGGGATCCCTTGGCCGCCGGCTTCTTCGCCGGCGCGATCACCATGACCATGTTCCGGCCGTCCTGCTTCGGCGCCGCCTCCACGACGGCGAGGTCACCGAGGTCCTCGACGAGCCGATCCAGGATACGGCGCCCGAGCTCCGTGTGGGCCATCTCCCGGCCGCGGAACATGATCGTGACCTTCACCCGCGCCCCTGACGTGAGGAACCGCACGACGTGGCCCTTCTTCGTCTCGTAGTCGTGCGGGTCGATCTTCGGGCGGAACTTGATCTCCTTGACCTCGACCCGGGCCTGCTTCTTGCGGGCCTCCTTGAGGCGGATGTCCCGCTCGTACTTGTACTTGCCGTAGTCCATGATGCGGCACACGGGCGGGTTGGCCTGGGGGGCCACCTCGACCAGGTCGAGGTCGAGCTCCCGGGCCCGCCGCAACGCCTCCTGGGTGGAGACGATCCCGATCTGTGCCCCATCGGGACCCACGAGCCGCACCTGCGGCGCGCGGATCCGATCGTTCAGGCGCGGTTCGACCGAGACCCCGCATCACCTCCTATCGACGGAAACGCACCGACGGGCGTCGGTGCGCGCAGACCACATGGAGAACCTCCACCCAGTATAGGAGGGGTCCGGAGCCGTGTCGACGGACGGCGGGCGCTCAGCCGAGCGCACGGACGTTGGCGGCCTGCTTGCCCTTCGGGCCGTCGACGATGTCGAACTCGACGGCCTGACCCTCGGTGAGGGTCTTGTAGCCCTCCCCCACGATGGCCGAGAAGTGCACGAACACGTCCTCGGCGCCCTCGCGAGAGATGAAGCCGTAGCCCTTCTCGTTGCTGAACCACTTCACGGTGCCCTGCTCTGCCAACGAACCCCTCCTGGTGCGTGAGCGCGGGCGAGCGTAGCACGGGCGACCGCGACGGGCAACGGCCGGAGGTCTCACCAGTCGGGGTCCAGGGGTCGGCCGTAGTCGTCCTCCAGGCGCTGGGTGTCGTCCTCGGTCGTGTAGCCGTAGGCGATCTCGAGCACCCGCCCGCGCCGGTCGCTGTGGTTCGAGATCCGGTGGGCCGTCTCCGCGGCCACCTGGAACTCGTCCCCGGGGCGGGCCTCCACGACCCGGTTCCCCACCATCACCGTGAGGCCCGGGTCCAGGACCACCCACATCTCGTCCCGCAACCGGTGGTAGTGGACGCTCGTCTCCTGCCCCGGCTCCACGGTGATCACCCGGACCGAGGCCGGCTGGTTCAGGGCGTAGGTGACGACCTTCCCCCAGGGCTTGTCGACGATCATCGTCCCTCCGGGAGGTGTGCGAGCAGCGAGGCCATCTCCATCGCGGCCATGGCGGCGTCCCAGCCCTTGTTCCCGTGCGCGCCGCCCGCCCGCTCGGTGGCCTGCTGGAACGTGTCCGTGGTGAGCACCCCGAAGATCACCGGGACCCCCGTGTCCTCGGCCGCCCGCCGGATGCCGTTCGCGGCCTGCTGGGCCACGTGGTCGAAGTGCGGGGTCTCGCCCCGGATCACCGCCCCGAGGCAGACGACCGCGGCGTACCGACCGGTGCCGGCCAGCCGCCGCGCCACCAGGGGGAGCTCGAAGGACCCGGGGACCCAGGCGACGTCCACGTCGCCCTCGCCCGCACCGCCCGCGGCGAAGGCCTCGAGCGCCCCCTCGAGGAGGCGGCGGACCACCACCTCGTTGAAGCGGCTCGCGACGACGGCGAACCGACGACCCTCGGCTCGCTCGAGGCCGCGGAGCTCGGTCACGGCGCCTCCGCCGCCGCGGGCTGCTCCAGGGAGAGCAGGTGGCCGAGCTTCTCCCGCTTCGTGCGCAGGTAGTCGATGTTCTCCGGGTTCGGCCGGATCTCGAGGGGGACCCGCTCCACGATGGACAGGCCGTACCCCTCGAGCCCGGCGCGCTTGGCCGGGTTGTTCGTGAGCAGCCGCATCGAGCGCACCCCGAGGTCCGCGAGGATCTGCGCCCCGATCCCGTAGTCCCGCGGATCGGGAGGGAAGCCCAGCTCCTCGTTGGCCTCGACCGTGTCGAGGCCGTGCTCCTGGAGCTCGTAGGCGCGGAGCTTGTGGGACAGACCGATGGCCCGCCCCTCGTGCCCCCGCATGTACAGGACGACCCCCCGGCCCTCGGCGACCACCGCCTCGAAGGCCGCCTCGAGCTGCATCCCGCAGTCGCACCGGAGCGACCCGAAGACGTCCCCCGTCAGGCACTCGGAGTGCACGCGCACGAGGACGGACTCCCCGTCGCCGATCTCGCCGGCGACCAGGGCCACGTGGGTGAGCTGGTCCACGGTGCTCTCGTAGGCGTAGGCGCGGAAGACGCCGTGGCGCGTCGGGATCCTCGCCTCGGCCACCCGACGGACCAGCTTCTCCCGGCGGCGCCGGTACTCGATGAGGTCGGCGATGGAGATGATCTTGAGGCCGTGCCGCCGCGCCACCTTCACCAGGTCGGGCAGCCTGGCCATGGATCCGTCCTCGTTCAGGACCTCGCACAGTACCCCCGCCGGGTAGAGCCCGGCCAGGCGCGCCAGGTCCACCGCGGCCTCGGTGTGCCCCGCCCGCTTCAGCACCCCGCCCTCCTGGGCCATGAGGGGGAAGACGTGCCCCGGCATCCGGATGTCCTCGCGCCGGAGCGTGGGGTCCGTGATCGCGCGGGCCGTGGCGGCCCGGTCGTAGGCGCTCGTGCCCGTCGTGGTCCGTCCCCTCACGTCGATGGAGACGGCGAAGGCGGTCCCGTGGCTCTCGTTGTTCCGGCTCACCATGAGCGGGATGCCGAGCTCGTCGAGGCGCTGCCCGGTCACGGGCATGCACACGATCCCGCGCCCGTGGGTCACCATGAAGTTGATCGCCTCGGGGGTGACCTTCTCGGCGGCGATGATGAAGTCGCCCTCGTTCTCGCGATCGGCGTCGTCCACGACGATCACGATCCGACCGGCGCGGATGTCCTCCAGCGCTTCCTCGATCGTCGCGAACACCGACCGGTCCACCTCCTGCACCCCGCTCATCGCCTGCCTCCGTCCATCAGCGCCTCCACGTACTTCGCGATCACGTCCACCTCCAGGTTCACCGGGTCCCCGACGCGCGCGGCGCCGAGGGTCGTCGCGGCGAGCGTGTGCGGGATGAGGGCCACGGCGAAGCTCCGCTCCCCGAGCTCCGCCACCGTGAGGCTCACCCCGTCCACGGCCACCGACCCCTTCTCCACCAGGTACCGACGGATCCCCGCCGGCACCTCGACGCGCATCCACGCCCCGCCCCCCTCCTCGGGCTCGAGCGCGACGATCGTCCCAACCCCGTCCACGTGGCCCTGCACGAGGTGCCCGCCGAGGCGGCTCGCCAGGGTGAGGGGCCGCTCGAGGTTCACGGGCGCCCCCGGCGAGAGGCGGGAGAAGGCGGTGCGCCGCAGGGTCTCCTCGGAGAGGTCGAAGGCGAGGTACCCCTCGCCCCGCTCCACGACCGTGAGGCAGCACCCGTTCACGGCGATGGAGCTCCCGAGCTCGGCGTCGGAGGCCACGGTGCGGCACGCCACGACGAGTCGCCGGGGGGAGACCTCCCGCACGGTGCCGCGCTCCTCCACGATCCCCGTGAACACCCTCAGCCCTCACGCTCCACGACGGCCTCGACCTTGAGGTCCTCCCCCACCCGATCGAACGAGCGGATGCGCAGTCGGAGGGCGCTCGAGATCGGCGCGAACCCCCGACCGCCGAGCACGCCCGGCGCCTCGGCCCCGCCGATGAGCCGCGGCGCGAGGTAGACCACGACCCGATCCACGAGCCCCTCCTCGACGGCGGACCACGCGAGGGTGGGGCCGCCCTCGAGCAGCACGGCCTGGACGTCCCGCTTGCCGAGGTCCTCGAGGAGCCGCGCGAGCGGCACGGCGCCGCCCTCGGCCTCGTACACGAGGACCTCCGCGCCGGCGGCCGCCCACTCCCCCCGGCGAGCCTCGGGGGCGAGGCCGGTCGTCGCGACGAGGGTCGGTGCCTCCTCCGAGAAGAGGTCGCCCGTGGCCGGCACGCGGCCCCGGGCGTCCACGAGCACGCGCAACGGCGGTCGACCGAGGTAGCCGGGAATGCGCACGGTGAGGCTGGGGTCGTCGACGAGGGCCGTCCCCGCCCCCACCACGATCGCGTCGGCTGCGGCTCGGAGCCGGTGCACGTCCCGCCGCGCCTCGGGGCCGGTGATCCAGCGGGAGGACCCGTCGTGGCAGGCCACCTTGCCGTCCAGGCTCGCCGCCATCTTCCACGTCACGAAGGGCAGGCCCGTGCGGACGTGCTTGGCGAAGGCCTCGTTCAGGCGCTCGGCCTCCCCGCGCAGGACCCCCTCGCGGACCTCGACGCCGGCGGCCCGCAGCCGCGCGAAGCCCCGTCCGTCCACGAGGGGGTTCGGGTCGCGCATCGAGGCGACCACCCGCGCGATGCCCGCCTCCAGGATCGCCTCCGTGCACGGCCCGGTCCGGCCTCGGTGGTCGCAGGGCTCCAGGTTCACGTACAGGGTGGCGCCGCGGGCGGCCGGGCCTGCCTCGGCGAGGGCCACCACCTCGGCGTGGGGGTGACCGGGGCCCTCGTGGTAGCCCTCTCCCACGATCCGGCCGTCGGCGACCACCACCGCGCCGACCATCGGGTTCGGTGAGACCGAGCCCCGCCCGAGCTCGGCGAGCCCGAGCGCCCGTTCCATGTACGCCTCGTCCGACACGACGCTCCGTTCCCGGGACGGTCGTGCGGGGAGGCGGCAGGACGACGCGGCGGCGAGCGCCGCCGGCTCCGCCCGTCCTCTCCCATCCCGACTCTCACGGTCGGTCCCGGAGTTCCACCGGGTCCACCCCCGCGTGGCTCGCGGGGGGTCGCGGACTATCACCGCCGGTGGGGACTTGCACCCCGCCCCGAAGACAGGCTTCCAGGCGCCCAGTATAGGGCTCGGCCGTCTACGACGCCGAGCGGCGGTCGATCGCGTAGCTCGACCCGCTCTGGCGCTTGGCGAACTGCTTCATCTCGGTGGCCACCGCCACGGCCTCGCCGTAGTGACCGAAGGTCCGCACGGCGGTCGTCGCGATCCCCACCGAGATCGACGCGAGGGGGAGGCGCTGGAGCACGCCCTTGCGGTCCTCCACCTCGATGTAGCCCCGCTCGACGTCCTCGGGGTCGTAGAACCGGTGGACCGTCGCGTCGAACCGCTCCACGATGCGCTTGGCGATCGGCTCGGCGCTCTCCGGCGGCACGATCGCGACGAAGTCGTCGCCGCCGACGTGGCCGACGAAGCCCTCGGAGCCGGCGATCTCCACCACCGCGTCCTGGATGATCCGCGCGGTCGCCTGGATCAGCCGGTCACCGCGGACGAAACCCTTCTGGTCGTTGTAGGCCTTGAAGTTGTCCAGGTCGCAGTAGAGGACGGCGAAGGGGCGCTGCTCGCGCACCATCCGCTCGATCTCCTCCTGGATCCGGATGTTCCCCGGCAGACCCGTGAGGGGCGAGAGGTTCCGCATCTCCTTGGCCCGCCGGAGCGTGCCCTTCACGCGGGCGAGGAGCTCGATCGGGTCGAAGGGCTTGATGATGTAGTCGTCGGCCCCCGCGGTGAGGCCCAGCACCTTGTCGGTGGACAGGGCCTTGGCCGTGAGCATGATGATCGAGGTGTTCGCGGTCTGGGGGTTCCGGCGCAGCCGCTGGGCCACCTCGAAGCCGTCGATCCGGGGCATCATCACGTCCAGGAGCACGAGGTCCGGTCGGAGCTGGACGGCCTTCTCCAGGGCCTCCTCGCCGTCGGCGGCGACGGCCACCTCGTAGCCGGCGCTGCGCAGGTTCACCTCCACGAACCGGGCGATGTCCGGATCGTCGTCCACGACGAGGATCGTCTCGGGCATCAGGCCCTCCCCTCGGCGATCGCCTTCAGCTCCCGGGCCACCGCCGCGGGGTTCTCGGCCTGGTAGATCGCCGAGGCGGCGATGAGGACGGTGGCCCCCGCCTCGATGCAGCGGCGCGCGTTCTCCAGCTTGACCCCGCCGTCGATCTGCACGTCCGGGGTGAGCCCCCGGCGGTCGAGCTCGGCGCGGAGGGCCTCGAGCTTCGGGAGGGCCTCGGGCATGAAGCGCTGGCCCGCCCAACCCGGGTAGACGCTCATCACCATGACGTCGTCCAGCTCCTCCAGGTAGGGGAACAGGGTCTCCACGGGGGTCGGCGGGCTCACCGTCATGCCCACCCGCATGCCCGCGTCCCGGGCCTTGCGGATCACCGGCGCGGGATCCTCCACCGCCTCGACGTGGAAGGAGACGATGTCCATGCCCGCCTGGGCGAGCTCGTCGAACTGGGACTCGGGCGCGTCCACCATGAGGTGCCCGTGCAGCACGAGCGGGGTGCAGGGCCGGAGCGAGCGGACCAGCACCCCCCCGAAGGTGATCGGCGGAGCGAAGTGGCCGTCCATCACGTCGATGTGGATGGCGTCGGCGTACGGCTCCACCAGCTTGACCTGGTCCGCGAGGTGCGCGAGGTCCGCGGACAGGATCGAGACGGAGAGCTTGCCCATCGCGGGCCACATCCTACCCGCCGCGCACCCGCGCCTTGCGGAAGGCGGCGACGAACATCGCGTCGCACCCGTGCCGGTGCGGCCACAGTCGGAGCCGCTCGGCGGGCCCCTCCGGGCCGGGCACGGGCTCGGGCTCGAGCTCGGGCCGACGCGCGAGGAGCGCCTCGCACACCTCGTCGGTCTCGGTCCTGGGGAAGGTGCAGACCGAGTACACGAGGCGCCCGCCCGGAGCGAGGAGGCCGGCGGTGGCCACGAGGATCGCGAGCTGGAGCTCGGCGAGGGCAGGGAGGCCCGCGGGGTCGGTGCGCCACAGGAGCTCCGGCCGCCGCCGAGCCGAGCCCAGGCCCGAGCACGGGGCGTCCACGAGGGCGCGGTCGAACCCCGGCCGCAGGGCCGGGCGCCGCCCGTCCTGGACGAGGACCGCCGCCCGGACGCCGAGACGCTCGGCGGTGCGCGCGACGAGCCTCGCCCGGGCGGGCGAGGCGTCGGCCGCGACGAGCAGACCCGCCGGTCCGACGATGCAGGCGATGTGGCCCGCCTTGCCCCCGGGCCCCGCGCACGCGTCGAGCACGCGCTCCCCCGGCCGCGGGTCCAGGGCCGCCACGACGAGCGCCGAGGCCGGGTCCTGGACGGTGATCCAGCCCCCGGCGAAGCCGGGGAGCTCCGCCGGCGGGCCCCCTCGGACGAGCAGGCAGTCGGAGTGGAGCGGGCTGCGCTCGACCTCGACGCCGGCGGTGCGCAGGGCTTCCACGACCTCCTCCGGGCTGCTCCGGCACCGGTTCACGCGCACCGCGACCGGAGCGGGCTCCGCTAGGGCCCGGGCGGCGCCCTCCACCTCCTCGCCCGGCAGGAGCCCGCGGAGCTCCCTCACGGCCCAGGGGGCGAGCCCGGTGCGCAGCGAGATCGCCTCGTCGTCCGCCCCGGTGGGCTCGGGCGGCGGCGAGGCCGCCAGCCGGCGGAGCACGGCGTTCACGAACCCCCGGCGCCGCCGGTCCACGAGCCCCACCGTCTCCGCGACGGCCGCGTGCCCGGGGATCCGGGTGTGGAGCAGCTGGTAGGCGCCGAGGCGCAGCGCCGCCCGGGCCTCCGCCTCGGCCTCCCGCAGGGGCCGGTCCACCAGGGGCTCGAGGGCTCGGTCCAGGGCCGGCAGGTGGCGGATCGTCCCGTACGCGAGCTCCGTGGCGAGGGCCGCCTCGCGCCCGGCGAGCCCGGCGCGGGCCAGGGCCGAGCGGAGAGCGAGGTTCGAGTACGCTCCCTCCTCGGCCACCCGGCGCACGACCTCGAGGGCCACCGACCGGGCGCTCACGGGCCGGTTGCCGCGCCCCGCGCTCACCCCAGGCGCTCGCCGAGCCGGGGCCGGTACCCGTTCACGAAGTCCCGGGCACTCATGACGCGCTTGCCGGCGGGCTGCACGAGCCGAGGGGCGAAGCCGCCCTCGGCCGTCGCCACGACGAACCCGTCCTTGTCCACCTGGACGATCGTGCCGGGCTCGCCGGCGGCCGGGACGGCCTCGGCCCGCAGGACCCGCAGGGGCCGACCGCGGAAGGTGGTCCTCGCGCCGGGCTCCGGCGCCAGGGCCCGCACGACGTTCACGAGGAGGCGGGCGGGCTCGCTCCAGCGCAGGACCCGATCCTCCGGACCGAAGCGCGGAGCGAACGTCGCGAGGCTCGGGTCCTGGGGCCGCGGCGCCACCGGCCCGGCGGCGAGCATCTCCACGGTCTCCACCAGGACCTCCGCCCCCACCTCGGCCAGGCGAGCCCCGAGGGAGCCGGCATCGTCCTCGGGCAGGATCGGCACCTCGCGCTGGAGGAAGATCGGGCCGGTGTCGAGGCCCTTGTCCATGAGGATCGTCGTCACGCCGGTCCGCTCCATCCCCACGAGGAGCGCCGTCTGCACCGGCGCCGCGCCCCGCAGCGCAGGCAGCAGCGAGAAGTGGAGGTTCACCGGGGCCACCCGCGGCAGGTGCAGCACGGTCGGCGGGAGGATCTCCCCGTAGGCGACGACCGCGAGGACGTCGGGGACGCTCGCCGCCAGGCGCTTGAAGCCCGGGCCGGTCCGAACGGTCTCCACCTCGGCGAGCTCGAGGCCGAGCCGTCGAGCCTCCTCGGCCACCGGCGTCGGGCGCGGACGGTTGCCCCGGCCCGCCGGCTTCGGTGCGGCGGTGACGACGATCACCACCGGGTGCCTGGAGGCGGCGAGGGCCCGGAGCGAGGGGACCGACCACCGGTCGTTGCCGAGGAAGGCCACGCGCAGGGCACGCCGCTCGGCCGTCGTCTCAACCCCCCTGGGCCCGGCGGAGCTCGAGCTCCCGGAGCTGGCGCAGCACCTCGCGCCGGCCGGCGGCGTCGAGGCGGTCGATGTAGAGCTTGCCGTCGAGGTGGTCCGTCTCGTGCTGGAAGATCCGGGCGAGGAGCCCCTCCGCCTCGATCTCGATCGGGCGCCCGTCGAGGTCCAGGCCGCGGAGGCGGCACCGCAGGGCCCGCGGCGTGGGGTGGAAGGGGCCGGGGATCGACAGGCACCCCTCGTCCAGCGTCTCGAAGCGGTCCAGGTCCGCGAGCTCCGGGTTGGCGACGAACCCTCGGTGACCCTCGCCGTCGTCGTAGACGAAGTACCGCAGGGAGATCCCCACCTGGTTCGCCGCGAGCCCCACGCCCGGGGCCGCGTACATCGTCTCGAACATGTCGTCGGCGGTCGACCGGAGCCAGTCGTCGAACCGCTCCACCGGCCGGCACCGCTCGCGCAGCACCGGATCGCCCAACGTCCTGATGGTAAGGATGGCCACCCGACCCCCCTCACAGGTGGGGCTCCGCCTCCACCCGCGTCACGATGCCCCGCTCGGCCAGCTCCCGCGCCCTCCGCCCGAAGGCGGCCACGCGGTCGGGCTCGAGCGCGAGCAAGCATACCGTCGCCTCCCCCGCCCGGGAGTCGAGCAGCGTGACCGGCCGCAGCGCCGCGAGGTGCGAGGGGAGCTCGGGCCCGCCCACCACGCGGAACACCGCCGAGCCGACGGGGAAGCCGGCCTCCGCCCGCCGGCGAGCCTCGGCGCGGTGGAAGCGCTCGGGTCGCCCCGTGACGAGCGCCTGCACCGCCTGGTCGTTCGGGCGCCGCGTCTGGACGATGACACGGCCGGCAGGTCGGGCCCAGCCCGCCGCCTCGAACCAGGTCGCCACGGCCCGCTCGAGGGCCGAGAGCCCCGGCCGGCGCGCGGCGAGGTCGGCGTCGAGGATCGCGACGAGATCGAGCCCGAGGGGACCCATGTCCTTCACCGCCTCCACGCCGCCGACGAGGACCTCGGCCGGCCCGGGCGGCCTCGGGGGATCCTCCGGGCCGATGCGCGCCACGGGGACCTGCGCCACAGGCCTGGCCCACTCCTCCACCCGCTCCGCGCCTCCGCGCACGAGGCCGAAGTCGCCCGCGCCGCAGGCCGCGCAGCGTCCCTCGGTCCCGCAGACCGCGCAGCGGACCACCCCGGAGGCCCGCCGCAGGACGCCGCCGCAGGCGGCGCAGGCGGCGGGCTCCCCGCAGGCCCGGCACACCCGGGCGACGCCGTACCCCGGCAGCGGCTCGTAGAGGAAGCCCCGCCGCACCGAGCGCAACGCGGCGAGCAGCCGCGGCGCGCGGCCCTCTGGGCCTGGGGCGACGACCTCCACCGGCGGCCAGCGCCGCCCGGCCGGCTCCACCCGCACCGCCTCGAGGACCGAGGTCTCCGCCGACGGGAAGAGCGCGGCGGCCACGGCCACCGCGCCCTCGATGCGGGCCCGGGCCACCGCCACGTCCCGGACGTGGTGGTAGGGGGCGCGCTCCTCCCGATGACGCGCGTGGCTCTCCCGCGAGACGTAGATCAGCCCGAGCTGGGGCAGGGGCGCGAACACCGCGGGGCGCGTCCCCACGACCACCCGGTACCGCCCCGCCGCGATCTCGAGCCAGCGCCGGTAGCGGGCCCGGCGATCGCCCCCGAGGAACGCCGCCGCCTCGGACCCGAAGGCCTCCAGGACGGCGGCCGCCGTCGCCGGCAGCGGCTCGGCCTCGGGGACCACGAGGATGGCCCGTCGGCCGCCCGCGAGGGCCGCGGCGACGCACGCGACCGCCACGGCCTGCTCGTCCTCGGGCGCCGGCCGCACCACGAACGTCCCCCCGCCGCCCCCGGCGAGGGCGTCCCACAGCTCCTTCCCCCTGCGGTAGCCGGCGAGGACCGCCGAGGCGCCGGCGGCGGCGACCTGCGCGGAGCCCGCCGCGCTCCCCCGGCTCGCTCCGCTCGCCTCGGGGACCCCGCTCCGGTCGACCCCGCCCTCCCCCGTGCGCTCCTCGCCCGCCACCCTGGGCGGGACCATCGCGCCGAGCACGGCGGCGAGGGGCGCGACGTACCGCTCCGAGATCCACCGGGCCAGGGCCAGGCGCCGCTCGTCGAAGAACCGCACCGGCGAGAGGACCCGCAGCACCGGCAGCGTGCGCTCGGGCACCTCCTCCGCGGGCCCGAGCACCCAGCCGCGGACGAGGCGACCGTGGAAGCGGACCTGCACGAGGGAGCCGACACCGGCGCCCAGGCCGGCGTCGAGCTCGTAGGTGAAGGGGCGATCCAGGGCGAGCACCGGCCGGTCGATGCAGACGGCGACGGGGCCCGAGCAGACGGCGGGGCTAGGAGACGGCGCGGCGGAGCTCATCCGCGCGATCCACGGCCTCCCAGGCGAACTCCTTGCGCCCGAAGTGGCCGTAGGCGGCGGTCTCCTTGTAGATGGGCCGCCGCAGGTCGAGGGCGCGGATGATCGCCGCCGGGCGGAAGTCGAAGGCCTCCCACACGAGGTCGACGATCCGGTCCGGGTCCACCTGCTCGGTCCCGAAGGTGTCCACGGCCAGGGAGACCGGGTGCGCCGTGCCGATCGCGTAGGCCACCTGGATCTGGAGCTTGTCCGCGAGCCCCGCGGCGACGAGGTTCTTCGCCACGTACCGCGCCATGTAGGCGGCGGAGCGATCCACCTTCGTGGGGTCCTTGCCCGAGAAGCACCCGCCCCCGTGCGGGGCCATGCCCCCGTAGGTGTCCACCACGATCTTGCGGCCGGTGAGGCCCGTGTCCGCCTTCGGACCGCCGATCTCGAAGCGGCCGGTGGGGTTCACGAGGATCCGGACGCCCTCGGCGTCGAGGTCGAACTCGCGCAGCACGGGGTCGATCACCTCGGCCTCGATGTCCGGCTTCAGGAGGGTCTCGACGTCCACCTCCTCGCGGTGCTGGGCTGAGATGAGGATCGTGTCCACCCGCACGGGCCGGCCGCCCTCGTACTGGATCGTGACCTGGCTCTTGCCGTCGGGCCGCAGGTACGGGATCACCCCGGCCTTGCGCACGTCGGCCAGGCGCTTGGTCAGCCGGTGGGCCATGGCGATGGGGATGGGCATGAGCTCCGGGGTCTCGCGGACGGCGAAGCCGAACATCATCCCCTGGTCCCCCGCGCCGAGCGTGTCGAGCTCGTCGCGGGAGTGGCCCTCGCGGTGCTCCAGCGCGTCGTCCACGCCGCGGGCGATGTCGGGGGACTGCTCCTGGATCGCGGTGAGCACGCCGCAGGTGTGCCCGTCGATCCCGAAGTTGGCGTCGGTGTAGCCGATCTCGGTGATCGTCTCGCGCACGACCGAGGGGATGTCCACGTACTCGGAGGTCGTGATCTCGCCGGCCACCATGACGATCCCGGTGGTCACGAGGGTCTCGCAGGCCACCCGACCGTCGGGGTCCACCGCGAGGATCGCGTCGAGGATCGCGTCCGAGATCTGGTCGGCGAGCTTGTCGGGATGGCCCTCGGTGACGGACTCGGAGGAGAAGAGGTACGCCCGCTTCATGTCCGCCGGAGCATAGCAGCCGGCCCTCAGGAGGTGAGCAGCCCCGCCACCCGATCCCAGATCGCCCTCGCGAGCTGGGTCTTCGTCCACTCCCTCAGGGGCTCCTCGGACCCGTCCGCGCCCACGATGGCGGCCCGGTTCGTCTCCGAGCCGAAGCCCGTGCCGGGGCGCCCCACCTCGTTCACCACGAGCAGGTCGAGCCCCTTGGCGGCGAGCTTGGCGCGCCCGGTCTCGAGGAGCTCCGCCTCGGCCCCGGCGGTCTCGGCGGCGAAGCCCACGAGCACGAGTCCCTCGGGGCGGGTTCGGCCGAGCTCGGCGAGGATGTCGGGCGTCGGCACGAGGCGGAGCTCGGGCGGGCCCTCGTCCTTCTTGAGCTTCGCGGGCGCCGCGCGGTCGGGGCGGAAGTCGGCGACGGCGGCGGCCATGACCACGGCGTCGGCGCCCTCCGCGGCCGCGAGCACCGCGCCCCGCATCTCCTCGGCCGTCTCGACCCGGACGACGCGAGGTCCCGGCGGCGGCTCCACCGTCCCGGGGCCGAGCACGAGGGTCACGTCGGCCCCGCGGTCGAAGGCCTCCTTCGCGATCGCCGCCCCCATCCGTCCGCTCGAGCGGTTCCCCACGAACCGCACGGGATCGATGGGCTCCCACGTCGGCCCCGCCGTCACCACCACCCGCCGCCCCGCGAGGTCGCGGCCCGAGGCCGCCACCTCCTCGGCGGCCCGGAGGATCTCCTCGGGCTCCACCATCCTCCCGGGGCCCTCGTCCCCGGCGGCGAGGGGCCCGGTGGCCGGCCCCACGAGGCGGACGCCCCGCGCCTGCAGAGCGGCGACGTTCGCGCGGGTCGCGGGGTGCTCCCACATCCCGGTGTGCATCGCCGGCGCGAGCACGATCGGACAGGTGGCCTCCAGGAGCGTCGCGGTCAGGAGGTCGTCGGCGATCCCGTGGGCGAGCTTGGCGAGGGCGTTCGCCGTGGCCGGGGCCACGATCGCGAGGTCGGCCTCGCGGGCCAGGGCCACGTGCAGGACGACCCCGGGCTCCTCGAACAGGTCGATGTGCACGGGCTCCCCGGTCAGGGCGGCGAACGTGTCGGGGCCCACGAACCGCGTGGCGGCCCGCGTCATCACCACGCGGACCCGGGCCCCCGCGGCGACGAGCAGCCGCGCCAGGATGCAGGCCTTGTAGGCGGCGATGCCCCCGGTGACGCCGAGCAGGACCCGGCGCCCGGAGAGCGGGCTACTTGGGGCCAACCCCTTCGGGTCGCTCGGCGTAGATCTTCCCCTCCGCGATCTCCTCGAGGGCGATGGAGAGCGGCTTGCTCCGCAGGCCGGACTCCACGAGCGGCGGCACGAACTCCGCGCGTCCCTCCCCGAGCTGGTTGTAGTAGGAGTTGATCTCCCGCGCGCGCTTGGCGGCGAGGATCACCAGCGAGTACTTGGAGTCGACCTGGGCCAGCAGGTCGTCGATCTTCGGCTCGATCATGGGCGCGTCGTTCCTCCGCTCGGCGTGGGGGACCCCTCGATGATAGCAACGAGGCGGTCCACCGCGCGCTCGAGGTCGTCGTTCACCACGACGTGGTCGAAGGCCCCCCGCTCGGCGAGCTCGCGCTCGGCCGTCGCCAGGCGCACCGCCAGGCGCTCGCCCCCCTCGGTCCCGCGCTCCCGCAGGCGCCGCTCGAGCTCGGCCATGGAGGGCGGCTCGATGAGCACGAGCACGGCGCCCGGCTCCCGCTCCCGCACCTGGAAGGCGCCCTGCACGTCGATCTCGAGCACGACGTCCTTCCCGGCCGCCAGGGCCTCCCGCACGGGGGCAGCGGGCGTCCCGTAGCGGTGCCCGAAGACCTCCGCCCACTCCAGGAGCTCCCCGGCCTCGACGAGGCGCGAGAAGGCCTCCTCGGAGACGAACCGGTAGTCCACCCCGTCCCGTTCGCCGGGACGGGGTGGCCGGGTGGTCGCGGAGACCGAGACGTGCAGGCGCGGGAGGCGTTCCCGGAGACGCCGGACCAGGGTCCCCTTGCCGACCCCCGAGGGGCCGGCGAGCACGAAGAGCCTGCCGCGCGGGTCGATCGCGCTACTTCTTGGAGAACTCGGCGAGCAGGGCCTCGCGCTGCTTCGCGCCGAGGCCGCGCATCCGGCGGCTCGCGGAGATGTCCAGCTTCTCCATGATCCGCGTTGCCCGGACCTTCCCCACCCCGGGCAGCGACTCCAGGACCGTGGACACCTTCATCTTGCCGATGGTGTCGTCGTCGGTGTTGTCGAGCAGATCCTTCAGCGTGCGCTTGCCGGACTTCAGCGCCGCCTTGAGCTCGGCCCGCTTCCGGCGCGCCTCGGCCGCCTTCTCGAGGGCCTGCTTGCGCTGCTCGTCCGTCAGGGTGGGTAGCGGCATGCGTCGCTCCTTTGCTCGTCGGGGTCGGAAGCGACGCGAGTATAGAGCGGTCCCTCGGCGCTCAGCAACGCGGGTCGCGTCCGCTACGGGGCGCTCCGACGCACGGTGGCGAGGATGCTCCGGGCCGCCCCCACCGGGTCTGGCGAGCCGGTGATGGGACGCCCGATCACCAGGTAGTCGGCCCCGGCCTCGAGCGCCTCGCGCGGCGTGAGGACCCGGACCTGGTCGTGCCCGTCGGTCCCGGCGGGGCGGATGCCCGGGACGACGAGGCACGGCTCCTCGCCGAGGACCTGCCGCACCGTGGCCACGTCCGGGCCCGAGACCACGACCGCGGTCGCGCCGGCCTCCACGGCCTCGAACGCGAGCGTCGCCGCGGAGACGAGCCCCTCGGCCTGGCTCGAGAGGACCGTGACGGCCGCGATCCTGGGCGGCGGGACCCCGGCCTCCTCGGCGCCCAGGGTCGCCCCCCGGACCGCGGCGGCGACCATCGCCTCGCCCCCGAGGGCGTGGACCGTGAGCATGGCGACGCCGAGCCGCCCGCAGGCCCGCGCGGCCCGCTCCACCGTCGTCGGGATGTCGTGGAGCTTGAGGTCCAGGAACACGGGGCCGTGGGCGGCGATCCGCCGCGCGGCCTCCGGCCCCGCCGAGGTGAAGAGCTCGAGCCCGACCTTGAGCATCCCCACCGCGCCGGCCAGGCGCTCGGCGAGCGCCGCCGCCTCCGCGAGATCCGAGAGGTCCAGGGCCACGACGAGGGGGTTCTCGGGACGCGGGATCACGCGGACCCCCCTCGCACCCGGAGCCGGCCCCGCAGGGCCGCCGGGCTCTCGAGCTGCTTGTCCTTCAGGTAGGCGAGGATCCCCCGGGCGATCTCCACGGGCGCCGCGGGGTCCACGAGCATCGCGGTGCCCACCTGGACCGCCCAGGCCCCCGCCAGGAGGAACTCGACGGCGTCGGCGCCCGTCGCGATCCCCCCCGCCCCCATGATGGGCACCTCGGGCATCTCCCGGGCCACGCGATGGACCGCGGCGAGGGCGATGGGCTTGATCGCGGGCCCGCTGAGCAGCCCGACCGGCGCCGCGAGGCGCGACCGGAGCCGCTCGGCGTCCACCGCGAGCCCCGGCACCCCGTCGATCAGGGTGAGGCCGTGGGCGCCCGCCCGCACGCAGGCGCGGGCCGTCTCCACGAGGTCGGGCTCGAGGAACGGGAGCTTGGCGAAGACGGGGAGGCGTGACATCCGCGCCACGGCGCCCACGACCTCCACCGCCCGGTCCAGGCGTGCCGCGAAGGGACGCCCGCGGCCCCGCTCCTCGTCCGGCGCGCCCAGGTACACCTCGAGGGCCACGACGCCCGGCCGGTGCCGGAGGCGGCCGGTGACCGCGAGGTACTCCTCGACGCTCGAGCCGGCCACGGACACGACGACCGGCACCCCGGCCTGCTCGAGCCGGGGCAGATCCTCGGCGAGGAACCCCTCCACCCCGGGGTTCTGCAGGCCGATCCACGAGACGATGCCGGCCGCGGTCTCGGCCACCCGCGGCGTGGGCCCACCCCGGCGCGGCTCGAGGGTGAGGCTGCGGGTCACCACCCCGCCGAGGCGTCGCAGGTCCACGAGCGTGGGGTCGCGGCCGGTCCCCAGGCACCCGGAGGCGGCGAGGACCGGCAGGGGGAAGGTGACCCCCGCGAGGTCCACGACCATGCTCGGCTTCACCCCGGCCACGAGCGCACCACCGGGAAGCCCTCGGGCGGGGTCGGAGCGAGCTCGGGCTCCTCCCCCATCCATCGGTCCCACAGGATCCTCGCGGGGTTGAACACCGGACCCTCCGTGCACGCCCGGAGGTGGTCGTACCCGGACCCGTCCTTGCGGGCCACCGGGACGACGCAGGAGAAGCACTGGCCCATCCCGCAGGCCATCCGCTCCTCCACCGCGACCTGGGCGGGCAGCCGCCGCTCCATGCACACCTCGGCGACCCGCCGGAGCATCTCCCGGGGTCCCGCCGCGTACAGGACCTGGGCCCCGGTCGCGTCGAGCACCTCCGGGAGCAGCTCGACGACGCTGCCCCGCTCCCCCATCGAGCCGTCCGCCGTGGCGATGCGGATGGTCTGGGCCAGGCGCTTGGCCTCGATCGGCTTGAACACGTGCTCCTGGGTCTGCCCGCCGATCAGCATGTCCACCCGCTTGCCCTGGGCCCGGAGCTCCTGCGCGAGGAAGGAGATGCTCGCGCCCCCGCGCCCCTCGTACACGAGCAGGCAGTTCGTGAGCCGGGCGGGGTAGGCGAAGGGGCGTCCGAGGGGGCCGATGATGTCGAGGAACTCGTGCACCCGCACCTCCGCGAGCCACCGCGTCCCCTGCCCGCTCGGATCCACCACGAACTCGAGGGTTCCCGCCCAACCGCCCCGCCGGGAGGCCTGGTGGATCGCGAAGTGCCGGCGGAGCAGGAACGCCCGGTCCGGGGGCATCGCCACGGAGAGGAACTGGCCCGGCCGGGCCCGATCGGCGATCTCTGGCGCGACGACCGTGAGCGAGTGGTAGACGCCGACCCGCCGGGTGCTCAAGACCTCCGCTCGGACCCGCTTCACGCGCCCTCCTCGGCCAGGGCCAGGGGGGGCTGCCACCCCGCGAGGGACCGGGCCTGCGCATGGTACTCCTGGATCGAGCGCGGGGAGCTCGAGCCGGCCCTGAGCGCCTCGATCCCCCGGAGCGCGGCGAAGACCCCCGGCAGCGTCGTGATGCAGGGCACGCGGGCCTCGGCCGCCGCCGTCCGGATGAAGTACCCGTCGGTCCGCGCCCCGCGCCCGAAGGGCGTGTTGATCACGAGGTCCACCTTCCCCGCCCGGATCAGCTCGGCCACGTTGTCGGGCCCCTCGCTCACCTTGGCCACCCGCTCCACCGGGACCCCGGCGCGCTCCAGCACCGCCGCCGTCCCCCGCGTGGCGAGCAGGCGGAACCCGAGCTGGGCCAGGCGCTGGGCCGGCAGGACGATGGCGCGCTTGTCGCGGTTGGCGACCGACACGAACACGGTGCCCGAGGTTGGCAGGCCCGCCCCCGTCGCCACGAGGGCCTTCGCGAGGGCCGCCCCGGGATCGGCGTCGATCCCCATCACCTCGCCCGTCGAGCGCATCTCCGGCCCGAGGACCGTGTCCACCCCCGGGAACCGGTCGAAGGGCAGCACGACGGCCTTCACCGAGGTATACGGGAGGTGGCGGTAGTGGCGGGGGTCGGGTGGGAGGACCCCCTCCGCCGCGAGGTCGGCGAGGCCCCGCCCGGTGAGCACGAGCGTCGCGACGCGGGCGAGGGACACCCCGATCGCCTTGGAGACGAAGGGCACGGTCCTCGAGGCCCTCGGGTTCGCCTCCAGGACCCAGACCCGCTCGTCCTTCACCGCGAGCTGGAGGTTCAGCAGGCCCCGGACCTCGAGCCGGCGGGCGAGGCGCCGGGCGATCTCCTCGATCCGGTCGAGCTCCCCATCCGAGAGCGTCGCCGGGGGGATCTGGCAGGAGGAGTCCCCCGAGTGGACCCCCGCCTCCTCGATGTGCTCCATCACCGCTCCGATGAACACGTCGGTCCCATCGGCCACCGCGTCCACGTCCACCTCGATCGCGCCCTCGAGGAAGCGGTCGATGAGCACCGGGTGCTCGGGGGCGACGTCGGCGGCGGCCGCGACGAAGCGCTCGAGCTCCTCGGCGTCGTAGACGATCTCCATGGCCCGTCCCCCGAGCACGTAGGAGGGGCGCACGACCACGGGGAAGCCGATGCGCTCGGCGATCTCCCGCGCCTCGGCGAGGGTGCGGGCCTCCCCGTGGGGCGGGGCGGGGATGCCGAGCTCCCGCAGGAGCTCGGCGAACTTGCCCCGGTCCTCGGCGAGGTCGATGGTCTCGGGCCGGGTCCCGAGCACCCGGAACCCCTCCCGCTCGAGCAGGCGGGCGAGCTTGAGCGGCGTCTGGCCGCCGAACTGGACGATCACGCCCTCGGGCCGCTCGGCGCGGAGCACCGCGAGCACGTCCTCGGCCGCGACCGGCTCGAAGTACAGGCGGCTCGCGGTGTCGTAGTCGGTGGAGACGGTCTCGGGGTTGGAGTTCAGCATGACCGACTCGTAGCCCGCCTCCTCCAGGGCGTAGGCGGCGTGGACGCACGCGTAGTCGAACTCGATCCCCTGGCCGATCCGGTTCGGGCCCGCCCCGAGGATCACGACCCGCGGGCGCGCGGCGGGCCGGACCTCGGTCTCCTCCTCGTAGGTCGAGTAGTGGTACGGCGTGCGGGCCGGGAACTCCCCGGCGCAGGTGTCCACGGTCTTGTAGACCGGCTCGATCCCGAGCGCCTCCCGGCGGCGCCGTACCGCCTCCTCCGAGCTCCCCGTGAGGGCGGCGATCCGTCCGTCGGACATCCCCATCCGCTTGCAGCGCAGGAGTTCGGCGGCGCCCAGGTCCTCGAGCGGACGGCCCCGCACGGCCTCGGCCTCCTCCACCACCTGCGCGATCTGGTCCACGAACCACGGGTCGATCCCGGAGGCCTCGGCGATCTCCTCCACCCTCCGCCCGGCCCGCAGGGCGGCCTCGACGAGGTGGAGCCGGTCCTCGGTCCCCCGGCGCAGGCGCTCGAGCGCGTCCTCCCCCGCCGGCCCGAGGCGCTCGCCGGCGAGCTCGAACCCCTGCTTCTCCAACCCGCGCCAGGCCTTGCCGAGGGCCTCCTTGAACGTGCGCCCGATCGCCATGACCTCGCCCACGGACTTCATCGTCGAGGACAGATGCGGGTCGGCCTCGGTGAACTTCTCGAAGGCGAACCGGGGGACCTTCACGACCACGTAGTCCAGGGTCGGCTCGAAGGAGGCCGGGGTCTCGCCGGTGATGTCGTTCGCGATCTCGTCGAGCCGGTACCCCACCGCGAGCAGCGCCGCGATCTTCGCGATGGGGAACCCCGTGGCCTTCGAGGCGAGCGCCGAGGAGCGTGAGACCCGAGGGTTCATCTCGATCACGACGCGCCGTCCGGTGCGCGGGTCCACGGCGAACTGGACGTTGGATCCCCCCGTCTCCACCCCGATCGCGCGCAGGACCGTGAGGGCGTCGTCGCGCATGTCCTGGTACTCGCGGTCGGTGAGGGTCTGGATCGGGGCCACCGTGATGGAGTCGCCCGTGTGCACGCCCATGGGGTCCACGTTCTCGATGGAGCAGATCACGACCCCGTTGTCCGCCCCGTCGCGCATCACCTCGAGCTCGAACTCCTTCCAGCCCGCGATGGACTCCTCGAGGAGGATCTCGTGCACCGGGCTGATCTCCAGGCTCCGGGCCGCGAGGGCGGCGAGCTCCTCGCGGTTCGCGGCGAACCCGCTCCCCCCGCCGCCGAGCGTGAACGAGGGCCGCACGATGAGCGGGTAGCCGATGCGCTCGGCCACGGCCAGGGCCTCCTCCAGGCTCGTCGCGGTGTCCGCGCGGGGCACCTCGAGCCCCGCCTCGAGCATGGTCCGGCGGAAGCCGCTGCGGTCCTCGGCCCGGCGGATCGCCTCCAGGCTCGCCCCGATCAGGCGGACGCCGAGCCGGTCGAGCTCGCCCGCCTCGGCCAGGGCCACCGAGACGTTCAGCGCGGTCTGGCCGCCCAGGGTCGGCAGCAGCGCGTCCGGCCGCTCCCGCTCGATCACCGCGAGGACCGACTCGGGGGTGAGGGGCTCGATGTACGTTCGGTCGGCGAAGCCGGGGTCGGTCATGATCGTGGCCGGGTTCGAGTTCACCAGCGCGACCTCGAACCCCTCGGCGCGCAGCGCCTTGCAGGCCTGCGTGCCCGAGTAGTCGAACTCGCAGGCCTGCCCGATCACGATCGGGCCGGAGCCGATCACGAGGATCCTCCGCAGGTCCGTCCGCTTCGGCATCAGCCCTCCATGAGGCGACGGAAGGACGCGAACAGGTGGCGGGAGTCATGCGGCCCGGGGGCGGCCTCCGGGTGGTACTGGACCGAGAAGGCCGGCACGTCGAGGCACCGCAGCCCCTCCAGGGTTCCGTCGTTCAGGTTCCAGTGGGTGAGCTCGATCCGCCCGAAGGGCGAGTCCACCACGGGGGGCGCCCCGTCGGTCGGCGCCCGGGGGGCGCCCCCGCCGTCCCACCCCGCGGGGTCCACGGCGAAGCCGTGGTTGTGGCTCGTGATCTCGACCCGGCCGGTCGTGAGGTCCTTGACCGGCTGGTTCGCCCCTCGGTGACCGAACTTCATCTTGTACGTGCGGCCGCCGAGGGCCAGGGCGAGCAGCTGGTGCCCGAGGCAGATCCCGAAGATCGGCACGCGCCCCAGGAGGGCCCGGCAGGCGGCGATCCCGTAGCGCGTGGCCGCCGGGTCCCCGGGGCCGTTGGACAGGAACACGCCGTCGTAGCCGAGGAGCTCCTCCGGCGGGGTCTCGGCGGGGTGGACCGTGACCTCCATCCCGTGCCGGGCGAGGAGCCGCAGGATGTTGACCTTGATCCCGAAGTCGTAGGCGGCCACCCGCAGGACGGGGCCGGCGTCGGTGGCGGCCGGGCCCACGAGCTCGCGGGCCTCGTAGGGGCCCGCCGCGGTCACCGTCCGCGCGAGGTCGGCGCCCTCCATGCCCGGGCTCGTGCGCACCCGCGCGAGGAGCGAGGTCGGGTCCAGGTCTTCGGTGGAGATCGCGCACCGCATCGCGCCCGCCTCGCGGATCCGCAGCACGATCCGCCGGGTGTCGATCCCCTCGATCCCCGGCACCCCGGCCGCCTCGAGCTCCTCGTGCAGGGTCCGCCCGGCCCGCCAGGACGAGGCCCGGCGGGAGGCCTCGCGCACAACGAACCCCGCGA